>Ga0105052_10000061_pt1 | contig 113340 bp, 100 predicted proteins | sample FRY03_FD_78094 | JGI IMG/M metagenome (GOLD analysis project Ga0105052, IMG submission 78094) | Freshwater microbial communities from Lake Fryxell liftoff mats and glacier meltwater in Antarctica - FRY-03 | ecosystem: Environmental > Aquatic > Freshwater > Ice > Glacier meltwater ... | reverse complement strand
GTCATCGTTGTCATCATTTCACCTCACTCCACCCATATGTTGATGTCAATTTGTACCGGCAACACCAACACTAACAGCTAGGGGCGGGCCGTTTCGGCGCCCGTGCCGTCGGGGAGGCGATAGTCCATGAGGACGACGTCTGGACGCTTCTTCGTAACGAGCTCGACTGCCGCTTCACAGGTTGTGGCCGTCCCGATGACATCGATGCCGTCGGCGTCTGCAAGGAGTGCCCGGAGGCCGAGCGCAACCACTTCGTGGTCGTCGACGATCACGACCGTAATGGAGGTCGTGTCGGTGTCGCTGGTGTCGCGGGTATTCGGCATGGGAGACCGTCCTTCAGACCTCCAGCATTGCCGCTCCTCCCGGACTTTGCGTGACCCATTCGTGTCATTGTGCACGCATGAGCGCCGGACGGGTTCAGTCGGTGTCGCGCGGCGGGACCAGTGCGACCGCACGCTGGCTCACAGCGGGGAGGTGCTGCGCGATGGCGGCAGCGGTCCATTCGTGTTCAGGTTGAGTTTCATCTCGTGGGCCTTCTCAGGGCGGAACAGCAAAGTCTCATCCATGTGGTCGCGGCGGTGCAGCACCCCAGTTTCCGTATCGGTTTCGTTCTGAACATCCGCCGACATCGACGAGTGACTCGTTGCCACGGTCGTCTCGTTCTCGGCGCAGCACATGACGCTGTCGGACCGATTCCGATGAGATCAACCCGTCAGCGCTGGACGCGGACCCCCTTGGTCCTACCCTTCTAGACTCCGAGGTGCCGATGACGCAACGGTCTTGGTGACATCAACAGAGCGTCAACTCAGCCCGAAGTTCGACACAAGGAGCAGTGATGGTCGAGTACTGGGGTAGTGAAACGCAAAAGGCAGTGGAAAACTTTCCGGTCTCGGGAGAGCGAGTGCCGGCTTCGGTCATCCGATGGCTCGGTCGGATCAAGTCAGCCGCTGCGACGGCGAATGCCGAGTTGGGGATGCTGGACGGCGAAATCGCTCGACGCGTGGCTGCTGCGGCCGACGAGATCGGCGCCGGGCAGCACGGCGACCAGTTCCCGGTCGACATCTTTCAGACGGGGTCGGGGACGTCGACGAACATGAACGTGAACGAGGTCATCGCTCATCTCGCAGGCAACGGCGTACACGCCAACGACCATGTCAATCTGGGCCAGAGCTCGAATGATGTGTTCCCTACTGCTGTCCATCTGGCGGCGCTCGAGATGGCAACCACGAGCCTGATTCCGTCATTACGTTCACTCCATGAATCACTTGCAGCGAAGTCGATCGAGTTCGCTGATCTGGCGAAGGCGGGTAGGACCCACCTGATGGACGCCGTGCCGATCACACTCGGTCAGGAATTCGGGGCGTTTGCCCAACAGATGCAGCTGGGCATCGAGCGGGTCGAAGGCTCAATCGCGCGGGTGTCGGCGGTGCCCCTGGGCGGAACCGCTGTCGGCAGCGGGTTGAACACACACCCCGACTTCGCACGCCGGGTGCTCGAACTACTCGTCAGACGAACCGGCATCGAGGCGGTCGAGCCGGTCGACCGATTCGAGGCTCAGGCCAGTCGGGATGCCCTCGTCGAGTTGTCGGGCGTGCTCAAAGTCATTGCGGTGTCGCTCACGAAGATCGCCAACGACATTGCACTGCTTGCGAGTGGGCCGCGAGCCGGGCTGGGTGAGATCACGCTGCCGGAGTTGCAGAAGGGTTCATCGATCATGCCAGGCAAGGTCAACCCGGTGCTCGCTGAGGTCGTATTGCAGGTGGCGGCACAAGTGATTGGCAACGACACGGCCATCACGATCGGCGGGATGCAGGGGAACTTCCAGCTCAATGTCCGGGTTCCTCTGATCGCTCGAAACCTCTTGGGATCAATGCAGATCCTCGCGACCGCGACGAGTCTGTTCTCGGAGCGGTGCGTGGCCGGAATCGGGGCGAACACCGCACGGCTTGCGTGGTTGGCTGACAACACGTTGGCGTCGGCGACCGTGCTGAACCCGATTGTTGGATATGACGCCGCCACCGAGATCGTGCGCCGCGCACAGGATGACCAAATTTCGTTAGTGGACGCTGCACGAGAATTTGGTCTCGATGATGCGCTGATCGAGGATCGGTTGAATTCGCGGCGTATCGCTCGGGGCAATCAGGTCGACTGATCGATCACAACAACGAACTGAGTTGAGTGCGAAACGACAACGCAGCGACCAGCGGCCGACGTCACCTCAGTCCGGGATGAATCGTTCCCGAGATGCTGCGATGACCTCGAGCGCCTCGTCGCGGCCCTGCCAACCTCTCACTTCGGTGAACTTTGATGGCTCGAGCGCCTTGTAGACCTCGAAGAAGTGACCGATTTCGGCACGAAAATGCTCGGCGACATCATCGATGTCGAGCACGTGTTGCCAGCGCGGGTCGTTCGCTGGCACCGTGAGAATCTTTGCGTCCGGGCCGGCGTCGTCGCTCATCCAGAACACGCCGATCGGCCGACCCCAGAGGTGGCAGCCCGGAAACGTCGGCTCCTCGAGCAGCACCAACACGTCGAGCGGGTCACCATCTTCGCCGAGCGTGTCGGGGATGAAGCCGTAGTCGGCGGGATACAGCGTTGCAGTGAAGAGGTGCCGATCAAGCCAGATTTCTTCGGTCCCGTGTCGGAGTTCATATTTGTTGCGTGACCCTTTAGGAATCTCGACCACAACATGAACGTCGGTGCTGGCGGAGTCCGAGTGCGAAGAACTATTCACTTGCCAAGCTTCGCTCCGCTTCGACGCCCGCACATGACACAAACGTGCCTATCTGAGTCATGGCATCAGACACGTCTGAATCATTCGCCGATCGGCTCGCTGTGCGATACCGGCCTCAGGCATCTCCGCGGAAGACCAACACGAAAGCGAGTCCATTCCTCATGAGGAACCGAACCACGATTGCCAAGGTCGTCGTCTGCGGCGCGGAGGCTTCTTGAAATCAGCTGAAAGCGTCTTCAGAATGATTCAGCTTGCGTCAAGGTCGCGATGGGCACTGTGGTTTCCAGATCACCGAGAACCGCTCGGCGACAACGAAAGGAACCCCCTGACATGCGTATTACCAAGCGAAGTGTCTTTTCCGGACTCGCGGGAGTCGGTTTCGTCCTCGGAGCCGGCGGACTCGCTGCTGCCGCCTCTGCCACCAATGTGACCAATGTGACTCCTGTTTCTGCTGCCGTGTTGCAGCAGGTCGACCCCACTGTCGATCAGGCGAACCAGGTCGACGACGAATCGGCAGAGACTCCAGAACACGAAACCGACCAGAACGAAACCGACCAGAACGAAACCGACCAGAACGAAACCGACGAGGGCCACGAGTCAGGTGAGAACGACGGCCCGGAGACAGCGCCGACCTACACCTCAAGCGTGCAGACCACGCCCGAGGTCGAGGTTGCCGACGCTATGGAAACCGACGAGAGCGAAGCCGCTGCGGACGCGGCCCGAGCAGCCCTCGCCACTCTCACGCCCGACGAGGCGTCCGTCGCAGCACTTGCTTCGCAGGCCGGGACGGTGCAGGACGTCGAACTTTCCAACAAGGCGGGCAACGTCGTCTACGAGGTCACAATCGTCGACGCCAGCGGTACCGAATTCGAGGTCATCATCGACGCCGGCAACGGTGCTGTCCTGGATTCTGCCGCCGAGTAATCGTCGGCAACAGGTTCCCCATTGAACGTGGCAATACATTGCCCGACGGAGACGGCAGCGTCTTTCTTGGGCAATTGACACCAGCACGCTGAGCCGCCGCCTGCACGGTGCACAGATCAGGGGCCGGGGCCGAAAGGCTTCGGCCCCCGACCGCGTCTCGAATGGACTGCGCGCGGCGTTCCGTTCTGCGATCTGAGCCGAGTTTAGCTGACCTTCAGGAGCGATTGTCGACACTGGTGTCAACACTCAGCAATCTGCAAGGAGTGACATGAACACCACCCCTCAAGCTTCCACGGAACCGCGGTGAGCAATCGTGTCTCGATGAGCCTTCCTCCGCAGGTGGGCAAGCGATTCACGGCGTCTCCGGTGAGAGCAGGGATCGACGCTCGACGTCTCGTCGACGTGCCGGTGCTTTCACGATGTAGTTGTCGAACGTGGCCGAGGTTCCATCACGTAGGCCGATGTCGCCCAGGTCGTCGTCAGTACCGATGAGAGTGGTCGTGGCCAACGCGGTTCCTGTCGATATGTGGTGTCAAGACAAGTCAATTCCGACTACATCTCCACCGTCTCCACCGTCTCCACCGTCTCCACCGTCTCCACCGTCTCCACCGTCTCCACCGACGGAGTCTTCTTCAGCTCACTTCGGCGGGGGCGTGTTCATGGTCGTCCGCAGGCAGGCGTTCCGGAGCGCGGTCGCGGTAGAAAAACCACGTCACTGGAACCAGGTAGGCCAGGTAGCCGGCAACACGGATTCGCTCCGGATGAGGACTCCAGCCGAAGAGGCCCTTGAGGAAGTCATGCATCGTCGAGCCCTCGGCGAACGGTCCCGACGTCACGTTCCAAACCGTGTCGGAAACGAGCCCCCACTCAATTCCAAGCAGCTCACGGAACTCGTGGAGACCCTTGGCGAACAGGCCAGCTGCGAAGAGGATGAGGAGCAGCCCGGTGTACTGAAAAAAGCGACGAAGATCGATGCGGGCGCTTCCGGCATAGAACGCCACGCCAATAACGATCGACACGACGAGACCAATGAATCCGCCAAGGACTACCGCTGCGCCTGAGGATGCAGACGTTTTGGCGCCGATGAGAAACAGTGCTGTTTCGAACCCTTCGCGGGCGACTGCAACGAAGGAGATCGCGGCGAGTGCCAGCGGGGAGCGGTCGAGTGCTGCATCAATCTTGGCGTGGAGATCGCTGGAGATGTTCCGCGAATTGCGACGCATCCAGAAGATCATCCAGGTGAGCACGGCAACGGCGAGGAATGCGAGGGTGCCCTCGATGGCTTGTTCCCAACGTCCTACGAAATCACCAATCAGGGCGTCGAAGATGAACCCGCACGCGATGCTGGCGATCGCGGCGAGACCGACGCCGAGCCACATTGCGGGGAGGTGCCGACGGCTGTCCGTCTTGACAAGGTAGGCGGCGATGATCGCGACGACGAGCGAGATCTCCAACCCTTCTCTGAGCGTGATGAGGAATGCTGATCCCATAACTCAATGTTGAGCCGGCCTAACCTCGATTGACTCATTGCGTGACAATCTTGTGGCTCTCTCTTGCGATCGGGCAGTTTCTGCTTCAGGTGACGTTCAGCTTCGGGGTGACATGATCAGATCACGTTCCGGCCATTCCGGTCGGAACACAAGCACTGGGACACCAAATGAGACTGCTGGTCGTCGAGGATGAGAAGAAGCTGGCGGTGTCGCTCAAACGTGGCCTGGAAGCCGACGGCTTCGCGGTCGACATAGCGCTCAATGGAACCGATGGAAAGTGGATGGCGACCGAGAACGACTACGACGCGATCGTGCTCGACATCATGTTGCCCGGCATCAATGGCTTCAAGCTCTGCGGCGAGCTTCGTGACGCGGGGACTGGACGCCGATTCTGATGCTCACTGCGAAGGACGGTGAGCTCGACGAGACCGAGGCGCTCGACACCGGTGCCGACGACTTCTTGCGCAAGCCGTTCTCCCACCTGGTGCTCGTCGCCCGCATCCGAGCGCTGCTGCGGCGCGGGAAGTCTGAGCGGCCAGTGGAACTCCGGGCTGGTGGGCTACGCGTCGACCCCGCCGAACGACGGTGCTTTCGCAACGACGAAGAGATCGAGTTGACGGCCCGCGAGTTTGGGGTGCTCGAATATCTGGTGACCCATGCGGGCACCGTGGTGTCGAAGTCCGAGATCCTTGAACATGTCTGGGACTATGAGTTCGATGGCGACGCGAATATCGTCGAGGTGTACGTCCGCCATCTGCGAAAGAAGATCGACATCCCGTTCGATACCGAGACAATCCAGACCGTGCGTGGAGCCGGGTACCGCCTCCTTGCTACCTCATCGTGAAGGCCCGCTTCGGTTCAGTTCGTGTGCGTGCGACCGCGGCATCGATCGTCATCGTTGCCATCGCCTTGACGATTGCCGGAGTGGTGTTGCTCGGCGTGCTCCGCGAATCACAGATCAAATCCATCGACACGACCCTCGAACTCCGTACGAACGACGTCGCAGCGCTGATTGATGAAGACGGAGCTTTCGAGACCTTGTCGGTCAAAGACGATGAGGACGGCTTTGTCCAGATCATTGATGCGGCAGGCAAGGTGGTGGCCTCGAGCACCAACATCGCCAACGAACCACGAATCATCGCTGGCGGCGAGGGGAGCAACACCACGATGCAGTTCCCACAGCTCGATCACGACGACTTTCGCGTCCACGTGAACTTCACCGCGAGCGACCCGCAGTTTTCGATCGTCGTCGGCACCAATCTTGAAGACGTCAACGACGTTCTCGCGACGACTCGTCGGTCGCTCGGTATCGGGCTGCCGATCCTGTTGCTGTTGATCGCCGGGATGATCTGGGTCGTCATTGGACGGGCATTGCGCCCTGTCGAGGCGATCCGATCCGAAGTTGCCGATATCGGTGGTGGAGATCTGCACCGACGAGTGCCCGAACCGCAAACCGATGACGAGATCGGTCGGCTCGCCCGAACGATGAACGCGATGCTTGACCGGTTGGAAACAGCCGATGTTGCCCAAGCGCAGTTCGTCTCGAACGCCTCCCACGAACTGCGAACCCCGATCGCCGTGATTCGTCACGAACTCGAAGTCGGGCTGCGCGGAGACGACGTGTTGCTGCGCGAGATCGCAGCGGAGGTACTGGAGGAAGACGTTCGGATGCAGCGGCTGGTCGAGGATCTCCTCCTCGCGCGCCGCGATGGACGAGCAGGCGAGGCGCTGCCCGTGGCCCGATTGCTGGTCGACCTCGACGACATTGCGTTCGGTGAGGCGCTTCGAGTCCAAACTGACAAGACGGTGACCACATCCGGCGTCTCAGCTGGCCAGGTCCGCGGCGACCCCGATCAACTCGCGCGAGTGGTGCGCAACCTGCTCGACAATGCGTTACGCCACGCCGCCTCGCGTGTTGATATCTCGGTCACCAGTACGCCAGACGGACTCGTCGTGCTGTCGATCGACGACGACGGCGACGGCGTTGCAGAGGCCGATCGCGAGCGGATCTTCGAACGATTCGGTCGGCTCGACGAAGCTCGTGCACGCGACGACGGTGGCTCCGGTCTCGGCCTCGCCATCGTGGCCGGCCTCGTCAAGGATCACGGCGGGACGGTCACGGTTGCGACCAGCCCTGCGCTTGGAGGCGCCCGCTTCGCGATCTCCTTCACCGACGCCCGACTCTGATCAGCGTTGGTCGGCCAGCCTGAACACACGCTGAATACTCGGCGTCGCCGTTCAGCCTGGGTTCAGGTTGAAGGGTCGAAGTTGTACGCATGACAACAATCACCGCAGCGCCGCCGCCACCCGTGGCGACGAGCCCAGGACGTGCATTACTCAACAAGGTTCCCGAGATCACGATTTGGTTCTGGATCATCAAGATCCTGTGCACTACCGTCGGTGAGAGCTTCGCCGACTGGATCGCGGTCGATTTGAACGTCGGGTTGATCAACACCACGGTCATCTTCACGATCGTGCTTGCTGCTGTGCTCACCTGGCAGATCCGCCTGCCGAAGTACAACGCGTTCCCGTACTGGATGACGGTTGTCGTACTCAGCGTCACCGGCACGCTGTACACGGACATCCTTACCGACAAGTATGGCGTCAACCTGACGATCACCACGCCGGTCGTTGCCGCGGTACTCGCCGTGGTATTCGGGCTCTGGTACCGCAAGGAACGCACCCTGTCGATCCACAGCATCGTCACCGTGCCCCGGGAATTGTTCTACTGGCTCGCCATTTTCGTCACCTTCGCCCTCGGCACTGCCGCCGGTGACTGGACACTCGAACTCACCGGTTGGACGCCAGGCATTGCGGTCTTGCTGCCAACGTTCCTGATCGCTGCCGTCATCGTCGGGTGGAAGCTCGGCGCCAACGCGGTGCTGTCGTTCTGGATGGCCTACGTCCTGACCCGGCCGTTGGGCGCGAACCTTGGCGACTGGCTCGCTGTCGACAAGCAACTCGGCGGCATCGGCGTTGGCACCCTCGGGACCAGTGTGGTCTTCCTCAGCGCCATCCTCGCCACCGTCATCTTCCTCGTTGTGAAGCGGCCAGATGTGATCGAGGACGGGAGCAGAGGCGCACGCCGTCGCCGTTCGCCAGCCGGCACGTGAGCGCAAGATGCTCGGCTACTACGGCGTCGTCGCAGCGCTCGCCGTTGGCACGCTGACCTACGCCAACAGCCAACCGCACGAAGCGTTCTCCGCCCAGGAAGAAGCTCTCGGCGGCGCCCCTGTCGAACAGCTGACGCCGCAACAGGCAACCGCGAACTTCGCGGCCGGTGACCTCGTCGAGTTCAGCACGATCACCCAGGACGCGCTCGGCCTCGTGCAAAGCGGCGATCAGGCCGGAGCGGTCACCCGCATCGCCGATCTTGAGACTGCGTGGGACGATGCCCAGCCAACTCTCGAACCTATCGATGAGACGGCCTGGACGTTCCTCGACAGCGAGATCGACGACGTGCTGAGCGCCGTTCGTGCCTCCTCGCCCGACGCCAGCGCCCAAGAGCAGGCGTTGACGGCGCTGAGTACGTCATTGGCGGGCTAACCCCTCCGTAGTATCCGAAACATGCCGACGCCGCGATCCCGAGTGCAGATGCGACTGCTGCCGGCGTCGGCATCCGCAGACGCCAAGGTGCTGTTGCAGACCCGCGGGATCCGAGCGTTCGGCGACGGAGTCGTCAGCATCGCCTTGACGACGTATCTCCTCACCCTCGGACTCTCGACCACGCAGACTGGCGTCGTCATCACCTCGACCCTGCTCGGGTCGGCGGCGCTGACGATGTTTGTCGGGCTCCGCGCCAATGCCTATCGTCGCCGTCGCCTACTGCAGGCGATGTCGCTCCTGATGGTCGCCACAGGTGTCGGGTTCGCCGTGGTCGATAGCTACTGGTTGCTGATCGTGGTCGCCGCAATCGGGACACTCAACCCGAGCGGCGGCGATGTCAGTGCGTTCCTCCCGACCGAACAGGCGCTCCTCCCGGCAACGGTCGACGACTCGGATCGCACGGCGGTCTTCGCCCGTTACAGCTTGGTCGGTTCCCTGGTCGCAGCGTTCGGAGCGGCCGTTGCCGGTGTGCCCGAGTGGATCGCGAACCGCACTGACCACGATCTCGAAACAGCGCTGCGATGGATCTTCGTTGGGTACGCACTCTTGGGTTTGACGGTGCTCATTCGCTACCGCAAGCTCAGTCCGGCGATCGAGTCCGCTCCTGGCGCTCCGCAGTCGGCACTCGGCGGATCGAGACGGATCGTGTATCGGCTGGCCCTGCTGTTCAGCCTGGATTCGCTCGGTGGTGGATTCACACTCACTGCGATTCTCGTTTTATGGCTGAAGCTGCGGTTCGATCTCTCACTCGCGGTCAGCGGAGCGATCTTCTTCTGGGCAGGTTTGCTCTCGGCGTTTTCACAACTGCTTGCCGTCGGCGTGTCGCGCCGGATCGGGCTCGTACGCACGATGGTCTTCACGCACCTCCCGGCGAACGGCTTTCTCGTGTTGGCGGCGTTCATGCCCAATGCGCCATTGGCGGTCACGTGCCTGTTGGCGCGGGCAGCTCTGTCGCAGATGGATGTCCCTGCGCGTAGTTCATACGTGATGGCGGTGGTCGCTCCAGAGGAACGCCCCGCAGCGGCGAGTATCACCGGGGTGCCGCGCAGCCTGGCCGGAGCGCTCCCGCCGATCGCGGCGGGTTGGATGCTCGATCACTCGACGTTTGGATGGCCGCTCATCATCGCCGGCACGTTGAAGGCCACGTACGACTTGCTGCTTCTTGCCATGTTCCGCAACGTCCGTCCGCCCGAAGAATCCGAACCTGCGCGGCCGACGTGAGCGCGACGGGACTCAGACGGGTCGTTGCATGGAACCTGATGGAAAATTCCGATCCAAGGCATTGTTGACCATCTGGTGGGACGGGTCGTGGAGGTTCTTCCGGTCACCGGCGCCGGGGTGACGCTGATCTCGCACGACCTGAGTCCGAAGCACGTTTCGGCGTCGAGCGATGCTGTGTCAGATCAGTACGTGTACGACGCATTGCATGACCCGCTTACAGGGCTACCGAGCCGTGCGCTGCTGATGGACCGGGTCCACGAGGCGAATCAGCGAGCGAAACAGTCGCGGCTCTACACCGCCGTGCACTTCGTCGACCTCGACCGGTTCAAGTTGGTCAACGACCACCACGGCCATCATGTCGGCGATGAACTCTTGATCGCAGTCGCTCGGCGGTTCGACAATATGTTGCAAGTAGGGGACACCGTCGCGCGGATATCGGGCGACGAGTTCGTGTTCTTATGTGAGGCCCTGCCCGATGAGATCGAGGTAGCAACGATCGGGGCTCGCATCGAGAAGGTATTCGAGCGGCCGTTCGTGGTCGATGGCCTCCGGTTGTCGATATCGGCAAGTATCGGCATCGCCGTTGCTGGCCCCAGCGAGGAAGTCTCGGCCGACCTGATTGTGCATGCGGACACGGCGATGTATCTCATTAAGCGACATCGAGGAGGTCGACGTCATGTCGTCGGACCGATCGATAGCGCGCTGCACAGTTTCCCTCAAAACTTTGAGCAAGAAATCGGTGAAGCGCTCGAAAATGACGCCCTCTCGATCGTGTACCAACCGATTGTTCGCCCGTCAGACAACGTCATGAGCGGGGTCGAGGCGTTGTTGCGGTGGGACCACCCGACCCGAGGTGAAATTTCACCGTTGATCATCGTTGGGGCAGCCGAACGCAGCTCGCTGATCAATCTTGTTGGCGAATGGGTCCTCGAGCAAAGCTGTGCAGCCTTCGTGGCCTGGGGGACCGGCGAACGTCTTGCCCCGATCGGCATCGCGGTGAACGTGTCTGCCCGACAACTTGTCAGCGGTGACTCACCTCGCTCATGAGATTGGTGCGCATGAGTTGAGGCGCATGAGATTGGGGCGCATGAGTTGGGGATGGTGGTGGTTGTTGAGGGAATCGAGAGCCAAGAACAACACGCCGAGATCGTCCGGATCGGATGCGACTACGCCCAGGGCTTCTACTTTGCAGAGCCCATGTCGGAGTCGGCGATTATGGAGATCGACTGGGCGTTGCCCGTACCCAACGGTTCGTCAACGCGCAGAGAAGAAACGGGCTGATCGCCGATCCAGCACGGATGAGGCCCAGTCGAGCGGGGCAACTGAAGACCGCGCCGAGTAGTTCTGGTGATGCTCACAACTGGTTCTTGCGATTCTCTTACGAAAGGGCAGGATACTGGGTAAATGTTCTCTGACCTGCAGAGACGCACTCTGTCTACACGCTCTACACGCTTCACACGCTCCACATCCGGTTCGATCCGTTCAGCGGGCCTCGCCGTCTCCCTGGCCATGTTGCTCGTTGGGGTCAGCGGGTGTGGCGGTGAGTCTGACGACGTCGTGGGCCTCGACGCCAACTCGGCCGAGGACGCCTCGGTCAACGAGGTAGACGAGGTGAACGAGGTGACAACTGCCGAAGCCGACGAAGCTGCACCCGACGTTCCCAGCTCGGATGAGGCGCAGCCGAGCCAAGCAGCCCCGAGCGAGCCGACTGTGTCCACCGCCTCGGATATCAGCTGCGCTGACGGGGGCACTTGCACGGTCGGTGACACGGGCCCGGCCGGAGGCATCGTGTTCTACGTGTCTGCTCAACCGATCAACGCTGCCGAAGGCATGAGCTCAGGCGGGCGCTACCTCGAAGCAGCCCCCGCCGACACCGGCACGCGCCCCGCATGGTGCACTGGAACTCCGACTGCAGATATTTACGAGACAGAGGTGGGTGCCGGAGCAGCGAACACTCTGGCCCTACTCGGGTGCAGCGACGGCGCCGGCCTCGACGCGGCGGCATTCGAGCTTGACGGCTTCGACGACTGTTTCCTCCCGTCGAAGGACGAACTGAACGAGATGTATGTGGTGCTCAAGTCAGGCTCGCCGGCGGTCGGTGATTTGGCCGACGACGCGTACTGGTCGTCGTCTCGTGCGACGGCGCAATTTGTGTGGGCGCAGCATTTCGAGACCGGCGGACAGGGTCCGACCAGCCCGTACACGACGAGCAAGTTCCGCACGACTGGCAACCTGGTTCGCCCGATCCGAGCGTTCGGCTGAAACGAGGCCGCTCCAAGCCCGTCCAACAATCTGCCAACGGTGCAGCCGGCTGCGCGTCGCTCAAATCGGCGTTCAAGCGGGCGCATGGGCGGAGACGAACAAATCGACCACATCGGCCACCAATTGGTCGTCAACCACTTCGTTCGCGAGCAGGCGATGGAACAGCAGCGAACCCGCCATCGAGCCGAGTGCCTGCATCGGAGCGACACCGGCGCGCAACTGGCCTGTCTCTTCTCCCAGCCTGACAATCGCCGTGAACGTCTCAACGAGTTCGGCGATGAAACGGTCACGCACGGTGCAGACCGTGTCGTCGTGGAGCGCCCGTTCGATCATCACGGCGATCATCTTCGTGCGTCCCTCGTCGCGGAGATCTGACGCAAGGTTGCTCAGCAGGAGGACGAGGTTGTCGCGCACACTGCCGGTCAGTTTGTTCGCCGGCGGCACGTGTTTACTGATGGCTTCGAGTGTGGCGTGGAGGAGGTCGGACCGCTGCGGGTAGTGCTTGTAGACCGTCGTCCTACTGACCTCGGCCGCAGCGGCGACCTTGGCGTGAGTGATTTCGTCGGGTCCACCGTCGAAGAGCAGTGCAACCGCGGCGTCGAGTACTGCCTGGCGCGACCGCTCGCTCCGAGGATCGACGGAGAGGTCGGGTGCGTCGTGGTCGGAGGAGGTGGCTTCGCGGGTCATGGGTTGTGTCTTTGGACACGATCGCGGACGGATCCTTGCCTTTCCACATCCTACTCGGCAGGATATCAAACATGAACAAACTGTCCAATAGTGGAGAGCGTTTCGAAGTCGTCACGAAGCCAGGTGCTGACGCATCGGTGTGGGCGCGGCTTGGTTCGTTCGCGTTCCGTCGTCGCCGAGCCGTGTTGCTCGCCTGGATCGTCGTGTTTCTCGGAACCTTCGTCGCCGTCGGCACAATCGGCAGCTCTTCAGAGAGCTCGTTTGAAAGCCCCGACTCCGATTCGCTCGCCGGCTTCGAGATCTTGAAAGACAACTTCGGTGCTGGCGGCAGTTTCTTGTCCGGATCGATCGTGTTCGAGGCAGAGCAGGGTGTCGGCGATGCCGAGGTCGAGTCGACTCTGTCCGGCCTCTTCGACGAGATCGCGGCATTTGAAGAAATCACATTGACAAGTCCGTACTCGTCAATTGGTGAGCAACGGGGCCTCGTGGCGCCCGACGGGAAGATCGCATACGCGAGCATCGACTTCGACGAGAACACCGACGAACTGCGGGCGAGCGAGATCGGCAGGGAGATCGACGTGCTGGTCGAGGCGACGGAACTCGATGGCGTCAACATCGAGATCGGTGGCGCAGCACTCGCAGCGTTCGAGCCGCCGGAGTCGGAACTCATCGGCCTGGCATTCGCCGTGGTCATCCTGATTCTCGCGTTCGGCTCGGTGCTGGCCATGGGCCTGCCGATTGGCGTGGCGTTGTTCGGCGTCGGAATTGGTGTCGGGACCATCACGCTGCTGACCAACGTGATGTCGATCCCCGATTTCGCCACGACGCTCGGTGCGATGATCGGCCTCGGTGTCGGCATCGACTACGCCCTTTTCATCGTCACCCGATACCGAGAGGGGACGCGCTCAGGCATGTCACCGCACGACGCCACAGTTCGCGCGATCGACACCGCAGGGCGCGCCGTACTCTTCGCAGGCCTGACCGTCGTCATCTCGCTGCTCGGCATGTTTGTCATGCAGTTGGCGTTCATCAACGGGCTGGCCACCGGTGCCGCAGTCACCGTCGCCATCACGATGGTCGCCTCGGTGACGCTCCTGCCAGCGCTCATTGGTTTCGCCGGCCCGAGAGTCGAAGTCACCCGTTGGCGCGGCCTGATCATGGCTGGTTTCATCGCCGTTGCACTGCTGTCCGTCGGCCTCGGATTCCAGCCCGTTGCCGCCGCCTTTGCCGCCATGTCGGTGGGGACGCTGATTCTGTCGTTCTTCATCCCGGGTCTCCGCAAGGCATTGCCGCCACGGCCGGAGAAGCCGCTGCGCGAAACCTGGTCGTACCGCTGGAGCCACTTCGTGCAGCGCAACCCGTGGCCGATGGCGATCGGCGTGACGGTCCTGTTGCTCATCATGAGCATCCCAGTCTTGGGGCTCCGTCTCGGCTTCGGTGACGAGAGCACCTTCGCTGAGGGCACCACGACTCGCGACGCTTATGAGCTCCTCGCCGAGGGTTTCGGTCCGGGCAGCAACGGCCCGCTGATCGCTGTGGCAGAAGTCGACAGCCCTGAACAGTTCGCGGCAGCGCAAGAACTTGTTGCAGCGCTGAATGGCGCTGACGGCGTGGCCAGAGCGTTGGGCCCGATCCCTTCAGACAACCAGCAGGCCTTCCAGATCTTTGTGGTTCCTGAGACTGGGCCACAGGAGGAAGCCACCTCGACGCTGGTCCGGAGCCTTCGCGAGACGACGATTCCGGATGCGGTTGCCGACTCTGGCCTCAACGTGAAGCTGACCGGCGCCGTGGCATCGAGCATTGACTTCTCTGACTACCTCAGCGCACGGCTGCCGGTGTTTTTCGTCGCAGTGTTGAGTCTGTCGTTCCTGCTCCTCATGATGGTGTTCCGGTCGATCCTGGTGCCACTAAAGGCCGTGATCATGAACCTGCTGTCGATCGGCGGCGCCTACGGCATCATCGTTGTCGTGTTCCAGTGGGGGTGGGGTGTGAGCTTGCTCGGTACTGGCAGCGGCCCGATCGAACCGTTCCTCCCGATGATGCTGTTCGCCATCGTGTTCGGCCTCTCGATGGACTACGAGGTCTTCCTGCTGTCCCGCGTTCGCGAGGAGTATGACCGGACCGGCGACGCAAAGAACTCGGTTGCTGACGGCCTGGCCGCAACGGCCCGTGTCATCACCGCTGCGGCAGCGATCATGGTTGTGGTGTTCGGCAGCTTCGTGCTCGAAGACGCCCGCGTCATCAAGATGTTCGGCCTTGGCCTCGCATCTGCGGTCTTCCTCGACGCGACCCTTGTCCGCATGTTGCTCGTGCCCGCCACCATGGAATTACTCGGCGAGAAAAACTGGTGGCTGCCGAAGTGGCTCGACCGCATCCTGCCGACCCTGAACGTCGAAGGCGGAAGCGACGAGCAAGTAGAACCAGAGCGCGAACTCGTCGACGCCTGAGAAGTTTGAGCAAGTGTGAGCGCTGGTTGTCACACTTTGGTCAGACCGGAACGTGACACCCCGAGCGCAGCGAGTTCAGCCGGCAGGCTGAAGAAAATGAATGGAGGCGACGCAGTCGCCAGGCGACGCAGTCGCCAGGGCGTCGTCAGACGACCACATTCACCATGCGGCCGGGGACGACGATGAGCTTCTTGGGTTTGCCGCCGGCCAGGGCCTCGACGACCTTTGGGTCAGCGAGCGCTGCGGCTTCGATGGTCGCTTTGTCGGCATCGGCAGCAACACTGACCCGGCTCCGCACCTTGCCGTTGATCTGGATAGGCAGTTCGACCGTGTCGTCGACGAGCATGGATTGATCGGCTGTTGGGAAGTCGACGTAGGTGATTGTGCCCCCGTCGTCGCTGCCATGGCCGAGCTTGCGCCACAGCTCTTCGGCGATGTGCGGGACCAGTGGCGCCAGCATCGCGACCATTGGTTCGGCGACCTCGCGTGGCGTGGCGTCGAGCTTGGTGACAGCGTTGTTCAGCTCGATCAGCTTGGCGATTGCCGTGTTGAAATGGAGCTCGTCCATCTCGGTGCGAACGAAGTCGATGGTGCGATGGAGCAGCTTGAGCGTGTCTTCGTCGGCCGGCGTGTCGACGACGGTGCACTCACCGGTCGACTCATCGATGACGTTGCGCCACAACCGCTGGAGGAAGCGGTACATGCCGACCACGTCGCGGGTCTCCCACGGACGTGAGGAGTCGAGCGGTCCGCCCGTCATCTCGTAGAGGCGCAGTGTGTCGGCGCCGTAGGCCTCGTACATCTCGTCGGGTGACACAGCGTTCTTGAGGCTCTTGCCCATTTTGCCGTACTCACGCTTAACCGGTTCGCCGTTGTGGGTCCAGCCGTCGTCGGGATTCCCTTCGACTTCGGAAGCCTCGACGTATATCTCACGCTCGTCTTTGAAGGCGTATGCCTGGATGTAGCCCTGGTTGAACAGGCGTGCGTACGGCTCGACGGAGCTGACGTGGCCGAGGTCGAACAAAACCTTGTGCCAGAAACGGGCGTACAGCAGGTGCAGCACGGCGTGCTCAACACCGCCCACGTAGAGGTCGATGCCACCGGGATGATCGGGCCGCACGTCGGTGCGCGGGCCCATCCAGTATTCCTCGTTCTCGACGGCACAGAACCGGTCGTCATTGAGCGGATCGATGTAACGCATCTGATACCAGCACGAGCCAGCCCACTGCGGCATCACGTTGCTGTCGCGGCGGTAGGTCTGCATGCCGTCGCCCAGGTCGAGTTCGACGTTCATCCAGTCGTCGAGGCGGTCCAGCGGGCTCTCAGGGTTAGACATGGCGTCGTCAGCGTCAAACGTGCGCGGGGCGAATTGATCGGTCTCGGGCAGCTCGACCGGCAGCATTGAGTCGGGGATGCTGTGCGGATTACCGTCGGCGTCGTAGACGATCGGGAAGGGCTCGCCCCAGTAACGCTGGCGGCTGAACAGCCAGTCGCGAAGCTTGTAATTGACAGTGGCCTCACCGGCACCAGCCCGCTCGAGCCACGCGTTCATCACGGCGATGCCTTCGACCTTGTTGACGAGCCCGTCCAGTTGCAGATGCTCATTCGTGCTGTTCACGTACGGGGCATCGCCGACGAACGCTTCGGGCCACTGGCGGGTGTCGAGCGTGACGTCGAGGCCACGCTCTGCGAACCAAGATGCTGGCGGCTCTTGGATAGCTGGGATCGGCAAATCGAACTTGCGGGCGAACTCGAAGTCACGAGTGTCGCCGCACGGGACAGCCATGATCGCGCCGGTGCCGTAGCCCATCAGGACGTAGTCGGCAATCCAGATCGGCACCGGCTCACCGTTCACCGGGTTGGTCGCGTACGCGCCGGTGAACACGCCGGTCTTCTCGCGCGTGTCGTCCTGCAGCTCGAATTCCTTCTTGCCTTCCGCCTGTGTCCGATAGGCCGCAATTTGTTCGGTTATTCCGGGCGTACGAGCCGGATCGGCGAGTTGATCGACGAACGGATGCTCGGGGGAGAGGACCATGAAGGAGGCCCCGAACAATGTGTCGGGCCGTGTGGTGAACACGCTGATCGGCCCGGCCTCGGAGGCGAAGTCGACCTTGGCGCCGTTGCTGCGCCCAATCCAGTTGCGCTGCATCGCCTTGATCGCATCGGTCCAGTCGAGCAGTTCGAGGTCGTCGATCAGACGGTCGGCGTACGTGGTGATCCGCATCATCCACTGGCGCATGTTGCGCTTGAACACGGGGAAGTTGCCGCGATCGGAGCGGCCGTCAGCGGTGACTTCTTCGTTGGCGACGACGGTGCCCAGGCCCGGGCACCAGTTGACGGGCGCTTCGGAGATGTAGGCGAGGCGGTGGTCGTCGATGATCACATTGCGTTGGCCAGACGAGAGGTCAGCCCACGGTGAGCCGTCGGGTGTGTCGCGCTCGCCGGACTCGAACATTTCGATCAGTTCGCTGATCGGGCGCGCGCCATCGACATCAGGGGAGTCGTCGTACCACGCATTGAATACCTGGCTGAAGATCCACTGTGTCCAGCGGTAAAACTCGGGATCGGTGGTCGATACCGAGCGTCGCATGTCGTGGCTCAGACCGAGTCGGCGCAGTTGGCGTCGCATGTTGGCGATGTTCTCATTGGTCGTGATCGCGGGGTGCTGGCCGGTCTGTACGGCGTACTGCTCGGCAGGCAGGCCGAAGGCATCGAAGCCCATTGTGTAGAGGACGTTGTGGCCCGTCATCCGTTTGAAGCGGGAGTAGACGTCGGTGCCGATGAATCCGAGCGGGTGGCCGACGTGGAGGCCGACGCCCGACGGGTACGGGAACATGTCCTGGACAAACACCTTCTCGCCGAGTGGCTCGTTGCGGTCGGGATCAGCGAGCGCTCCAACGGGGTTGGGCGTGTGGAACGTGCCGTTTTCGGCCCAGAAGTCCTGCCAACCGACTTCGATGTCCTGCGCAAGCGCCGACGTGTACCGATGTTCCGGAGTGTCGATGCTGGAGCCCGATTGGCTGTCGATGTCGGTGTCGCTCATACGGCCCCAGATCCTACGGGCTGTGCTCCCCACGAACCCCGACCGGTTTAGCCTCGGGTATCGCAACTCATTGTTTTGATGCCGTTGATGAAGCCGCTGACCAATCGGTTGGGTTCGCCCGTGATCGCAATGTCGGGGATCTGGGTGAAGATCTCGTCGAACATCACCTGGATTTCGCGGCGAGCAAGATTCGCGCCGAGGCAGAAGTGCGGGCCGCCAGCCCCGTAGCCCTCCTGCTCCTTGCTGTTGGCACGGTTGATGTCGAAGGCGTGGCCGTCGGTGAAGACGTTCTCGTCACGGTTGCCCGACCAGTACCACATGACGACCTTCTCGCCTTCGCGAATCATCGTGTTGCCAACCTGGATGTCGTAGTTCGCCCTCCGGCGCATGTGGAGGACCGGCGACGCCCAGCGGACGATCTCTTCGGCGGCCGGCATCGACATCTCGGCGTAGTTGTTGCGGAGCTGCGCCTTCTGATCGGGGTGATGGTGGAGCTGATGCATGCCCCACGAAATTGCGTTGCGGGTGGTCTCATTGCCGGCCACTGCGAGCAGGATGAAGAAAGAGCCAAACTCGGCAGCCGTGAGTCGCTCGCCGTCGACTTCGGCGTGCATCAAAATTGATGCGATGTCGTCGGTTGGGTTCTTGAGTCGCGCTTCGCCGAGGGCCTGTGCGTAGTCGAACATCCCAGCGGCTCCGAGAATCAACTCGTGCAAGTCCATCGTGAAGTCGGGGTCGCCGGCGCCGAGGATGAGGTTGGTCCAATCAAAGATCTGTTGTTCGTCTTCGGGCGGCACGCCGAGCATGTCGCAGATCACGCCGAGGGGGAGTGGTGCCGCCAACTGCCCGACGAAGTCGCACTCACCCATTTCTTTCGCTTCGGCAACGAGCTTGCGGGCACGTTCGCGCACCGACTCTTCGATGCGCGCGACGGTTTTCGGGGTGAAGCCCTTCTGGACGAGCATGCGCATCTTGGCGTGACGCGGGTCGTCCAAGACGATCATCGATCCGAAAAACTCGAGTGTCTCGGGCGCCGACTCACCAAGCGTGATGCCGGCTGCTGACGAGAAGGCGTGGGGCGTCCGATTGATTTGGCGAATGTCGTCGTAGCTGACGGCCGACCAGAACCCGGGCCCTGCCGTGCCGCCTTCGATGACCGAGAGTTCCTCATGGAAACACATGCCAGCGCCCTCGGTGTTCTCGTGGCGTAGTTGGGCGAAGGCCGCGTTTCGCTCGTCGAGCGACTTCATCCAGAAGTCGTTGTGCCCGAGCAGGATGGGTTGTCCGGCACCGGGGCCATTGTCGAGCGAGAGGGTGCGAAAGTCAGGCATCAGGCCATCATTGCCGCTCGGGTGGACGAACGAAGTTGTCAGAGCAAGCCGGCGAGGTTTGATTGCAGCAATCCGTGGGTCAGACTCACAGTGTGAGTGACTTTCAGCCACCAGATCCGAGTCTCCGAGCGAATTCTGACATCGACCTCGATCCCGATGCTCCGGTGATCATCGGCGTCGCCCTCAGCACGCCGCTCCGGGCGCAGGAGTTCCTGCTCGCCATGAATGGCCTGCGCGTCAGTGGGGCACTGAAACTGAAGGACGCCGTCATCGTGTCGAAGAAAGACGGCAAGGTGAATGTCGTCGAGACAATCGATCCGACGCCCGGTAAGGCCGCCGCGTCTGGTGCCATGTGGACCGGGCTACTCGGTCTGATTATCGGCGGCCCGATCGGATGGCTCGCAGGCATGGGAGTCGGCGCCGGTGTCGGCGCGGTCACCGCCAAGGTAGTCGACCTTGGGATTCCGGACGAGTGGGTCGGCTGGTTCAAGCAGGCCGTCCACGACGGCACAACCGCAGTCGTGATCCTCGCAGAACACGTCCACGTCGGTGAGCTCGCCGCAGAGGCAGCACGGTTCCAGGGGGCCGAATTGCTGTACACGACGCTGCCGCCAGAGAGCATCACGCAACTGTCGGAAGCGTTTGCTGCGAACTGACCCTGGCCACCGGGCACCTACGATGCCGATATGGCACTCGACATTGTGTGTCCGACATGCGAGTCGGACGAGCACCTCAACGGCGAGCCCGTGGGCGACGGCCTCTTGCGGCTCACCTGTGCCGCGTGCAGGGGGCAGTGGACTCGCGATCCGCGGCCAAAGTGCCCGATCTGTCGTGGCGACGACTTGTACCACCTCCCGCAGGTGATCCTCGAGAAGTCACGTGGCACCCAGATGTCGATCCAGGGCATCCACCTCGAATACGGCTGCCATCAGTGCCAGCCCAAGGAAGTCAAGGTGCGGGGAGGCTCCATGCACCACCTCCCTGGGCGGCTCAACGGCAGCCAATAAGACAGTCCGTCACACTCCTGTCACGCTCCGGTCTGACCGGAGCGTGACAAGAACGTCACACTTTGGTCTGACCGGAGCGTGACCGGAGAGCGTCGTTGGCTGGAGCGCGCTGGCACTGACGTTGTACCGTCTCGGACCATGGTTGACGTCGACTCCACGATCACTCGTTTGGAAGCTGCTGCCGATCTCGGCACGGGTGTCCGCTTCGTCGGCAAGTCCGTCCTGAGCGGTGACCTCGACGCAGACGGTCGGCCTGCGCTCGTTACGTGGCGGGAAATTCACGACGACGCTCGCGCCGTCGGCGCAGCGTTACAGGCGAAGGGCTTGGTGCCCGGGGACCACGTTGCTGTGCTCGGCCCGACCAGTCGAGCGTTGATGACCATTGTGCGCGGCTGCTGGCTGGCCGGGATTGCTTCGATGGTGCTTCCACTGCCGATGCGCATGGGCTCGCTCGATGCGTTCGTCGACAGCACCCGCGGCCGCATCCGACACGGCGACGCGAAGCTTGTCTTGATCGACGCCATGCTTGCCGACTTCTACACCGCAGCCGAGGGTGACCCGCCGATCGAACCGATGGCGTCCGTTCTGCCGGGTGCACCGAACGTGCCGACGGGCGATGCGCTTGAACTGCCAGATCACGACCCCGAGCGTCTGGTCATTCTTCAGTACACCAGTGGGTCGACGAGCGAACCGAAGGGTGTGATGATCCCTGATCGGGTGCTGTCGGCGAACGTCGACGCGACCCTCCAAGCGGCGGAGATTCAGCCGGACGAAACAATGATGTCGTGGCTGCCGCTGTACCACGACATGGGTCTCGTCGGCTTCCTCGCCATCCCAATGACCAAGGGCGTCAACCTGGTGCAGGCTGCCCCGCAAGACTTCTTGGCGCATCCGGGTAACTGGATGCAGTGGCTCAGTGATTACAAGTGCACCGCGACTGCCGGCCCAAACTTCTCGTGGGTGCTTGCGACTCGTGCGCTGAAGCGGATGGACGGGCTCGATCTGTCGCACCTCACCCTGGCGCTCTCGGGCGCCGAACCCGTCGACCCGAAGGCGGTCGTCGCATTCGTTGCCGAAGCTGCACGCTTTGGCTTCCCTGCGGGCGGAGTCTTCCCGGCGTTCGGCATGGCCGAGGTCGCGATCGCTGGTTCGTTCCCGAAGCGCGGACGTGGCTTGCGAACCGACACGGTTGATCGCGTCATCCTTGAGACCCAGCGTGTCGCCAAGCCGATCGAGGTCACGGACCCCGACGAGTACGCCGTCCTCGCCCGCGAGTTCCCCCTGCTCGGTACCGCGGTGCCGGGCTTAGAGATGAAGGTGGTCGATCCCGACACGTTCGAAGAGTTGCCTGAACGGCACGTCGGTGAGCTCCTGCTGCGCGGCACTTCGGTCACGCCGGGCTACTACAAGCGAGAAGATGCTACTGCGGCGCTCTTCCACGACGGCTGGCTGTGTACCGGTGACCTCGCCTACCTCCTCGATGGCGAACTCGTCATGTGTGGCCGCATCAAGGACGTGATCATCGTCGGCGGGCGCAATGTGTTCCCTGAAGACATCGAGCGCGCTGTCGGGCCGCTCGATGGCGTGCGCGCCGGCAACGTCATCGCCTTTGGCATGGACGGGTACAAGGGCAAGGAGAGCGTCGTCGTCGTGGCCGAAGTACGCCTGACCGAGAGCTCCGGTGATCTGTCTGACATTCGTGCCCGGATCCACGAACGGACACTCGAGGTGAGCGGCCTGCCGCCGCGCGACATCATGCTCGTCAATCCTGGGACTCTCCCGAAGACCAGTAGCGGCAAGCTGCAGCGCAGCAAGTGCAAGACCGAATATCTCGACGAAGAACTCGAGTTACTCGAGAGCTGACGACGCGGCCGGAGCTTCTGCAATGTGGCGGAGTTCGCGCCAGATCGCGGCGAGCAGGACGGCGCTGATCGCGAAGGCAAACCAGTACGCGCTCGCCACGCCCCAGACGCTGGAGATGAGGCCGCCGAGTCCAGCGCCAAGAGCGATGCCGCCCTGCACGGCAACGAGGTAGACACTGCCGATCCGGCCCTGCAACACTTCGGGCACGGCGCGGTGGCGCACCGTGGTCGACGTCGTTCCCCACATTGCCGCGTGAATGCCGAACACGAAAAACATTGCCATGGCGATCCAGGCCACCGTCGTGACAGCGAAGACCAGGTAGGTCAATGTCTCAATCACGAGGCCGATGCGCATGATCCAAACCATGCCGACGGCACGTTCGGTTCGGACGTACAAAATCGACCCGACGACACCACCCGCAGCGCTCGCGCTCGTCAGCAATCCGAAGCCGAGCTCGCCAAGCCCAAGTCGTTCGATGGAGAGCAGCACGAGCAATGCGATCAGCGCACCGAAGGCAAGGTTGAACGTGAAGATTGTGATGGTCAGCGTGCGCATTGGCCGGTGGGCCCAGAGCCATTGGGCGCCCTCGCGAATCTCTCGATGGACGCTTCGTGTCTGGGATGACGCTGTCGGGTCAGGTAGCACCGGCCGCCTGGCTGCGATACGGGAAACGAGTACTGCAGCCAAGGCCATCGCAGCGGCTTGTGATCCGAACGGGATGGCCGAGCCGACCGTGAACAGCGCGGCGCCCAATGCGGGGCCGACAAGCTGGTTGAGCGTCATCATGCCGAAGAACAACCGGGAGTTGGCGACGCCGAGGTCGTCGCTGGTGACGATCATCGGCAGCAGCGTTCCGGTGCTGATGTCAACGAAGACCTCTGCGGTCGCGAGCACGAACAGCGCAGCGAGCACAACGGTGACGTCGACCCTGTCCACGACGATTGTTGCGGTGAGACTGGCGAGCACGATGACGCGAACGGCGTTGCCGATCACGATCAGCCGACGTCGGTCGACTCGGTCTGCGAGGACCCCTGCATACAAGCCAATGAAGAGCCACGGTGTCCGTTGAGCGAGCGCGGCGAGAGAAATCAGGAACGGATCACGCGTCTGCGATGCAATGAGCAGCGGAGCGGCAGCGAGAGCGACACCATCGCCGATGTTCGACACCCAGGACGAACCGAGCAGCCAGCGAAATGACCGACCCAACCGGGGCGGTGCGATGAGATCGATGGCGCCCACGTCGCCCGATGGTACGGACCTTGCGACCCGACGCTGCGGTCGGGTGCTTTGCGAGCGATTTCGTTGTGCCGCTTCGCGTCGATCAGTGAATCCGGACGCCTTGGCGCGTGAGTTCGGCCTGGACCTCAACGATGTCGACGTCGGCGACCGAGGTGTTGGTTGCGACGGAGATCGCCGCTGCGACACCAGCTCCCTGGCCGCTCACTGCACAGCACATCATGTTGCGGACGGCTGCGTGGCTGACTTTGTCGCCGCCGATTGAGCGGCCGGCCACGAGCAGATTCTCGACGCCCTTGGGGAGCATTGCCCGATAGGGCACCTGGAAGTAGCGGCCGGTAGTCGGCAGGATCAGAATGCCGTACCCGTCGATGAACTCGGGGAAGATGCCGATGCTGTCGTCGAACCGGCCCTCACCCCGGACGTCCTCGTCGGTCATGTTGTAGACCGCGTCGATTTTGCGGGTTTCACGAATGCCCACGCTCATCCCGAAGTTGCGGATCTTGGCTCGCTCGCAACCAGGGGTGAACTCGGTGAGTGCCGCGGCAGCCATGACTGCCTGGCGCCGGCCCTCGATTTCCGCAGCGGTCAAGCTCTCGACGTCGGTCCCGTCGACGTTGGGAAGGTGCACGAGGTTGAGATAGGTCAGGTCGCCCTGATCAGAGATTGCGCCCCACGTGCCACCGATCGTGGTCAGATCGGCAGGGATAGCGCCGGCTTCCATGGCCTGTTCGAACGGCTTGCGAAGAAAAGGCGAGAACATCTCGTCTTCCTTGCCGCTTGTCTCGATGGTCCACTCGCCGCCTGCCCAGTCGGCATACGTCTGGGGGTCAGCGGCCACGCCAGCGAGAAAGGCCTGCTTGTCGACGCCTGAGAGGTGGAACATCACCGACGCAGCCATCAATTCTTCGGATGGCGCCTGGTGGACCGGTGCACCCGCTCGGGCGGCGATGTCGGCGTCGCCGGTTGCGTCGATGATCCGCTTGCCGAGGACGGCGTGGCGGCCGGACTTGCTTTCAATGATCACGCCTCGCAACACCTCGCCGTCCATCACGGGAGCGACGACGGTTGCGTGCAAAATCGGGTGGATTCCGGCCTCTTGCACGAGCACGTCGGCGACGTACTTGAACAGTTCGCCATCGAGTGCGTGGCTGTTTGACTGTGGCTCGGGCTGGGCGGCGCCCATTGCCTTTGCTCGCTCCTCGAACTCGATGCCGATGCCTTCGGTGTCGACCGTGTCCTCGTGGCGGTACCACGCGAACCCTTCGACGCCGACGGCGGTGATGTTGCCGCCGAAGCAGCCGTGCCGTTCGAGCAGCACGACGCTCACGCCGGCACGAGCAGCGCCGAGCGCTGCAGCGAGCCCGGCCGGTCCGCTGCCGACGACCACGACATCGGCTGTTGCGAGCACCGCTGTCTCGCGTGCCGGTTCGGTGATTATTCCCTGATCGGACATCACTGCCACTGTAGATCTGCCAGGCCACCTGAGCCTGCGCCAGCGTCACACTCACCCTTTGAAACCAAGCAGACCAAAGTGTGACAAAACAGGTCGCGACGTAGATCAGGCGGTGATGGTGCTGTCACACTTTGGTCTGACCGGAGCGTGACAGAACAGGTCGGCAACGGGTTGGGTGATGGCGGGTGCTGGTTCAGGCGTTGATGAGGGGGGACAGGGTTTCGCCGAGGAGTTGCACGCGTCCTTCAATGAACCCATTTGGGATCATGTTGATGGTGAATCCGTCGAGGCCCGGGTTGGCAGCGAGGAGCGATGCGAAGTGCTCGCCGACCTCGTCGGGGTCGCCCCAGGTGATTCTGTCAAGCCATGGTGCGAGGTCTTCTTCGCTCATCGACGCGACATCGAGGCCGCGGCGACCGAGGAACGCGAGCATGTCGGCGCGAGCTTCGTCGTGCGTTGGCGCGATACAGCAGTTCTTCTGCTTCGACACCACGATCTCTGACCGGTCGCGGCCGACTGCTGCGCAATGCTGTGCGAGCACATCGAGCTTGTGCGCAACGTCAGCGTCGTCACAGATGAGGTTGGATTCGTCGGCGTACTGGGCGACCATCCGCAGCGTCTTCTTCTCGCCGGCCCCGCCGATCATGATCGGGATCTTCGAGACCGGAGCCGGTTCGTTCATCGCATCGACGGCGTTGTACCACTTGCCGGCGAGGGTGGCCTTTTCGCCACGCAGCATCGGGCCGACGATCTGAAGCGACTCCTCAAGCTTCTCGAAACGGTCGGTGAACGTGCCGAACTCGATGCCGAAGGCAGCGTGCTCCTGCTCGTACCAGCCGGCGCCGATGCCGAGCATGGCGCGGCCTCCCGACACGAGGTCGAGCGTCGTGACGGTCTTTGCAAGGACTGCGGGATTGCGGTACGTGTTGCCGGTGACAAGGGACGACAGTGTCACGTTCTTCGTTTCGCGGGCGAGTGCCGACAGCAGCGAGTAGCACTCAAGCATAAACTCTTCGGGCTTGCCGATTTGGGGAAGTTGGTAGAAGTGGTCCATCACGAGGACGGTGTCAAAGCCAGATGCATCTGCTTCGCGAGCTTGGCGGGCAACCACGTCGAAGAGGTCGGCGGCGCCAACGCCGGGATACGTGAAGCTGGGGATCTGGTAGCCGAGACGAGTCATGGCATTGATTGGAATATTGTTCTAATCAAATGTCAAGGTGGAGCGGAGTCGAAGGCGGTGATTCAACCTGGCGTACCCGACCTCAGTCTCGGTGATCGTAGGATGATCATCCTATGGCAGATGGCTGGGAGCGTCGACAGGAGCAGACGCGCAGCGACGTCCTCGTTGCGGCAGGCGCGCTGATTGCCGAGCACGGCCTCGACGGCCTCACGATGCGCAAACTCGCATCGGAGGCCGGAGTAGCTGTCGCCACGCTCTACAACCAGTTTGGTGATCGCGATGGTGTGCTCGTCGCGTTCGTCAGCAACGGGCTCGATCAACTCGAACTCGAGTTCGATGCCGAGCCCGCACACGGTCCGATCGACACCACGCGTGCACTGTTCGCGGCGCTCGATGCCGAGTTCGAATCGGCGACCGATGTGTGGCGTCCAATTTTTTCGACCTTGAAGCAGGGCCCCGGGTCCCACGGTATGGGTGAGGTCGGCGACCGCGTTGTGGCATTCATTGAAGCGGACTTCGCCAAGGCGGCGGCCGACGGCCTTTTCGTCGTCGACTGCGACGTCGAACGTCTCGCTCGACACGTTTTCACCACGCGCATGAACCGGTTAGAGAAGTGGGCCACCGGCGCAATCGAATGGGATGCGTATCGTGACTCGTCTGCCCTCGGTCTCGAGCTGACCCTCGCCGCTGTGCTTGCCGACGACAGTGCTCGCCGGGTCGCCCTTGTGGCTTCAGGCATCAGCCGTTGAGTCGTTAAGTCGTTACGTCGTTACGTCGTTCAGCAGAGAGGGAGAGAGAATGTTGGTTGTCTCGTCACCATCGCGTCAGCGGCAGCACGCTCCAATCGTCGAGATCGAGTCGTCGGGGTTCCAGGACCCCTTCGAGCATCCGGGCCGCGCCGACGCGATCCACCAGGTGCTCGCGGCCGATGAGGCGCACCAGATTCGTGAGCCAGACCGGTGGGGAGCATCGCCGATCGAGGCGGTGCACGACCCCGGTCTCGTGCGGTTCCTGTCGAACGCTTGGGCTGACTACCAGTTGGCTCATCCGGGCACGCATGACGTGGTGCCCGACCTTTTCCGAATGCCCGGTCTGATGGAGGGGATCGGTGAGTTCCGGGACCACCATGGCATCGACACCGAACTCGGTCGGTGGTGCTTTGAGACGACGACGCCGCTGACGGAGGGCACCTTCGAAGCTGCGACCTCGGCGGTTGATGTCGCGCTGAGTGCTACATCGCTCGTGCTGGGTGGTGAGCGAAACGTGTACGGCCTGTGCCGCCCTCCGGGACACCATGCTCCGATGTCGCTCTATGGCGGCTACTGCTTCTTTAACAACGCAGCCATTGCAGCGCATCACGCAGCCTCCACCACCGGATCGAAGGTCACGGTGCTCGACGTCGACTATCACCACGGCAATGGCACTCAGCAGATTTTCTACCAGCGTGATGACGTGCAATACGTGTCGTTGCACGGCGATCCGGCCCGGGCCTATCCGTACATCACTGGATTCGCCGATGAGGTCGGTTCCGGCCGTGGCCGCGGAGCCAATCTGAACGTTCCGCTCCCGCTTGGCGCCGACGACGATCACTATGCAGCAGCGCTGGCTGGAGCGCTCCAGGCCATCGACGCGTTTGGGCCGGATCTGCTCGTGGTGTCGCTCGGTGTCGACGCCTTTCACAACGATCCGATCTCGGATCTGGCGGTCACTGCCGACGGATTCGAGGCGCAAGGGGCACTTGTCGCGCAACTTTCTGTGCCGACGGTGGTGGTGCAAGAAGGCGGGTATGACGTGGCCTCGCTCGGCAACAACGTCAATCGATGGCTTGCAGGCCTGGCAACGCTTTGAGCCATCTGACAGCCCGACTGTGACGGGCGTCATTCCACAATGTGGAACTGTGCTACATTGCGGAATGCGGCGGCTGGAACTTCGACAACCCTTTGAATGAATTGTCCACAGGGTTCGAGTTGGGTATGGTCGACGTGTCGCCGCTAGTCAGTTGGCGGCGTGAACTCAAGCTTTTCTATTAGGGGGAAATTACAGATGGACTTCAAACGTTTGGATCAAACGCGCAGCTCGGTTGGACCGATCGAGCTCGATCTCATCGAGTCATATGCTCAAGGAAAGGTCAGCCGTCGCGACTTCGTTCGCCGCGGCACGATGATCGGCCTGTCGGTACCAGTCATGGGTGGCATCATTGCCGCCTGCGGCGGTAGCGACAGCGATTCCGCACCGGCCACCGATGCTGCCAGTGGGGAGACTGGCAGCACCGAGCCCAAGACCACCGAGGCCGCAGCACCCGCAGCAGCCGGTGGTGACGTCATCGCCGGCATCCAGACCGGTGACGCCAACTCGGGCCTCGACCCGGTCAACATGCTCGACCTCGGCACGTACGCCGTGCTGTCGCAGTCCTTCGAGTATCTCGTCGGCCTCGGCCCAGACGGCAACATCGCGGCAACCGCACTCGCCACCGAGTGGTCGCCAAATGCCGACGCCAGCCAGTGGACCTTCAAGCTTCGCCCTGGTGTCACCTGGCAAGATGGCGGAACACCGCTCACCTCTGCCGACGTCGTCGCCACCATCGAGCGCATGGTTGAAGTCGGTGCCGGTCTTTCCGGTGTTGTCAGCGCCGGTGCCGCCGAGGCGCCCGACGACCTGACCGTGGTCGTGAACCTTGACTCGCCGAACGGCAACCTGCCGGTCCTCGTGTCGTTGTTCAACCCGCAGTCGCTGATCACCCCGGTCGACTACTCGAGCGGCACCACGCTGAGCGACCGCCCGACTGGTACTGGCGCCTGGATGCTGGTCGATTTCGATCCGTCGGCCTACCGCGCCAAGTTCATTCCGAACCCGAACTGGTGGGGTGGCGCAGTCAAGCTCGACAGCGTCACGTTGCAGGGCTTCGAGAGTGGCGGCACCAAGGTCGCGGCCTTTGCCGCTGGCGAAATCGACATCATCCAAGACTTCTCGATCTCCGACGGCGCAACCCTGCTCCAAGACGATTCGCTCACCATTCTGCGTCCGCCGTCGTCGAACCACCGCCAGATCTGGTTCAACACGCAACTGCCGGAAGGCGGCCCGTTCACCGACCCCCGCGTCCGCCAGGCCGTCTGCTACGCCATCAACCGCGAGCAACTTGTCAACACGGTGTACGAGGGTCAGGCTCGAATCGCTAACGACCACCCGATCTTCCCGACGTTGCCATTCTTCGACGAGGGCCAGGAACAGCGCCCGTACGACCCCGAGATGGCCAAGCAGTTGCTCTCCGACGCCGGTTATGCAGACGGCATCGAAATCCCAATTCAGGTCGGCGACCTTGGTGAGATTCCTGCCATTGCGGCCATCGTCGAGCAGAACCTGGCCGCCGTCGGCATCAAGACGCCGGTCAGCGTCACGCCGAACTCGGACTTCTACGGCGAGTACTGGTGCACCGGTGCAAGCTGGGGATCGTCGCCCGAGTCCTCTGGGCCGGGTCGCCCCTGTGGCGCTTCGGCTCAGATCGGCATCGTCGACTATGGCCACCGCCCGACCCCGGACATCTTCTTCGGCCGTGCACTCGCGACCGACGGTGACTGGAACTCTTCGAACTATGCCTCGAGCGAATTCGATGGCCTGTTCGGCGATTACCAGAGCGCCACCGATGTGGCGGGTCAGAAGACGGCAGTCGGAAAGATCCAGCGTCTCCTCCATGAGGACGCCCCGGCGTGCTACCCGTTCTTCTTCGACTACCTTTCGGCAACGAGCAGCGCGATCAACGGCTTTGAAACCACAGCCCTTGGTCACCTGCAGATGCAGAACGTGACGAAGAGCTGACCGAACACCCCGCTCCGGCCGACGCCGGAACGTCGTAACGGCGGGGCGCAGCGGACTGGTCCGCTGCGCCCTTTGTCGTTACAAGGATCAACCGTTCGAAAGACAGAGAAGGAACACGTGCTCAGATTCATCTTCAGGCGGCTCATGCTCGCCTTCGTCACCTTGGGGTTTTTGCTCGTCATTGTGACGCTGATCCCCAACATCGCTCCAGGCGACCCTGCTCGAAAGATCGCAGGCGGCACGGCGTCGCCCGAGCGACTCATGCAGGTCACCGAATCGTTGGGTCTGCGAGATTCGGTTCTGACTCAGCTGTCGAAGTTGGCGAAGTCGGTCTTCACCCTCGACTTCGGCGACTCCTTCTCCGTCTCTGCCGGCGAGCCGGTGATGAGCCTGGTATGGACCTCGCTCGGCAACTCCGCCAAGCTGGTGATCCTCGCTCTGCTCGTCATCGTGCCGCTCTCGGTTCTCGGTGGCTTGGTCACTGCCTACAAAAAGGACACCTGGATCGATCGCACGATCATCAATGTCGGCATCGCCTTCTCGGCGATTCCCGACTTCGTGGCCGGTGTGTTCCTGCTCGCCTTCCTCGCCGTCCCGGTCGACTTCTTCAAGGTGCAGGCCGCAGCGCCGCCCGGATCAAACATCTTGATCCAGATCCAGCATCTCTTGCTGCCAGTCATTGCCGTGTTGATGGTGTACTTCGGGTACATCGCACGCGTCACTCGTGCTGGCACGATCACGGCGCTCGATTCTGATTACGCCCGTACAGCGTTCATGCGTGGGCTGTCGCTCCCGCAGGTGTTCCGCAAGCACATTGCCCGCAACGCACTCCAGCCCACCGTTGCGGTACTCGGTACCCAACTCGGCTATCTCTTCGGCGGCATGGTCGCTCTTGAGCGGGTGTTCGGCTATCAAGGTGTCGGCAACCTCATCCTTCGAGCCGTTGACCGTGCCGACTATCCGGTCCTGCGGGCTGGCGTGCTCGCTGTCGCCGTCATCTATATGCTCGCCACACTTTCGGCTGACCTTCTGATCGCTTACATGAATCCCCGTACACGCCAATCGTTGGGAGACAACTGATGAGCGGAACCCAGGAAGCTGGTGCGCCTGTGCCAACCCCGAACGAGTCTGGGAACGTCGCTCAGTCGGCCGAGACCGCAGTGCCCGGTGAAGGTAAGAAACAGATCTGCAAGGAACAGCTCCGTGTGCTGTACACCAGTCCCGGCTTCATCATCGGTGTGGTGATCGTTGGATTCTGGATCATCGCCAGCTTGCTGCCGGGGATTCTGACATCGTTTGATCCGAAAGAATTCGTCGAAGCAGGGCCTCGTGTCAAGCCTGGCAGCGAGGCGTGGCTCGGCACCGACAAGAACGGGTGGGACGTCTATACCCGAGTGATCTACGGTGCCCGCAAGATCCTCACGATCGCCCCGATCTCCACCGCTGTGGCCATCGTGGTCGGCACGTTCCTGGGCCTGGTCATGGGCTACTACAAGGGTTGGGTCGACGAGATCCTGAGCCGTGTTATCGAGGCAATCCTGTCGATTCCGATCATCCTGATGGCCATCGTCATCATCTTCACCTTTGGCCGCTCGACCACCGTGATCATTGGAACGATTGCTGTGCTCTTCGTGCCGGCGATCACTCGAACAATCCGTTCGGCGGCAATCGCCGAGTCCGACCTTGACTACGTCATGTCGGCAAAGATGCGTGGCGAATCGGGTTTTTTCATCGTCACCCGCGAGATATTGCCCAACGTGACCGGGCTCGTGGTGGTGGAAGGAACCGTGCGCCTCGGCTACGCCATCTTCACCTATACGACATTGGCTTTCCTCGGTTTCGTCGGTGGCAACATCACCGATGCTGATTGGGGCATCGATGTGTCGCAGAACTACGAACAAATCGCCCGCGAGATCTGGTGGCCGTCCATCTTCCCGGCCGCGGCAATCGCCAGCCTCGTCATCGGCGTCAACCTGATCGCCGACTCGATCGACAAGGCAGTGAACTCATGACCGTGACCGAATCCCATACTCCCGAGCCTGCAGATCCGACCGACGTGCCAGCGCTGGCCATCGACGGCCTTGAGATGTCGTACGTCGTTCGCGGCAACCCGCGCAAAATCTTGCGCGGCGTGACCTTTGAAGTGCGCCAGGGCGAGGCATACGGCCTCGTCGGTGAGTCGGGCTGCGGCAAGTCAACCACGGCGTACGCAGCGCTTCGATACCTCCCGAGCAACGGCGTGATCGACGCCGGTCGGGTGCTGTCCGGCGGCGAGGAACTCACCGCGATGTCGGCCAAAGAGCTGCGCAAGTTCCGCGCTGAGCGTGCCTCGATGGTCTTCCAGGACCCAGTACAGGCGGTCAACCCGGTGTTGAAGATCGGAACGCAGGTTGCCGAAGCGTTCCAAGTGTTGGGTCAGTCGAAGGCTGAAGCGCGTGTCTCGGCACTGGCTGCTTTGGAACGGGTGCATATCGCTGCTCCGGAGAGTGTGATGGAGCGATATCCGCATCAGCTTTCAGGCGGCATGTTGCAGCGTGTGGTCATCGCTATGGGCTTGGCCTGTGATCCAACATTGCTGGTGCTCGACGAGCCGACGACCGGCCTCGATGCCACGGTCGAGGCCGAGGTGCTCGACTTGGTGCGCGAGCTCCGTTCTGAACTGAACTCGGCAATTCTGCTGATCGCGCACAATCTCGGCGTCATCCGCACGATGTGCGATCGCGTCGGCGTCATGTATGCGGGTCGGATTGTCGAAGAGGGCACCGTTGCCGAAGTGTTCGACAACCCGAGCCATCCGTACACCAAAGGGTTACTCAACTCGATCCCACGACGCGGTCTGCGCAAAACAGACAGCGAACTGTTTTCCATCCCGGGTGCGGCCCCACCGATCGGTGCCTCGCTGCCGACCTGTACGTTCATCGATCGATGCCCCATCGCAACCGATCTCTGTCGCACTGACGTACCGCCGATCGTCCCACGCTCCGATGGGCACTGGACTCGTTGTCATCATGTCGACCGGATGGACGAGGTCCCGGACCCTGAGAAGGTCACGGTCAAATACGACGTCGGCACCGAACAGGTCATCGGGGTCGAAGGTGTTTCCAAGACATTCCGCCAACGTGGCCACGACGTTCCGGCGCTCGTTGGTGTCAACCTTGGCTTCGCTGAAGGCGAAACTCTCGGGCTCGTTGGTGAGTCTGGTTCCGGCAAGTCGACACTTGCGAAGACCATGCTCGGCGTCCACGCACCCGACGAAGGCGGCGCCATCACCCTGCGCGGCCGGACGATGGCTGATAAGGCAACTTCTCGCATCGACGAGTCGGTGCGAGCAATTTCGATGGTCTTCCAGAACCCTGATTCGGCGCTCAACCGGGCCTGGACTGTGCGGCGCATCCTGCACCGCAGCGTCGTCAAACTGACCGGCATCAAGGGTGCTGAGGCGGACAGGCGAGTCGTGGAAATTGCTGAGGGCATGCAGCTCTCATCGCGTCATCTCGACATGCGTCCACGACAGTTGTCTGGTGGGCTCAAGCAGCGTGTGGCCATCGCCCGTGCCTTTGCTGGAGACCCCGAAGTGGTCGTCTGCGACGAGCCAACGTCGGCGCTCGATGTGTCGGTCCAGGCGGCAATTCTGAACCTACTCGCGAAGCTGCAGAACGAGCAGCGCTCGAGCTACTTGTTCATCAGCCACGACATTGGTGTCGTGCGCTACTTGGCAGATCGCATTGCAGTGATGTACCTCGGGCGGATCATGGAGATCGGCGCGACCAAAACGATGTTCGAGGGTGTGAACCATCCGTACACCGAGGCGTTGCTCTCGGCAGTGCCAAGCGTCGACGGTGTCGCTGAGAACCGGATTCCGCTGACCGGTAGCATCCCGTCGCCGGCCAACCCGCCGCCCGGCTGCGTCTTCCATACACGTTGCCATCGTGCGATAGCAGGCCTCTGTGAGGTCACCGAGCCGGAGATGGTTGAGCTGTCGCCCGGTCACAGCATCAAGTGCCACCTCACCGTGGAGCAGCTCAAAGAGCCGCTCAAGGCCGACGCTGTCGCCACGCTGGCGTGACCTTGGCCGCGCCGACTGATTCGTCAGTCGGCGATAATCCATTCGGCGCCGGCAGCGGTGTCGCGTACCTCAATGCCGGCAGCGATGAGGTTGTCGCGAATGGCATCTGACACGGCGTAGGCCTTGTCGGTTCTGGCGGTGACGCGTGCAGCGAGAGCCGCTTCGACGACCGGGCCGAGCACCTCGCGAACGTCGCGAACTCCGGCAGTTGCGGCAGCGCCGAGCCGAACAATCATGGATCGCCGCGAGGTCCGGGCCCGCTGCATCTCGTCGCCCTGGAGCGTGTCTCGCGACCACTGGAGGATTGCCGAGTCGAGATCAAGGATGGCCTTGACGGCGCCGTCGGCGTCTCGCGCTGCCAGGGCCGAGTCGAATTCCGATTCGAGTCGAGCGGCGTCGCCAGCAAGTGACGGAATAGCCGCAGCCTGATCACCGACTGTCACACCGAGGTCTGACCGGAGTGTGACAGCAGCTTCGGACTCGGTCGGTTCTGCCATACCGGGGTCTGACCTCGGTGTGACAGGGCCGGCTTGCAGCGTGCTGAACGGGACAGTTTCGCCGGTCTCGATGCGAGTCGATACACCGTCTTTACGGAGTGTGACTCCGCCTTTGCCGACGACCTCGGCGGTCTGTGCATCGAGGTCGATGATGACGCCGGTGTGCTCGTCGACGCCGAGGATAAACACGTCGTCATCGAGTTCTGGTTCGAGTATCGCCAGGCGTCGCTCGCCGAGGTAGCACTTGCTTGTGTCGTGATTGCCGCCCTCTTTGTTGTCGTAGTGCGGGATGACGACGACAGGGAGCCCGACTTCGCTGAGCACGTCGAGCCCGTCGACCCAGTACGGATCGGCGCCAGACTTGTAGATCTCATAGACAGGAATGGTTTTCCGCCCGAGTGTGAGCGCAGCAGCGGACGAGAACACGACGGCGCCGCCGGTGCGGAGCTTGTCGGCGATGGCCTCGGGAATCGGGGTATCGGCCCACTGGCGCAGCGCGAAGGTTGGGCTGCCCGGCCCGGCGAAGATCCAGTCGGCTGCACGGATCTTTGCAATGGCTGTTTCGATTGCCACGACATCGCCGTTGTCGGTTCGTGCGAGGCCAGCAATCTCGACGTTTCGGTGCGCTGCGTCCGTGAAGTACTCGGCGGTCTTGGCGGCGAGGATGTCGACGTTTTCCTGGAATCCGAACGGGGTGTCGAGGAGTACGGCGTCGACGGGGCCTCCGGTTGCTGCGGCAAGCTGTTCGAACACCCGGCGATGCGGCGTGGTCATCGTCGGTGCGGTTTCGCCGGAGCCCATGATGACGAGGAGGCGGGGGAGTGCAGTCATATCAGTTCCTGTATTCGGTGGGTCAGCAGCGTGCGTTAGAAGAAGTCGGGATCGGTGAGCGCCCCGTGAAGGAGCGCAGCGACTTCGGTCGGGTGTTGTGCATGCACGTCGTGATGTGCAGGGCTGAACCATTCTGACCGGCTGATGGCCAGAGCGGACAGAGCCGCGTCGATTCCGGCACGCTTCGCAGTAGTCCATTCGGATTGGCCGTTGTCGGCCGAGATCCACAGCACGGGGTCGGTGATCGTGGCGTACAGGTCAGAAGGTGTGTGCTCCCACAAGCCGCGGAGTACGAGGAGGTGACGTTCCAGTGTGAGCCACGGGGCGATGGTCCCGTCGTCTCTGACTTCGAAGTTGGCGAGTTGACCTTCGATGCCCTCGGCTGGCCAGTCGGCGTTCGACGTGGTCATCCACTCGCGCATCTTGGCGATCGGCGTGCCGATCAGCGAGGGCGGTGCCATCTGCTCCTTGGCAACTTCCCAGTCGGGCATTCCGCGCTGCAATTCGATGGAGCCGCCGTCAACACAGACGATCACCGATGCAGCCCCGGGGTGCCGATGCGCGAACTCGATGACAACGTTGCCGCCCCACGACTGCCCGGCAATCAGTGGCCGTTCCCAGCCGAGGTCGGTGACAAGCAACCGAAGGTCGTCGGCGACGGAGGCCATGTCGTACGGGCCGTCAGGTTTAGACGAGTGGCCGTGGCCGCGTTGGTCGAGAGCGACGACGGGGTGGCCGAGCGCGGCGAGGCGCCGGGCAACGCCGTCCCAGAGCCGAGCGTTCGAAGCAAGCCCGTGAACGAGCAGGCACGGCGGCAGGGTAGCGTCGGCGGGTTCCCAGTGCACTGCGTGCATGCTGACGCCTGACGCCAGTTCGTGATGCTCATGGCGCGGTTCGAGGGCGTGCGAATCGGTCATTGGGCGCTGGTCCGGATCTGTGAGAGGAGTTCGAGCATGTCAATGCTGCGCTCGACTGGGCGAGGCCAACGCTGCGTCCCTCGAACTGCTGCTGCGAAGGCGTTGATCATCCCGAGATATGGGTCGCCAGGCTCGACGTCGATTGAGCGCTCTCGCGCAGAGTTGGTGGCAGAGGTGCTGTCAGGGTCGCACTCGACCCTGATCCGTTTGGCGTTCGGTCCGCCGGTATGGGCATCACCGTCGAGGACAATGCGGCCGGTGGCGCCGACGATCTCCAACCGTTGCTGTTCCGTTTGGACGAACGAGACCCTCGCTCGTGCGATTTGACCGCTGGGCCAGGTCAGCTGGACTGTGGTCGTCGCATCGACGCCACTCGGAGCCAAGTCGATGGACGCCTCGACCGCGGTGGGTTGTGAACCCCAGAGCTCGACAGCTGGGCCGAGGCAGTAGATCCCGACGTCGAGGAGCGCGCCGCCGCCATGGTCCAGGATCCACCGATAATTGTCCGCACGTTCAGGCCCGATCGTGAACGTGAACGCCGAATTGATCTCCGTGAGTTCGCCGACCAGCCCGTCGGCGGCAAGCTGCATTGCATGGCGCCAGCGAGGGTCGAAGGGAGTCATCCAGGCCTCAGCGAGCAGCGTGCCGCTTGAGTGGCACGCGGCTTGCATCACCCGGGCCTCGTCGGGCGACACGGCCAGTGGCTTCTCGCACAGCACATGCTTACCGGCCGCAGCTGCGTGCATGGTCCACGCACGATGCATGTCGTTGGGTAACGCCAGATAGATCGCCTCAACGTCGGGATGATTGATGACCGCTTCGTAGTCGGAAACGGTGGCATTGGCCCAGGGGTCTGGTACTGGACCGCTGAGCGATGCCGCAGCAACCAACGTTGCTTTCGAACTGGCCTCGATGGCCGGTAGGACTGCGAGGCGGGCGACCATCGAGCGGGCTCCGAGCACGCCGATGCCCACCGGCTTACTCACAGGTCAAGCTCAATGAGCGTGCCGCCCTCGTTGCCGGAGCGGTGCGCTGCTTCGAGCACGGCCACGACGTCACGTGACTGCTCGGGACGAACGGCCAGGTCTTCGCCGAGCAGCAGATGGTCAGCGAGGTTGTTGTGAAAGCCCCATCCCGGATTGGGTGCGGGTCGAACGGTCGAGGTGATGAGGCCGTGGTCGCCGTCGAAGCGTGCCAACTGGAGATCGACGGGAGCCTCGGCGTGGTGGGACGTGTGCTCGACGTAGCCGCGGCCCGGGACGACCGACTCGGTCCGGAGCGGTCGGTAGTGCCCTTCGAGTGTTGCGTCGGTGCCCTCGATGTGGAACTTGGGTCGGCGGATTGCGCAGACGTCGCTTTGGCGGAACGTGGCCTCACGGCCGTCGGCCCACTGCATCCACAGCGACAGTTGATCGACGTTGCTGGTGTCTTGCCACACGCGTGTGTGCGTGGAGCACAGCACGCGACTCGGGGCGCTGCCGTAGAGCTGGTGGATCCAGTCGACGTGGTGCGAACCCCAGTCGTACACGGCGCCGCCGGAGATCGAGTCTTCGGAATGCCAAGCGCGACAGGGGTGCTCGAATCCACCGACGAAGGTCTCAATGTTGAACACCCTGCCGAGGTCGCCGCGTTCCATCAGCCGGCGCACAGCAAGGAAGTCGGTATCCCAGCGGCGGCTCTGATGGACGGTCACGGTGCGGTCGTTGGCTTTGGCAGTTGCGATGACTTCGTCGGCGTCGGCGCGGGTCAGCGCCATCGGCTTCTCCATCACAACGTGCTTGCCAGCACGAAGGAGTTCGAGTGCGAGTTTGGCGTGGAAGCTCGGCGGTGTGGCGATCACCGCGATATCGACGTCGGGGTTGGCCGCGAGCGACGTGCCGGAGTCGTGGCCGACCAGGTCGGGGAAGTCAGCACGAGCCGCATCGATCCGATCGGCGGAAGTGTCCGCGGCAGCAACAAATGCGAGGCCATCAGTTTCGGTGGCGGCTAAGCCGTGGAGGTAACCCATGCCGCCGAACGGCCCGTAGCCCACCACGGCGAGGCCGAGCGTCGTCGTCGACGGAACGAAGGTGGGGCGCAACAGACGGCTGATGAACGGGCCGAGCGTCGTATGGCGTTGGAGTGCGTCGACGTCGGAGATGCCAGTGCTGACGATTCGACCGGCACCCATGGTGCGGACAGCAACGGTCGGCTGGTGGTCGAACCGGACGCTGGTCGTGGCAGCGACGGTGACATCGGCGGCGGCCGGTTGCAGCGTGCGGAGCAAGGAAGTGATCGGCACTTCGCCAGCGAGGCGGACGGCCTCCGGTCGGGCACCGAGCGTGACAAACCATTCGGTCCGCGGAAGCACGGCGGTGACGGTGACGCCACACAGGTCGCGGGCGACGTCGTCACCCGGCTCGATGGCAACGAGCACCGAACCGCCGGCTTCGGCGTGGGCCCGGAGTTGGGAGGCTCGCGCAGCGTCCAGCAGGCCTGTGACGACGACGACGGCGGAGACGGTGCCGTCGAACTTGGTGCGCGTGCTCTCGAAGTCGGAAGAGGCGTTTCCGAAGTTGGAGGCGGCGTGGGGAAGGTTGTCGGTCATCGTCATAGCGGTATCGAATGTACAACGGCCCTGGATTGGCTGCCTGACCGTGGTCGAGATTGGCATTCTCGGGCTGGACAGCGCACGGACCGGTGATTGCGGTCAAAATTCACACTTGAAGAGTTTCGTGTCGCACAAGTGGTGCTGCGAGCTGGTCGCATCTACCGTTTCGTCTATGAAGCGTTTCGCCACCTCCCGTCGTCACTCGATGAGTTCTCCTGGAATGGGGACCTCGCGCCGACTCGGCGCCATTGCTCTCTGTGGAGCACTGCTCGCTGCGTGCAGCGCCTCGGACACTGGTGCGGGTGGTGACTCTGGTGCAGTCGTAGACGACGGCCGCCTGCTCGTGGTCACCACGGTGGCACCGATCACTTCCATCGCATCGAACGTCATCGGCGATCGTGCGCAAATTGTTGGCCTGGTTCCCGAGGGAACGAACTCCCACACGTTCGAGCCGCCGCCGTCAGCAGCCGAGCTGCTGTCGACCGCCGACGTCGTGTTCATCAACGGTCTGCAGCTTGAAGAGCCGACAAAGGCGTTGGCTGAGGCCAATCTCCGAGACGACGTCCCGCTCGTCGAGTTGGGTGACCGGACGATCGACCCAGACCAATACAAATATGACTTTTCGTTCCCCGAGTCAGAGGGCAAGCCGAACCCGCACCTGTGGACCGACCCGACCCTGGTCAAGGTCTACGCCCAGCTGATTCACGACACGATGGTCGAAGTCGATCCCGAGGGTGCAGCGATCTACGACACAAACCTGCAGGCGTTTATCTCCATTGTCGACGAGTTCGACGAAGCCGTGAGCGCAACGTTCGAGACGATCCCAGTAGATCAACGCAAGCTCGTCACGTACCACGACGCCTACGCCTACTTCGCTGACACATATGGGTGGACCGTCGTTGGTGCCGTGCAGCCAGCCGACTTCGGTGAGCCGACTGCTGGCGACGTGATCGACCTGATTGAGCAGATCGAAGCCGAAGGTGTTCCGGCAGTGTTCGGCTCAGAAGTGTTCCCGTCACCCGTGCTCGAACAGATCGCTAACGAGACCGGTGCGATCTACGTCGACGATCTGCGTGACGATGACCTCCCCGGTGAGCCCGGTGAACCGGACCACTCGTGGCTCGGTTTGATGAAGTTCAACTTCGTCACAATGACCGACGCACTGGGCGGCGACTCGAGCGGCCTTGTCGGGTTCGTCGTCCGCAACTCCGCCATCGACGAAGCGAGGTACCCACAGTGATCTCGCAACGCGGTGCCGCTTCGACGGTCATCGCCGCCAACAACGTCACGGTCAGCTACGGCGCTGAGCCGGTATTGCTCGACGTCGATCTCGACATCACCGATGGCGAAATGATCGGCATCGTCGGCCCGTCCGGCTCGGGCAAGTCGACCTTACTCAAAGTGCTGCTCGGGAGTGTGCCCATCAAGTCAGGCACCGTCGATCGTCGCTCGGGCCTCGCCGTGGGTCTGGTGCCGCAGGTTGAACACATCGACTGGAGTTTCCCGGTCACCGTTGCTGAGTGTGTAGGTATGGCCCGAGCCCGCGGCCTGCGAACGCCGTGGATCACCAAGGCAGAACGTGCCGAGATCCACTCAGTGCTTGATCGGCTCGGTCTCAATGGCTTGGCCAATCGGCACATCCGCGATTTGTCGGGCGGTCAGCAACAGCGGGTATTTCTCGCTCGTGCGTTGTTTACTAAGGCCGAGGTGATCTTCCTCGACGAGCCGACGTCGGGCCTCGACGTCAAGACTCGTCACGAAGTGCTGCACCTGCTCGACGACCTCAACCGTCAGGGCCTGACCATTGTGCTGACCACGCACGACCTGAACGGCATCGCAGCCCATCTCCCGAAGATCGTTTGCCTCAACACTCGTGTGATCGGTGCCGGTACACCCGAAGAGGTACTCGTCCCCGACGTGCTCGAGCGGACGTATGGCTCGCCAATGCACATCCTCGAGCACGGTGGCATGCGAGTGGTTGTCGACTCGCCGCTGTATTTGGTCGACGACATCGGTAGCGCATCGGCATGATGCTCGCCGCAGACTTGTTCAAGCCCTTCGAGTTTGAGTTCTTCCGCAACGGCGTCATCGTCGCCACGCTCGCAGGTGCTCTGTGCGGGGTCGTTGGCTGCTACGTCGTGCTGCGCAATATGAGTTACATCGGCCACGGCCTGTCGCACGCGATCTTCGGCGGCTATGCGGTTGCTGGTCTGATCGGGATCAACCTGTTCCTCGGCGCTGGTGCCTGGGGCGTCATTACCGCTTTGGCGATCGGCGGGATCGTGCGGCGTCGGCCGATTGGTTCCGACGCGGCGATCGGCGTGGTCACGACCGCATCGTTCGCGCTGGGCCTCGCGCTCGTGCAGCTGTACGGGTCGCCTGGTCAAAACGCTGATGCACTGCTCTTCGGCAATGTCCTTGGCGTCACCTTTGCCGATGTCTGGCTGATCGTCGCCGTATCGATTGGCGCGGCGCTGTTCATCGGCTTCGGATATCGGCAACTGTTGTTCACGACGTTCGATACCGAAGTAGCCAAGGCCACCGGGGTGCGAACCGGGCTGGTTGATGGACTACTGATGGTCCTGCTGTCGGCCACCGTGCTGGCAACGATGAACGTCATGGGAGTCACGCTGATCGCCGCGAACCTTGTCGTCCCCGCGGTGGTCGCTCGCATGCTGACAGACAGCTTTGGTCGGATGCTCGGCTACGCCGGCGTGATCGGCGCAGTCAGCGGCTTCGTCGGCATGAACGCGAGCTATCACCTCGATGTCGCGTCAGGTCCGACGATCGTCCTCACGGCAGCGATTTTCTTCATCGTGGCGTTCGTTGCGGGTGGTTCGTTGCGTCGCCGCGCCGCCACTGTCGGCCACGCCCACTGATGACGCGTCATGCAATGAACTGCCGACTGATTACTCTCGCCACGTGAGATTGAACGACGAACGGGCAGCGATTGTCGACGGTTGGGGGGTCGACGATGCCGAAGTGGTCCTTCGAGCACATGGCTGCAGAGCAACCGGCCCGCGCGTTGCCGTGATGCGAGCGCTCCTGCGCCACGGTGGTCCGATCGATGCGGCCGAGTTAACACGGCTCGCACAAGTCGAAGAGTCGACCATTCACGAGGCGACGGTGTATCGCACTATCGGTGTCTTGTCTGATCGCGGCATCGTGACTCATGTGCATGCGGGCCATGGCCCGTCGCTCGTCCGGCTCGGTGGCGACCATGGGCTCCTTGCGGTCTGTCGTGATTGCGGCGGGATCGCTCAGCTCCCGACTGAGGTGGTCAAGACCTTCGTTGAGCAAGCCCACACGGCGGTGGGGTTCACGCTCGAACCGGGCCACTTCGCGCTCGAAGGCGTCTGCGCAGCGTGTGCGGGTGACGCTGCGTGAGTACACACGCGTTCCGTCAGGTTGATGTTTTTACGCGGGGTGCCTTCACCGGCAACCCTGTCGCAATTGTTCACGATGCCGACGACGTGCCAGCCGAAGAAATGCGGGCGATCACGCGCTGGACGAACCTGTCGGAAGCGGCGTTCCTACTCGGACCCGCTCATCCCACTGCCGACTATCGGGTGCGGATCTTCGAGCCGAAAGTCGAGTTACCATTTGCCGGCCACCCGACACTCGGGGCGTGTGCTGCGTGGCTTGATGCCGGCGGAGTTCCCCAGCGGCCGGGCACGGTCGTCCAGGAGTGCGGCGCCGGCTTGATCGAGATCCGTATCACTGCAGCGGGCCTCGCCTTCGCAGCTCCTCAGATGGTCCGTCACGAGCCGGTCGGCACCGACACGTTGGCTCACGCACTGCGGCTGCTCGCGCTGTCGACCGACGACGTTGTGGCATCGCACTGGATCGACAACGGCCCCGGCTGGATGGGCTTACAACTGACCGATGCCCAGCGCGTGCTCGACATCCCGATGCCGACCGAGCCTGCTGAGCACTTCCACGTCGGTGTGGTCGGGCTGTATCCGGTGGGCAATGACGCAGCGATCGAAGTGCGGGCGTTCTTCAACGATGCGAACGGTGCGATCCGAGAAGATCCGGTGACCGGCAGCCTCAACGCATCAATTGCACAATGGCTGCTCGGCAACGGGACCCTCACTGCGCCGTACGTTGCTCACCAAACGAGTGGCCGCGCCACGGTTGAGCAGACCGATGGTCAGATCTGGATCGGTGGCACAACCGACGTCAAAGTTGCAGGAACCATCGAGCTCTGATGCCGGCGCGATTGATCTTGCCGTTTGAGCTTGGCCTGTCGATCGGGTCGCCACGGAATGGCCAGCTGGCATCGCTTCGACCTCGTCGACTCGGCCTACTCGATGGGACTGATGGCACACCGAACGCCGGCATGGACCGAGCAGTACGTCGCCATTCTTGATCGACTCGTCGAACGGCACACGGGCTGGTGGTCGGCCGCCGACCAGGCCCGGTATCAATATCGACCGAGGGTGTTTGCGTAGGCGCCTTTGCCGTTGAGAGGGAACTCCCGCCGGAACCTTCGGTGTGACCGGCCAGGCCGCTGAACAAAGTCAGACAGCCTTGAGGTCCGCCATGACCTTGGCCCAGCGGTCGGGATTGCTGGCGTAGGGGGCGTAGAAGCTCAGTCGCTGGATGACGTCGCCGTAGCGGGACCCAAGCTCGGCTGCGATGGATTCGGGCTCGCCGACGACGGCGAACGTGTTGAGAATTTCGTCGTCGATAAGCGTGCCCATCTTGTCCCACTCGCCCTGCTTTGACAGCGAATTGAGCTCGTCTTGTAGGCCGCCCCAGCCGTGCATGTCGAGCACGGGTCGGTACGCCGGAGTCGAACCGTAGAACGCAATCTGCTTGCGAGTGGCGATGGCGGCCTTCTCGATCTCTTCGTCGTTGTTGCCGGTCACAACGAATGATGGGCCGACGATTTCGAAGCCTTCCATGGTCTTGCCGGCCTTCTCCCGGCCCCGCTGGAGCGCAGGGATCGTCACCTCGCGCAGGTACTTCTCAGTGGTGAACCCGTGGCAGATGAAACCGTCGAATGCCTCACCGGCGACCTCGGTCATCAGCGGGCCGACGCCGGCGAGAAACATCTTTGGCGGGCCGAAACCTTCGAGGTCAGAAGCAGCAGGGGAGAACATCGGCGTCATCAATGTGTGCTGGTAAAACTCGCCACGGAACTCGAGCTTCTCGCCCGTCAGCCACGTGTTCCAGATGGCACGAATAGCCAACCCCATCTCGCGCATCCGGGCGGCGGGCTTACTCCACTCCATTGAAAAGCGTTTCTCGATGTGCGGCTTGATCTGGCTGCCGAGGCCAAGCACGAAACGACCCTTCGAGTACGCCTGCAGATCCCAGGCCGTGTTGGCGAGCGTCATCGGTGAGCGGGAGAACGCGACGGCAATTGACGTGCCGATCTCCAGCTTCTCGGTGTGCTCGGCCGCGAGAAGTAGCGGCAAGAACGGATCGTGGGCCATCTCTGCGGTCCATGCACCCGAGTAGCCGGAGGCCTCGACTTCTTGGGCTTGGCCCGCAACTTTTGTCAGGTCGGTTCCGATGTTGCCGTCGATCTTCATGGACCAAACGTACAACGCGGACTCAACCCGATTTCATTCGCAGATCAGTCTTGAGCGCGGAAGAACTCTTGGATCTCGGCAGCGATATCGTCGCCGGACTTCATCCGCATCTCAGCGGCAGCGCTCGCGGCGTCGGCATCGCCTTCGACTGCAGCGTCGTGGAGCGCTTCGAGCTGGCGAATCATGTTCTGGTGCTCGTTGTTGTTGGCGACCATCTGGTCGATGCGTTGCCGTTGGATCGCTACTTCATTGCGAAGCGCGGCACCGACGATCTTGACGCCAGTGGCTTCGTGGAGTCCATCGAGGAGTGCTGCCGAGGCAGCGGGATACGACATGGCTGAGACGTAGTGCGGAACCTGCGCCCAGATGCCGAGCGCTGGGATCTTGCGATCGTGCATGGTGTGCTCGAGCGCAGCGGCCATGCCGGCAGGTACGTCGACAGAGCTCCGGGCGAACGACACGCTGGCGAGCACTTCGGTTGACGGCGATGAACAAGACAACCGTGCGTCGCGTGTGTGGGGGGCTGCGAACGGGTAAGCGCCAAAACCGATCATCTGCGTGACGCCGAATTCGACGGCGATGTCGCCCATCGCTTTCGAGAACCGGCGCCAGTTCATGTCGGGCTCGGGGCCGCTGAGTACGAGGATGTCGCGTCCGCCTGGCGATTGCCCGGCCGTGAGCTCAATGTGGTGCCACCGGAGGTTCGTGTTCACGCCGTCGCGGAGTTCCATCGTTGGGCGACGGACGCGGTAGTCGACGAAGGTGTCGTCATCAAATCGGATCAACGGTGAAGTGGCGCACTCATCAGCCACGGCTTCAACGGCTGCTGCCGCCGCACCGGCCGCGTCGATCCAGCCGGTCATCATCACCAGCAGAATTGGTTCGTGGAGCATCGATTCGTCGGTGAGGAGTTCGTAATCGCCGTCGATCATGAGTCCGAGAGTACCGAGGTAATGCGGTGTATGCAGCCTCAGCGCAGAGGGAGGGAGGCCTGGCAGGGCTGACGGGTATGGTGCAGTCATGGTTGCTATTGACATCACCGACGCAACATTCGAAGCCGAAGTCATCGAGAAGTCCAGTCAGGTCATCGTGGTCGTCGACCTCTGGGCGCCCTGGTGCGGGCCGTGTAAGACACTGGGCCCGATCATTGAAAGCGTGATCGACGCGACCGACGGCAAGGTCATCCTGGCCAAGGTGAACATCGACGAGAACCCGGCAATCGGTCAGGCCTTCAAGGTGCAGTCGATTCCAGCGGTGTACGCACTCAAAGACGGCGCAGTCGTCAACCGCTTCATCGGGGCCCTTCCCGAGCACGAGATCCAAGCGTTCGTCGATGCGCTGCTGCCGTCGGACGATGAGCAGGCCCTGGCACAGTTGATTGCTGCCGGCGACGAAGCCAGCCTTCGCCTCGCGCTGCAGACGGAACCCGCCAACGAAGAAGTGATTGGCATCCTCGGCGAACTCCTCGTTGCAGATGGCCGGCCCGACGAAGCGTTGGCGTTGATCGAACGGATCCCCGAAAACGACCGGACCCGCAAGATCGCCGCAACTGCCAGGATCGGCGTGGCGCCGACCGACGACTACGACACGGAGCTCACCGCGTTGCTCGACTTGGTCAAGGCTGACGACGACGCACGGCAGAAGTTCGTCGACATCCTCGAGTTGATGGGTGCCCAAGACCCCCGCACATCCGACTACCGCCGCAAGCTAACCATGCGGCTGTACTGAAAATGCGGCGGCTGTACTGAAAATGCGGCGGCTGTACTGAAAATGCGGCGGCTGTACTGAAAATGCGGCGGGCCATGAAGTGGTCAGCAGGCGTTACCCTGCTCCGTACCGACTCCTTCCAAATGTAGCGAATCGCGCTGTGGCGTGGTTCCTGACGGTCGAGGAGGTCGATCGTGGAGGAAGTCTTTCGTCCCGAACCTGCACGCAACGTGTCCGAGCGGGCACAGGCATGGATCGGTTGGTTCGGGCTGAGCCGGCTGATCGCATCAGCAGTCGCCGTGCTCATCGTCTGCGGTGGCGCGTACTGGTTGGTCCGCACACCGCCGCCCCCAAGTGAGGCAGCACTACCCCGAGTCGAAGCTGCGGGTTCACCCGTCTCGACGCTGCCCACGCCGATCGCGACCGCTCCGGAGGTACCGGCGGCGCCGACATTAGGAGTCACGGTCCACGTGGCCGGCTCGGTGCTGACGCCGGGGGTCTACGAGTTGGCCACTGGAGCCCGCGTTCACGAGGCGATCGATCGGGCCGGTGGGATTACCGGTGACGCAGATGTCGACACGTTGAACCTTGCTGCGCCGATTGCTGATGGGAGCCGCATCTATGTGCCCGCGGTCGGTGAGGAGGTGTCGGCCGCGGCCCTGATCGACGTGCCATTCGTTGAGGGTGCGGTTGATGCCGGGCCGGTCAATGTCAATCAGGCCACAGCGGCGGATTTAGATGGCCTTCCGGGCGTCGGCCCAGCCACGTCGACGGCGATCATCACGGAACGCCAGCGCAACGGTCCATTTCTCAGCGTTGACGATCTGCAGCGCGTCCCGGGCATTGGCCCCGCCAAGCTTGCATCGATTCGTGACCTGGTGACGGTATGAACTCTAGAACAGGGCTTCGCCGAGCGAGATGGTGGCGATGCCGAGTGCGATGCCCGCGCCGAACCAGATGCCAGCAGCCATCCAGAAGTAGTGGCGCCAGTAGTCGTTCCACGTCGCCAAAGGATTGCGCGTTGCCCGCCTCGATGCGAGCAACCCAACCAAAATCCAGGCCACGGCCGATGCTGCGACCGCGACCGGATAGACGGACCGATCACCGAATGGGGCACCGGCGATCAACAAGCCGGGCGCAGCGAGCGCGCCACCGATCAGGCCGATGGCACCGCTCCATGCAGCATCTGACAGGTGCAGCACAGCGTACGACGCGCTACCAATCAGGGCAGGAAACAGCAGTCCCAGTAATGGCCCCCTGGCGCGAATGCGGGTGCGATACCAGCGCGGGCCGTCGATGAGTGGCGCGTCACGGCCGCGGTCGGCGGACACTCGTGGAGGTGCGGACATCGATGAGCTCACTGGTGCTCAATCGTACGGCAACGCCACGGCTGATCGAGGGCACCTCGCGCTGCAGTTGTCCGATTTTGGCGTCGTGGTCCTGGCCATCGTCGTCGCCGTGTCGGTGTGGGTAGGCGAACCGCTGATTGCTGTCGCTCTGGCGTTCGCCGCGACGCTTCCATTCCGGTCGGTCGTCCTGGTGGCCGTGGCAATCGTGCTTGCTGCCGGCGGATCGGTGCGTTCTGATCACGCTTGGAATGGGCTCCGACCCGACCAGCTCGGTCACTTCGAAGGCTGGGTCAGGCTGGTCGACGATCCACAGCCGTATCCGTCGAGCACGCGGGTGATTGTCGATGTCGACGGCGAGCGATACGAGATCTGGTCACGGGGTCGAGCGCAGCAGCTACGTGTTCGTGAATGGCGTGGCGGCCAGTGGATCTCGGTGAGCGGTCGGCGCACGCAGCTCGATGCGCAGCGGGCTGGTCGGGTTGCGTGGCAGCACGTTGTCGGCGAATTTGACCTCGACTGGGCGAGCGACGTTGACGAGGGTGGTCCGATTGCTGTCGCATCGAACCGGGTGCGCCGTGCGATCGAGCGCGCAGCGACCACACTCCCTGACGATGATGGTGCACTGTTCCGTGGGCTCGTTGTCGGCGACGATCGGGATCAGCCGCAGGCGATGATCAACCGGTTCAGGGCGAGCGGTCTCTCCCATCTGACAGCGGTGTCAGGGCAGAATGTTGCGTTTGTGCTGGCTGCTTGTGGGCCGTTGCTGCGTCGCTTACGGCGATGGCCGCGGCTTGGCGTCACGGTCGGGTTGATCTTGTGGTTTGTCGCGTTGACGCGTTTTGAGCCATCGATCGTGCGGGCTGGAACAATGGCGTCGCTGTCGGCAATGGCGTATGCAACGGGCCGAGAGCGAGCGCCGATTCGCATCCTTGCGTTGGCGGTGCTCGGGTTGGTGCTGATTGATCCGTTGCTGGTGTGGTCGATCGGATTCTGGCTGTCGGTCGGTGCGACGACCGGGGTGATTACCGTCGGCCCGGCGTTGGCGAAACGGTTTGCAGCACTCGGGCCGTTCGCGCTGCCGCTCGGGATCACGCTCGGTGCGCAGGTGGGCGTGGTGATTCCGGTGACGTTGGTGTTCGGGCGGCTGCCGTTGGTGAGCATTCCGGCAAACTTGCTGGCGGTGCCCGTCGCCGGCGGGGTGATGCTCTACGGGATGCCGGCTGGCTTGATCGCGGGCTGGTTGCCGCTGACCGCTCCCGTGTTGATGGCCCCGGCAAGGTTGGGTACCCGGTGGGTCGACACGGTGGCGCTGCTGGGGGAGCGGTTGGAGCCGGGCGGGGTGTGGCCGTGGGTTGGTTGGGCAGTTGTTGCGATCGTTTCGGTGATCTGTGTCGCAGTCGGCGTTCAGCGCGGTAAGAATCAAAGCCTCCATGGCGATCCATCTCCTGACCGGTGACGACGAATCAATCTTGCGCACGGCGGTGGGCGACCTCGTGCACGACCTCGTCGGCGACGGCGATCGGTCGTTGATGGTCGACGAGTTCGACACCGCAGACTACGAACTGCGCCTTGTCGTCGATGCGGCGCAAACTCCGCCGTTCCTTTCCGACAAGCGTGTCGTGATTGCCCGCGACATCAGTCGGTTCTCAACTGACGAGGTGGCGCCGCTCCTCGCCTACATCGACAATCCGCTCGACACGTCCGACGTTGTGCTCGTGGCCGGTGGAGGGCGGATCTCCAAGAAGCTCACTGATGCTGCGAAGGCGAAGGGCAAGGTTCACAACACCTCGCCCGGGCGCGACAAGCGATCCTGGGTGCAAGACCAGATCAAGCAGTCAGGTCTTAACGTCGACGGCTCAGCAGCCAACCAGCTGGCGCTGTGGCTCGGTGAGGATGCCGGTCGACTCGACGGCATCTTGGCCACACTGGCCAGCGCGTACGGTGCCGACGCGAAGATCTCGATGGCGCAAATCGAACCGTTCCTCGGCGAAGCCGGGGGAGTGCCGCCGTGGGACCTCACCGACGCAATCATGATCGGCGACACCACCAAGGCGCTCACACTGCTCGGCCGGATGGTCCATGCCGGGGGCCGCCACCCGATGCAGGTCATGTCCATACTGCACAACCACTACTCGGGGATCGCCAAGCTCGACGGTGCCGGCGCTCGGAACGAAACCGACGCAGCCGCGGTCACCGGGCTGAAGGGCTTCCCCGCCAAGAAGGCGCTCCAGAACTACAACAAGCTGGGCGGTGCCAACTGCAAGCGTGCGATCACCTGGCTCGCCCAGGCCGACCTCGACCTCAAGGGCGCCAAGGAACTCGACCCCGAGTTGGTCATGGAAGTCCTCGTCGCCCGCCTCAGCAAACTCCGTTAACCGCGGGCGTCCCGGGCGTCCCAAAATGGAGACCATCTCAACGCGCGGGCGTTGAGGAATGGTCTCAATTTCGGCGAGGTGCCTGAATCATCCCGAAACTGAGACTGGTTTGCAGCGCCGACGCGCAGAGATGGTCTCCATTTTGGGAGGCTCGCGGGCCGAAAACGACAAAAGCGCCGCACTATGGCGGCGCTCAGGTCGGAATGAAGTGGTTCAGTCGACGGACTGGAGCTGCTTCATGAGGCGGCTCTTCTTGCGAGCTGCTGCGTTCTTGTGCATGACGCCCTTCTGGGCGGCCTTGTCGATGCGCCTGATGGCGAGACGAAGTGCCTCGGTGCCGCCATCGGTGCCAGCAGCGGCCCGAGCAGCCTTGACGCGGGTCTTGACCTCGGCGCGAACCGACTTGTTACGCTCGGCGCGCTTGGCATCGGTGAGGATGCGCTTTTTCTGGCTCTTGATGTTTGCCATGTTCCTGATGCCTTCTTTGTCGATCTCGTCGGGCCACAGAGAGCGGAACCGAACAGCCGTGAAACTCTACCGAGCCAGGTGCCCGCCGCCAACGTAGATCGCATGTGAACCCTGGGATGAATGATGCTCACGAGTTGGCGAACCTGGACGCCAGGGGATCGAACCTGGCAGATAGCTTTGGATCCGACATGGAAATGGACAAGATCCGCAACTTTTCGATCATCGCGCACATTGATCACGGCAAATCAACGTTGAGCGATCGCATCCTCGAGATCTCTGGGGCGGTGAAATCCCGTGACATGAAAGCGCAGTACCTCGACACGATGGACCTCGAGCGCGAGCGCGGCATCACGATCAAGGCCCAGAACGTTCGTGTTTCCTGGAAGGGCCACACGTTCCACTTGATCGATACGCCCGGCCACGTTGACTTTGGTTACGAAGTCAGCCGCAGCCTTGCAGCATGTGAAGGCGTCGTGCTCGTCGTCGACGCAGCGCAGGGCATCGAGGCCCAGACTCTCGCCAACTGTTACCTCGCTCTCGAGAACGACCTCGAGATCGTTGCAGTGCTCAACAAGATCGATCTGCCGGCCGCCGACGTCGACCGCTACGCCGGCGAGATCGAACAGGTCCTCGGCATCCCTCGTGAACAGATCCTGCCGATGTCGGCCAAGACCGGCCTCGGCGTCCCCGAGTTGCTCGACGCGATCATCGAGCGCATCCCCGCACCGAAGGGCGACCCTGACGCACCGCTGCAGGGCTTGATCTTCGACTCCCAGTTCGACCAGTACCGCGGTGTCGTCTCGTCGGTCCGCATTATGCAGGGCACGATGAAGTCGGGCGAGAAGCTCCAGTTCATCAACGCTGGCGCTCAGCACGAAGCGATCGAGATCGGCGCCCGCATGCCCGTGATGACTCCGCTGAAAGAGATGGGCCCGGGCGAAGTCGGCTACATCGTCGCGGGCATCAAAGACGTCGGCGATGCCAAGTCGGGTGAAACGGTCACCACGGCGATTCACGGCTCGACCGAGGCACTTGAGGGCTACCGCGAGCCACTCCCCATGGTCTTCTCCGGTCTGTTCCCGATCGACGGAGACGACTTCGAGAACATGCGCGAGGCTCTCGGGAAGCTCAAGCTGAACGACGCCTCAATCACCTACGCACCAGAGTCGTCGGGTGCGCTCGGCTTCGGGTTTCGCTGCGGATTCCTGGGCCTCCTCCACATGGAGATCGTGAAAGAGCGGCTCGAGCGCGAGTTCGACCTCGCCCTGATCGCCACAGCACCGAGCGTCGAGTATCTCGTCACCAAGACGGATGGCACTCAGATCAAGGTCGACAACCCCGCTGATCTGCCCGAAGCGCAGAGCATCAGTTTCGTCGAAGAGCCGTTTTTTAAAATCTCGATCATCACACCCAGCGAATACACCGGCGCACTGATGGACCTCTGTCAGACGCGTCGCGGAGAGATGCAGAAGATGGAATACCTCTCGCCTGAGCGAATGGAACTTGTCTACGAGGTGCCGCTTGCTGAAGTGGTCGTCGACTTCTTTGACCAGATGAAGTCGCGGAGCAAGGGCTACGCGAGCCTCGACTACGAGCTTTCCGGTTACCGCAAGAGCAACCTCGTGAAAGTCGATCTGCTCCTCAACGCGATCCCCGCTGATGCGTTCTCGACGATCGTGCACCGTGACAAGGCGTATGCCTACGGCAGCCGGATGTGCGAGAAGTTGAAAGAACTCATCCCGCGCCAGATGTTCGACGTGCCGATTCAGTCGGCTATCGGCGGCAAGATCATCAGCCGTGAAACGGTGAAAGCGAAGCGCAAAGACGTCACCGCCAAGTGTTACGGCGGCGACATCACGCGTAAGCGCAAGCTGCTCGAGAAGCAGAAAGAGGGCAAGAAGAAGATGAAGTCGATCGGTCGGGTCGAAGTGCCCGGCAACGTCTTCATCGACGCCCTCAAGCTCGACGACTAGACAGGCCAGAACGGGCATCCAAGCCGTAGGTCCCAACCGGCTGTCCCCTCAGCAAAATGGCGGCGTCTGCCACCTCGAACGGTAGAGCCACGACGTGAATGTTCGTGATCGCAGCGGCTTCGCTGGCTGCAGGGCGGTTGAACGTCGCCGAACTTGATTCAGAGTCCGGAGCGGAAACGGTTGGCGATGATGGCCTGCTGTTGGGCAGGTCCAAACCGGTCCAGTGAGCTTCCGCGGGTATGTGGGCTGGAATCCGACCTCCCACCAATCCAAGCAGACGGCGCGCAAAGCGGATGCAAAGCGAAACGGACTCCAATTCCTCGGATCAACGGCGTCATCCGCGACGGCCCAACCCTTCTCAAAGTGGTCTGGGGCGAGGCGTTCGCTGGCCGAGCGGTAGACCTACCTAAAATATGCCTTACATGCTCGTGGCCACCGCTGTCTCGAGACGGACCATCTCATCGGTCCTCGGTCATCAGCCCCCTGTCGTCGGTGCTCGAGGTTTCTTCGACTTCAGCTTGCGGCTGAGTGCTTTCAATATTTTTCTGAGCATAAATCCTCCTGGTCGTCGTTGCACGAGCTTGGCACATCCGCGACGACATTGCGAGTGGTCGCGTGCCGCTGAAGGGGACCCGGCGTTCTGATCCCCTGACTCGGGACTTTACGAAAGCAGAGCGGAACTTGGCAATTGAGCGAACATAGACGGTGAAGACCAAGAGGACGTCGGACGGGGTGAGGAGAAACAACGGAGATGAGCCGAGCGCAGAAGCCGCTGCGGCGCATCCCACGTAGCAGCCGCACGCACCGACGAGGCCTGGATGCCATCGCGAAAGCCCCGACTCCGACCCCGCAGCGAGGGACCAGTCGCCCGACCCATTGAAGATCCCGACTCGGACCATATTGCCGCTCATGTTCGCGACAAAGACGTTCGTGACGTGCAAGCAGAGATGCACATCGATGAACCCGGCGATACCTGCGAGCGAACACGCCAAGGCGAGCGGTCCCGAGGGGCGATGAGCAGTCTCGGCATTCATTGCACGTTGCGCTGCTGGTCGACGTACATCACGCTTGTCGAGGCTCATCAACAAGGCCCAACATGCGTGGCATGCGCGAGATCGCCCGGTGAAGCGGTGAGTCGGACCAAACGCCAGACTCTCAGCGTGAACGAACAGTGGGTTGACCGGCGGTGAGTGCTCCAATCGCCGCTCGCGAACCTGCTCCGCCGCCCGGATCCGGATTCGGATCCACCACGTTCCGGTCGCTGCGGTACTACAACGCCCGTCTGTTCTTCGGTGGCCTGCTGGTGTCGAACGTTGGCACGTGGATGCACCTCACGGTGATGTCGATTCTTGTGTTCCGGCTCACGGGCGAGGCAAGCAAGGTCGGCTTCACGATCGCCTTCCAATTCGCGCCGATGCTGTTCCTCGGCGCGTCTGCGGGAGCGATGGCCGATCGGCTGAACAAGCGGAAGATGGCGATCATCACCCAGTCGGCGATGGCGAGCCACGCGTTGCTGCTCGGTGTACTCGACCTGACCGGCGTGATCAACCTGCCGCTGGTCTATGCGATGTCGCTGTTCCTCGGCATTGCGAATGCCTTCGACAACCCAGCACGCCGCAGCCTTGTCACCGAACTGGTCGAGCCTGCCGAAATTCCGAATGCCACGTCGCTGAACACCGCGGTGATGACGTCGTCGCGCATCTTTGGGCCGGCAGTCGGTGCGGTGCTTGTCGGCGTGATCGGCACAGGGTGGTGCTTCGTCCTGAACGGGGTCACGTTCTCGGCGATCATTTTCTCGCTCACATCGCTGCGTCGCGACGAGATGTTTATGTCGGCACCACGGCCGAAGGGTGGCCAACCGGTGCGCGAAGCGCTGCGGTTTATTTTGGGCCGTCGTGACCTGCTCGTGCTGTTTGTCGTGCTGCTGATCGTGTCGACCTTCTCGTTTAACCAGCAGGTCGTCTTCCCCAAACTGGCCGAGCAGCGGTGGGGTGGCGACCAGGCATTTGGCTACGTGCTCGGTGTGATGTCCGTGGGCTCGCTCACCGGTGCGCTCTTGACTGCGCGTCAGCACCGAGTGTCGATGCGCTGGTACTTCGGCAATATCGTGCTCCTTGCCGTCGCCGGGTTCGGGATCGCCTGGTCACCGAACATCTGGGTGGCGTTCCTCTGGGCGGTGCCGCTCGGCGCAGGGTCATCCGGATTCATCACCGCTGCAAATGCGATCATGCAGCAGGAGAGCCCGAGCGACATGCGCGGCCGATTGATGGCGCTGCAAGCCGTTGCATTCCTCGGCTCGACACCCATCGGTGGCCCGATCACCGGAATGATCGCTGATCAAATCAGCGTCGAGTGGTTGCTCGGTTACGGCAGCGTGATCAGCCTGCTCGCTGTAGGGGGAGCCGTCGCGGTGTGGCTCACCACGGGTCGGAGTTTTGCTCCGCATGCTTCAGCGACCACCTGAAGCTGTTCACTACGGTGGGCATTCTCATGACTGACGCTGCGACCGCCACTGGGGAACAGAACTGGGCGGGAAACTACGCCTACCGGGCGAGCCGAATTCATCGTCCGACGACGATCGACGAGATTGCAGCGATCGCCCAATCGGCCACCAGCATCCGGGTACTGGGATCTCGACATTCGTTCACCGACATCGTCGACGCAGACGAGTTGATCGATCTCAGTGGCTACCAGCCGAAGACACATTTTGACGCCGACGCGCAAACCATCACCGTGCCGGCCTCGACCACATACGGCGAGGTGGCGCAGGCGCTCGCGTCGCACGGCATGGCGCTGCGCAACCTGGCGTCGCTGCCACACATCTCTGTCGCCGGTGCTGTTGCAACTGCAACCCACGGCTCGGGCGTGGGCAACGGCAACCTCGCCACATCAGTCGCTGGCTTCGAGTACGTCAACACCGCGGGCGAGATCATCTCGGTCGACCGATCAACGCCGGACTTCGACGGCATGGTCGTATCGCTCGGAGCGCTGGGCATCGTCACCACCGTCAGTCTCGATGTCGTCTTCGACTACCAGATCGAGCAGCACGTCTACGGAGAACTGTCGCTCGACGTGGTGGTCGACCAGCTCGCAATGATCCTCGGCGCGGCGTACAGCGTCAGCGTGTTCACCACGTTTGCTGGCTCGTTCGACGGCCAGGTTGGTCAAGTGTGGATGAAGCGACGGACCGATGGGAGCGACCGATCGATGCACCCCGGCGCCACGTTCCTCGACGCTCCAGCAGCATCGATGCAGCATCATCCGATCCCCGGAGTCGACGGTTCCACATGCACCGAACAACTTGGCGTGCCGGGCCCGTGGGCCGACCGGCTCCCGCACTTCCGGATGGGATTCACACCGAGTGCCGGCAACGAGGTGCAATCGGAGTTCTTTGTCGGCTCGGTCGACGGCCCGCTGGCACTCGAAGCCCTCCGCAACGCAGCACACGACTTCGCTGGTCGGCTGATGGTCAGCGAGATTCGTGCCGTTGCAGCTGACCAAATGTGGATGAGTCCGCAGTATCGGCGCCCGTCCGTTGCCTTCCATTTCACGTGGCACCCCGACGGTGAGGCCGGGGGAGCGGCGGGCGATCTCGACCGCGCCGTGGCAGCGGTGCAAGACGCACTTGCCCCATTCGCCCCGAGGCCGCACTGGGGCAAGGTGTTCCACGCCAACCGGTTCTCGGTACCCGACACGTATGAGATGTTCGACGACTTCATCGACATGGCGCACCGCCTCGACCCGCACGGCGTGTTCCGCAACGGCTGGTGGGCCCGGCACCTTGGCTGAGCTTGACCCGGCAGGACAGAGCCCGACCGGGCAGGACATGGCTGGAGCATCGATCGTCGGGTAGAACGAATGATGTGTCATCTCGTTCGATCATGTGGTTTCGACGCGACCTTCGCCTCGGTGACCTTCCCGCTTTGCTTGCAGCCGGTGCCGACGGCAATGAGGTGGTCCCGGTCTTCGTGGTCGATCCGACGTTTGTGGCGTCGGGTACACCGCGGCTCGCCTACCTGCACGATGTCCTGACTGCGCTCGACGCATCTATCCGCGAGCGGTCCGGCGGGCAGTTGCTGATTGCCAACGGCGACCCGGCCACGGTGATTCCCGCGCTTGCTGCCCGTCTGGATGCCGCGAGCGTCTTTGTCAGCCGCGACTACTCGCCATACGGACGGCGGCGCGACACCGCCGTCGGCGCTGCGCTCCGTGCCGACGGCCGCAGCCTCCAAGGCGTCGGGTCGCCGTATGCCGTCGACCCCGGCAGTGTCCTGAAGGGCGATGGCACGCCCTACAAGGTGTTCACGCCGTTCTCGAAGGTGTGGCGCGGCGTCGGTTGGGCGCCCCCGCACGACGACCCCGACAACATTCGCTGGTCACCGGCCTCGGTGATCGCCGACGTCACCGAACCGCTGTTCGAACGGCCCGACCCCGGTATCGACCTTCCCGCAGCCGGCGAAGCCGCAGCGCACCAACGGCTTGTCGCATTCCTCGAATTTTCCTCCGCTGCAGACGGGACCATGAGGTCCGGCGCCGAGGCATACAACGACGTCCGCGACCGACCGGCACTCGCTGGCACCAGCCAACTCTCACCCGACCTCAAGTGGGGCACGATCCATCCGCGCACCGTGCTCTCCGACCTCGACCTGAGCGGAGCGAAAGACGACGGACCGATGGTGTTCTCCAGCGAGCTGGCATGGCGGGACTTCTACGCCGACGTGCTCTTCATCCAGCCGCACACAGCCTGGAAGAACCTGAACCCGAAGTACGACGCCATGCAGGTCGATACCGACGCCGCGGCGCGCCTGAAGTTCGATCGATGGTGCGTCGGCCAGACAGGGTTTGGCATCGTTGATGCCGGCATGCGACAGCTCGCGGCGACCGGCTGGATGCACAACCGGGTACGAATGATCGTGGCGAGCTTCCTTGTCAAAGACCTGCATCTGCCCTGGCAGTGGGGAGCACGGTGGTTTATGCAGCACCTGATCGATGGCGATGTCGCGTCGAACAACCATGGCTGGCAGTGGACTGCTGGAACTGGCACCGATGCGTCGCCGTACTTCCGAGTCTTTAACCCTTCGACGCAAGAGGATCGCTATGACCCGAGGGGTGAGTACGTCCACAGGTGGGCACCGGATTCGCCCGACCAGATGGTCGACCACGGCGCCGAGCGCGACGAAGCGTTGCGCAGACTCAAGGCGATGAACTCAGCACTCAAGTAGCATCATATTTCAATGTTGGACGACCGCAAGACAGCCATTCTGGGGGCAGTTGTGCAGGAGTACATCGCCACGGCTCAGCCGGTCGGGTCGACGCACATTGCGTCGGCACCCAACATCAACGTGTCGTCGGCAACGGTCCGCAACGAAATGGCCATGCTCGAGTCCGAGGGTTATCTCATCCAGCCGCACACGTCTGCAGGCCGAATCCCGACCGACAAGGGCTACCGATTCTTCGTCGACAATCTTGCGGTACCCGGAACACTCGACCAGGCTGCCACCCGGCAGGTTGGCGACTTTTTCTCAGCTGCACACGGTCGGCTCGAAGAGTTGCTCCACCAGACCAGCAACCTGCTCGCCGATCTCACCCACAGCGCAGCGGTGGTCGTTGGCCCGAAGGCCGAGGCAGCGCCGATCCGGAGCATCCAGATCGTCACACTGTCGTCAACTGCAGCCACCGTGGTCGTCGTGCTCGCCAACGGTTCGGTCGAGAACACCATGATCGAACTCACCCAAGACGACGACGATATTTGCGTGGATGCAGCATCTGCTCACCTCGCCGCGGGGATGGTCGGCGCAGCGCTCGGGTCCCTGACCGAGGTGGCCCCGAGCGGCAACCAAGCGGTTGACCGCATCTGCTCGGTTACTCTGAGCGAACTTGCCAAGGTTGGCTCTGGCGGCCTCGTCTACACGGGCGGTGCATCTGAAGTGGCCAGAGCATTCGACGCGGTCGAAGTGGTGCGTTCGGTGCTCCACACGCTCGAGCAGCAGTTCGTCGTGGTGTCCCTGGTGAGCGACATCGTCGGCCGCGGCATGTCGGTGTCGATCGGCGGCGAGCACGGCATCGAGCCGCTTGCAGCCTGCTCGGTGGTCGTTGCTCCGGTCGTGATTGACGGCGAACATCTCGGCGCCGTCGGTATTCTCGGCCCGACTCGGATGAACTATCCGCAGGCGCTCGCAACCGTCGACGTCGTCAGTGAGCTCCTCGGACATCGCATCGAAGAAGGCTGACTCGGGCCAGGCTGGCGATTCTCATATTCGGAACTGCACGGTTTCCAGGCATCCTGTACACCGACATGGCTGATTTCTACGACTTGTTAGGTGTTTCGAGCAGCGCATCAGCTGACGAAATCAAAAAGGCGTATCGCAAGCGCGCCCGCGAGCTGCACCCCGACGCCAATCCGGACGATGCCGAGGCTGAGGACAAGTTCAAGGAAGTCGCCCGGGCCTACCAGGTACTCTCCGACGCTCAACAGCGCCAGCGCTACGACCAGTTCGGCGAAGCCGGAGTCGGTGGTGGCAGCGGTGGTGGCGGCGGACAATCGGCCGGCGACATGTTTGGCGGTGGGCTCGGCGATATTTTTGATGCGTTCTTCAGCGGCTCAGGCGGAAGCCCGTTCGGTGGTGGTGGCCGCGGTCGAGGTCCGAGCGGCCCGCCTCGCGGGCAAGACCTTGAAACCGTTGCCGACCTCACGCTCGAACAGGCAGTGTTTGGCGACCAGATCAGTGTCGCCCTGAAACTTCCCGTCGCATGCGACGATTGCGACGCGACCGGCGCTGGTGAAGGTACCAAGCCGGTCACCTGCAGTGACTGCGGCGGCGCAGGCCAAGTACAGCGCGTCCGTCAAAGCCTTCTCGGCCAGATGGTCACGGCAAGCACGTGTGGACGATGCGGCGGTATGGGCCAAGTGATCGCAACACCGTGCTCGGCGTGTCGTGGGCAGGGCCGAGTCACCGCTGATAAGAGCTACCAGGTCGATGTGCCCGGTGGCGTAGACACGGGTTCCACCCTTCGCCTGACTGGTCGAGGTGCAGCCGGGCCTCGGGGCGGCGGCAATGGCGACCTCTATGTGCACATGCGGGTGTCTCCGCATGATCACTACGTCCGTGAAGGCAACGATCTCATCACCGACGTTGGTATCTCGTTCGCACAGGCCGCGCTCGGCACCTCACTCACGCTCGAAACGCTCGACGGCGATGAAGACCTCGTCATCCCTGCCGGCACGCAGCCAGGACGCGAATTCACTCTGCGTCACCGTGGCGTCCCTCACCTGCAGGGCCGCGGACGTGGCGACCTGATCGCGCGAGTCCGCGTCGACATCCCGACCAAGCTGAGCGATGACGAGGTCGAAGCGCTCATCGCGTACGCGAAGGGCCGCGACGAAGTGGTGGGGAACGGCAAGGAAGGCCTGTTCTCCCGCATCAAGTCAGCGTTCTCGTGAGTGGTGTCGACGATCGGCGACGAGCAGCAGCTCACGTCTTCGTCGGCAGCGAAGAGTTGGGAGCCGACGGTGTTATTGCACTGTCCGACGACACCCAGCACCACCTCAGCCGAGTCCTTCGACTCCGCGATGGTGTGGTGATCAGTGTCTGTGACGGCGCTGGGCGCTGGCGATTGGCGACCGTCGTTGGTGAACGCCAGGCAATGCGCGTCGAGGCGAACGGTGATATTGAAATCGAACCCTTTCCCGTTGCGCCACTTACCCTCGCAACGGCGATGCCGAAGGGTGAGCGGCTCGATTGGCTCGTCCAGAAGGTCACCGAATTGGGCGTCGATCGATTGCAACTGCTCGACGCCGATCATTCGGTCGTGAGGTGGAAGTCGTCGGAAGTCGACAAGAAACTGCTCCGCCTGAAACGGATTGCGGAGAGCGCCGCGCAGCAGAGTCGTCGAACGTTTCTCCCCGAAGTGTTGCCACCGGTTCAGGCATTGGAGATTCTTGAGGGTGCCGCAGTCGCCGAACCTGGCGGGCGAGCGTTGACTGCAACCGACCGGATGGTCGCAATTGGGCCAGAGGGTGGTTGGTCGAGCAAAGAACTCGCTGTGGCCAGGGATCGCGTCACGCTGGGTCACAATGTGCTGCGTACAGAGACTGCTGCGGTTGCGGCCGCCACACTCTGTGTTGTTGCCGACCACTAATTACCCGAAAAAGGTGCAAACTGTCCTATGGTTGAGGAGCCCTCTTCCATTTCGCCGTCAGGGTTGCGGCACAGCTTTGACTGTTTCTAGGCGGAAATCACTATGGTTTCATTTGACGACGATGCTCCTTCTGCATTCAGCCAGCAGGTCGGGGAGCGACTCCGAGTGATCCGAAAGCAGAAGCGACTTTCTTTACAAGAGGTCGAAGCGCAATCGGCTCAGGAGTTCAAAGCGTCGGTGCTCGGCGCGTACGAACGCGGCGAGCGAGCACTGTCTGTCCCGAGGCTTGACCGTCTCGCGCAGTTCTACAACGTCCCGATCGAGCAGATGCTTCCCCGTGAAGTCACGGGTGCCGAAGCCGCCGCGATCGACTCGCCCATCAATAAGAAGTTGGCAATCGACGTGTCCAAGCTGGTGCAGCTGAGCGGTTCGCCGTTCGAGATGCTTGCGCGCTATCTGCGCCTCATCCAGTTACAGCGGCAGGACTTCAACGGCCGTGTGATTACGGTCCGCGGCGACGACACCCGAGCAATCGCGGCGATGCTCGACGTTCCCGTCGATCAGGTCGCGGAGCGGCTTGCAGCACTCGACCTGTTGTTCAAGCCACTCTGATTCGCAACGAACCCAACAATCTGAAATGCTGCCCCTGTGACCACTCGGGGCGCAGCAGCTTTTTCTGACATGTTCGGTGCGTACCTGCACATCCCGTTCTGCGCGTCGAAGTGCGACTACTGCGCATTTGCGACCTGGACCGACCGGCACCACCTGACCGACGCGTACCTCGACGCGCTCGGTACCGAGATCCGGCGAGCCGTCGCGAACGGGATGCCGGTGGCCGATACCGTCTTCGTCGGCGGTGGAACTCCGACGCTGGTCCCCCCAGAGCAACTCGCTGCGGTCATCGCTCTGATCCCGAAGACGCCAGACGCAGAGGTCACGGTGGAGTGTAATCCAGACGATGTCACCCCAGAAATGCTGCGGGCCTTCGTTGACGGTGGCGTCAACCGCGTGAGCATCGGGGTGCAGTCGATGTCTGCGCATGTGCTCGAAGCCTTGGGCCGAACTCACGACCGCGACAACGTTGTGCGAGCCGTCGAAGCTGTGCGCGCTGTGGGCCTGCCGACGTTCAACCTCGACCTCATCTACGGGGCAGCAGGGGAGTCGCTCAGCGACTGGGAAGAGACTGTCGAGGGCGCATTGAGCCACGAACCGCCACATGTGTCGGCCTACGGCCTCACTGTCGAGGCTGGAACGCCGCTTGCGGATCAGCCCGCTCGGCACCCTGACGACGACGACCAGGCAGACAAGTACGAGTTGGTCGACGAACGATTCGCTGCGGAGGGCCTTGTCAACTACGAGGTGTCGAACTGGTCTCGGCCCGGTCACGAGTCAAAGCACAACTTCCTCTATTGGCGCCAGCAGAATTACCGGGGCTTCGGTTGCGCAGCGCACTCGCACCACAACGGCCGGCGCTGGTGGAACGTTCGGACGCCTGACCGCTATATCGATCTCGTCGCAGCGGGGGAGTCGGTCGAAGCAGCATCTGAGACCCTCGACGCTGACGTTCGTCGGGTCGAAGGCCAGCAACTGGTGTTGCGGACACGCGACGGCATCGAGCGCTCAGCCTTTGACGAGTCGACCATCGAACTGCTCGACGGGATGCTGGTGCCGCATGCTGATGATGCTGAACGCGTCGTTCTCACTCGTTCGGGCCGGTTGATGGCCAACGAAATTTCGATGCGCCTCCGCGACTGATCCGCTGAGTCTGAGTTACTTGCCAGTGGGCGGTCGATAAAAGACGCTGAGCAGGCCCCCGGCAGCAGCCAGGCCGCCGCCGGCGGCAATCGCCAGGCCGAGCCATCCGTCGAGGTCGTCGTCGATGCCGATGGCCCGGTCGATCGACCAGCCACCCGGGCCGAGTAGTGCAATGGCGACAGCGGTGACTCCCAAGATGAAGACGTATTCCCAGCCCTCGTCAAGAATGAAGAAACCCTTCGAGAGATGCACGGTGACCGCAGCGACGGTCATCAGGCCGACGAAGCCGAGCGCGGCGAAGCTGGTCAACAGGCCGGCAGCCAGAAAGAGCCCGGCCAGCACTTCGCCGCCGGCCGCGAACCGGGCGTGCAGGGCGCCAGGCCGCATCCCCATACTGTCGAACCAACCGGCCACGCCGGCGAGGCCAGACCTGAACTTGTTGGCGCCGTGAGCAGCCATGGTGAGGCCGAGCGCAACTCGGACGAGGAAGAGGGCGAGGTCGTGTTCGGTCACCTTGCCACCGTAGCCAGATGTCGCAATCAGAAATCACGTCGAGATCCTGTGTGGGGACGGCGTCGGTAACTGGTATCTTGTCTGCCGCTACGGGCGCGTAGCTCAGTTGGTTAGAGCGCTACCATGACACGGTAGAGGTCGCAGGTTCGATTCCTGTCGTGCCCACGAGATTGAAGGTCTGCGTACTCCGGTACCAGGCCTTTTGTCGTTTCTGGCTCCGTCTCGTTCAGCGTTCGTTGTCGCCGAAGCGGTACTCGTGTGTGAGCTCGTTCAACTGCTGCAGGACGTCGGCGTCGAGCGGCGTCTCGAGCGCCGCGACCGACGCTGTGAGCTGTTCGGGCCGGCTGGCACCGAGAATCGGTGAGGTCACGACCGGGTTGGCGAGGACCCAGCGGATGGCCAGGGTGGCCATTGGGACGCCAGCATTTTCGGCGATCTGCTGGAATGCGTCGACGGTGCCGAGTTTCGCATCGTCCCAGTACCGCTCCCGGTAGCGCTCAGCTGCCGTTCCGAGGGTGAAGCGGGTGCCCTCGGTCGGGGTGCCCCGGTGCTTGCCCGTGAGCAGCCCGCCAGCCAGCGGGTTGTAGGGCATGACGGCAAGGCCTTCTTCGGCGCACAGCGGGAAGAGCTCGCGTTCGTTTTCCCGGAACAGGAGGTTGTAGCGAGGCTGCACACTCTCGAACTTGCAGAGGCCCAATGTCTCGCTGCGGCCGACCGCACGGGCAATCCGCCACGCCATCATGTTTGAACAGCCGACGTAACGGACCTTGCCCGAGCGGACCAAATCGTCCAAGGCGCCCAGTGTTTCTTCGATCGGCGTCGTGGGATCCCATGCGTGGAGCTGGTACAGATCGAGGTAATCGGTTTGCAATCGCCGCAACGATGCCTCGATCGAGCGCATGATGTTGTGGCGACTGTTGCCTGCCTTCCATGGCTGCTTGCCGGTCGGGAAAAAGCACTTGCTGGCGAGGACGAACTCGTCGCGTCGACCGTGCATCCATTCGCCGATGATGGTCTCGGTTGCCCCCATCGATTCGAACGTGCCGGCATTCGGATACATGTCGGCGGTGTCGAAGAACGTGATGCCGGCATCGGCCGCCGTGTCCATGATCGCGAACGACGTAGCACGATCGGCCTGGAAGCCGAACGTCATCGTTCCGAGGCAGAGGCGGGAGACTTTGAGGCCGGTTCGGCCGAATTGCACATGTTCCATGATCGGAGAGTAGAGCCAGGTCACCTCCGTCGTAGACCCGGCCGAATACGCTGACTGTCTGATGGAACAGTTTCGCCCAGTGCACGTCGTGCAGGAAGACGCCGACCTGGCGTTGGCCCTACGCGAGGGCGACGAGGCAGCCGTCCGAGCGTTGTACGAGCGTTTCGGTGGGCTGGTCTTCACCGTGGCCAATCGCATGCTGAAAGATCGGCATCGCGCAGAGGAAGTTACCCAGCACGTGTTCCTGCAGGCATGGCGCAACGCTGAGCAGTTTGAGCCGGGCCGCGATTTCGCTCCGTGGCTCGCAACCATTGCGCGGCGTGCAGCGATCGACGTTCTGCGTCGCGAGCAGCGCCGACCCGCCGGGTCACTCGAAGTCGCCGACCTGGCCGACTCCGCACTGGTGACCTTGCCCCCGAGCGCCGAGCAGATCGAAACGGTGTGGAGTGTTCGCGCCGCGATCGAGGGTCTCGAACCCGATGAACGAGAGATCGTCAAGATGCAGCACATCGATGGCCACACACACGCCGAAATAGCGGAACGTTTGGATATCGCTGTCGGCACCGTCAAGTCACGATCGCATCGGGCCCATCGACGCCTGGCGAACCGACTTAGCCACCTCCGGGAGCCGAACTCGTGAGCCGGGCAATGATTTGGGAACCAATCACGCTCGAAGGACGTAGTGAACAGTGGAAGTTGATGACATTCTCAATGAACGGGTTGGCAATGAACTGGGTGCGGCGATGAGCGAGCACGACAACGACCCCGAATTCAACGCGGAATCTACTCCCGAATTCACTCCCGAATTCACTCCCGAATTCACTCCCGAATTCACTCCCGAATTCAGCGAGGAGATCGGAGCGCTGCTTGCCGATCCAACTCTGTGGGACTTGCCGGGTGACGACCTCGGTGATCGCATCGTCAACGCCATCAGTTTGGAATCGGTCAACGCTCCGGAAACGTACGCAGCCCTGGCTGGCCCGAGCGGTCGCCGCTCATGGGTCCGGCCGGCGCTCCTCGGTGCAGCGGCAGCGATCAGCTTTTTGTTCGGCGGTCTGGTGTTACTCAGTGGGCTCAGTGGCGTCGAGGACATCGACTCGTTCTCGGCGAAATTGGTGCCGACCGGACTGATCGGCGATCAATCCGGTGACATTACGGTCACGTCGTTTGACTCCGGCCTGCGCATTGAACTCGATGCGGCGAGCCTGCCCCGCCGTGATAACGGTTCGTTCTACGCAGGCTGGCTCAAGACAGTCGACGGCGATCTCTTCCCAGTCGGAACGTTCCACGACGGCGTCGACGTGACGCTGTGGGCCGGTGTCGAGCTCGAGCGCGTCGAACTGTTCACGATTACGCTCGAGGCAGCCGCCGGGCCGGACGACCCGGGCCAGCAATCGTCAGGCGAAGTAGTCCTGCGCACCGAGATCAACCCGTAACGCACCCGGCACGACGACCATGTCGTACTAGCGCGGTTCGCGTGGAAGGCCGAGCACACGCTCGCCCAGGATGTTGCGCATGATGTTCGACGTGCCACCCATGATGGTGTACCCGGGCCCGTACGTGAAGCCCTTGGTGACGTCGCTCCAGAGCATCGCGTTGGCGCCGAAGGTTTTCGCGACGAAGTCGGCGACCTTGATCTCGTGTTCGGTGCAGAAGCACTTCGTTGCCGCTGAGAAGCCGGCGGGCGCCTGGCGCAGTACCTCGCGCGTGACCAGGATGCGGCCGAGCCGATACCCGATTTCGAGATCGGCGATCTCTTGCCGGACGCGAGGATCGCTCGTGTCGGCACGCTCGAGTGCGAGGTCGTACAGGGCCTTGTTCGAGACGAGTCGGTCGATGCCGCCACGTTCGTGTTCGAGCTGCACCATCGTTTGTTTGAAGGCGTTGCCCTCGACTCCGACGAGGTTGACGGCAGGCACGCGAGCGTCGGTGAAGTACACCTCGCAGAAGTGACGGTTGGTCGTCATGTCGGTGATCGGGCGGACCTCGATGCCGGGGGTGTCCATGGGGATGATGATCTCGCTGATACCCCGGTGCGGCGGGCCCGACGCGTCGGTGCGGCAGATGAGGTAGCAGTAGTCGGCATCGTCACCGAAACTCGTCCAAATTTTCTGGCCGTTGATGATGAAGTCATCACCGTCACGGACGGCACTCGTGGACAGCGATGCGAGGTCGGAACCGGAATCGGGCTCCGACATGCCGATGCACCAGGTGGTGTCGCCGGTGAGCATGCTGGGCAGGAACTCGGCCTGCTGATCGGGGGTGCCGTAGGCGATGAGCGTCGGACCCATCTGGCGATCAGCGAACCACATGGCAGCAATGGGCGCACCAGCAGCAATCAACTCTTCGCCGACGATGAGGCGATCGATTGGCGGTCGGCCACCACCACCGAATTCTGTGGGCCAGCACATGCCGACCCAGCCGAGTGCTCCGAGGTAGCGGGCAAAGTTTTTCGAGTAGCCGTTGATCCAGGAATCGTTGTGCCGGCCGTACTTGGCAACGGCCTCGGCCGCGACCTGTCGTGCTTGCTCGCGGAGGGCGTTCTGTTCGGGGGTCCAGTCAAAGTCCATCACTGACCACGATACGACGGGAGTGCCGAGCCCGCCTTACTGACGCCCCGACACCCTGATTCGCGGGACTTCATTTGATCCGGGTGGTGTGACTCGGACTGCGATCGGTGACAAGCTGCGCTACGATAAAGACAAGTTGCAGACAAGTTCCGTCTGCTCGTCAGTGCCCGCACACCGGTTCGGAGACCCCCATGAACAACTCGAAGATCATCTACACGTTCACCGACGAAGCACCTGCACTTGCCACGTATTCGTTGCTTCCGATCATCGAGGCGTTTGCTGGTGCGGCTGACGTCGGTGTTGAGACACGGGACATCTCGCTCGCTGCCAGAATCCTGTCCGCCTTCCCGGACCGCCTCACCGAGGGGCAGCGTGTCGTGGATGCGCTCGCCGAACTTGGCGAGATGGCACTCACTCCGGAGGCGAACATCATCAAGCTCCCGAACATCTCTGCATCGGTACCGCAGCTCAAGGCAGCGATCGTTGAGCTCCAGGCGCAGGGGTTCGACCTGCCCGACTACCCGGACGACGCAACGACCGACGACGAGAAGGCAATCAAGGCTGCATACGGCGCCACGATGGGTTCGGCCGTGAACCCGGTGCTGCGCCAGGGCAACTCCGACCGGCGTGCGCCGAAGGCCGTCAAGGAGTACGCCAAGGCCAACCCTCACTCGATGGGTGCCTGGTCGAATGAATCGAAGAGTCACGTCGCCACCATGGCCGACGGCGACTTCGCACATAACGAGCAGTCGGTCACGATGTCCGAGGCCGGCGCTGTCCGCATCGAGCACGTCGCCGCCGACGGTTTGGTGACGGTGCTCAAGGAATCCGTTCCGGTGCTCGCCGGCGAAGTGATCGACTCCACGGTGATGAGTCTCGAAGCTCTTCGCGCGTTCCTCGATGCACAGATTGCTGACGCCAAGGAGCAGGGCGTGCTGTTCTCGCTACACCTGAAGGCGACGATGATGAAGGTGTCCGACCCGATCATCTTCGGCCACGCCGTTCGGGCCTACTTCTCCGACGTGTTCGCGAAGCACGGCGCGGCACTCGCCGCAGCTGGCGCCAACCCCAACAACGGCCTCGGCAACGTGATTTCGTCACTGTCGAATCTTTCTGCCGGCAAGCAGGCCGAGATCGAGGCTGACATCGCAGCAGCGATCGAGAACGGTCCCGACCTCGCCATGGTCGATTCAGACAACGGCATCACCAATCTGCACGTGCCGAGCGACGTGATCGTCGACGCATCGATGCCCGCAATGATCCGTACGTCGGGTCAGATGTGGAACGTCGCAGGGGTTCTGCAGGACGTCAAGGCGACCATCCCGGACAGCAGCTATGCCGGGATTTACCAGGTCGTCATCGACGACTGCATCGCGAACGGGGCATACGACCCGACCACGATGGGCACCGTCCCGAACGTCGGCCTTATGGCTCAGAAGGCCGAAGAGTACGGCAGCCATGACAAGACTTTCGAAGCCCCGTCGGCCGGTTCGATCCGCGTCGTCGACGCTGCGTCGGGTACCACCGTGATGGAGCACACCGTCTCGGAAGGAGACATCTTCCGTGCCTGTCAGGTGAAGGACGAGCCGATTCGTGACTGGGTTCGCCTTGCCGTCAGCCGTGCCCGGGCAACCGGCACCCCGGCTGTGTTTTGGCTCGACGCCAACCGCGCTCACGATGCGCAGCTGATCACCAAGGTCAACATGTACCTCGCCGATCGTGATCTGGTGGGGGACGCCGAAGGCCTGACGATCGAGATCATGTCGCCGATCGATGCCACCAAGTACTCCGTTGACCGGATGCGGGCCGGAGAAGACACCATCTCGGTCACCGGCAACGTCCTGCGTGACTACAACACCGACCTCTTCCCGATTCTCGAACTCGGCACCAGCGCCAAGATGCTGTCGATCGTCCCGCTACTCAACGGTGGCGGGCTCTTTGAGACTGGTGCGGGAGGCTCTGCTCCGAAGCACGTCCAGCAGTTGGTGAAGGAGAACTACCTCCGTTGGGACTCCCTCGGTGAGTTCCTTGCAATCGCCGTGTCGTTCGAGCACCTCGCTGAAGTGACCGGCAACGCATCGGCCAAGATCCTCGCTGACACGCTCGACGCAGCGACTGGCCAGCTGCTTTCCAACGGGAAGTCGCCGGCCCGCCGGCTTGGCAGCCTCGACAACCGCGGCAGTCATTTCTACATCGCCATGTATTGGGCGCAGGCGCTCGCTGGGCAGGCCGACGACGCTGTGCTCGCTGCGAAGTTCGCACCGCTGGCTGTTGCGCTCGCCGATAACGAACAGACCATTGTCGAGGAGCTCGGCGCCGTGCAGGGAAGCCCAGCTGACATCGGCGGCTACTACTTCCCGGACCCCGCCAAGGCCCGAGCCATCATGCGCCCCTCCCATACCTTCAACACAGTCCTCGCCACTCTCTGACATCCACCGGTTTTAGTTGGGGTCTGACCCCAACTGAAACTCAGCGGTTCGCGAGGTCGATGTAGTTGCGCTCGTCGGGGCCGGCGTACCACTGACGGGGACGGCTGATCTTCTGCTCCGGGTCGTTGAGTAGCTCCTGCCAGTGCGCCAGCCAACCGGACATGCGCGGGATGGCGAACAGCACCGTGAATATCGAGGTCGGGAAGCCCATGGCCTGGTAGATGAGGCCCGAGTAGAAGTCGACGTTCGGGTACAGCTTGCGGTCGACAAAGTACGGGTCGGCGAGAGCGGCCTCTTCGAGCTTCAGAGCGATGTCGAGCAGCGGGTTCTTGCCGGTGACCTCAAAGACCTTGTACGCGGTTTCTTTGATGATCGTGGCCCGCGGATCGAAGTTCTTGTAGACCCGGTGGCCGAAGCCCATCAGGCGGCCTTCGCCGTTCTTGACCGACTCGAGGAACGCTGGAACATTCTCGATGGAACCGATGTCGGTGAGCATGCGGACGACGGCCTCGTTGGCGCCGCCGTGGAGCGGGCCGTAGAGGGCTGAGGCGGCGCCTGCGGCTGACGAGTACGGGTCGGCGTGGCTGGAACCGATGACGCGCATTGCGGTGGTGCCGCAGTTTTGCTCGTGATCGGCGTGGAGAATGAAGAGGACGTCCATGGCCCGCTCAAGGATCGGGTCGACTTCGTAGTCGCCGACCTTCCACATCATGTTCAAGAAGTTCGCGGCGTACGACAGTTCGTTGCTGGGCTGGTTGTACGGCAGGCCGACGGAGAACTTGTAACACATCGCAGCGATGGTCGGGCTCTTCGCGATGAGGCGGCGGATCTGGATGTTCCGCTGGTCAGGATCGGTGACGTCCTTCGAGTCGGTGTAGAAGGTGCCGAGTGCAGCGATGGCCGACACGAACATTCCCATGGGATGTGCGTCGTAGTGGAAGCCTTCAGCGAACTTCTTGCGCATGTTTTCATGGATGAACGTGTGGTGTGTGACGTCGTGCGTCCAGGTCGTGAGCTGTTCCGTGTTGGGCAGCTCACCGTTCATCAGAAGGTATGCAACTTCGAGGTAGGTCGACTTCGCGGCGAGCTGCTCGATCGGATAACCGCCGTAGCGGAGCACACCGTTCTCACCATCGAGGTAGGTGATCGACGACTTGGTCGACGCCGTCGACAAGTAGGCGGGGTCGTAGCAGTAGAGCGTCGGATCGAGCTCCCGCAGCGCCGATGACGGGAATACGCCACCTTCGATGGGGACCGTGACGGTCTTGCCGGTTCGATCGTCAGTGATGGTGATGGTTTCGGGCACGTTGGCTTCCTCCAGGCTCGAACAGGACAGATAGGTTCGGACGAGGGGTCGCCCCTTCCGAATCCATCAAGATACTGCGCGTCAACCGAACTGCTCCAACCCATGTGACATCGTTTCGCCGTTCTTGCGTGCGGTCCCACCAGGTGAGACGTATCGGAACGGCTCAGGTGCACACATCGAGCGGTGCGAGTCGGCTGTTTTCGCCCGCGCGGTCAGAGCGGCGAATTGCCGTGTTTGCGTTCGATAAGCACTTCGCGCTTGTCTTCGAGGACTGACAGTGCCGCACAGATCTCTCGGCGGGTGTCGGCCGGGTCGATGACGGCGTCGATGAATCCTCGCTCGGCAGCGACGTACGGGTTGAGTAGCCGCTCGGCGTAGTCGCGCTCGAACTCGGCCTTCTCCTCGGGTGTCGACCGGCGAGCGAGAATCGCCGCGGCCTGGCCAGCGCCCATGACGGCGATCTCGGCCCAGGGCCACGCCAGACAGAGGTCGTTACCCATCGTCTTGGAGTCCATAACGATGTATGCGCCGCCGTAACTCTTCCGCAAGATAACGCAGATTCGGGGAACGGTTGCCTGGGCGTAGGCGAACACGAGTTGCGCGCCGTGCCGGATCATGCCCCGCCACTCGAGATCCTTGCCCGGGTAGAAACCGGGTGTGTCGACCAACGTGATGATCGGCAGGTTGAACGCGTCGCACATCGAAACGAAGCGAGCCGACTTCTGCGAGGCCGGAATGTCGAGCGTGCCTGCCAGTGAGATGGGCTGGTTGGCCACGATGCCGACCGGGCGACCGTCGATCGTGGCGAAGGCGGTGACCACGTTGGCGGCCCAACGGTCACGGAGTTCGAACACGGAGTCTTCGTCGGCAATCGCTGCCGCGACTTTGCGGACGTCGTAGCTCCCGGTAGACGACTCGGGAATCTCCATTCCGGCCTCGGGGCAGAGCCGGTCAGCCGGGTCATCGCAGGGCCACCTCGGGGGCTCTTCATCGACGTGGCTCGGGAGGTAGGACAGGATTGTTTCGACCGTCTCGACAGCGGTTGCACGGTCGGCGACGACTGCGCTTGGGACACCGGTGTAGCGGGCGTGGTTGGCGGCGCCGCCAAGTTCGTCGGTCGAGATCGCCACGCCGGTGAACTGTTCGACCATCGTGGGGCCCTGCACGAAGGCGTAGCTCTCGCTGGTCATGACCGCGATGTCGGCGAGGCCGAGCAAGAGTGCCGGGCCCGACACTGCGGGCCCGTCGACGATGATCGCCGTCGGGACAACACCCGAGCATCGGGTGAGGGCTGCGGCGACGAGGCCCCACCCGTGCAGCGCCGCGATGCCCTCGACGATGTCAGCGCCCCCCGAGGTCATCACCATGACCAGGGGCATGCGCTGATTGCATGCGGTGTCGATCGCCCTTTTGAGCAGCGACGAGGTCCCGGATGTCAGGCGGATCAGTTCTTTGGAGTCGGCGAACTCGACCCAGACCACTGCGCGTCCGCCGAATTCGCGCACATCGGCATGAGCGGCCGACGGCCGCAGCCGGTCGAGACCGAAGCGATCGGCCCGGCCAGCGACTTCACGCGATGCCGCAAACCGGTCAGTCCCGAATCGGTCATTTTCCAGGGGCGACGTGGTCATCAGCTCGAACAGTACAAGGCCATCGACCTGACGAGTGCCCTCGCGTGAATGCGGTGTCGATGCGTCCCGCGCGATGTGTTTGAACGGGAGCGGCGGTCAGTCGCCTCGGGCTGGGGTGATCGCGCTGGTCCCAGGGTGAACGCCCGGTTGTTTGTGGCCGTTTTGCTGGATCACGCCTTGAAGAATTTCGAGCGCCGCGGTGGTCGGGGCGCTCGGGCTCGGACGGCGGCGTCGGACGAATGCGACGACACGGCGGGGGAGTTCAGGGACTGAGATACGGACGAACGATCCCTTGAGCCAGGTCGGCACGGCTGTTGCCGGAACAATCGCCGCGCCGAAGCCGTCGAAGGCCAGCGAGGCGAGCAGGCGAACCCCATCGATCTCGGCTTGCGCCCGAAGCGTGATGTTGGCGTTCACTGCAGCGCGTTCGAGCACCTTGCGAAGTGCTGAGCCCATCGGGGGAAGGAGAAGTGGGACCTGGTCGAGATCGCGCAGCGGAATCGTGTCGCGGCGGGCGAGCGGATGGTTCTCGTCCGCGAGGAGAAAGAGGTCTTCGGCAAAAAGCGGCTCGATCACGAGTTCTGGATCGTCGATTGGTAGGTGGACGATTGCGGCGTTGAGCTGGCCACTCAACACGTTCGGTACGAGCGCCGACGTTGCGCCCTCTTGGATAACAGCCCTCACGCCGGGGTGTTCTTGACCGAGGCGGCCGAGCATCTGGGGTATCAACCAGCGAGCCGTGGTGCCAATGACGCCGAGCCGGGTCTGCCCGGACACGTCTTCGTGGCGGCTGGCCATGTCGGCGGCGATATCGTCCATCTCGTTCAAGACGCGGCGTGCCCGCTCAACCACACGAACGCCTTCTTCGGTCAATCCGCCGTGGGCTCGATCGACCAGGATGACGCCCAGTTCCTTCTCGAGGCGATTGATGTGCGCGGAGACGTTGGATTGCACGGTGTAGAGCGATCGCGCCGCCGCGGAGAACGTGCCGTGATCGGCGATTGCAACGAGCGTAGACAACTGCCGGACATCCATCTCTCAAAACGATAGCAGGTATCACTATTATCTACTTGTCAGATCGCTCATTCACGGGCATGATTCAATGGTAAGAAATACTCAGACAAAGTCGACGTGCGAACACCCCCCATTGTTCCACTCGTCGGGAAGTCCACAAGCTGATCCCCCATCAGCGGACATTCCCAGGTTGAGAGACCCGGATTCCCATCCGGGTCTTTCCCGTTTTTCTGGCCTGGTCAGTGCTGGCTCGTAGAGTGCTGGCGTGACCAGCAGCAGCAACTACGGCGCCGGAGCCGCCTTCTTCGACCTCGATCGCACGCTTCTCGCGGGCGCGTCGGGTGAAGTGTTCTCTGACGCGATGCGCATGGCAGGCCTGTCGTCCAAATCGTTACCCGGAGAGAAGTTTCTTTTCGGGCTGTTCAACACGATCGGCGAGACGCTGCCGTCGATGGCGCTCGCACGGCAGGCGGTCATCTTGGCAAAGGGCCGATCCCAACAGGCCGTCAGCGACGCCGCCGAGCAAGTAGCAGACCGCCTTGTTTCGATGGTGCAGCCGTTCGCCGACGCGGCGTTTGCCGCTCACCGCGAAGCCGGTCGGCCGATCGTCTTGGCAACAACCACCCCGTACGACCTCGTCAAGCCGTTCGCCGCCAAGCTCGGCCTCGATGACGTCGTTGCCACTCGATACGGCGTCGACGCCGACGGCAACTACGACGGCACGCTTGTTGGCCCGTTTGTCTGGTCGGCCGGCAAGCTCGAAGCAATTACAGCATGGGCCGACGAGCACGGCATCGACCTGGCTGACAGCTACGCCTATTCCGACAGCGTGTATGACACGCCGATGCTCGATGCCGTTGGGTTTCCGACCGTGGTGAACCCGGATCCGCGAATGGTGCTCATGGCGGCAGCCCGCCGGTGGCCAACGCTCAACCTGGATGTGTCGCCCGGTGTCGTGAAGATCCCTGTCGTTGGCATGGAAGTGCAGCGGCTGGCGCTGCACTTCGCCCGACCCGCCGCGTACCCGTACGCACGCTTCGACATCTCAGGCATCGAGAACATCCCGACCGAGGGCCCGGTCATTCTCTGCGCCAACCACCGCAGCTATTTCGACGTCTCGGCGATGTCGATCGCGATCGGTAAAAGCGGGCGCACAGCTCGCTTCCTCGGCAAGAAGGAAGTGTTCGACGCTCCGATCGTCGGACTGATCGCGGCGGCAATGGGTGGTATTCGCGTCGACCGTGGCACAGGATCCGACGAACCGATGAAGGCTGCGATCGAGGCTCTCAAAGGCGGAGAGATGGTGTCGATGATGCCAGAGGGGACCATCCCCCGTGGTCCGGCTTTCTTCGAAACGAAGCTGCATGGCCGCTGGGGCGCCGCGCAACTCGCGCGCGACACCGGCGCCACGGTCATCCCGATTGGTCTGTGGGGCACCGAAAAGGTGTGGCCCCGCTCGAGCCGGTTGCCGAAGGTGCTCAACCTCACCGATCCTCCGACAGTTCGGATCCGGGTGGGCGAGCCGGTCGACTTGAAAGGCAAGTCGGTCGATGCCGACACGAAGCGGATCATGAAAGCGATCATGGCCGAGCTACCCAATGAAGCCAACGAGGCGAAAACACCAACCGCCGACGAGCTCGCGCTCACCTACCCTCCTGGCTTCTCTCACGAGTGATCATCGCGACAGGAGGGGCATAGCGTTTGCGTGACGAAAATGGTGCCCATTCCAGCCAAAACCGTCACGCAGACACAGTTGACGGGCAGAATGCCTTCATGAGCGACCTGCCCCGCCCGATCGACCTGCTGCCGCACCGCCCACCGTTCCTGTTGGTCGATGAGTTGATCGCTATCGATCCGGGCGTCTCAGCCACCGGCATCTGGCGCCTCACCGGTGACGAGTACTTCTTCCCCGGCCACTTTCCGGGCCGCCCGACCCTGCCCGGCGTCATGATGTGCGAGTCGATCGCCCAGGTCGGTGCGTGCGCCGTGCTCGCGCACCCCGATTACTCGACAAAGCTTCCGCTCTTCGGTGGCCTCGACAAAGCCCGCTTCCGCCGCCAGGTCGTCCCCGGTGACGAGTTGCTCATCGAAGTCGAACTCGGACGCATGTCAGCCCGAGCTGGCAAGGGCTCCGGCAAAGTCACGGTTAACGGCGAGCTCGCAACAAGCTGCGAGTTGATGTTCGTCTTCGCCGACAGGTAGAGCAGAGCAAAAGCGGGCCGCGTCGTCAGGCAGGAGCGATGACGACAGCCCCGTTGTGTCCGCCGAAGCCGAAGTTCGTGCTCAGCACGGGCCCAGGCTCCCATGCTCGGCCTTCGCCGTGCACCAGGTCGATGGTCATCTCAGGATCGAGGTTGACCGTGTTGGCGGTCGGCGGGATGAAGCCATGCTCCATCGAGAGCAACGCTGCGGCGGCTTCGAGGGCACCGGCTGCACCGAGGGCGTGGCCGGTGATGCCCTTGGTCGACACGACCGGGACGCCTCGGTCACCGAACACGTGCGAGAGTGCGGCGGCTTCAGCAGCGTCGTTGAGCGGCGTAGACGTGCCGTGTGCGTTGACCTGCTTGATGTCGGCGGGCGTGAGACCCGACTCGACCAAGGCCTGCTCGATACAGGCGATCGCGCCGACTCCGCCAGGGGCCGGTGCCGTGATGTGGTGAGCGTCAGCGTTGCTTGCTCCGCCGAGAATTTCGCCAATGATGTTGGCACCGCGCGCTTCGGCAGCGGCCCACTCTTCGAGGATGAAGACCGCCGAACCTTCGCCCATGACAAATCCGTCGCGGTCGGCGTCGAACGGGCGGCTGATGCCGGCAGTTGACAGTGCGGTCATATTGGCGAAACCGGCGATGCCGGTCGGTGTGCCCGCTGCTTCAGAGCCGCCGGTTACGGCCGCATCGAGGATGCCCCACTTGATGAGGCGAGCGGCGTAGTTGATGGCGTGACTGCCTGCTGCGCATGCGGTGACGATGGTTTCGCTCTGGCCGCGGAGGCCGTAGCGCATCGAGATCGAAGCGCCGGGAGCGTTCGACATCATCATCGGCACGAGGAATGGCGACACGCGTCGCTCGCCCTTGGCGAGGCGAATGGCGATCTGTTCTTCGAGCGTGTGGAGGCCGCCAACGCCGGTGGCGAAGATCGTGCCGAAGCGGCTGGCATCGATGCCGACAGCATCGACGCCGCCGACGTGGTCGAAGGCCTGTCCAGCCGCAGCCAGGGCAAACTGCTCGACACGGTCGGCGCGGCGTGATTGCTTAGGACTGTCGAAGTAGGGGGACGGGTCCCAATCTTCGAACACAATGGTTGGGCCTTGAGGCGCGGACGGGCCGTTCAAACCGGCCCAGAAATCTTTGGTCCCGATGCCGGCCGGAGCAACGACACCCAGGCCAGTGACGGCGACCCGACGGCCGCCTGCCATCAGAGCTTGCCGGTGACGAGGTCGTAGGCGTTCTTGACGGTCTCGACGCCTTCGAGGTCTGCTTCCGGCACTTCGATGCCGAATTCTTCTTCAAGCGCCATGACGAGCTCGACGAGGTCGAGGCTGTCGGCGTCAAGGTCGTCTCCGAACTTGGCGTCCATGACGACTGCGGATTCTTCGACCGAGAGCACCTCGACGGCGCACTTGCGGAAACGGGCGAATAGTTCTTCATTCATTGGGTGTCTCCATGTGGTTGGGCGTTGGTTTGAGATTCTAGAGGTGTGACCTGGTCACGAGTGGCTTTGCCGCTAGTGACCCATACCGAGGCCGCCGTCGACGGGTACGACAGCGCCCGTGATGTAGGCGGCGTCGGGGCCGGCAAGGAACGCAACAGCGCCGGCGATTTCGGCAGCTTGTGCCATGCGGCCGAGCGGGACGGCAGCGGTGATATTCGCGAGTTGATCGTGGGTGAGCGCAGCAGTCATGGCGGTTTCGACAGGGCCGGGAGCGACGACGTTCACGGTGATCGATCGTGAACCGAGTTCGCGGGCGAGCGAGCGAGCGAAGCCAACGAGGCCTGCCTTCGATGCCGAGTAGTTCGACTGGCCTGCTGAGCCGAGCATGCCGACAACTGATGACATCAAGATGATGCGTCCGGCGCGGGCCTTCAACATGCCCTTTGCCGCACGCTTGGCGACGCGGTACGAGGCAGTGAGGTTGGCATCGAGCACGGACGCGAAGTCGTCTTCGCTCATGCGGAGAAGTAGGCCGTCTTTCGTGACACCGGCGTTTGAGACGAGCACTTCGACGGAACCGCCGAAATGCTCTTCGACTGCGGAGAACGCGGCATCGACTTCGTCGGTCGAAGTGACGTTGCACTTGACGCCGAAGAATCCCTCGGGCGGGGGAGAGGAGTTGTACGTGACCGCGACGCGGTCACCCTGGGCTGCGAACCGTTCGGCACATGCCAGGCCGATGCCCCGCGAACCGCCGGTGATCAGCACGATGCGGCCTGCAGCGGGTGGGGGAGATGATGGGTTGCTCATAGCGCGTGTTCCTGCGCGGTGGTGCTCCAGCGGACGATCGCGCTTGCCGCTGACATGCCAGCGCCGAAGCCAACGAAGAGGACGAGATCGCCGTCGGTGATGCGGCCATTGTCGAGCGCATCGTTGAGGGCGAGGGGGATCGAGGCTGACGATGTGTTGCCAGTGCGATCGAGGACGATGGCAGCCTTGTCCATCGACAGGCCGAGCCGATCCATGGATGCCGAGATGATGCGGATGTTGGCCTGGTGCGGGACAACAAGCGCGATGTCATCGATCGAGACGCCGGCGTGCTGCATTGATTTCGTCGCCGAGTCGACCATGATGCGCACGGCGCGTCGGAAGACCTCGCGGCCCTCCATCAGCAGTTTCCCACCGAGTTCGGCATAGAGATATTTTTCGGCGCTGCCGTCGCTGTCGAGGTCCCAACCGAGCATTTGGCCGGGCCCGTCGACCGCTTCAATCACCGAGGCAGCGGAACCGTCGGCGAAGAGGATTGCTGTCCCGCGATCGGTCCAGTCGGTGATGTTTGACAGCGCGTCGGTGCCGATCAACAGCACTTTTTCGGCGCCCATAGCGATGAGGCCGTGGGCGTTGACGAGGCCGTACACCCAGCCGGAGCAGGCAGCGTTGAGGTCGAACGCGCCGCATCGCAAGCCGAGCGCTTCCTGCACGGTCGATGCAGTTGCCGGAACAGCGCGGTCAGGTGTCGTGGTGGCGAGTATCAGAGCATCGATGTCGGCGAGGTCGACGCCGGACATCTCGAGTGCCTGGCGGCCGGATTCGATCGACAGAGCGCTCGTGAGGCCCCCCACGTGCCGCTGATGGATACCGCTGCGATCGACGATCCAGTCATGATCGGTGTCGAACATTTTTTCGAGGTCGTAATTCGTCAAAACCTCTTTGGGCAGGGCTGAGCCCCATCCGGTGATAACGGCGCCTCGTACGCCTTCGCGTGTTGCTGGCATGGGTGTTTCCTCCCTATTGGCGTCAGCTCGTGCGGAGCCAGGCGATGGGTTGGCGAGCAGTGACTCGTTCGGTGTCGACAGCGATGTAGCTCTGGAGTAATCCGGCGAACGGCGAACGGACTTCCTGATCGGCAACGTGGCCGATGATGGTGCCGACTTCGATCGGCGAACCTTCGGACAGAACTCCGAGGAGCGTGAAAATGCCGGCAGCGGGGCTGACCACGATGCGTTCGGTGGCGAAGAGGTGTTCGCCTTCGAGTTGTGCGCCGCCCGTGGGGGAGCTGGCCGTGACCCATTCGAGTAGCTTGTCGAGGTCTTCCGGGGTGGCGATCGAGATGGTCCGTGCGTCTTTGACCGTCCGCTTGGCCATGCCGGTGAGTACGCCGCCGGGGCCGAGCTCGGCGAAGTCGGTGACGCCAGCATCGGAGAGGGTGAGCAGGCTCTGCTTCCAACGAACCGGACTCGACAGCTGAGCCGAGAGCAGGCTGGCCCACTCGTCGCCGCGGTCGTGGGCCATTGCATCGACGTTTGACACGACAGGGATGTCGGTGTCGCGAGGCTGTGCTTCGGCGAGGGCTGCACGGAGTCGATCGCGGGCAGCGGTCATGAAGGGAGTGTGGAACGCGCCCGAGACCGGGAGGCTCATCACGCGTTTTGCGCCGAGGGTTTTCGCATGCGCGCTCGCAGCTTCGACACCCGCAGGCGATCCCGCGATCACGACTTGGCCGGGGGCGTTGTAGTTGGCAACCCACACGTCGGAGTCGGCACGGCGACACGCAACATCAACGTGCTCGTCGTCAAGGCCGAGCACGGCAGCCATGGTTCCTGGCTTTTCGAGGCCGGCGTCGTGCATCGCGGCCGCCCGAGCGGAGACCAAGCGGACGCCGTCGTCGAAACCGAGCGCGCCGGTGGCGGTGAGCGCGGTGTATTCACCGAGCGAGTGGCCGGCGCAAAAGCTGGGTTCGAGCCCGAGCCGCTCAGTAGCGTCGAGCACCATGAGGCTCGATACGTACGTGGTGAGCTGTGCGTTACGGGTGTCTTTCAACTCGTCGGCGTCGGCGTCACACAACAGCGCGCCAACGTCGCGACCGGCGACTTCTGAGGCCTCGTCAACCAGTTCCCAACTCTCGTGGCCCTGCCATGGGCGCCCCATTCCGGGCCGTTGCGACCCCTGGCCGGGGAAGGTGAATGCGAGCATTGGGGCGAGGTTAGACGGCTTCTGGGCATTCGGGCGGCTACCCGTGAGTAATAACGAAAGCGTCCTTGTTTTGTCACCCTCCCACAGGACACCCGCCCGATTTGGTACTGAATGTTCCCCGACAACTCAGCGCGGCAACTCGGCGGGGATGGCAGCATGGCCACGTCGCAACAGAGGTGCCTGAACGATTCCGGACCGCGTTAGCCTCGCTGCGCACGCCCCAGTAGCCCAATTGGCAGAGGCAACGGTCTCAAACACCGTCCAGTCTCGGTTCGAGTCCGAGTTGGGGCACCTCAAAATACCTGTTAGATGGCCCAATTACGGGAAACAGGTGACAACCGGATCGATCACTGCGCCCCGGTGGCGCCGGAACGGTGTCGGAATGGTGTCGGAGCGTGAGCCAGGATCGGTGGACTGATGTGCCTCCGGTTGAGCGCAGTGCCGTTACTTGATTCGGTCATGCCGATTTGGTGTGGTGCGCCACGTGTACAACCCGGCATGAGAGACACTGGTGATCCGACACGACCGTTCAACTACGTGGTCCTCGGCGGGCAATCACCTCGATGGCCCCGAACTTACTTTTGGAGAACCACGGCCTTCAGTAACTCGTTTGCTCGACGCGTTGCGGCTCACTCATTTTCGAGTGCGGCGATTTGTTGGCGTCGTTCAGGTGCGTATTGACGTGGCATCTCGGTTGATTGTTCTGATCAGGAGCATGGCCGAATCCAGCAACTCAACTCCACAAAACTGGGGGCACACCACCTCTTCACCTGGACAGTCAGTGCGAGTTGTAATTGGTAGTCAGGTTGCGCCTCTGAGTCGTGGAACAAGCACCCTTTTCCTCACAGGTTCATCCCGCCGGCAATCGGTGGGGCAGCGTCATCGGTGTCCGTATCATCTGGTGCATCGCAGCGGTGTGCGACGCGATAGGTCATAATGAGGTATTCATTAACCTCACCAAGAAGGAAAATCATGAACGAATCAACATGGATTGAACTTGGCCGCCAGAATTCAGATCGGATGAGTAGGGCGCAATTGACTTACTTCCTTTCTATGAGCGCGCTCACCGCCACGATTGTTTTCAGTAATGCAGGAGACTTCGCCCTCCTCCTCACTGTCACAGCCGTATTAACAGCTCTTTACGGAATATTGACTTTTGATGCTGCACAGCAAACGTTTATTAGGATGAGCCATTCAATGCCTGAGAGCATCGCCTCAACTCCGGTCGGGGTAGCAGTTCGTGAGGTAAAGCAATACCAGTTCTATCGTGCGACGAATGTTCTCTTCTCAGCTGGCATTGCAGCTGTTCAGATTATCGCGATCAACTGAACTGGGCGGCCAACCGGCGTTGCCCTACGCGCACCTGATGACAGGGCAGCGAAGCGCCCCTCGGCTCACAGCCAACGTCGCTCGCGAGTAATTCAGAGAGCGGAGCTGATTCATAAGTCGGACTCGGATCGTCACCGACGGCCGTCGAGAGACCGCAGTCCGACAGAACCGAGTCCGACCCGGCGTCGCGAGCGGGTGGTAACGGTATGAGCTGCGATTTCCGTATATCTCCAGGTCAGACACGTGACCGCTGCGCCTTCCAACACGATTGAGTGTCGATTCGAGTCTGACCTGGGGCACGCCAGTTTTTGATTGTTCTGACGTTCTGCAACAGTGCAGCGATGGACCCACGCATCGGACGCAGAACCTGGCGCACGGCCGAACCCATTCACTCGGCGATCTACTTCGTGCCCGAAGCGGCCGAGGAATACGCAGCGATCGGGTTCGACAACTGGATGAGTGGCTACTTCCCATCGCGGAGCGCCCCGATGGGAGCCGTGTCCGCCGAGGTGGTCAAGGCAACCTTCTACAACTTCGACCCGTTGCTCGTCGATCGGTCGATGGCCGGCGCCTGGGAAACAGCATCGCCCGACCAGTTGATAGCTGCACGATTCACCGCCGCCGATCGGATGATCCGGCGACTTGCGGGCGACACCATCAGCGGGCTCGCTCCGGCCGCAGCGATTGCACGACGGGCCGCCGAGGCCGCATGCGAACATCCGGAAGGCCGCCCGCTTTTCGCTGGCCACGTGTCGCTGGCGTGGCCTGACGAACCCCATCTCGTGCTCTGGCACGCACAGACCTTGCTGCGTGAATTTCGCGGCGACGGGCACCTCGCCGCACTCACGGCGCAGGGCCTGACGGGCTGCGAAGCGCTGGTCACCCATGCCGCGATGGGTGAGATCTCTGGCAAAGTGCTGAAGAGCTCGCGCCAACGCACCGACGACGACTGGAACGGAGCGATCGAATCGCTGCAGGTCCGCGGCTGGCTCGATGCCGACGGAGCCTTTACCGGCGTTGGCCGCGAAGGTCGTCAGTGGATCGAAGATCGCACCGATGAACTCGGAGTGCTGCCGTACACCGCCATTGGCGAAGATGCGTGCGCCGAACTCCGCTCGACAGTTCGCGCCACCAGCACGCTGATGGCAGCAGCGTTGGGGTTCCCTCGTCGAGACGCTGACGGCGCCTGAGTTGACTACAGTGCCTTGCGGCATGGGTATGCGATCTTTGGAGCGGCGGCTCGCGAAAACAGGGACACGGCTGAAGGGCTTGCGCGGCGAACTCGCGGTTGTCGAAGAGCAGTTGCTGTACCTCGGCGAAGACGCTGACGACCAGGCAATTCGGGCCATGGTGGCCGAGACGGCGTCGTCGTCTTTCGACGCTCGATCGGCTCAGGGCAACTTCGAGAACATGTCAAAGCATCGTTCACGCATGATCACCGAGATCGCCGAACTGGAACAGAAGCAAGACGAGCTCCTCGACCAGATGCTCAGCGCCAGGTAGCCGAACGACCGCGTTCTGTGCCGTTCAAGGCCGTTTGAGTAACGGGTCCCGAGTAGTTCGGGGAGGTGTGTCGTTCGTTGCAACCAAGGGCAGCTGGTCCATACTGAAGCCATGCCCTTGCGCGTCGTGATTGCCGAAGACGAAGCCATCATTCGCATGGACCTTCGCGAAACCCTCCAAGAAGAGGGCTACGACGTCGTCGGCGAAACAGGCCGCGGCGATCAGGCGGTCGAACTCGTCCGCGATCTGCAGCCCGACCTGGCGATCCTCGACATCAAGATGCCTGGCATGACCGGCCTTGAAGCGGCCGCGATCATCAACGCCGAGAAGATTTGCGGCGTGCTGATGCTGACCGCGTTTAGCCAGCGTGAAGTCGTCGAACAGGCTCGCGATGCGGGCGCCCTGGCATTCCTTGTGAAGCCGTTCCAGCGGAGTGATCTCGTTCCGGCGATCGAAGTTGCGATGGGTCGCTTCCGCGAGCTGCGCGAATTGACCGGTGAAATCAGCGCACTTGGCGAACAGCTCGAATCCCGCAAGTTCATCGAGCGGGCCAAGGGCGTGTTGATTGACGAACTCGGCATGACCGAGAACGATGCGTTCCAGTTCATCCAGAAAACGGCGATGAGCGAGCGATCCCGGATGCGTGACGTCGCCGACCAGATTCTCGACGGCTCGCTTCGCCCGGACGCCGGCTGATGGGAACGACGCTCCTCGTCGACGGCAACTCGCTTACCTATCGAGCATTCTTCGCGTTGCCGACCGACATGGCCACGGCCAGCGGCCAGGTCACGAACGCGGTCTTCGGGTTCACCTCGATGCTGGCGTATGTCCTGAAGGACCAACAGCCCGACGGCATTCTCGTCGCGTTCGACCGGCCCGAACCAACGTTCCGGCACAAGGCCGAACCCGAATACAAGGCCCAGCGCGACGCTGCACCCGACATCCTTCGCCAGCAAATGGGCCTCGTCCGCGAAGTGCTCGACGCCCTCGGGATCACCTCGATCGACCAGGTCGGTTGGGAAGCTGACGATCTGATCGCGACGGCGACTCGCAAGCTCACCGACCTCGGCGAAGACGTCATCATCGTCACCGGTGACCGTGACAGCTACCAGTTGGTCAGCGATCCCCACGTCCGGGTTCTCTACAACAAGCGTGGCGTCAGTGATTACGCCCTGTATGACGAGGCTGGCATCGAAGAGAAGACCGGCGTCACGCCCGCGATGTACGTGCAGTACGCGGCGCTGCGTGGCGACACATCGGACAACTTGCCTGGTGTTCCCGGTGTCGGCGAGAAGACTGCCGCCAAGCTGATCAACAAGTACGGCGGCCTGGACGGCATTTTTGCCAACGTCGACGAACAGACGCCGAAGCTGAAATCGAGCCTCATCGAGAACGAAGCACGCGCCCGCAAGAACTTCGACCTCATGATGCTGCATTTCGACGCGCCGCTCACCGTCGAGATTGACGGTGTCGAGGTTGATGTCGACTTCACCGATCGCTCGGCGCCGACCGGGCTCGGCTCTTCCCCTGACCCCGTTGAGATGAAGCGGCTCTTCGAGTTCCTCGAGTTCCGTGCCCTCGGCGGCCGAATCACCGAGGCGCTTGCCTCGCTCGGTGGCAACGTCGATCTCGGCCCAGGCGAAGAACGCCAAGAGATCGTCGCTGAAGTCACCATTCTTGAAGCGCCCGCCGATGCTGCTGCGCTGATCGCGGTTGCCGAGCATCTCGACCTGTCGGCTGCGTGGACGGGCGAACCTGGCCGTTCGTTCCTGACAGGCATCGCAGTGGTCTCCGACGCTTCGTCGTCCGAAGTCGCATGGGTGCCCGCAGGCCTGCTCGGCGACGAGGCCGTTGGCGCAGCATTGGCGGCCCACACCAACGTGCGTGGTCACAACGTCAAAGAAATGATGCGCTCGCTGCTCCAGCTCGACATTGAAGTGCGCGGCCTCACGCTCGACACCGCAATTGCGGCGTACCTCATCGACCCGGCCGAAGCCCGCTATGCGTTGCCCGACCTGATCGAGAAGTACACGAAGTTCGCCCGTCCGTCCGATGCAGCCAAGTCAGGGCAACTCGACCTTGACGGCACGTCGATGAGTGATGCCGAAGTGGCCGGGCGCAACGCTCTGGCCGTGCACCATCTCGCTGTGCCGATCCATGAGAGCCTCGAAGCGCAGGGCATGGCTGAGCTGTACGACACGATGGAGAACCCACTCGTGCTGGTGCTTGCCAAGATGGAGCACTTCGGTGTCGGCGTCGACATCGACGAACTGCGTAGCCTGAACGAGCGCCTCAAGGCCGAGGTCGAAGAACTGGCAGCGGAACTCAGGGCAGTCGCAGGTAAGGAAGACCTCAACCTGAACTCGCCGAAGCAGTTGCGTGAGCTGCTGTACGACGAGAAGGGCCTGACCCCGCTGAAGAAGACGAAGACGGGCCCATCGACCGACGCATCGACGCTCGAGAAGCTGATGCCAGAGTGGCCCGAGTTTCTCGGCCCACTCATGCGGCACCGCGAAGTTGACAAGCTGCGCGGCACATACGGCGAAGGCTTGCTCCACGAAGTCGCCGACGACAACCGCATTCATGCCACGTTCAACCAGACCGTCGCGCGGACCGGCCGGCTCTCATCCGACCGGCCAAACCTGCACAACATTCCCGTGCGCAGCGAACAGGGTCGTCAGTTCCGCAAGATCTTCATCCCATCGCCGGGCACCGAGCTCCTCGTTGCCGACTACAACCAGATCGAGCTGCGCTGCATTGCCCACCTTGCGTCCGACCCGGGCTTGATCGAAGCGTTCACCACCGGTCAGGACATTCACAATGCCACCGCCGCTCGCGTGTTTGGTGTGGCCCCGGAAGACGTCAAGCTCGATCAGCGCTCCAAGGCCAAGATGGTGTCGTACGGCCTCGCGTACGGCATGGAGGCCTACGGGCTTGCGCAGCGACTGAACATCCCGGTTGACGAGGCTGCACCGATCCTCGAGGCCTACTTCGAAGCGTTCCCGAACGTAAAGGCCTATATGGACTCGACGGTCGAAGAGGCTCGCGAGCGCGGGTACACCGAAACGCTGTTCGGTCGTCGTCGCCCGATTCCCGAGCTGATGAACGCGAACTTCCGGGTGCGTCAAGCGGGGGAGCGGCAGGCAATGAACGCCGGGATCCAGGGCCTTGCGGCCGACATCTTCAAGGTGGCACTCGTCCGCATCGACGAAGAGTTGGTCTCCAAGGGCCACAAAAGCGTCCTCATTCTCCAGGTGCACGACGAAGTGCTTGTCGAAGTACCGCCAGAAGAGAAGGACACGGTCGGCCCACTACTGATCGACATCATGCGCGATGCCGCCGAACTCGATGTACCCCTCGAAGTCAACGTGAGCTGGGGCGACACGTGGGCAGCAGCCAAGGGATAGTTGCGTTTGGGGTCAGGCCCCTTTCGCAACTCTGTGATGACTGACCACTGGTTCGAGCCGTTGGCCGACTACATGGGAATGGCGTACGACCGGTACGCCCACACCAAGGGCACGGTGCAGGAGGTCGATCACGTCGTCGCAGCACTCGGGCTCACCGCAGGCGATCGGGTGCTCGACGTCGGGTGCGGCACCGGTCGCCATTCGCTCGAGCTCGCCAGGCGCGGGATCGTTACTCACGGTGTCGACATCAGTCAACGATTCGTCGACATTGCGGTGGCGGCTGCGGGCGCCGAGTCATTGGAGGTGGCCACATTTGCACGAGGGGATGCCCGAGATTTGGGGTTCTCCGATGCATTCGACGCCGTGATCTGCCTCTGCCAGGGGGCATTTGGGATGATGACTGCTGGCGGAGATGATTCGTCAGTCGTCGCGGGGATGGCGGCAGCGGTCCGACCTGGCGGTCGGCTCGCCCTGAGTGCCTTCAACGCGTACTTCGCCGTGAAGTATCACGACGATGCTGAGTTCGATGCCGACACGGGCGTCAGCCATGAGCGAACGGAGATCCGCAGCGAGTCCGGTGAGCCCAAAGCCGTCGATCTGTGGACCGGCTGCTACACCCCCCGAGAGCTGCGACTGTTGCTCGGCACACACGGCTTTATGATCGATGCGATCTGCAGTGTCGAGCCCGGCCAGTACGGGTCTCATCCGGCCACGACCGAGTCGCCTGAGTTCCTCGTTATCGCCTCCCGCTGAGCGCTCGAGGACCGCGTGCTGGCGAGGCCGCAGCCCGATACGCTTGGCGACTGCAATGCCGCCGATGAAGCGGCGTCGCGATCCCATCCATTCATCTCAAGATCCGTATCCGAAACGAGTATCCCCTTGTCCGACGACACCATTACGCCAGTCTCCGAAGAGACCCACATCGAAGAGAACCCGGAAGCCACAGCCGCTCCGGCCGCCGAAAGCCTGTTTGGCACCTTCGATGATGAGGGCAACTACACCCCTCGCGAAATCACCTCCGACGACCTCGGCATGTCCTTCGCTGACGCGATCGACGGCACCATGGTCGAGATCAAAGACGGGATGATGGTCTACGGCATTGTTGTCAAGATCGACAAGGACGAAGTCCTGCTCGACATCGGCTACAAGAGCGAAGGCGTGATCCCGAGCCGCGAGCTCAGCATCCGTAACGACGTCGACCCGAGCGAAGTGGTCTCGATGGGTGAATCCGTCGAAGCACTCGTGCTCACGATGGAAGACAAGGAAGGTCGCCTCCTCCTCTCGAAGAAGCGTGCGCAGTACGAGCGTGCCTGGGGCGACATCGAAGCCAAGAAGGAAGCCGGCGAAGTCGTTTCCGGCCCGGTCATCGAAGTCGTCAAGGGCGGTCTCATCGTCGACATCGGCCTGCGTGGCTTCTTGCCCGCATCGCTCGTCGAGCTCCGTCGTGTCCGTGACCTTGCGCCGTACATCGGCACGCTGGTGCACGCCAAGATCATTGAGCTCGACAAGAACCGCAACAACGTCGTCCTCTCTCGTCGGGCATACCTCGAAGAGAATCAGAAGGAGACCCGCGACCAGTTCCTCACCAACCTCAAGGTTGGCGAGATCCGCGAGGGCACTGTGTCCTCGGTCGTGTCGTTCGGTGCATTCGTCGACCTCGGCGGTATGGATGGACTCATCCATGTGTCTGAGCTCTCTTGGAAGCACGTCGATCATCCCGGCTCCGTCGTCACCGTTGGGGACCCGGTCAAGGTGCAGGTCCTCGACGTCGACTTCAGCCGCGAGCGCATCAGCCTCTCGCTGAAGGCAACGCAGCAGGATCCATGGCAAGAATTTGCCGAAGGCCACCAGGTTGGTCAGCTCGTCTACGGCCGAGTCACCAAGCTGGTGCAGTTCGGTGCATTCGTTCAGGTCGGAGACGGCATCGAAGGCCTCGTGCACATCTCAGAAATGTCGGCACACCATGTCGACAGCCCTGAGCAGGTCGTCACGCCGGGCGAAGAGTTGTGGGTCAAGATCATCGATCTCGATCTGGCTCGTCGCCGCATCAGCCTCTCGATCAAGCAGGCCGCCGAAGGTGGCGAGCTTGCTGCCGAGTACCGCGAGCACTTCGAGGTCGATACCGAGGGCAACTACGTCCAGGGTGAGGCATCGGCCGAGGCCGAAGCCGCATGGACCGAGTACTACGGCGAAGGTGCCGAAGGCGAAGGCACCGAAGCTCCGACCGTTGAAGGCGAAGTCGCCGCAGCACTGGCAGCGGCAGGTGGCGCATCTCTGACCGAAGATGCAGCCGAAGAGGCACCTACTGAGGCAGCAGCCGAAGAGACTCCTGCTGAAGACGCAGCCGAAGAGACTCCTGTAACCGAGTGATCTGATGCGCTTCGGCGCAGCAAATCTGAAGTGAATGATGCCCGACTCGTTTGAGTCGGGCATCATTCGTTTTTCTGCTCGTCGGCGGTCCTGAGACGGCCTGACGTCGAAATAAAGTTCAGATGATGTGCGGCACCATTTCGTCTTCGTGCCCCCCGTTTGGTTGGATTATTGGGCCGACGCCAGACGAAGTGGCAGCGACGGATTGGTCCGAGGGGGCGGCGGCTGGCACCATGTCGTCGTGATCGTCGTTGGATTGACAGGTGGAATCGGAGCGGGCAAGTCGACAGTGTCGAAGCTGTTCGCTGAGCGAGGCGCGGCGATTGTCGACGCCGACAAGATTGCGCGGGAGTTACAAGACCCTGGGACGCCGGTGCTGGCGGCAATGGCCGAGCGGTTCGGCGGGCACATCATCAACGACGACGGGACGTTGAACCGTGCAGCAGTCGCGGAGATCGTGTTCAGTGACAAACAAGCGCTGAAAGATCTGAACGGCATCGTCCACCCAGCAATGCAGGCGGAGGTCCAGCGCCAAATCGATGAGAATGTCGAGACCGACCGGCTCGTCGTGCTCGACTTCCCACTCCTCGGTGAGAACCCACGCAAGGGCCTCGCTGCGACGATCGTCGTCGACATTCCGTACGAACTCGCAGTGCAACGCGTGGTTGAGCAGCGCGGTATGGACGAAGCGGACGCTCGCAATCGGGTGAGCAGCCAAATGGACCGCGAGGACCGGCTGAAGATTGCTACGCACGTGGTCGACAACACCGGTGACCTCGTTGACCTCATTGCGGCCGTCGACCGCCTGTGGGACGAATTGATCGTGCTGCCGGCAACACCGGCAACACCGCCGGGCGAACCGGCAGAGGAGCCAGCCGGCGAGATCGATCGCTCCGGTGAGACCGTTTGGATCTTTGGGTACGGCTCGCTCGTCGGCCCAGAGTCGATGGCCCGGACGATTGGCCGAGTGGCTGTCCACAAGGTGGACTTCTTCCAAGCCGATCTGGCGGGCTACGGACGCCGGTGGAACTACGGGGTCATACATTTCACTGGGCAATGGAAGCGCGAGGACGGTACTGACATCGACGACGGCACGATCGTGGCACTCGGTGTCGTCGAGTCGGCGGACGAAACAGTCAACGGGGTCGTGGCTTCGGTAGCAGGCGACGAGCTTGGGAATCTCGACCGACGTGAACGCAACTACGACCGAGTAGATGTCACTGATCTCATCACCGTGCTCGACGACGACGACGGCACCGTCGACGGCGTGATCTACACCTACGTCCCGAGGTCCGCCTCGATCGAGGCCTACGAAACAGCACGCGACAACGGCACCGCCGGCATCCGCCGGACGTACTGGGATCAAGTCGATGCGGCCTTCGCAGCGTTGAGCACCGAACAGGTTGAGCGTTACCGGGCATCGACGCCGGCTCCGGATATTCCGGTTGTCGATTTGCTGGAGGCGCGAGAGCGCTGATGCGCGTGCTGCGAGCGGGCGCCTTGACGCGACAACGGCGGCGCACCACCGAGGTGGAACGCCGCCGTTGAACGGTTTCAGTGGATCAGCGGAACTGGTCGAGATCTGCTGCGATGTCTTCTGGTGTGGTCGGCGGTGGGTACCGCTTGACGACATTGCCAGCCTTGTCGACGAGGAACTTCTCGAAGTTCCAGGCGACGTCAGCGGTCTCGCCCTCGCCGGGCTGAGCGTCCTTGAGCATCTGATAGAGGGGAGCGGCGCCGTCACCGTTCACCTCGATCTTCGAGAACATCGGGAAGTTCACATCGAACTTCGAGGTCGCGAATTCAAAGATCTCGGCGTCGGTGCCGGGCTCCTGGTTCGCGAACTGGTTGCACGGGAATCCGAGCACGACGACGTCGTCGTTGTCATTGTGAAGCGCACGCAGACCTGCGTACTGAGGCGTGAGACCTCAAGCGCTGGCGAGGTTGACAACCAAGGCAAGGTTTCCCTTGAACTGGTCGAAGCTCACCTGTTCGCCGGTGATGGACGTCATTTCGAGATCATGGAAATTGTTCATGGAGTCAACATAGTTGGGCCGACCGCAATTGACAGAGTGCCGTTCGAGTCGATGATGCGGTGATGGTTCGGCGTGGTGGCGTTCAAAAGTGGATAACATCTCCATCTCCATGTCCGATGAACACGAACCCTGCCTGGGCAGCCGCACGTTTGCTGTCCAGCACCCTCCCAGTCCGGGCTTACTGCGCTAATGGAGATTGCTCTCGGGCTCGTGGGCGTCGTGATCTTGATCGCGGCGAACGGGTATTTTGTTGCAGCTGAGTTTGCGTTCGTCGCGTCTCGGCGTGCGAAGTTTGTCGAGGCTGCCGACGGTGGCGACCGCAAGTCCAAGCGGGCAATCCAAGTCCACAAGCGACTGAGTTTCATGCTCTCCGGAGCGCAACTCGGCATCACGGTCACGTCGCTGGTGCTCGGTTTCATTGCCGAGCCGGTCATTGCGGGTGCGCTCAGGCCACTGCTCGAAGCGGTCGGAGTCGGCGAGTCGGCCCGGATCGGCGTCGGAATCGCCCTGGCGTTCGTGTTTGCGACCGTTGCTCAGATGGTCTTCGGTGAGCTTGCTCCCAAGAACCTTGCGATCGCCAAGCCTGAACCCGTGGCGCGGAGCCTCGCCGGATCGACTTTGGTGTTCATGAAGGTGGCCAGTCCGCTGATCAAATTGTTTGACGGTGCAGCGAATCGCCTCCTCCGTTTCCTCGGGATCGAGCCCGTCGAAGAACTCCACGGCTCGGTCTCGACCGATGAGTTCGACTTCATCGTCGATTCCTCGGCTCAAGGTGGGCAGCTGACCACGTCGCAAGCTTCGTTGCTCGAGAGAGCCATCGACTTCGGTGACCTCGAAGCATCTGACGCCATGGTTGCCTGGAACCGCGTGGTCACGATCAACGCTGGCGCCACAGCGGCTGACCTGCGCGGTCTGATGGATTCGCGCCACTCCCGCTTTCCCGTGGTCGACGGCAACGGCAAGGTGACGGGGCTTGTCCATGCCAAAGATTTGCTCGGCATACCGCGTGCTCTCTATGAATCCACGCCGATCGACGAGCTGTTACATGACGTGCTGGTTGTCCCCGAGGCGGCCGGGCTCAACGTGGTGTTGGCTGAGTTGCAGTCGCACTCGACCGAGATGGCAGTGGTGATTGACGAGTACGGTGCACCCGCTGGGGTGGTCACCCTCGAAGACCTCGTCGAAGAACTCGTCGGCGAGATCGAAGACGAGTATGACCCCGCAGATCCTGACGAGTACCGCGAAGTCGAGCCAGGCGTTTGGTCGGTTGCAGCGACGTCTCGCCCTGACGAGATTGACCGGTACACAGGCTTTCAAATTCCGGATGGCGAGTACGACACGGTGGCAGGCTTGGTGCTCGATCGGCTCGAACGCATCGCCGAGGTCGGCGACTCAGTTGTCGTCGACGGGATGCACATCGAAGTACTCGAAGTCGAAGAGTTCGCGATCACCCAGGTTTTACTCCGCCTCGATCCTGACGCGGGAATCGTGCGCGGCGATGACGATGGCGACGGAGTGTCGGATCACAACGCACCACGTGGCCCCTTGGGCGAGGGTGACTCATGATCGCAGCGCTCGCTGCCGAGGCTGGCTTCAGTGTCGAGTGGGGAGCCCTTGGCCTCGCCGTCTTCCTGCTGGCCCTCAATGCGTTCTTTGTTGCTGCTGAATTCGCGCTCCTTGCGGCCCGTCGTTCGCGTATTGAGCAGCTTGCTGCCGACGGGAACAAGCGGGCCGTTTCTGCTCTTGCCGGAATTCGCGAACTGACCCTGATGCTCGCCGGGGCCCAGCTCGGCATCACGATGTGTTCACTTGGTCTCGGTGCCGTGGCTGAGCCGGCGATTGCTCATCTCATCGAAGGAGCGATCGGATCGTTCATCGACATCTCCGACACGGCGCTCAACGTCATCGGCTTCACGATCGGGCTGTCGATCGTGGTGTTTCTCCACATGGTGGTCGGCGAGATGGCGCCGAAGTCATGGGCGATCTCTGATCCGGAGAAGTCGTCGCTGCTCCTGGCCCGCCCGTTCCGTGCGTTCGTCCGGGTGTTCCAGCCGATCATCTGGTTCCTCAACTCACTCGCCAACATCGTGGTCCGTCTGGTCGGCGTAGAGCCACAGGATGAACGTGCCATGGCACACTCTCCAGCTGACCTGATCCTGCTACTCGACGAGTCGGCCGGGCACGGCGACATCGCTGCCGAAGATCATCAGCTGCTGACCCGCTCGCTCGAGCTGTCAGGCCTCACTGCCTCCGACGCCATGACGGTCCGGCGTGACATCATTTCGATGCCTGGCGACGCCACCGCTGCCGAGGTGGCGGCCGAAGCGCACCGCACGGGTCGGACCCGCATTGTGATCCACGAGGGCGATCTCGACCACTGCCTCGGCTTCATCCACGCGAAAGATCTGATCCGCCTGGAAAGCGCTGAATGGGAGACCAGGCTCGCGCGCTCCCTCGTGCGACCCCTGATGGTCACCCCCGATCGTCACCGACTCGAAGATCTGCTCGTCGAGATGCGCAGCGAACGCAAGCACATCTCCGTCGCAGTTGATGAGCATGGCACCGTTGTTGGTTTGGTCACCCTCGAAGACGTGTTCGAAGAACTGATTGGCGACTTCCACGATGAGTCCGACGACCGCCTGGGTGACTGCGTGCGCCACGCCGACGGCAGCTTCTTGATCAACGGCACGCTGCGACCTGATCAGTTCGAAGAGTGCACGGGCGTGGCCCTGCCAGAAGGTGACTGGCACACCGTTGCTGGCTACGTCATCGGGGCGCTTGACGAGATCCCGTCGGCTGGCGACAGCATCAACACCAAAGTCGGCGAGTTCACTGTGATCGAAATGGCCGGCTACGCAATTGCCACACTGCGGGTGAAGTTGTCTGCCGAAGCGGCCGATGCGAACGTTCGTTCGTTATCGTAGACTGGTCTGGTGACCGACACCGATCTGGAAACTGGCGAGCAGACAGCCGCCGAGGCTGTCATCGCACCCGATGCTGTGGTGCCTGACCACTCACCCGAACAGGCGCTCATCGCTGCGTCGAGTTCGTTTTCCAACTACGACACCGGCAACGAGAACAAGTTCCAAGTCGTATCCGACTGGGGCCCTGCGGGAGCGCAGCCCGAAGCAATCAAGGCGCTGTCTGAAGGCATCGAAGCGGGGGAGCGGTTCCAGACGCTGCTGGGCATCACCGGTTCCGGCAAGTCGGCGACGATTGCCTGGACCATCGAGCAGACACAGCGACCGACACTGATCCTGGCGCCCAACAAGTCGCTTGCTGCGCAGTTGGCGCAGGAGATGCGTGAGTTTTTCCCGCACAACCGAGTCGAGTATTTCGTCTCCTATTACGACTACTACCAGCCCGAGGCCTATATCCCGAGCAGCGACACGTTCATCGAGAAGGACAGCTCGGTCAATGACGACATCGAGCGACTGCGCCACTCCACCACGGCTGCACTCCTCACTCGCAAAGATGTCATCGTCGTCGCTTCGGTGTCCTGTATCTATGGCATGGGTAACCCCGAGGAGTACAAGGGCAACCTGCTCGACCTGAGCGTCGGCGTCGACTACGACATGCGCAATATCCTGCGCCGCCTTGTCGACATGCAGTACGACCGCAATGACATGACGCTTGGGCGCGGTCATTTCCGTGTGCGCGGCGACACGATCGAAGTGCACCCGGCCTACGAAGAGAACGTGTTGCGCATCGAGATGTTCGGTGACACGGTCGACCGCATCACGATGATCGACCCGCTCACCGGTGAGAACCTCCGCGAGCTCGAACGTGCCCATGTGTTTCCCGCAACTCACTATGTCACCGGCAACGAGCGGATGACCCGAGCGATGAGCCAAATCGAACACGAGCTGCAGGTTCGGTTGAAAGAGTTCGAAGAGCAAGACAAGCTGCTCGAAGCACAGCGCCTTCGGATGCGCACGTCGTACGACCTCGAGATGATGAGCGAGCTCGGCTACTGCAACGGTATCGAGAACTACTCGATGCACATCGACGGCCGCGAGTACGGCGAACCGCCGTTCACCTTGCTCGACTACTTCCCCGACGACTATCTCCTGGTTGTCGACGAGAGCCACGTCGCAGTGCCGCAGTTACACGGCCAGTTCGCGGGTGACCGCAGTCGAAAAGACATGCTGGTTGAGCACGGCTTCCGCCTGCCGTCAGCACGCGACAACCGACCGCTTACCTTCGAAGAGGTTCTCGGACGCGTCAACCAGTGCATCTTCCTGTCGGCCACCCCGAGCCCCTATGAGCTGCGCGTGTCGACCAAGGTCGTCGAGCAGATCATCCGTCCGACCGGCCTCGTCGATCCCGAAGTGACTATCAAGCCGACCAAGGGTCAGATCGATGATCTGATGGAGATGGTCGAGGGTCGCGTCGCGAATAACGAGCGTGTTTTGGTCACGACACTCACGAAGAAGATGGCCGAGGATCTCACCGACTATCTGCTCGAACAGGGCATGAAGGTCAGGTATCTGCACAGCAACATCGACACGATCCAACGGATCGAGATCATCCGTGCGCTGCGCCTCGGCGAGTTCGACGTGTTGATCGGCATCAACCTGCTGCGTGAGGGCCTTGACCTTCCCGAGGTGTCGCTGATCTGCATTCTCGACGCCGACAAGGAAGGCTTCCTGCGGTCCGAGACGGCGCTGATTCAGATGATGGGTCGTGCTGCACGAAACGTGTCGGGGGAGGTCGTCATGTACGCCGACCGTGTCACCAACTCGATGACGAGAGCGATCGACGAGACGCAGCGCCGCCGCAAGATGCAGTTGGCGTATAACGAAGAGCACGGCATTGACCCGAAGACAATCCGCAAGGCCGTCGGTGACATTCTCTCCATGCTGCGGCCCGACTCGCGGACTCCAGTGCCGGGTATGGACAAACGTCGTCAACGCGAACGCGACAAAGTGCAGCAGGAACTCAAGAACCTGCCGCAGCAAGAGTTGCAGCGACTCATCCAAACCCTCGAAGCCGAAATGCACGAAGCCTCGGCCGAGCTGAAGTTTGAGTACGCCGCGAAACTCCGCGACGAGATCCGCGAACTCAGCCGAGAACTCACCGACGCTGGATAAGTACGCATGGGGTCAGGCCCCTTTCGCAACTCTGCGAAACGCCACGTTCTGACTGGCACCGGGCGTTGTATCTCGGTGGCTCTACGCTCAGGCAATGCGGGAAATCCACAGCCTCGAAGAGTTCGATGCCTACGTGGAAGCCAATGGATGCCTCGACGAGGCCGTGGTGCAGGGCGTCGATCTCTCGTCTCGGGCCGAGCAGATTGAGACCCTCACGTGTGTCGGCGGTGCCTTCCTCGGAACTCGACTTCCACCCACGACGCTGCAACATCTGTTCGATGGCGGTGCTGTGGTGTTCCCGCGGCTCCCTGACCTTCCGTTCGACACCTACCGCCCGCGGCTGTACGCCCAGGGCGAACTGATGGCGGGATGGGTCCACGGCGACCCGGGTTCATTCGAGCGAGACGCGCTTGATTCGAAAATCTATGAGTGGACCACGAAGCACGCCAACGGCCACAACATCCCGGTGCTGGACGCTCTGGCTCAGCGACTTCACGACCATGCGATCGACGACGCGCTGTCAGAGCATCTGTCGACGCACCCTGATGTCGTCGCAGTGATGGGCGGTCACTCGATGCTGCGCACCGACCCGGCGTTCAGGACTGTCGCCGAACTTGGCCGATCGATGGCGCGAGCCGGCTGGCACGTTGCAACGGGCGGCGGCCCAGGAGCGATGGAGGCGGCGAATCTCGGTGCGTGGCTTGCTCCGCATCTGGACGGATCGCTCGACGCAGCGATCGAGATGCTGATGAGCGAGACCAACTTCAGCGAGTCCGATGGTTACCTCGGTGCCGGCCAGGCTGTACTCGACGCATTTCCCGACGGCGCTGAAAGCCTCGCAGTGCCGACTTGGTTCTACGGGCACGAGCCAACCAACCAATTCGCCACGCATGTCGCCAAGTACTTCGCCAACTCGATCCGCGAAGACGGGCTGCTCGCCATTGCGACGAGGGGTGTCGTCTTCTCGCCGGGTGCTGCGGGAACGACCCAAGAGGTCTTCCAGGACGCCACTCAGAACCACTACGCCGTCTTCGGCGTGGTGAGCCCGATGGTCTTCCTCGACACAGCGTTCTGGACTGAGACACTGCCAGCCGAACCGTTACTCCGCAAGCTGGCGGGGGACCGGACGTACGGGACGATGATTGGTTCCGCCGACACCGCCGACGAGGTCATGGCGTTCCTCATCGAGCACCCGCCGATCATGGCCTGAGTCAGTCGAGACTGTGTGGCACGGTGGAGTGGACGAGATTACTCGGTCGGCTCACGCGGCAGAACTGAACACTTGTTCGACCCAGTTTTTGGGCGATAGGGTCGATCATTGATGGCTGCAAGTACGTCCGCCCCCGCCAAGAAGTCAGCTGCGAAGAAGTCGACCGCAGCACAGGCCGCTACCCCCCGTCGCTACCAGTCGTCGCGTGACGAACCGAAGATCATCGTCCGGGGTGCGCGAGAGCACAATCTTAAGAACGTCAACGTCGAGATGCCGCGCAACAAGCTCGTTGTGTTCACCGGCATTTCAGGATCAGGCAAGTCATCACTCGCGTTCGACACGATCTACGCCGAGGGGCAGCGTCGCTACGTCGAGTCGCTGAGCGCATACGCCAGGCAGTTCCTGGGCCAGATGGATCCGCCTGACGTTGACATGATCGAAGGATTGTCGCCAGCAATTTCGATCGATCAGAAGTCGGGTTCACGTAACCCACGTTCCACCGTTGGCACGATCACCGAGGTCTACAACGCTCTCCGGCTGCTCTACGCCCGCATCGGTATCCAGCACTGCCCGAACGATGGCACCCGGCTGCAGCGTCAGACACCACAGCAGATCGTCGACCGCATCATGGCGATGGACGAAGGCATGCGCTTCCAAGTGCTTGCGCCCGTCGTCCGTGGTCGCAAGGGCGAGTACGACACACTGCTCGAAGAACTCTCCGGGCAGGGATACGTCCGTGCCCGCATCGACGGTGAGACCGTCGACATCGACGAGTTCCTGAAGCGCGATGAGCGTCTCGCCAAGTACGAGAACCACAAGATCGAAGTTGTGGTCGACCGCCTCGTCTTGAAGGAAGGCATTGAGCGTCGCTTGACCGACTCGCTTGAGCAGGCATTGAACCTCGCCGAAGGAGTCGCCGAAATTGAGATCATTCCGCGCCGCGAGCCAGGCCAAAAGGGGGACGCCGATCCCGAGATGATCACGTTTAGCCAGCACTTGGCGTGCGACGTGTGTGGTACGTCGTATGACGAGCCAGCCGATCGCAACTTCTCGTTCAACTCGCCCTACGGCGCGTGCGTCACCTGCGACGGCTTGGGAACCACCTACGAGGTCGACCCCGAACTGGTCATCCCCGACGTCGACGCAGCGCTCTCTGAGGGAGCGATTGCGCCATGGCGCAGCGCGCACACCCAGTACTTCACGCGCATGCTCGAGTCGGTCGCCAACGTGAACGAGATTGATCTCGACGCCCCGTGGCACACGCTCACTGTAAAGCAGCAGAAGCTGATCCTGCACGGTGTCAAGGGCAAGATGACCGTCAATTACAAGAACCGTTACGGGCGGTCGCGCTCGTATTCGACCGAGTACGAAGGCGTCATCCCGTGGATCCGGCGACGCCACGAAGGCAGCGATAGCGAGTGGGCACGTGAGCAGTACGAGGGCTACATGCGCCTCGTTGCTTGCTCACAGTGCGGCGGCGCTCGCCTGAAGCCAGCGTCGCTGGCCGTGACGATCAACGATAAGAACATCTCCGAAGTCAGCGACATGTCGATCGACGAATCGGCGAAGTTCCTCGGCGCACTCGTGTTGAGCGACCGCGACACCATGATCGCCGAGCGCGTCATGAAGCAGATCAACGAACGCCTTGGCTTCCTGCTCGACGTCGGCCTCGATTATCTCACCCTGTCACGCCCTGCTGGCACGTTGGCCGGCGGCGAGGCGCAGCGCATTAGGCTGGCCTCGCAGATCGGCTCTGGCCTGGTCGGCACGCTGTACGTACTCGACGAACCGTCGATCGGTTTGCATCAGCGCGACAACCGTCGTCTCATCGACACGTTGCTCCGTCTGCGGGACCTCGGCAATACGGTGATCGTTGTCGAGCACGACCAAGACACGATCAACGAGGCCGACTGGATTATCGACATCGGCCCAGGTGCTGGCGAGCACGGCGGCGAGGTCGTCTACTCCGGCCCGGTCAAGGGCATTGGCAAGGCGAAGAACTCGCTCACAGGCCAATACCTCACGGGAAAAAAGAAGATTCCAGTCCCTGAGGTCCGCCGGCCGCGTGGATCAACCGAAGTCGAGATCTTCGGTGCGCGTGAGCACAACCTCGCAAACATCAACGTCAAGATCCCACTCGGAAACTTTGTCGCCGTCACCGGCGTGTCGGGCTCGGGCAAGTCGTCGCTGGTGCGCGACATCCTGCTGCCCGTGCTGATGCAGAAGATCTACAAGTCGAAGATGCCATCCGGTAAGCACAAAAAGATCACCGGCATTGAGCAACTCGACAAGGTGATCGACATGGACCAGTCGCCGATCGGGCGGACCCCACGATCCAACCCGGCCACATACACCGGCGTGTTCGACAAGATTCGCAAGCTGTTCGCTCAGACCAACGAGTCGAAGGTGCGCGGCTATCAGCCAGGTCGCTTTAGTTTCAACGTCAAGGGCGGTCGCTGCGAGGCCTGTTCAGGCGACGGGACGATCAAGATCGAGATGAACTTCTTGCCTGATGTGTACGTGCCGTGCGAGGTGTGCCACGGCGCCCGCTTCAACCGGGACACGCTCGACATCGAGTTCAAGGGCAAGAACATCGCCGAGATCCTCGACATGCCAGTGGCCGAAGCCGTCCACTTCTTCTCCAACCAGCCGGGCATCGCGCGCTACATGGAAACACTGATGGACGTGGGGCTCGGATATGTCCGGCTCGGCCAGTCGGCGCCGACCCTGTCAGGCGGCGAGGCACAGCGCGTCAAGCTGGCCACCGAGTTGGCGAAGCGTTCCACTGGCCACACGATCTACCTGCTCGACGAGCCGACAACCGGCCTGCACTTCGAAGATATTGGTCGCCTCCTTACGGTGCTGCAACGCCTGGTTGATCAGGGCAACACCGTGCTCGTCATTGAGCACAACCTGGACGTGATCAAGACTGCCGACTGGATCATCGATCTCGGTCCAAACGGTGGCAACGGTGGCGGTCAAGTCGTCGCCGAAGGCACACCTGAAGACGTCGCCAAGGTGAAGGAATCATTTACCGGGCAATTCCTCGCCCCCCTCCTGTCCTGAGGCGGTCCAGTTTGCCCGATCGCTGCGTTGCCTGAACTCCTCGGTGCCCGTCAGAGATACGTGAAGATGATCGATGCCGTGGGTTTCTGATGGGGAGATCGCGGTGACGGGTGTGGGAGGCTTCGGCGGTGGCGGAGACGATTGAGCAGGCTGTGGTCGACCGGGCTGCGTTGCAACGGAGGACGCTGACGTCGTTGCGCATGGCACAGGTGCCGGGGCAGGCGGCCGTGGCGGGCATGGTTGCAGTAGTCACGCTGTTGGCGAGCGACATGTTGGGCTCCGATCGGCTCGCCGGCATCGGCAGCGCCTCGTTCACCCTGGGCGCGGCGCTCACAATGGTGCCGCTCGCGGCGTTCATGCGGCGTCGGGGTCGTCGGCCAGGAATGACCGCAGCCCTCCTGATCGGCGCAGCAGGTGGGGCGATTGCTGCCACCGGCGGCCAACTTCGGTTCTTCCCGCTGTTCGTCGTTGGCATGATCCTCTTTGGTGCTGGGCAGGCCTCGACGCTGCAGGGCCGCTACGTCGCTGCCGACCTCGCCGAGCCCGAGCATCAGGCAACGGCAATTGCCGCCATCGTCTGGATTGGTGCGCTTGGCGCGGTCTTCGGGCCGTTACTGACGCCGTTCGAGAAGGCGGCGGCGCGCAGCATCGGTCTCGACGAACTGATTGGTCCGTTTGTCTTCGCCACGTTCTTGTTCTTGATTGCCGCAGCGGTGGTGTGGACTCGACTTCGCCCTGACCCGTTGGCCGTGTCGGGAGGGATCGATCCGACCGCCGAGCGGACACGACCGATCAGACAGGTTCGCGCATCGATCGACGTGATCGCTCAATCATCTGGTGCTCGGCTCGGCTTCGCAGCGATGGCGATCTCGCAAGCAGTGATGGTCGGCGTGATGACGATGACACCTCCGCACATGAAAGACCACGACCACGCCAATCTGTCGGCCTTCGTGATCGCGGTCCACATCCTCGGCATGTACGGCCTGGCTCCGTTCGTCGGCCGTGCTGTAGAACGCGTCGGCCGTGTCCGCTCGATCCAGATTGGTGCCGTCGTGCTCGGCAGCGGGACGATGGCAACAGTGCTTGCCGGATACGTGCCTGCGCTGATGTTCATCGGCCTCTTTTTCTTGGGGTTAGGCTGGAATATCGGTCTGATCGCCGGATCGACACTGTTGACCACGTCGGTGCCCGCCAAGTCAAAGGTCGAGGTGCAAGGAACCTCAGACCTCACGATGAGCTTCTGTGGCGCGCTTGCCGCATTCAGCTCAGGCTTCATCAAGCAGTCGTTCGGGTTCCACCTGCTGGCCAACATCGCCGCGGTTCTGGCCGGCGGTCTGCTGATCTACGCATGGATGACTGCGGCCCGCGACCGCGCCACCTCCAGCCCTGCCTAACCACGCAGAGTCTCTGCCGAGGTGAGGAATGCGGATTTCGGCATCCGAGATGCTCATATCAACCGTCACACTGGCGGATTCGGGACCGGTACTCCCTCACGAGCGACTCGATGGTTGCGCTGAACTCGCGCTCGTACATCGCCTGCGTGACACGCCGCACGGTCCAACCGATGAGCGCCGCTGCCTCATCTCGAGCGGCATCTTTGGCCGCACCGACCGCTTCCTGATGGGTCGGGAACAGATCGACCTCGACTGCCCAACTGAGCAGCGGTACTGCCAGGTCGAATCGAGCCGAACCGTATGACGGCAGCTCGACTGGATGCTGACGAATGAGACCGCGGACGCCGTGCGCCCGAAGCGCGTTGCCGACCCGCACCTCCCCATCGGAGTCAGCAGGACCGCCGCTTACCCTTCGATCGAGCAGCTCGAGAAACCTTCGCGCGGACGGACGACGAAAGGTCTTTTCAATGGCGACTTCTCTGAGCGCGGCCACCGAGAGTCGACCGTCGCGCATCGCCTGTTCGATGACGGACAGCGCGTCCTCAGCATCCAGATGATCGACGAGGTCGAACGCAGTCCGCTGTCGTGTCGTCACTCGGATCCCGTCACTGCGGCGAATGATCTCGGTTACGTTGAGACTGTTGGTTCGGGACGCAATGATCGATGGATCCCGACTGACGCTGTTCGCACCGGTCGGCATCAGCACATGAATTCGCTGGTCGTGGGACACCTTTCGGAACCCCCAAATACGCCCGGCCGTTGGTCCTGCAATGACCACTGCCGGACGACCCAGGCAGAGTGCCGCGCAGCGGCTGAGTTCACTGACAGCCATGCTTGGGGAGCGATATACCGACTTGCCGTGTTTGAGGAGCCGGTTGCGACGAACGAGGTGCTGGAGTTGATTCGCCGAGAGCCCGGCCGCGCGCAACTGGTCGAGCGAGATGTTTCCGTGCTGGATCGCCATGAGGCGATGAGCTTCGAGCGGAACTTCGGCCACGTCGACCTCCGAGTTGCGGGTACCGGGAGGGAGTCGGCAGGTCAAGCGTACCGATCCGGTAGGCCGTACTCGTTGATGTGAGGAAACCGGACGCTGGGATCCGACAACCTCACCCGTCGACCGCCAAAGCGATCGGTGCAGTGTGCGTCAGCGGTTGCGGAGGCGCTTGCTCAGATCGTTGAGGCGCTTCTTCTCCGAGCTGCTCAGGGAGTCCATGCCGGATTCGCCGATCTTGTCGAGCAAGCCGTCGAGTTCGGCCTGGTCGGCGGCGGACGGCCCGACCGGAGGTGCAGTTGGTGCCGGGGCATTTCTCCAGGGGCCGTCGACGACCTTCATGCCGCCCGATGACTTCGAACGCTTGCGCTTTGGGCCACGCGACTTGGTGGTCCGTGTTGGCGACGATGATCCGGACCCGATGCCTGAGAGATCGATGTGCGGGATTGGCCAACCGGAGGCCATTCCGAGCGAACGGCCAGCGAACAGTGCAGCAGCGATCGAGACGAGCAGGAACAGTACGGCGCCGGTCGCCCGGTCGCCGCTGTACTGCAGGAGGCGCAGGCCGGTGAACACCCCGGCGAGTGCCCACAGTGGAACAACTTCGAACCACTTCACTCCGGGGTATGTGGCGGCGTAGACCCAGATGCCGCCAAGAAACATCGTGCTCAGGCCGAGGTCGGCGCTGGTGGCGTCGAACTGGTTGTTCAGTGCGCCGAGAAGGGTGAGAACGACGGCCGGGATGATGGCGACGCTCAGTACCCAGATGAGGAACTTGTTGCGCCCGAAGAGTGCTTCGATTTGCTGGCCAAACAGCCAGAAGAAAACCACCCCGAGTAGCCCGAAGAAGGTTGGCTGCTCGGCGATCGGCCATGTGACAACCCGCCAGAACTCGAAATCACGAACCGACGGCCCAAAGAAGATCAATCGGGCGAACAGGCTGCGTCCGAGCCCGTAGATAAACATGCTGACGACCGCAAGTGCACACATGATGTCGGTGGTCGTGGCATCGTATTTGCCCGCCTTGAACCACCCGTCATTCGGGCGGCGGCGGAACATCGCTTGCAGATAGTCGGACATCCCTGACAACCGTACCCGCCGATCGGGACCCTGACCCGGCATGATGGATGTGATGATCAAGCGGCCGCCCGCTGGGACGATTCCCGAAGAACCTGGCTCGTACCAGTTCAAGGACAAGCACGGGCGCGTCATCTATGTCGGTAAGGCGTCGAATCTGCGCCAGCGGCTCAGTAACTACTTCGGCAGCCCGCGGCATATGCATGCGCGCACGTCGCAGATGGTGCAGGTCGCTGAGTCGGTCGAGTGGACGATTGTCCGTAATGAGGTTGAGGCGCTGATGCTCGAGCACAGCCTCATCCAACAACACGACCCGCGATTCAACGTCCGACTTCGTGACGATAAGAGCTACCCGTTTCTTGCTGTGACGACGGGGGAGGAGTGGCCGCGGGCCCAGGTGATGCGTGGCCACAAGCGCAAGGGCACGCGCTACTTCGGTCCGTACGCACACGCGTACGCGATCCGTGACACGCTCGACCTGTTACTCCGGAGCTTTCCGGTTCGGACGTGTACGGATGGCAAGTTCAAGGAACACGAACGGCTCGGCCGGCCCTGTCTTCTTTTCCACATCGAGAAGTGCTCTGGTCCGTGCGTCGGCGAGATTGATGGGCAGGCGTACCAGCAACTGGTCACCGAGCTGTGTCAGTTCCTCGACGGTGACACGGACGAGATAGTCGATCGCCTCGAAGCCGATATGAAGTCGGCTGCGACATCGCTCGAGTTCGAGCAGGCTGCGCGTCTGCGTGACCGGCTTGAAGCCGTGAACAGAGCTATTGCAAAGCAGCAAATGGTCGCGAGTAAAGACGAAGACGTCGATGTCATTGGCATCGCTGAAGACGAACTCGAAGCGTCGGTGCAGATGTTCTACGTCCGCAAGGGACGGGTTGTCGGGCGAAAGGGGTTTGTGCTCGACAAGGTCGAAGATCTCACCCCTGGCGGTCTCATTAATCGAATCCTCGAAAGTTTTTACGGTGAGGAGCCTGCGCTCGGTGTGCCGAAGCAGGTGCTCGTGCCGTACGAGGCCGACGATCGCGAGGTGTACGAAGAGTGGCTTGAGCTGGCCCGTGGTTCGAAGGTCCAGATCAGAGTTCCGCAACGCGGCGACAAGCGGGCATTGCTCGAAACGGTCGAACGGAATGCGAAGGAACAGTTCACCCGCCATCGGATGAAACGGGCGAGCGATCACAACACCCGTAGCCGGGCGCTCACTGAACTGCAAGAAGCGCTCAATCTTCCAGAGGCGCCTCTTCGCATCGAGTGTTACGACATGGCGCACATCCAGGGTACGAATTATGTCGGCTCGATGGTCGTCATGGAAGACGGCTTGCCGAACAAGCGTGAGTACCGCCGATTCAAGGTGAACGAGGTTGGCTCCGAAGTCGGCGGGCAAAGCGATGACTATGCGGCGATGGCCGAAGTGGTGCGGCGGCGGTTGCAGGCGTACATCAACGAGCGAGATCGGCCCGTCAGCGAACGCACCGGACCCGACGGCGACGGCATTGAGGGCCCGAAGAGTGGTGCACGCAAGCCTGGCAAGTTCGCCTACCCGCCACAGTTGTTGCTGGTCGATGGCGGCAAGGGCCAGGTCAGCGCCACGTACAAGGTGGTGAAGGAACTGGGGCTTGCCGATGAGATCCCGGTTGCAGGTTTGGCGAAGCGGTTTGAAGAGATCTATGTCCCCGGCCGATCTACTCCAATCGAAGTACCACGGGGGAGCGAAGCGCTGTTCATGCTGCAACGCATCCGTGACGAGGCCCACCGATTCGCCAACTCGTTCCACCGTGAGCGTCGGAGTGCGGCAATGACTGTCAGCGTCCTTGACGACATTCCGGGCATGGGCGAGGTTCGCAAGAAGAGGCTGCTCAAAGAGATGGGGGGCATCACCAAGGTGAAGCGGGCCTCACTCGACAGCCTGAAGGAACACAGCTTTCTCCCCGATGCGGTCGCAAAAGCCATCTACGCCAAATTCCACCCCTGATTCGGGCCAGCTTCGCCGATCCCAGCGTCACCCCTCACCGCTCGTTGCCGGAGGGCAACTCGGGTTCATGCTTTCTTGGCCTCGACGAACCGTGATCCCGAATCACGAATGAAATATGCATCGGCAGGGGTTCAGGACACGTTGGGGATGATGTCGTCGCGGAAGCGTGCGTAGGCGTCCATTCGGGCTTCGGCTGTGGCGCCGAGCGTGAAGTCAGGGACGATGACTTCGTCGAATCCGGTGATGGCGTACTGTCCGAGCGCGTCGATGATCTGCTCGTTGGAGCCAACGATCGATCGGTCAGCCATGGGGCTCGCGGCGATCTTGTCGACGTCGCCGTCGAGGAAGAACATGGCCTGGACTGATGTGTGCTTGCTGTCGATGCCGACGCCGACCGATTCGCACGAAGCGACGAACGCGGCGTGGCGATCGGCGGCGAGCGTCGGAGCGCCCCAGGTGTTCCAGTCGGTGGCGTGGCGGGCTGTGATTTTCAACATGCGCGGGCTGCCGGTGCCGACGGTGATGGGGAGCGGTGACTGCACCGGCTTTGGATCGCACGGTGCGTCGGTGAAGTCGTAGAACTCACCGTGGAAGTCGGTGCGTTCGTTCGCGAGCAACGACTCGACGATCTGGATCGACTCTTCGAAGCGGCTGACGCGTTTGCCCGGAGCGTCGAGTTCGATGCCGTATGCCTGGTGCTCGTTGATCTGCCAACCGGCACCGAGGCCGAGGACGAAGCGGCCGTTCGAAAGCTGATCGAGTGTCGCGGCGCGGTTCGCCAGGAGCGCCGGATGGTGCACCGACGTCGGTGACACCAGGGGGCCGAGGCGGATGCGTTCGGTCACGGCCGCGATCGCCGGGAGGATGGTCCAGCACTCGTGGACCGGCCCGGGCTTGAACGACTCATCGCCGGTGTTCTCCATGTAGTGATCGGCGTACCAGAAGCAGTACCAGCCGTCGGTGTCGCCCATCCGAGCAAGGTCGAGCACTTCTTGAGCGGGGCGAGCGGGGCTGGGCCAAATGGAGAACTTCATCCCTCGCAACCTACTGATGTGGCCGTTTCCGGCCCGAGGGGAAGTGCACACACGTACGCTGCGGCACGTGGCCGACACGAGTAATCAACTGTGGGAAGAGCATGCCGACTGGTGGATCGAAGGCTTCACCGACGGCGCCGACCCAGAGTACGAAGAGCAGATCCTGCCGCTCGCAGCGCACGAAATCGCAGGTGCTCGACGAGTACTCGACATCGGGTGTGGCGACGGCCAGGTCAGTCGTCTTGCGGCGGCAAACGGGGTCGAGGACGACATCACCGTGATCGGTATCGACCCGACATGGAACTGCCTCGCGGTCGCATCTGAACGAGGCGGCGGCCCTGCCTACGGTCGCGCAGCCGCAGCCGCGCTGCCTTTCGCCGATGAGTCGTTCGACACCGCTGTTGCATGCCTCGTGTTCGAACACATCGACGACGTCGACGACGCGATTGCTGAGGTTGCCCGAGTCCTTGAACTCGGCGGTCGATTCTGCTTCTTCCTCAACCATCCAATCCTGCAGACACCGGACGCGGGGTGGATCAACGACCATACGGTCGACCCGCCCGAGCAGTATTGGCGGATGGGTCCATATCTCGTCGAGTCCGCCACGATCGAGCAGGTGCAGAAAGACGTGTTCATCCGCTTCATCCACCGCCCGCTGTCTCGCTACGTCAACGCGCTCGCCGAGCACGGCTTGGTTATCGAGCGCATGTTAGAGCCATCTCCGCCGCCCGGGTTTCTTGAGATCTCCGAGCAGTACGAAGCAGCATCAGCATTCCCCCGACTGCTTTATTTGCGCCTTCGCAAAATCAGCTAGTGCCGTGACTGGGTAGCGGTCACACTGTGCCTGGCACAGTGTGACCGGTCACGCGAGGTGCTGGGGTCCGCGGACAAGGCGGCCGGGGAGCGCGCCCGTGAACTTGTCGTGCTCGACGGTGACCTGGCCGCGCGCAATCGTGTAGCTGTAGCCGATGCCGTGCTGGACGAACCGGGGAGCGTCGGTCGGGAGATCCCACGTCATGCGCGGCGCGTCGACGTTGAGGTTCTCAAAGTCGATCACGTTGACGTCGGCGCGATAGCCAGTTGCAAGCACGCCTCGGTCGTACATGCCGTAGAACTCGGCAGTTTGCTGAGTCTGACGGTGGATTACGTAAGGAAGTTCCATGCGTTCTCCGCGGCTCCGGTCGCGTGCCCAGAACGACAGCATGAACGTCGGCATCGAACCGTCGCAGATGGCGCCGCAGTGAGCCCCGCCGTCGGCCAAACCCATGCGTGTCAGCGGGTGAAGATGCATCTCACGCAGCGGGTCGAGGGTCTCCTCGCCATAGTTCATCAGCGGGAAGTAGAGGAGGCCGTTGCCGCCATCTGTACAGAGGTGGTCGTAGGCGAGCGATGCTGCCGACAAGCCGTCACGCTCGGCGCGTGCCGCAAGCGAGTCGGCGGGGTCAGGCTCGTAATCGGAGTCGCCGACGAAGGCCCACATTTTGTCCCAGCTGCCGAGGACGAACTGCAGGAACTCCGATGCGTCGGGGTGCTGCTCGGCAAGGATCGCTGCTTTCACCGCGGGTTTGAGGAGCTCGGCGAGTCGTGGAGCGCGATCGAGGTCGGCGAGGGCCTCGAAGCTTGGCCGCCCGATGAACGGGTTGAGCGTGCCATCCCAGCACTGCAGAATGCCCACAGGGCGACCAGCGACCTGGCCGTGCACGGCCAGGCCGTCCTCGTGCGCTTTTTCGCAGAGCCCGAGGACGTCCTTCCAAAGGTCCGGGTGTCGATCATTGATGTTGAAGTTGAAGACGACGGGATGCTGCGTGATGCTGGCAACCTCACGGAGCCAACCGAACGACTCGGGAACCTCGGGGTGGTGGAGCGCACACTCGAAGACACCGTGACCTGCAGCGGCCATCCCTTTGGCGATGCCAATGAGCTCGGACGAGTCAGCCGAGGTGCCTGGCACGAGGTCGCCGTCGACCGATTTGTGGAGGGGAGTGCGTGACGTGGAGAACCCGAGTGCCCCGGCGCGCAATGCCTCTTCGGTGAGCGCGGCCATCTGCCCGATTTCTTCGGGCGTGGCCTCGATGCCGTCGGCCGAACGGTCGCCCATGACGTAGGCGCGCAGGGCACCGTGTGGCATTTGCGCGCCGATGTCGGCGATGAACTCGCGGCGGTCGAGTGCATCGAGGTACTCGGGGAATGTCTCCCACTCCCACGCGATCCCGTCGGTCAGCGCGGCACCTGGGATGTCTTCGACGCCTTCCATCAGCCGAATCAGCCACTCCCGGCTGTGTGCGTGTGCTGGTGCGAAACCGACGCCGCAGTTGCCCATCACGACGGTGGTGACACCGTGCCAGCCGGCAGGGGTGAGGTATGGGTCCCATGTGGCCTGCGCGTCGTAGTGCGTGTGCATGTCGACCCAGCCGGGCGTGACGATCTGCCCGTCGGCGTCGATCTCTCGACGGCCGCCAGCAGTCACTGTGCCGGGTGGCCCGACGGCGACGATCGTGTCGCCGTCGATAGCGAGCTCACCGAGATATGGCGCGGTGTTGGTCCCGTCGATGATCGTGCCGTTGCGAATCACGATGTCATGCATGCTCACATCATGGCGCATGTCGGCCAGCCGAACCCTGGCGGCGGCAGCTTGTTGGGGCCTGTAGATTGGCGCAATGGCCGAAATCGTCCTCATCTCCGGATTATCGGGAGCGGGGCGCTCGGGGGCGGCCAATGTGCTCGAGGATCTCGGTTGGTTCGTCATCGACAACCTGCCGACTGCGCTCGTCAGTACCTTTGTCGAACTTGCTGCGAAGCCGGGAAGCGAGATCGCGAAGCTGGCCCTCGTCGGCGGTCGCGATCACGCCAACGTGCTGAGCAAGGTCGCAGAACTTCGCGCCGACGGACACAACGTCCGAGTGCTGTTCCTCGACACAGCAACCGCACAGCTCGTCAAGCGATATGACGCGACGCGCCGCCGTCATCCGCTGGCAGATCAGGCTGACGGCTTGGTCGAATCGATCGAGCTGGAACGGAAGCAGTTGGACAAGGTTCGTGGCAGCGCCGACCTCATCATTGACACCACCGACCTGAACGTGCATCAGCTCAAGGACCGGATTCTTCAGGCGTTTGACCATGGTACCGAATCTCGGTTGCAGGTGGCAGTCGAGAGCTTCGGGTTCAAGCACGGTCTGCCGCTCGACGCCGACATGGTGCTTGACGTGCGCTTCCTGCCGAACCCTCACTGGGATGAAGGGCTGCGGCCGCTGACCGGGCACGATCCGGCTGTGAGCGACTACGTGCTCGAGACATCGTCCGGTAGCGACTTCGTCGATCGTATCCACGATCTGCTGTCGAGCCTGCTGCCGCAGTACGAGTCCGAAGGCCGCAGCTATCTGACTGTCGCGATCGGCTGCACCGGTGGGCGACACCGCTCGGTCGCCGTCGCTGAAGAACTCGCAGGTCGGCTCCGGTCGGACGGCGTCGCGGTGCGCGCAGCACACCGCGATCTGGCGCGCTGAATCGCTCGTTTTCGATCAACGACACCGAAGCCTGAACGGCTCTGCCCGCGCCCGCTACAGTCGGCTATGCGCACTCGGTGCGTCGAACGCTCCGCTCGGGAGCCTTCACCTTCCACCACGATCAAGGGATTCATCACATGACAGTTCGCGTCGGCATTAATGGCTTCGGACGTATTGGCCGTAACTTCTTCCGCGCGGCAAAAGCGCAGGGTGCCGACATCGACTTTGTCGCAGTGAACGATCTCGGGTCGCTCGAACAAATGGCTCACCTCCTCAAGTACGACTCGGTGCTCGGTCGCTTCCCCGAACAGGTGACCGTCGTCAAGGGTGGCCTCCAGGTCGGCGATGACACCCTCAAGGTGCTCAGCGAGCGCAACCCGGCCGATCTGCCATGGGGTGAACTCGGTGTCGATGTCGTCATCGAGTCGACCGGCTTCTTTAACTCGCGTGGAGCTGCTGGCGCCCACCTCGACGCCGGCGCACCGCTTGTCATTGTCTCGGCGCCCTGCTCTGAAGCCGACGCCACGTTCGTCTACGGCGTCAACCACAAAGACTTCCGGGTCAGCCAGCACAAGGTGATCTCGAACGCCAGCTGCACGACCAACTGCATTGTCCCCCTCGTCAAGGTGCTCGACGACAACTTCGGTGTCGTCGAAGGCCTCATGACCACGATCCACGCATATACCGGCGACCAGGCTCTGGTCGATGGTCCGCACACGGATCTCCGTCGCGCCCGCGCAGCAGCACTTAACATCATCCCGACGACGACCGGCGCCGCACGTGCGACCGCCCTCGTGATGGAGTCGATGAAGGGCAAGCTCGATGGTGGCTCACTTCGCGTGCCTCTGCCGACTGGCTCACTGACCGACTTCACTGCCAACCTGAAGAAGAAGGCAACGGTTGAAGAGATCAACGCTGCCTTCAAGAAGGCTGCCAAGTCGGGTCCACTCAAAGACGTCCTCAGCTACACCGAAGACCCGATCGTGTCGAGCGACATCGTTACCGACCCATCGAGCTGTACTTTCGACGCCGGTATGACGCAGGCGCTCGGCAAGATGGTCAAGGTCAACGGCTGGTACGACAACGAATGGGGCTACTCAAACCGCCTCGTCGACATGGCCCTCTTCACGGGTTCCAAAGTTGCCAAAACGGCCAAGCGCTGAGAATGCTCCGGTTTCAGTTGGGGTCAGACCCCAACTGAAACGCTTGCACCATCATGAGTGACATTCCACGCCTCGAAGACCTTGAACTCCGCCTCGGTGGCCTGTCGGGTAAACGCATCCTTGTCCGCACCGACTTCAACGTTCCCCTCAACTATGGCGATGACGGGGCAGTGTCGATCACCGACGACTTCCGGATCAGAGCAGCACTGCCGACCATCGAATGGTTGACCGAACGCGGCGCAAACGTCGTGTGTGCGAGCCACCTTGGCCGTCCCTTCGCTGATGGACGGAGCGAACCAAATCCGAAGTACTCGATGGACCCCGTCCGTGCTCGGCTCGCCGAACTCGCACCCGATGTCGAACTGCTAGAGAACCTTCGGTTCGATGTAGGCGAGACCGGAAACAGCGATGAGTTCGTCGCACAACTGATCGCGGGAACCGATGGGAAGAGTATCGATGGCTACGTGAACGATGCGTTCGGCGCGTCGCACCGTTCGCACGCCTCGATCGTGGGCCCGCCGCAACACGTGCCCGCAGCAATGGGTCGCCTTCTCGAGAAGGAGGTGAAAGTGTTGCTCGGTTTGCGCAACAAGCCGAAGCACCCGTTCGTTGCTGTGCTTGGTGGAGCGAAGGTCTCCGACAAGCTTGGTGTGATTGGTGCGCTGCTCGAAATCGTCGACGAGATCATCATCGGCGGAGCGATGTGCTTCACCTTCTTCGCAGCGCAGGGCAAGCCTGTTGGCGCTTCGCTGCACGAGCCCGACCAGATCGACGTGTGCAAGGCGCTCCTCGCAACGGCGGCCGAGTTGGGCAAGACCATTCACTTGCCTGACGACATCACCGGTGTCGATGCGCAGGGCAACTTTGCTCAGTTCGGCAGTCGCCTCGGCGAAGGCTCGATCGGCTACGACATCGGGCCTGGCTCTGCTGCAGCATTCACCGACGTGATCATGGACGCCCGTATGGTGTTTTGGAACGGCCCGATGGGCATGTTCGAAGACGAGCGATTCGAATCGGGCACCCGCACGGTTGCACAGGCGATGGCCGACACGAAAGCGTTCACCGTTGTTGGTGGCGGTGATTCGGCTGCGGCGCTCGCAAAGTTCCGTCTCGACGACGAGGTCGACCACGTCTCCACCGGGGGAGGAGCCAGCCTCGAACTCCTTGAGAACGGTGATCTCCCAGGCCTTGAAGCACTCCGCAACTCACAGAACTGACATTTCAGTTGGGGTCTGACCCCAACTGAAACCCACGACGAAAGACGAATTATGGCAAATCGCAAGCCCTTGATCTCCGGTAACTGGAAGATGAACCTCAATCATTTCGAGGCGATCCAGACCGTCCAGAAACTGCACTATCTGTTGCCGAAGGAAATTTTCGAGCAGGTCGACGTGTCGATCCATGTTCCGTTTACCGACATCCGCAGTGTGCAGACGTTGATCGACAGCGAAGAACTCGACTTGATTCTCGGCGCGCAGCATTGCCACTGGGAAGACAGCGGAGCGTTCACCGGCGAGGTGTCGCCAGCATTCCTCAAGAAACTCAACGTGACATACATCGTTGTCGGACACAGCGAGCGGCGCGAGATCTTCGGCGAGACCGACGAGATGGTCAACAAGAAGGTTGCCGCGATTCAGCAACACAACATGGTTCCGATCGTGTGCTGTGGCGAGACCCTCGAAGAGCGTGAGTTGGGCGAGACCGAGTCGAAGGTGCTCGGCCAGATCGAAGCCGCACTGGCTGGTCGCAGCAACGAACAGATCGCAGCTCTGGTGGTCGCGTACGAGCCGATTTGGGCGATTGGTACCGGCAAGACCGCGACCGCTGAAGATGCACAATCGGTCTGCCACGCCATCCGCCAAAAGCTGCGCGACATGACCGACGACGCGACGGCCGACGCCGTTCGCATCCAGTACGGCGGGTCGGTCAAGGCGGCCAACGCTGCAGAACTCATGGGTCAGGCCGACATTGATGGCGCACTCGTCGGTGGTGCGAGCCTCGATCCCGACGAATTCGCGCGCCTTGTTCAGTTCAGCGCCCCTGATTCGGTCTGATAATACATGGCAATGAGACGCCATGTTCGTGTTGACTGATTGACATTTCACGGAGCGGACATCTTTATTTCTCACGCTGGATGGCGATCGATGTTATTGTCGCTCTCGCTGAGGTCACCGGGGAGGAGACCTCAGCCACAGAGACGGTCGAACGCTGCGACTTACACGTTGCAGGCGGTTCCTGCATCTGCCAACTACCGGCTCTTCTCATCTGAGTGGGGACTGGCGTGTTCGGATGTGCGGCGGTGAGGGTCGTTCGGGCCAGGTGACGCCACCGGTGTGGAGCAGTACGCGAAGCCGATAGTTATCGAACCGACGAAAT
>Ga0105052_10000050_pt1 | contig 121417 bp, 82 predicted proteins | sample FRY03_FD_78094 | JGI IMG/M metagenome (GOLD analysis project Ga0105052, IMG submission 78094) | Freshwater microbial communities from Lake Fryxell liftoff mats and glacier meltwater in Antarctica - FRY-03 | ecosystem: Environmental > Aquatic > Freshwater > Ice > Glacier meltwater ... | reverse complement strand
ACTGCTCTCGCCATCAGATATTGGTTCCCTGCAATTAAATGTTAGCAACCTGAATTCTGGTATTTATCTCTTGCATTGGATAAGCGGAGCCACATGGTTGGATAGTGTAAAAGTGATGAAGGATTGAATAATAAATAATAAATAGTTTATCCTAATGCTAAGTACTCGCCTAATCCAAAATGCCTGAACTTTTAACTGAATTTAGGCCGTCACATTTCTTGTAATATTGGAGTTTAATCCAACACAATTTTACTTACCGTTTCTTGATCGTTTATACTAACTCTAATAAAATACACTCCCCTTGGTAGTGAGTCCAGATCTACACGCATCTCAGAACCAATTTCTGAAGCTTTAATATACAACTTCCCTAAGCTATCATAAACAAAGATTTCACAATTTGCATTGGCGCCACTTTCTATAGTAACATAAACATAGCCTTGAGTTGGATTTGGATAAATAGTTAATAATGAATTATTGAATTCAAAAATAGCTGTAGGGCTCCAGTTTTCAGCATCACCCGGAATGGTGTTATGGCCGCTTTGAGGGCCTGTATTTCCGTTTTGAACACTGCCAAAATAATGCGTTCCTAAAACGTAAGGGTAGCTTGGTGTAAAATCTGGATCAACAGTACAGAAGTAGGCATAAATTCCTTCCGGATATTCAGGTGTAATGCACCATCTGCCATTGTGTTCATCTAAATCGCCCAAGTCTTGCACATACTCAAAATCTTCTACGTAATAACCTAAGGGATAGCTGTTTGATACAAGAGGTCCGTCGAAATTTGCCTCACTTCCATCTGGTAATGTAGTTCTATCTGCAATATCACGCAAACGGTAACTACTTTCCATTCTTCTTATTTCTCCTGTTCCATTAGTATTACTGTATGCATGTGCCCCATAGATAGGAAATGCGTCAAAAGCGTAACCTATTATTGGAGAGTGTAAATCATCATCTGTTACATCATACAAACAGGATGGATTCAGGTGATGATGGTATTCTCCATTAGGTGCTGGATGCCCGCCACATAGATCGAAGGAAGGCCCTTCCACAACAACGGCATTTTGGAACCAAACGTTTTGATTGTTATAACTAAAAGCGTCTTTAGCGTTAAATATGCTTACGCCATTACTCCAAACCCCTATGTGGCCTAGTGGCGTTACTATTTCGACACCATTATTTTCTTGCGGATTGCGGGTAATTTTGAATACAAAATCCTGGTTGGCAGGGGTGTTTGGATTTCCTACCCAGGGACCTATGTCATATCCCGGAATGCAGGTGCAGGAGATATATACATCTGTATCAGTATAATCAAGGGATTGAACATTGGAACTTATGTTGGCATAACCTGTTTCTGCGTCAGTATTTAGCAGCCAAGAACCGATAACAGGCGAGGTTTGAGCAAAAATTACGGCGTGAACAAGGAACAGGAAAAAGGTAGGTAAAATTCTAGACATGGCAAAGGTTTAGAATTTGACTTTGCAAAAAGAAAAAAGTTTAATCAACCCACCAAAAAATTCCGAATCATCTGAAATACATTCGGGAAGCGAAAAACAGATTGTAAATCCAATACTGAGGCAGCGTTATGAGCACCTTGTTCTGTTTCAGTTTCCTCGGCTGATGAAGGGGTGTAAGTAACCACTTCCAGTTTAATTACCTTGTATAACTTACCGTCGGCAATTGTGTTTACACTCGCAATAATGGCAGATTCATCAATAATGCTGGGGTCAAAAGTAACAGTTGCAGTATTGAATTCCCTGCCATCAGCATAATCAATATCCGCGTCACTCACGCCTTTTAATTCGGCAAGCTCTTGCATTATTTTGCCTCCACAGGCCTTGGCACACATCATGCCCTCTATGTGTAATGTTGCGCTGGTATGCGCAGGACCTGATGCCGTGCTACGAATAATTTCCACATTGCTAACAGCAGCGCCTGCATCATTGCCCTTCGCAGGTTCATTGTTTTGACAAGCAGTCAAAAACAGGGCGGAGAAAGCAAATAAAAGCATGATTTTGCGCATAGCCTCAGAATTTTTGCAAATGTACAAAAAATTAGCGGCATTTGGCTATGATATCCAAGGTTTTAAACGATGCACCTGCCTATCTTTGCCGAATGATTCGAGCTTTTTTGCAATCTTTTGGTTATTTGCTGGTTCTGGCGCTTATTTGGGGAAGTTCATTCATTCTCATGAAAAAAGGAATGGGCTCAGAATTGCAGCCCACTTTTAGCTCTTGGCAAGTGGCTTCCATAAGACTGGTTACCGCCATGCTCTTTTTTCTCCCTTTTGTTTATAAGGCCCGCAATTTGCTTTTTAACCGTGATACTCCCTGGTTTCTTGTAGTTGGTATTTTAGGTAATGGCATCCCAGCGTATTTGTTTACTTATGCTGAAACCGGCATATCAAGTAGTATGGCTGGAATGCTCAATTCGCTTACCCCTTTATTTACACTGCTTGTGGCCATTGCTGCGTTTCGTATGGCATTTAAACCACTTCAAATGTTAGGCATTTTAATTGGCATGAGTGGAGCAGCTTTGCTGGTTTTTAGAGGCTCCAGTAGCGAAGAAAACAGCTTGTTTCATGCCTCCATGGTAGTTATAGCAACAATTTTATACGCTTTTAGTGTAAATACTATCAGACACAAACTAGCTCATGTACATTCAGTTAGCATAGCGGCTATCGCAGTTTTTTATGTGGGAGTTCCGGCGCTCATTCTTTTGTTGTTTCAACAACCCCTTGATGTGCTTGAGTTGCCGGGTGCGGGATGGTCGCTTTTGGCCATTGTAGCCTTGGGCCTGTTTGGAACAGCTATTTCGCTTTTGTTTTGGAATGACCTTATAAAACGCCGCGGAGCGGTATTTTCAACTTCAGTAACATACCTTATACCTTTTGTTGCAGCCTTTTGGGGATGGTTAGATGGTGAACAGTTTGGATGGACTGCCATTATAGCGGCAGTGCTTGTTCTGATTGGAATTGCGGTAGTAAATTACGCAGGTCCCGCAAAAGAGCGGAATTAGATTGTTGATAATTTGGTGAAAACCAAAATTGTCGTATCTTTGCAGCCCTCAAAAAGGGAAATAAACATTTTTAAACTGCATCAGATGTACGCAATAGTTGAGATAGCAGGGCATCAGTACAAAGTACAAAAAGACCAGCAGCTTTTTGTTAACCGTTTGCAAGAGGAGGAAGGAGCGAAAGTTTCTTTCAACGACGTTCTTTTAATTGCAGATGGTAGCAAAATTACTGTAGGCGCCCCGGCTGTAGAAGGTGCGAGCATTACCGCAAAAGTGGTAAAGCACCTGAAAGGCGACAAAGTTCTCGTCTTCAAAAAGAAACGCCGTAAAGGCTATATGAAGAAAAATGGTCACCGTCAGTATCTTACGGAGCTTGTTGTTGAGTCTATCAGCGCAAGTGGAACTAAGAAGGCTGCACCAAAGGCAAAAGAAGAGGCTAAGCCCGCTCCTGCTGCTGAAGAAGGTGAAACTAAAGGTGGAAACGAATAATTAACCAGATAACCCACTTATACCATGGCACATAAGAAAGGCGTCGGTAGTTCTAAGAACGGACGCGAATCACATAGTAAACGCCTCGGGGTTAAAATCTTCGGAGGCCAGGCAGCTAAAGCCGGTTGTATTATCGTGCGTCAGCGAGGCACAAAACATCATCCGGGTGAAAATGTTGGTATCGGAAAAGATCATACCCTTTTTGCTTTGTCTGATGGCACTGTTGCTTTCCGCAAAACGAAAAACGAACGTTCGTACGTATCTGTTGTTCCTTTCGAGAACTAAGAGATACCATACATATTGTATTCAGAGAACTCCTGAACCTATGGGTAACAGGAGTTCTTTATTTTTGTACCAGCTAATAAACAAGCCATTACATGCTTCAGGTAAGTCAAATCAGACAAAATAAAGAGCAAATCCTGAAAAGGCTCTCTAAGCGAAATGCCGATTTCAGCGCAGCTATTGAAGAAGTGCTAAAGCTCGATGAGGAGCGAAAAACAACACAAAACGAACTCGATGCCATTCTCGCCGAAGGAAATCAACTCGCTAAACAAGTGGGTGATTTGTACAAAGCAGGAAAAACAGAGGAGGCCAATGCCATCAAAGGCAGAAGCACTGAATTAAAAGAGCGTTCTCATACCCTGAAGGAGAGAATGCAAGTGGCAGAAGATGCCGTTCAAAAGTTGCTTTGGACCATTCCAAATGCTCCTAGCGATATAGTACCCGCCGGAAGAACGCCTGAGGATAACGAAGTGGTAAGTACGGGAGGCAAAATTCCGGATCTCGTTGAAAGCAAGAAACCACACTGGGATCTCGCTTCGGAGTATGATTTGATCGATTTTGACCTCGGGGCTAAAATTACTGGCGCCGGTTTTCCTGTTTACAAAGGCAAGGGCGCAAAATTACAAAGGGCACTCATCAATTTCTTCCTCGATCAAGCTGCAAATGCCGGCTACAATGAAGTAATGCCGCCACATTTGGTGAATGAGGAATCTGGTTTTGGTACCGGTCAGTTGCCTGATAAAGAAGGACAGATGTACCACGTTGGAGTTGACAATCTTTACTTAATTCCAACGGCTGAAGTTCCGGTAACCAATATTTATCGCGATGTAATTCTACGAGAAGAGGAACTCCCGATTAAATTAACTGCCTACTCTCCTTGCTTTAGAAGAGAAGCAGGCTCTTATGGAAAGGATGTGAGAGGTTTGAATCGCTTGCATCAATTTGATAAGGTTGAAGTGGTACAAATTGCTCATCCCGATCAGAGCTATGAAATTCTGGACACTATGGTGAAGCACGTAGAAAGCTTATTGATTAAACTGGAATTACCATACCGTATTTTACGCCTTTGCGGAGGTGATATGGGTTTCACGAGCGCTCTTACTTATGACCTTGAAGTTTATTCTGCTGCTCAGGAACGCTGGCTGGAAGTAAGTTCAGTTTCTAATTTTGAGACTTTTCAGGCCAATAGGTTAAAATGCAGATTTAAAGGCAATGATGGCAAGCCGCAATTAGTGCATACTCTTAATGGTTCGGCACTCGCTCTGCCTCGAATTGTGGCTTCCTTGCTTGAAAATAATCAGGTGGCAGATGGCATTAGAATTCCTGCCGCGCTTGTTCCCTATACCGGTTTCAACAAGATCACGGCTTGATTTTTGATGAATAAATGCTCATATAAAATGAAATTTTACCCGGTCATACTCATTATTTCACTTTTTGCTGTCTCATTAAGTTCTTGCGATCCAAAAGCAAAGTACAAGGAAGAGATTTCAAAATTAGATTCCACATTAGTGGTGTTGGAGGCTGCCGAAGTGCGCTACAGAGCAATTCCAGCAGATAGCATTTCTGGTTTTTATGCCAAAATCAAGTTGGAAATGAAGCTGATTTCCGAACTGTATAAGGGTGAAATGGATAAGGACCGAGCGTTTTTGCTTTCTCAGTATCGAGATATCCCTAATTACATTAAGAATTTTCCGCAGGTTTATGGAGACTTGATTCGAGAGCTTGAAAAGAGCAAAACCCAGATTAAGGCTCTTAAAAAAGCATTGGAAGAAGGTGCAGGAAAAGATAGTATGGGAAATAAGATTAATAAGGAATACGCTATCAAATACAGCAATGATGAATGCACGATTGCTGGACAAGTGGTTTCCCAAATTGATAAAATTCAAGAGAAGTTTCCTGAATCATTGAAACGATATGATGAACTTGATCCCCAACTTAGTGGATTTTTTGATTCTTTGAGAACAATACAAGCCGAACAAACATTGTTAAATAGCGGAGGAAGTCAATAACCATGAAAAGCACTATGGCCAGATTCATTTGTTTTGCTGTTCTCAGTTTGCTTATGAGCCTGAGTCAATCGCTTTATGCTCAGGGAACAGATGAGCAGCTTGCCGATTACTATTTCGAAAATGGTCAGTATGAGCAGGCGAGGCTATACTATGAGAAGCTATACAAAACCAATCGTTCCGGAAAAATTTATCAGAATTATCTTCAAACCTTAATCGCTCTTGGCGATTTTGAAGAGTCGGAGAAAATAATCGAAAAGCGTTTAAAGAGCTCTCAAAACCAAAGTGATATTTATGTGGAGTTAGGAGAGCTTTACCAAAGATTTAATAAACCTGAGGAAGCTAAAGAGGCTTATAATGATGCCTTGAAAACGATGCAGCCAGGACGAAGTAATGCCATTCGGTTAGGGAATGCCTTTATAAAATTAGGAGAAAATGAGTTTGCGATGGCAACTTATGATAAGGGCAGAAAAATGGCTACTGATGGTTATTCTTTCCACTATGAATTTGCCAATTTGCAGGGCATTATGGGCAATTATGAAGAAATGGTCAGTTCATTTCTTGACTTGCTTCTTGAATCGCCTAATTATATTCAAACCGTGCAAAATGCCATCGGAAGAAACCTGAATATTCAGGAAGATGAAGGCAATGCCGAAATGGTAAAAATTGCTTTGTTAAAACAGAATCAAAAGTATCCTAACGAAGCAATATATTCTGAAATGCTGATTTGGCATTTTATGCAACGCAAAGAATTTGCATCAGCTTTTGTTCAAGCAAATGCTTTAGATAAAAGACTGGGAGAGAATGGATTCCGCATGATGGATCTCGGTAAAATGGCAACGAGCAATGGAGATTATCTGACGGCAAGAAAGGCTTATAAAGCAGTATTGGATAAGGGTCCGTCAAATGACTATTACATTACAGCAAGAACCGAAATGTTGCAGGTGATGAGGGAGGAAATTCTCAATGTTCCTGGCTTTTCTCTTGATCAAGTGAATACACTTAAAAATGAGTACACGGCTGCTATTAACGATATGGGCAAAAATGCTCAAACGGCAGTGCTCATTAAAGAATTAGCGCATATTAAAGCCTTTTATTTGGCTGATACGGAAGGTGCAATTGTGGATCTTAAAGAGGCGGTTGAATTACCCGGTTTGTATCCTGCCATTCAGGCTATCATTAAGCTTGAGCTGGGTGATGTGCAGTTGTTTCAGGGCGAAATTTGGGATGCGTCTTTATTGTATTCTCAGGTGGAGTTGGATTTTAAAGAAGATGTTCTCGGACATGAAGCGAAATTCAGGAACGCCCGAATTTCATACTATACAGGCGATTTTCAGTGGGCTCAGGCTCAGCTTGATGTGTTGAAGGCCTCTACAAGTAAGTTGATTTCAAATGATGCCATAGATCTTTCATTGCTGATTACGGATAATCTTGCTCTGGATACTATTACCGAGCCGATGTTGCTCTTTGCTCAAGCTGATTTGTTGGCTTATCAGAACAGGCATGGGGAAGCATTCGAAAAATTAGATTCAATTGTGAATGTTTATCCCGGGCACAGTCTTACCGATGAAATTCTTATTCTAAAGGGTGATATCTATTCGGAGCAAGGAAAGTATGATAAGGCTGCGGCTTCATATCAAACGGTGATTGATTTGCATTTTCATGATATTTTGGCGGATGATGCGCTTTTCAGGTTAGCCGGCTTAACAGAAGGAGTATTCGGAAAGCCTGATGAAGCCATGTTGCTTTATGAAAGAATTATGGTAGAGTATCCCGGAAGTCTCTATGTGATTGAAGCTCGTAAGCGATTCAGAACGCTTCGAGGCGATGAAGTTCAGTAAATTCTGCTATTTGCGGAAAATCCAATCCCTACTGGACAACATTATTGTAACAATCAAAATTTAGAGCTAGCCACTAAGGCACAAAGTTCCGCGAAGAAGGGGATGTCAATTTTGAAATCGTTCCCATAGATTCTGCTTGGCGATGCTCCGTGTATGTGCGCCTTAGCAGCAGAAAAAGAGCCCAATCAAAACTCAGAGCTAGCCACAAAGGCGCAAAGTTCCGTTAAGAAATGGATGCCAATTTTGAAATTGGTTCAAAGGATTTGCTTCACAGTTCTTAATGCTTTCTTGGCAATGAAATTCAATCCCGAAAGGATTACATTATAACAGCCTTTTTATTTAAACCACCAAGCCCCGATAATCTAAAAATATTATTTCGCTTGAAGCAGGAGCAGAGTGTTTGTTCGGAATTCCTTTGAATTTATTTGCAAACTGTAGCTGCCTGAACTCATTGAACTCATATCAAGTTGAAGCATTTCACCGACAAAGGGATGTGAAGAACTCTTTACCAACCTTCCAGACATATCATAAAGATCCAAATTGATCAGTCCGAATGGAATGCCGGTTAATACGATATTACAATGATCATTTACCGGATTAGGGTAAGTAATTAGAGTGATCTGCGAGTTCAAATCTACAATGTTGGTAACCAAAATAGTTTGTGAAACTTCACACTCATTGGCATCAGTAATAGTGAGGGTGTAAGAACCTTGTTGTTCAGCATCATCAAGAATTCCAAGTGATTCCGTTTCAGACACCGAATTGCCTTCTGAATCGGCCCACAAATAGCTGTATGGCTCGGTTCCACCAGTCACTTCATAAGCGGAGGAGCCACCCGGATTATCGTTAATGCTTATAGCTTCCAATCCTATAATATTGATTGCATCTGGCTCTATAACCTCAAAGTTAAGGATAGTAGGAACTTGACAAATTCGATCACCTGTAATACTAAGTTCATAAATACCGGATTCTAAATTAAAAATATCCTTAGTATCCTGACCTGAAGTCCATTCAAATGAATAGTTTACGTCATCTTCTGGCATTTCAATTTCTATGCTGCCATTGGCATCATTGAAACACAAGAGATCAGCAATTTCTGAAGATAGAATTTCAGGAGCGAATGGAGCTTTAACATCAATATGAACAACCCCTTCAGAGCATAAAGGCCCAATACCATCATCGCAAACCAAATACAGCAAATCAATTATTCCGCTGTACCCTGAATCATAAATAATCTCAAGATTTTGTTCCTCTAACGAATAAGTACCGTACGAACTAGAAATAATTGAAATATTTAATAATTCAATCGGAGTTTGAAGATCATTGATATACAAGGAGAGATCGACGATTGTGCTGCTTAAAGCACATGATTCAAGATTTACACTTTCAACAGAAGGTGCGCTGTTAACCTGACCTACAGCAATGGTGATTTGTCCAATTTCACACATCATCATTTCATCACAAACAGAATAGGAAATCACTTCAATCCCCATAAATCCAAGATCAGGGATATAACTAAATGTACCATCCGCATCCATTATAAGGAGACCATTTTGAGGGGCGTTTTCAATACTATATTGCAAATTGTCACTATCTATATCGAAATCGTTTATAGACACATCCCCAAAAGTCTCAATATTTTCGAGCGTAGAGTAATTATCGTTTAAAGCAACAGGAGCATCATTTACAGGTACGATTTCAAAATAAACAGTAGCAATGTCACATGCGCCTTGCGAATCACAAACCTCATAGTCCATAAAGTCCATACCGAAATAGTTGGCATTTGGCGCATAAATAAAGCCACCATATTCGTTCATAAGAACATTGCCAGATTGGGGCAGTGTAATTATGCTATAAGTCAAGTTCGCGTCATCAACGTCTGAACTCAGAGGTGCTAAACTGTTAATTATTGATTCATCCTCAAACATTACTAGTTCCATATCGATTGCAATAGGAGCATCGTTAATTGCAAGTACATTGATAGTAACGTTGGCTATTTCGCAAACCAAATAAGGATCACAAGCTTGATATTTCATGGTGACAGTTCCCACGAAATTAATATCAGGTTGAAATTCCAAAATGCCTGAAGCATTAATAATGCAATTACCACTATTGGGCTCTTCAAAAATGGAGTATGTTAATACATCTCCGTTCGGGTCTGAGTCATTGGAAGATAAGTCAAAAGTGATTTCTTGGTCTTCATTTATTTCAATGCTATCGTCAGTCAAAACAGGCGCATCGTTAGTATTGGTTACATTGAAATTAACTATTGCGGTGGCACATGCGTTTTCGCTATCACACACTTGATATTCCGCTTGATCAGAGCCCAAAAAGCCATCATTAGGAGAATAAGTGAAAGTTCCATTAGGCATTAAATTGAACACCCCATTTACAGTATTCTGAATAATAGAATAAGTTAAAATACCGTTGTCAACATCATAGTCATTATTAGAAACATCCCCTGAAACTGCGATATTCATTAGCACACCAATGTTTTCGCCTATTGCAACAGGTGTGTCATTTAGAGGGTTAATATTGATCGTGATAGTTGCTGTTACACAGGTATTCAAAGGGTCGCAAGCATTATAGCTCATAATTTCCTGACCAAAATAGTTGCTGTTAGGCGTATAACTGAAGTATCCGTTCGCATTAAAAATGAGATCACCATGCAAGGGTCCTTGAACAATTTGGAAATATAGCTCATCTCCATCCGCATCAAAATCGTTCAGGCTTACGTCTCCTAGCAGAACTTGATCTTCATCCACATTAAAAGCGTCATTTAGAGGTTCTGGAGCATCATTAACGAATAATACTTCTATGCTGAACTGGGCTTCTGAACATACTGAAAAAGGATCACAAACCATATAGCTCAGCATTTCTAATCCATTAAAAAGGTCATTTGGGGTATAGCTAAAACTTCCATCTGTATCGAAAATGATAATTCCATTCACTGGATTTGCAAGCAAGGAGTATGTCAAAACATCGCCATCCACATCAAAATCATTATCAGCAACAGTGGCGTAGATCGTTATTTCTTCGCTAGTGGTAAACTCATCATCTACCGCAACAGGGGCATCATTCAAAGGATTAACGGTAATTTCTAATAAACCAAAAACACATTCCATAGCCATATCACAAACTTCGTACTCTACTTCAAACTGACCATTGAAATCAAGATCAGGCACAAATAGAAATTCTCCATTTTGGTTTCCACTAAAGGAGCCTGGAACGCCATCCACATCAAAAGAATACATCAAATCATCACCGTCTAAATCGGAGTCATTCAAGGCTACATTGCCTTGGAGTTGTGTGTCTTCATCCAGATCAAATTGATCGTTCACAGCAATCGGCGGATCATTAATTGGAATGATTTGAATATTCACATTAGCTTCCGAACTTCCGCCATCCGCATCATTTACGAAATAAGAAAACCCATCATTCCCGAAATAATTGTCAAAAGGGGTATAGCTGAAACTGCCGTCGGAATTGAGCTCTACATCGCCGTAGTTGGCCTGTTCAGAAAGGGAATAAGTAAGAATTACAGTTTCGATGTCTGAGTCATTGAGACTTAAATCAGCAAATATTGATTCATCTTCGTCAATCACATAATTTTCGCCTAAAGCAATTGGAAGATCGTTAACCGAATTAATGGTTATAAAAACATCACCAAAATCCACAACGCCACAAGGGTCAATACATACATATCCAAATTGATCGTCGCCAAAGTAATTTGGCTCAGGCGTGTAAGTATACGTGCCGTTAAAGTTGAGAGTTAACGTTCCATGATATGGCCCGAAGATGTCCACATAATCAAGAACTTCTAAATCCAGATCGTAATCATTCAAGGCCACGCTAGCGGTGAGAGTTTCATCCTCATCAATTTCTTCGTAATCATCAACTGCTACAGGCCAATCATTAACAAATGCGATTTCCAGAGTTACTAAAGCATCATCACACAAGCCATAAATATCACAGGCATTATAAATGAAATAGTCCTCGCCGTAATAGTCCAAATCTGGAGTAAAACTGAAAGTCCCGTTAGTATTTAAAATCAGAACGCCATGTTCTGGCTCAACTTCAATGGAGAAAGTAAGAGCGTCTCCATCCGGATCATAGTCATTGCTATGAACTTGATTATTCAAAACAAAATCTTCAGTGCCGTATTTGTAATCATCAACAGCTACTGGAGGAGTGTTGGGAGGGAGAACTGTGATATAAACGAATGCAAAGTCACAAGCGCCGCAAGGATCACAAGCCTGATACATAAATTGATCGGGACCTGTGTAACCAGCCTCAGGGGTATAAGAGAAACTACCATCAATATTAAAGCTAAAAGAAGCGGCGTGTGAAGGCGGCAACAAAACATTCCACCAATTTACTTCATCGTCCAGCTCTATATCATTCCAACTTACATTTTCATTGAGTATTGAACCGAGAAAGGCATTGAAGTTATCGTTATTGGCTTGTGGTAAGTCATTCACGAAAGTCAAACCGAATTCAATCTGAGCGGTTGCGCACAAACCACCGGGATCACAAACTTGATAGGTAGCATAATCCAAACCATTATACTCAGGATCAGGCACATAGCTATACTGGCCATTTGCGCCAAGAATGAGCTGTCCATGGGTAGGTCCCACCAAAACGGAGTAAATTAATGGATCGCCATCTGGATCATAATCGTTTAGAGAAACATCGCCTGTTTGAATAGTATCTTCCGGACCATAGTTCTCATCATTTTCTGCAACAGGAGCAGCGAAAAGTAACAAAGATGATCGCAATTCGGAAGAAGAATATGCGAAAGTTTGTGTTGCTTCAAGAATGAAAAAAGCACACAACACTCTAATAATCAGTATATTCCAGTTGGCCATAAGTTTCAGATACAATTGTTAAACCCAAAATAACTTCGTCGGGCATCAATATTTGTACGACAAAAGTAATGAAAAGGTTACAAAAATCCGATTTATTAACAGCAAAAGTCAATTCTTAACAATTGGATTATGTATGCTTTTGCGTTCAGGTTATCAATTGTTACATGCAGAACCTTTGGCGATAAGGAATTGCGCCAATATGTAGCTCAGCATAATCCAGATTCCGGCTAGTGGCAAAGGCCCCTGAAATTTGTTGAAAGCCAAAATGAGGTCGCTAACTACAAAAGAAAGCGCCCCAGCAAACACCAAATAAAAACTTCTTTTCCCTACTCTGCCAAAGCGATTGAGGGCAAAAAGAGCCATGCTCAAAATGGCTAGCGTGTAAACGAGTACCGGAAATTTCAAATCTGCCAGGTCGTTCTTAAGTCGATCAAAAATGAACCAACCAAATAATGCGAAAGGAGCTATTATGAGCGGTGTTTTTTTGATCAGAGATAAATGCTGCACCGTAAACTGCGGTCGTAAAAATGCAGAAGTATAGAAAACTTGTGCCAGTAAGAATCCAATCAATCCATAAATAAAAAATCCCTCTTTCTCTTGAAAAATGAGCAGAACATCTCCGGCAAATGAAAAGAACATGGCGATTAAGATGCGCATTTTCAGCTTAGCATCATGGCCTTCATAGCTAACAAGGAAATAGGCTGCGATGATGGGCATAATCAAAGGCTTGCTAATCATGTTTAGCCAGTCTAACGTATAAGGATGAAGGCCTACTGCAATTTGAGACATTGTGATCATAATCAGAATGAAAAGAAGAATTGTTTTAATGCTCATTTGACTAAATTCTGACTATATTTTTTTTTATTTTGTTTGAATATTTAGCTTTAAAAACCAAATACCACTGAGAATAGCTATGGGAATGGAGATGTATCCCACTGTAGTTGAAATTAAAAACGCTACGAGAATAATTCCGAATAGCTTTACAATCTCAAACACTTTTGCCTTATTATTGGCGGTTAAAATCAAGCCCGTACTATATAAGTAGTAGCTGATAAAGATCAAGAAAAAAACTTTATAATAATTGGAATAAAGTGGAATATTAAATAGGATCCAACTGCTAATGGAAATTGCAATCAGAAATTGAACAATAACATAATAGTGAGCCTGAATGGGAATGATAACTTCGTATTTGCGCGGAGGATGCTCAATTTCTGGGGCCGGTTTAAATCCACCTAGCTCTTTGGGATACCAGCCCGGAGGTTTTAGTAAATACAGCATTTTATTCTTTATACCGGAGATTATTTTTAAATCCTGCCAAATCCTGAAAAAAGGCTGAAAATGCGCTTCCACGGCATTGAAAGTGTTGCTTGGATTGGTAATTCCGTAAGTGGGATGCTCCTCTTCTTTTTGAAAAGTACCTAACATCTTATCCCAAATGATTAAAACCCCGGCATGATTCTTATCAATATACTTGGGATTTCTGCCATGATGTACCCGGTGGTGCGATGGAGTGTTGAGAACATATTCCAAGACACCCATTTGCTTTACAAGCTCGGTATGTATCCAAAATTGATAGAGAAGATTGATGGCTATTGATATAATAAACCATTCGGGTTTAAAGCCGACTAAAGCAAGCGGCAAATAGACCCAAAAAGTTAAAAGTTTTTGAAATGCGCCCTGGCGTAAAGCAACTGAAAGATTGTACTCCTCGCTTTGATGATGAATAATGTGTCCAGCCCAAAGAAAATTTACCTTATGACTCAAGCGATGCGCCCAATAGTATGCAAAATCAGCAGCAATAAAACACAGAATGAAATTGAACCAAGAATTTTGGAGATTTATCCCGGTAACAGAACTAGCCCAGTTAAACACAAAAACGTATGCGCCAATGGTGAAAACCTTAGCAAAAATCCCGCTTACTTGATCAAGAATTCCGCATGAAATATTGGTTACGGCATCATTAACTCTATAAACGTTCTGGGATTTTTTATGGGCAAAATAGTCCCATGCGATCTCTACAATCAGCAACAAGAAAAATATTGGAATGGAAAGAATAATAAGATCCATGAACACAAAAATAAGCAAATACACTATTGCCCAATAGTCCCTGTCTGCAAAGAGGCTATGAAAATGTGCTAACTTTGAAACTTATTGAAAGGGATGATACTTTATAACGTTACTGTGATAGTAGATGAGCCCATTCATGAAGAATGGCTTCATTGGATGAAGCAAGTACATGTTCCGGAAGTTCTGGCAACAGGCGCATTTACGGATAATAAAATTTGCAGAATTCTCGGATATGAAGAAGGCGGAATATCCTACTCGGTGCAATACCTATGCTCTGATTTGGATACTTATAATAAATATCAGGAAGAATTTGCTCCTGCGCTACAACAAAAACATACAGAACGTTATCAAGGGAAATTCGCTGCTTTCAGAACAGTTTTGGAAGTTTTGCATCATCAGACTAAGGAACTGAATGGTACAACCTAAAAAACATCTTGGTCAGCATTTCCTTCGTGATCAACGTCAGGCTCAAAAAATTGCTGCGGCTCTTACCGGGCATGGAGCCTACAAAAAGGTATTGGAAATTGGCCCAGGAACGGGCGTTTTGACCAAATATTTGCTTGAAAATCACAAGTTTGAGCTCTTTGCTCTCGAAATAGATAAGGAATCTATTCCCTATTTGCAAGAACATTATCCTGATTTCGCTCCCCGATTAATCGAAGGCGATGTTTTAAAATTTGATCCGATTGCTCTTGGTGAAGGACCATTTGCGCTGATTGGCAACTTCCCTTACAATATTTCCAGTCAAATTTTATTTAAGGTTTTAGATTGGAAAAATCAGGTGCCGGAAGTGGTGGGAATGTTTCAAAAAGAAGTAGCTGATCGAGTGGTTTGTCGACCGGGATCGAAGGTTTATGGCATCTTATCGGTGTTCATTCAAGCTTGGTATGAGGCGGAATACCTGTTCACTGTTGAACCCGGAGCTTTTCATCCCCCTCCCAGGGTGCGCTCCGGAGTTATCAGGCTGAAGCGCAATGCTGCACAGAACTTGCCTTGTGACGAAGATTTATTTGTGAAATTGGTGAAGGCGTCGTTTAATCAAAGACGCAAGCAGATCAGAAACTCAATTAAAGGTTTAAAAGGATATGATAAATTGAGTCCTGATTTGCCTGTTTTGCAGTTGAGACCGGAACAAATGAGCGTTTTGCAATTTGTAGAATTATGTCAAAAAATGGAATGAGTTCAATTTAGCTTTCAAAGCACAAGGATTTCACCGAAATTTGTAAATCAAATAGCACATTATACATGGGAGCAATTACCACGATGAGTGAGTTTATTATAGAGCGCCAGGCTGATTTCCCTTATGCCTCGGGCGATCTGTCGCGCTTGCTCAGCGATATAGGCATTGCCTCCAAAATTGTTAATCAACAGGTAAACAAAGCGGGCTTAGGCGATATTCTCGGTTCAGCAGGAAAAGAAAATGTGCAAGGCGAGACCCAAATGAAGCTGGATGTGTACGCTAATGAAGTTTTTATTAATTACTTCAAATCTGGCGGGGAAGTTTGCGGAATAGCTTCCGAAGAGAACGATAAATTTGTTGCTTTCGATAAAATATTGTGCCGTAGAGGGAAATATGTTGTGATGTTTGACCCTCTTGACGGCTCATCTAACATCGATGTGAATGTATCTATTGGCACCATTTTTTCCATCTTCAGAAGACAATCTTCCGTTGGTGATTTGGCCAATATCAATGACTTTTTACAAAGTGGATTAGAACAAGTAGCGGCAGGTTATATAATTTACGGTTCATCAACCATGTTGGTTTATACTACAGGACATGGAGTTAATGGATTTACGCTAGAACCTGCTATTGGCGAGTTTTGCCTATCACACTCTGATATGCGAATTCCGGAAGATGGCTTTATTTATTCAATTAATGAAGGCAACATAAACAGCATGCCAAAAGGCGTGCAGGCTTATATTGATTACTGTAAATCCAGTGATAAACCCAAAGGAAAGCCTTATACGGCGCGATATATTGGCTCTCTCGTAGCAGATTTCCATCGCAATCTCGTTAAAGGAGGTATTTATATTTATCCGGGAACAAATAAGGACCCCAATGGAAAGTTGCGCTTGCTTTATGAATGCTCACCCCTTGCATTCATTATTGAACAAGCAGGCGGCAAGGCTTCAGATGGTAAAAAAAGAATAATGGAAATTCATCCTCATGAATTACATCAACGAGTTCCATTGTTTATTGGATCTAAAAAGATGGTAGAGCAAGCGGAGGATTTCGTGAACAAGTTTGCCTCAGCAGACGTTTCTTAATCAATGACACGAGAAGATCTTTTAAAAATTTATCTGCAACATCCAGGAAGTAAAGCTGTATCAGAGGCTCTGCTTCAAAGGAGAGGCAAGGTTCATGCTAAAGGATTAGTAGGGTCATCATCTTCATTACTTGCTTCGGCAATTGCGCAGAAGCTTGGAGGAGTGCAGGTTTTCGTGCTTAATGACAGGGAAGAAGCGGCCTATTTTATGAACGACCTTCAGAACCTGAGAACAGAGTCTTCTGACCCTCTTTTTTTTCCCGCATCTTATCGCATTCCTTATCAAGTTGAAGAAACGGAGAATGCCAATATATCAATGCGTGCTGAAGTTCTCAATGCTATTAATAAAGCGGGCGTTGAGGTTCTGATTTGCACTTTTCCTGAGGCATTGGCAGAAAATGTTTTAACCCGGAAGGAGCTTAGCCGACATACCTTTGATATAAAAACCGGTGAAAAGCATAGCATCGATTTTGTGGATGAATTGCTTGTAGAATATGGTTTTGATAAGGTTGATTACGTTTATAGTCCTGGACAATTTTCGCAAAGAGGGGGAATACTCGACGTGTTTTCGTTCTCGGCTGACCAACCTTACAGAATAGAGTTTTTTGGTGATGAAATTGAATCGATCAGGAAATTTGATCCTGTGAGTCAATTGAGTGTTACAAAAATGGATAGAGCCACGATAGTTCCTGATGTTGGCGAGCGATTGATGCGGGAGGCACATGAGTCTTTTTTTGAGTTCTTGCCCGAAGACACCATTATCTGGACCCGTGATTTTGAATTTATGCGCGACAGGATCGATGCAGAATACGAAAAAGCCTGTCAATATTATGAGAAACTAAATACTGCAACACGCCATTTGCCTCCTGATCAACTCTATACCAATGTGAGTTCTTTTCTTCAAATGAGCACGCGTTTTAGATGGGTTGAATTTGGACCTAATTCCGAGCTCGAAGGAAGCCGCATTGATTTTGATTGTGTTCCCCAGCCTTCATTTCACAAGAATTTCGATTTGCTTACGGCCAATTTGCGTGAAAATGCAAAAGGCGGAATGCTCAATTCTCTAGTGGCTGCAAATCCCAAGCAGATTGAGCGATTGTATAGCATTTTTGAAGATAAAGAGCATGAGGTGCTTTTTAAGCCCATTGTGCTCGAATTGAGCGAGGGATTTGTAGATAAGCAAATCAAACTGGCATGTTATACGGACCATCAGATTTTTGATCGTTATCACCGTTTCAGACTTAAAGAAGGATTTAAAAAAAGTAAGGAGGCATTGAGTTTAAAAGAGCTCAGTGGTTTGGAACCGGGAGATTTTGTGGTGCATATAGATCACGGAGTTGGAGTTTTCAGCGGACTCCAAAAGATTGAAGTGAATGGTAAAGAGCAAGAGGCGATAAGGCTCACTTATCGGGACGGGGATACATTGTATGTAAGCATTCATTCTCTGCATCGTATTTCTAAATATACAGGCAAGGAAGGAACTGCTCCATCAGTGCATAAATTGGGAGGGGCAGCTTGGGGAAATCTCAAGAAGAAAACTAAAAAGAGAGTTAAAGAAATTGCTTTCGACCTTATACAATTATACGCGAAACGTAGGGCTACTAAAGGTTTTGCATATAGTCCCGATTCTTATCTTCAAAATGAATTGGAAGCTTCATTTATGTATGAAGATACACCGGATCAATTGAAAGCAACACAGGATGTGAAGAATGATATGGAACAAGCGGTGCCAATGGACCGACTTGTTTGCGGTGATGTTGGATTTGGTAAAACAGAAATTGCTATTCGTGCGGCGTTTAAAGCGGTAACTGATGGAAAGCAGGTTGCAGTGCTAGTTCCTACTACTATTTTATCGCTGCAACATTATAAAAACTTTAGTAAAAGGTTGGCAGATTTTCCATGTAAAGTGGATTATATCAATCGTTTTAAATCAGCTAAAAGAATAGCGGAAACCCTTAAAAATCTGGAATCAGGAAAAATTGACATTATTATAGGAACTCATGCACTTGTTGCAAAAAGGGTTATTTTTAAAGATTTAGGTTTGATGATTGTAGATGAGGAGCAAAAATTTGGCGTAGGGGTAAAAGATAAACTCAAAACCCTTCGTGAAACGGTTGATTCTCTCACTATGACCGCGACTCCAATTCCCCGCACATTGCAGTTTTCATTGATGAATGCGAGAGATCTCAGCATTATTGCAACAGCTCCTCCCAACCGCTATCCTATTCAAACTGAAATCCGCACTTTTAATGAAGAAATCATTAGAGATGCCATTACTTATGAGGTAACACGAGGAGGACAAGTTTTCTTTATTCACAATAAAGTGCAATCCATAAGAGAAGTTGCCGGAATGATACAGCGATTATGTCCGGATGTGCGCATTTGTGTGGGCCATGGACAAATGGATGGCGATAAGTTGGAAGAAGTAATGAATGATTTTATTGAAGGGGCGTATGATGTTTTAGTTGCCACTACCATAGTAGAATCAGGCATTGATATTTCGAATGCGAATACGATAATTATAAATGAAGCCCATCATTTTGGATTGAGTGATTTACATCAATTGCGAGGTAGAGTGGGGCGCTCCAATAAGAAAGCATTTTGCTATTTATTAGCACCGCCTGCATCACTTTTGAGTAACGATGCGAGAAAGAGAATGCAAGCCATTGAACAATTTAGCGATTTGGGAAGTGGAATTAACATTGCGATGCGGGATTTGGATATAAGAGGAGCCGGTGATTTGTTAGGGGCTGAACAAAGTGGTTTTATTTCTGATATAGGCTTTGAGATGTATCATAAGATTTTGAACGAAGCAGTTCAGGAACTCAAGGAGAATGAATTCAGAGAAGTTTTTATTGAAGATCTGAAGAAAAGGAAGGAGTTTGTTCAAGATACGGTTATCGAAACTGACTTTGAGATTTTGATACCAGATGAGTATGTGGGAAGCATTACTGAACGATTGAACCTCTACAGAGAGCTCGATGAGACGTCAACTGAGCAGTCATTGTTGGAATTCAGAACCAAATTGGAAGACCGTTTTGGGGCGATACCAAAGGAAACGGAAGATCTGGTTTCTACTATTAGATTGCGTTGGTTAGCCAAGTCTATTGGCTTTGAAAAGCTCATTCTTAAATCAGGCAAAATGATTGGCTATTTCATTAGCAAACAAGACTCCCCTTACTACGAGAGTGCGGCTTTCACCAATGTGTTGAATTATGTAAAGCTCAACCCTAGAGCTGGAAAAATGTATGAAAAACAGGGAAGTCTTCGATATTCATTTAATGATGTACACACCGTAGAACAAGCTATTGGATTGCTAAAGCCGATGTTATTATTGGAATGATTATTGTTGTTAGGGTGCGTCGATAAAGAACAATCTTTATCTTCGTGAGGTTACAATTAAAACTATATCAAATGAAAAGAAAATTTTACGCTACTGCTCTTGCTTCATTAGCAATTGTTTTGGCAAGCATAGGCGCTCAAGCGCAAGATCAGTATCCTGTTTTAGAAATTGGCGCTGCGGCTCCTATGCAGGATTACAAAATGAAAAGCGTAAATGACAGAGAGCTATCTCTTGCTGATATGAAGCAGGAAAATGGTTTGTTGGTTATTTTTTCGTGTAATACTTGTCCATTTGTTGTTGGTGCTGAAGGCAGCGAAGGATGGGAAAACCGTTACCGCGAATTAGCTGTAACAGCAGGTGGAACTAAGCTAGGTTTTGTTTTGGTAAATTCAAATGAAGCTAAGCGTAGCGGAGATGATTCTATGGAAGCCATGAAAGCTCATGCTAAAGAAAAAGCCTACCGCGCTCATTATGTAGTGGACGCGAATAGTGAATTAGCTAATGCTTTTGGCGCGCGTACAACACCTCATGTGTTTTTATTTGATAAAGACATGAACCTAGTTTACAAAGGCGCAATTGATGACAATCATGAAAAGGCTTCTGAAGTAAAAGAACATTGGTTACAAACAGCGATGAAGAATCTTGCTGCAGGTAAAGCAATTTCGCCCGATGCAACAAAGAATTTGGGTTGCAGCATTAAGCGAGTGAAAGCTGAGTAATCAGAAAATATATTAAATGTGAAAACCGCTCGAAAGGGCGGTTTTTTTGTGGCTAAGATTCAGTTGTCCGGTTTTGAAATGAATGCCTTTTTAGCCTTTGCCCAGAGCCGGATCTTTATTGTAAATAGGTTTTGGCTATTGTTGCTGCAATCTTTTATAATTTTTAGTTCCAGAAGCATTGTCAGATGTCTTTCTAGCAGTTTTATCGAACAGGATTTTAGACTATTTCTTAATTCGATTTTTTTTAGTTCTGCCCCAATTCAAAGGGTTGTTTTTAATGTAGTTTGAAATCCGATCAAATGCTAATGAATTCCTTATAATGTCATCATGAAATCGGGTTTGCCATTCAAAATTGGGATTTATAAAATGAGCATGTTTAGATAAAGCAGATTTGTATGATCTTATGATTGTTGATATGCTTCCAGCCTTAGGAGAGATGGATGCCATTTTTCCATTTTTATATTTTGCAATGGGATTGGAAGGGCCTGTGGATCCCTTGCATTGCAACGGCTCCACAGGTATAATGTCTCCAATCCCCCCATCAGCCAGAATCCCCTCAGCCCCATCTATATTCTGAATCCCCTCAATTTTCTTTATCTCCTTTCCAATTTTATTCTCATCCCTCCTCAATATCAATACACCATGGGTATGGTTTGGCATTATTACAAATTCACCAAGTACCACATGAGGAAAGTGTTTTGGAATTTCATTCCAAAATTGATGGGCTAGTTTTCCAATTTCATTTAATATCATCGCCTTGTTAATCACTTCTCAAAAATGATATCATTTGTTTTTGGTGCAAATGGTTATGAAATATGCCGAATCCCGTCTATAGTCCCAGCCTTTTAATCGGGAAGTGGATATTCTATATTTATTTAGGTATTTGGCCATTTAGTTTTATTGTAGTTACTATCTAGTGAGTATGTCAAGATTTCTTTAATCGCCTAAAGGGCATCCTCATAAAGGTTTTTTTCCTCTGCCTTGGTTATTCGATTATACTCAGAGGCCGAATTTATTGATCTTGCTTAATGAAGAATAGTCAATTCAATAAATTTGCTTTTGAAGAGCATTTTCATAGAAAAGTTCATTTAATTAGCGATAATACAATTGACTGAAAGGACAGCAAATAAAGGGAAAGATGAGTGTTTGGAATTGTAAATTTGGATGCTAGGCGTTAGGAAAACGGCTAAGGAAGTTGGCTAGTCGAAAATGCTCGTGAAAGTAGAATGTGCTACTTTCGAATTTTTCTATTAATATGAATGAATAAGGCTTTAATGAATGCTCTTTATTTTCGAATATTTAAATGCTATTATTGAATTTATTTGACTGTTTTGAAACTCAAAGCTTGCCTTCAGCATTCTCCCCTCTCATTCTCTTTTTGAGTCTCCTCCCCACATAAACACCTTGCCATTGTCTTTAAATTGCTCTTGATTCTTACTCATTAAAATATAAAAGAAATCAATCAATGGTAAAATCCCCAAGCCTCCTCCTAATGTGAGAGTGTAGAAAACTGGCACGCGCAATTCGGTGCCTAAATACATGCGATGAACTCCAAATGGTCCCAATGCAAGAGCTAACAGCGCAGCAACGATTTTTGGGTTTTCAGTTCCGGTTTCTGAGGATATATCTTCAAATGGGGCTTCATTCAGAATGTATTGAATCAGTTCTGCCTCATTCATTAAGGAGGTTTGGGCGCGCAAAGTGCTGTTGGGCGAACAAAACTGTAACACAAAAAAAAGGAGCACAATGTATTTCATCATGCTCCTAACTTAGTGAAAATTATTTTAAATAATCAAAATTGCATCACCATAAGCATAGAAGCGGTACTTCTCTTTTATGGCTGTATTGTAGGCCTCCATTACTAAGTCATATCCGCCAAATGCACATGTCATCATCAACAAAGTACTTTCAGGGGTATGGAAATTAGTAATCATGGTATTGGCGATGTGGAAATCATAAGGAGGGAAAATGAACTTATTCGTCCAGCCATCATACTCTTTTAAGCGGTCATAGGTGCTTACTGATGACTCTATGGTCCGCATTACGGTTGTGCCTACTGCACAAACTTTTTTACGATTGTCTAAAGCTCTGTTAACAATTTCAGTAGTAGCGAGAGGAATTATTGCTTGCTCACTATCCATTTTATGCTTGGTAAGGTCTTCTACTTCAACGTGCCTGAAAGTTCCAAGTCCTAAGTGCAAAGTGATGGGGGCAAATTCCGCGCCTTTAAGTTCAAGACGTTTTACTAGTTCACGGCTGAAATGCAATCCTGCAGTAGGTGCGGCAACGGCTCCTTCGTTTTTAGCAAAAACGGTTTGATATCGATCGGCATCTTCAGGCTCTACTGCGCGCTTGATATATTTTGGCAGCGGGGTTTCGCCTAATTTGAAAATTGTTTCTTTGAATTGATCATGATTACCATCGAATAGGAAACGCAGTGTTCGACCTCTTGAAGTAGTATTGTCGATTACTTCAGCAACTAACTCATCGTTTTCGCCAAAATAAAGTTTGTTTCCTATTCTGATTTTACGGGCAGGATCAACCAACACATCCCAAAGCAAACTGTCGCCATTGAGTTCTCTCAAAAGAAAAACTTCAATAAGAGCACCACTTTTCTCCTTATTGCCGTACATACGGGCCGGAAAAACTTTGGAATCATTGGCAATAAAAACATCTCCATCGCCAAAGATTTTTAAGATGTCCTTGAATGTCTTATGTTCTATTTTGCCTTTTTCGCGATTTACTACCATCAGGCGAGATTCGTCGCGATTTTCGGCCGGATGTTGGGCAATTAAATTTTCCGGGAGCTTGAATTTGAACTGTGAGAGTTTCATTTATGACCGTTTTTAAAAGGCGGGCAAAGATACGAAGATCGAGAGCCTTTGTCAAGCGTCAGATTTTCAGTCAGTTTCAATAGGCATTTCGAAGTCTGCTATGGCCTTTAAAGTCTGTTCCAGATCGGAGGTCATGTCAATGGTAAATTCACCGCTTCCTGTTCTTCGGAGTTCAATAAGATAAGCCCCCGAACTAGCGAGTTGCCCAAAATCATGGGCTATAGAACGTATATATGTGCCTTTGCTGCATTTCACCCGAAACTCTGCGATATTGTTCTCGAAACTCAGGATTTCAAATTCATCAATACTGATTTTGGCAGTTCTCAATTTTATTTCTAATCCCGCTCTAGCCATGTCGTAACCGCGTTTGCCATCTACTTTTTTAGCTGAAAATACTGGAGGCATTTGATCCTGTTCGCCAATCATTATTTTAGCCAGTTCCCTCAATTTTGCTAATGTGAGGTGATCGCTTGGAAAGTCATGTTCAGGCTCCGTTTCGGCATCGTAAGAAGGGGTGGTTTTTCCGAAAAGAAATTTACCAGTGTATTCTTTCTGTTCACTCATTAGAGATTCAGCCTGTTTGGTTGCTTTTCCAACACAAATAATTAGAATGCCTGTTGCCAATGGATCAAGCGTTCCGGCATGTCCCACCTTTATTTTCTTAATCCCGTGACAGCTTTTAAAGGTGTAGCGGATCTTATTAACGGCATCAAATGAGCTCCAAGTTAGTGGCTTATCCAGTAGTAAAACCCAACCGTCACGGGGATCGGTACCCGGTATGAGGCCGGTTGTTATTTCCATTGGGCTAAGATAGGTATAGACAGGCCATTGGCCGTCTCTAGCTTTTTATATCTTTATCCATTAATTGATAAAACGTTTAACGATGCAAAAAACCCTTACCCTTTCGCTTAGCCTATTGTTTTGCTCAGCAGCTCAACTTGGCTTTACTCAATGGACTGTGCAGGAAACTGCTCCTATGCTTGAGTTTCGTAACGGTCATACGGCAACAACTTTTGATGAGGGAAAGGCATTGATCTGCGGTGGTTATAATGGAAATGTAATTACCAATTCGGCTGAAGTTTATGATTATGCTATTGGTGATTGGCTTCCTGCGAGCCCAATGATTTCCGCAAGATTTACGCATAAATCTATTTTGCTGAACAATGGAGAAGTGTTAGTTACAGGTGGTTGGGATGGCGGAAAAAGCAATTTTGCTTCTACAGAACTTTATGATCCTGTGAATGAAGAATTTGAAGAGGGCCCTGATATGAGCACTGGAAGATCCAATCATACCTTGACCGAACTAAATGATGGGCGAATCCTTATTGCTGGTGGTTATAATGGCAGTATTGATCAAGCTTCTTGCGATATTTATAATCCTGAAACTAATAGCATTATTGCTGCGGAACCGATGATTGCGCCAAGGAGTTCGCACACTGCGACTTTGCTTGCTGACGGTCGTGTTTTGGTTGTGGCAGGATTTAATCCCGATTATGGTTTTCAAATGAATGATAGTGAAATTTATGATCCTGAAACAGATTCTTGGAGCGAAGTGGAACCCGTGATTTATGCGCGTGATAATCATGCGGCTGTGCTTCTCAACTCCGGCCATGTGTTGGTAGTAGGAGGAAGGTTTTTTAATGGTGGATTAAATTTGTTTGAAGGTGAAATTTCATCCGTTCTTTTTGATCCTGAAACAAATGATTGGACTGAATTGGTAGGCATTCCGCAAGGACAAAGTTATTTGGAAATGTTTAATGTTATTCATGAGGGAATGGATTATGTGCTCTTGCCTGGAAGCACGAATCATTCAGGCATAGAGGTGGATTTAACATATTCAAACTCATTTTCGACCATGTTTGAAGAGGGTGTTCAAACGGATTTTTGGCAAACGGATTTTGGTAGTACAGTTGAGGGACGATATCGCTATGCAGCTTGCAATCTTGAAGTTCAAGGCTCCAACGTAGTGATGGTTTGCGGCGGTGATGATGCCGGCTTGGGTGCTGCTGATTTGTATTCTATTCCTTTTGTATCAGTGGAAGAGTCCGTTTTATCCGAAATGAAAATTTTTCCTGTCCCAAATCATGGTAATTTTACTATCCAATCAAATGAGCTTATTGAAAAGGTAAATATCTTTTCTTTTACTGGGGCTCTTTTGAGAGAATTGACTATTGAATCCAGACAAAATAAAATGAGCTGTAATTTGTCCGATTTTCCCGTTGGTATATATTTAATTGAGATTCAGGCTGAAAAACGAATAATTCGTCGTACATTTGTAATGAACTAAAATTACTGAATGCTGATTATGAAATCTCATTTTCTCATCACTGCTGCATTAATTGTTTCAATGGCATCCTGCAACTTGGCGAATGAAAAAGCGGTAGAATACAACGACAAAATTGTTGAACTTCAGGATGGTGTTGTTCAGTCATTACTTGCCCTCGATGAAAGTTTTGTTGATTTTATTCCAGAAAAGATGGATACCGCGCATGCTGAATTTGTTAGAAGTTTAAGCAATGCTTCAACACAGCTAAAAGTATCGGGCCCATATAAAAAGGACTCTACTTTGTTTCTAGCTGCCAGTAAGATGTTCGATAGCTATCATGATTTAGCTCAAAATAATTATGTTCAATTTATTGAGCTTTTGAAAGTTCCTGATAGCCTATTTACTCCCGAAATACAAGCCCAAAGTTTTGATCTTAAAGAGCTTATTGATCAGCAAAGAATTGAAGGACAAGAAGTTTTGATAAATGCACAGAACGCATTCGCATCAAATCATGGTTTCGTTCTAGATTAAGGCTTCTGAATAAAACTGTCTCTTTGCTCTGAATTTTGACTTCATAATTTTTTCACATGATGCTGTAATTTTGCAGCGAAAACTTACGTTTCTAAAAAATAAAATTATGAAAAAGATTCATAATGTTGTCATTATTAGCCTATTATGTTTTTCTATGCAGGCAGTTAGCCAAGCAGATTATAGCACAGGGATAGGTCTTAGAGGTGGATTTCCTGCCGGAGTAACAATAAAGCATTTTGTAAATGATCAAGATGCCGTTGAAGGAATCTTAGGAATGCATTACCGAGGCTTCGTTTTAACAGGATTGTACGAAAGACACATTAATGCCTTTGGTGAAGATCGTTTGAACTTCTATTATGGTGCAGGGGGCCATGTTGGATTTTGGTCTTACTACAAAAATCATCCGGTATTCAATGATAGCTATTCAGGTACTAGAACTATTATTGGTGTGGATGGAATATTAGGCTTGGAATATAGTTTTGAGCAAGTTCCTTTCAATTTGTCTGTGGATTGGAAGCCAATGTTTAATCTTGGGCCTTACAGCGGATTTTGGGCTGACTCGGGCGCTTTGTCAATTCGATACATCTGGTAAGAAAATACTCATGATTAGAACCCGGGTATTGAGCTCGGGTTTTTTTATGAGGGAATTGTCATCAGGAATTTCTTCACTAGGCCGAAATGAAATCTTGTTTTTCATCACAAAAGATGGCCGGTAGCGAAAAAGGCAATTGATTTGTAAATACCCAATCATGTTAAGAGTTTAATGCAAAAAGGGTCACCCCGTTGGCTGACCCTTTTCGTGAAAAATGAAAACAATTAAACTATCTATAAAATCTCTGCACGAGAACTTACAAGGGAGTTTAACGAGGTTTATGCGCTAAGGTTACCTGCAAAATAAAAATAGTTGTAACCGATTGAATAACAGGAGCCCCGAGTTATTAGATCGCTTACTAACCTCAAAGTATAGCTTTCCTCAGAAAATAGGACTCCTGTTATTCAACCGAAAAATTTCGAATCCTCAGCATTAAATGAACTTTAATGCATCATTAGTTTCTGAAAATAAAGTTTCGGCAAAGCGAAATTGGCATTTCGAAGTCCCAAAATTCTACGGTAAACAACTGATTTTTAAAAGAAATTAAGAAATGAGCCCGTGTCTGATTGCAAAGCGGATTAATCCTGCGATATTGTGTACTTCGAGCTTCTTCATTAAATTGGTCCTATGTGTATCCACGGTGCGGTGCGGTATGAAGAGCTTGTCGCCTATTTCTTTGTTGGATAGACCTTCGGCAATCAGCTTAAGGATTTCGATTTCGCGCTCGGTGAGCCCTTCCATGAGTGCTGAACTCATAGGGTTTTCTTCCTGACTCAATAAAGCAACTGTTACTTCAGGTGAAAAGTGCTTTTTACCTGCAGCTACATTGCGAATGGCATTTAGAAGTTCTAGGCGGTCAGCGTTCTTTATCACATAGCCATCTGCGCCCAAATCCATTAACATTGTAATAATGCTTTTTTCATCGTGCATGGTGAGTATGATGACTTTTACTTCAGGATGATCTTTTTTTATTGCCTTGGTAGCCTCAATACCGCTCATTACTGGCATATCGAGATCCATCAGTACAAGATCAATCTTTAGGTTCTGGATGAGGCGGATAGCTTCTGCTCCATTATTGGCCGTTCCTTTTAAAACTAGATCATTTTCGCCTTCCATTAAAGCTTTAAGGCCGTCAATAACCAACTGATGATCATCGCAAATTATAAGATTAACTTCCATCCTGAACCTATGCTACACAAGGCTGCAAGTTAATAAAGATCAGGATGGCTTTTCCGTTATTGGAATTCTAATTGTTGCAACGGTGCCACTGTTTGGGCTGGGCTCATAATTTACTTCACCGTTTACCGTGTTTAAACGACTTCTGATATTGAGCAGACCTATTCCATCGCCATTTTTGTCAAGGTCAAATCCATTGCCATTGTCTTCAATAATCAACACTAATTGGGCTTTGCTTAGGAATAATTGGACTGAAACTTCAGTTGCCTCGCTGTGTTTGATAACGTTGTTGATCAATTCCTGACAAATGCGATAAAGTCCTAATTCTACGTGTTCTGCGAAGCGACTTTCAACTCTGAAATGTTCAAAGCGATAAGTGATTTCGCCTGTGCCCAATGATTTTGCGAGCATATCGCTTATAGCTGCTACCAATCCCATTTCGCCCAAGGCCCGTGGCATCATTCGATGTGAAATTTCGCGAACATCTGAGCAGGCCTCATCTAAAACTACAGCGAGTTCTTCAACTTTCTTCTTCTCTTTTTCCCCACTGATATCTCTCAATAACTTATTCCAAGCTAGTTTCAGGCCAGTCAATTGTTGACCAATTCCATCATGAAGCTCCCGGGCAATTCTTTTTCGCTCTTCTTCTGTAGCGTTAATTATTGCTTTTAATCCCGCTTCTCTTTCACGAATAATAGCGGCATCTTTTTCTGCTTTTTGCTTTCGGCGAATGATCTGATTGTAAAGCAAAGCTCCAACAAGCGCAATTATGAGGGCAAATGCTATAATATATATCAGCAAATTCTGATGTGCATTTTTCTCACTTAATTCAGCGTTTAATTTCTCTTTTTCGGCCAGCTGATATCGCTTTTCGAGTTTCAAAATGGTTTCAGCATTTTGTTCATTCAAAAGACTGTCGTGAATGGCAAATGCTTTACGACTCGCCTCCAAAGCAAGGGGGAAATCTCCTAGCTTTTCATAACATAAAGCAATTTGCTCAAAATTATATTGTACTTGATACGGAATGCCCGATGAATCGGCTATTTCATTACTTCTGTTGTACCATGAAATGGCAAGAGGATAATTCGCGGCGGCATAGTAATAATCGCCATAAATGGTAGTACATTCTAAAATTCCGTAAGCATCTTTTCTCTTTTTTCTAATGGTAAATGCCTCATCATATAAGGGTTTTGCGCTCAATGTATCATTCTTCAATAAATACGCAGTGGCAATATTGTTGAGGGCAAAAGGGATGCCCACACTATCATTAGCGGCTCTGCAAATAGTGAGCGATTTATTGTAAAAAACGAGAGCACTATCAACATCTCCGCGCATTTCAAAAAGAACACCGAAATTATTGTAAGCCCCGCTGAGCAAATAGTCAGCTTTATGTTCTTCTAATATTTTTATGCCTTTCCAATAATGCTTAAATGCTTCAGTAAGATTGATGCGTTTTATTTGATGACCGTATATGCAGAGCATGTTGGCTGCCATTACAGGATTGCCGCTTTCATTGTATTTGTCTGCAGCAAAAAAGTTGTAGTACGCGCTTGAATCGTAAGTACCGCTGAGGTAGTGAGTAATCGAGAGTTTTTCGGCAAGATGTCCTTGGGCCTCGGTTAAATTTAATTTTTTGGCGGCATGAAGTGCTTCTCGAACATAAATGGTAGATTCATCTATATTGCCCACAAGCAAATCGTATGGTATGTGAACCATGCTATCAACTAAAGAGCGATCTGGGTTTTGTCTAAGCTTTTCGGCCCAAGATTTCATTTGCTCATAATCCTGAGTATAGCCTATCTGATAGCAACTTAGTGCTATAAATAAACAGAATACAGTTTCATTGAGTTTGTTAAGCATTCGTAATGCAAGGTAAGCTTTGCTTCGGTTTTGAAAAGTGCCTTTCTCTTTCTTTAATGGAGTTCGTATCTCAGCTTTTTTATTCCAAAGTGGATTACAAAAATGCAAAAAGCCTCCGAATGAGGCTTGCGTTGAATTGCGTAATCAACTACGTTAAACGTCGTATTTTTAATCCATTAGCCGTTTAAAGCGGAATATTCCCGTGCTTTTTCTTGGGTAATACATCCACCTTATTAACAAGCATTTCAAATGCCCTTATCAGTTTTTCTCTTGTTTGATGAGGTTTAATCACCTCATCAATATAACCGAATTCAGCAGCATTGTAGGGATTGGCGAATAGTTCAGCATATTCGGCTTCCTTTTCCTTCCATTTGGCATCGCGGTTTTCAGCAGAATCAATTTCCTTTTTGAAAATGATTTCCGCCGCGCCCTTTGCTCCCATTACAGCAATTTCAGCACTTGGCCATGCATAATTCATGTCGGCACCTATGTGTTTTGAATTCATTACATCGTAAGCACCACCATAAGCTTTGCGAGTAATAACGGTAATCCTTGGAACCGTTGCTTCACTAAATGCATAAAGCAATTTCGCACCATTTGATATTATAGCATTCCATTCCTGATCGGTTCCTGGTAAAAATCCCGGAACATCTTCAAAAACCAATAGTGGTATATTGAATGAATCACAGAATCTTACAAATCGTGCTGCTTTATTACTTGATTGTATGTTCAAAACACCAGCTAAAAATGCAGGCTGATTGGCAACTATTCCAATGCTTTTACCAGCTAAACGCGCAAATCCAACCACTATGTTTTCAGCAAAATCTTTATGAACTTCGAGAAAAGTTTCAGCATCAACAACTTCTTGAATTACGGATTTGATGTCATAAGGCTGATTGGGATTTGCTGGTATTACCGAATCAAGTGCCATTCTTTTTTCATTGCCGAGAGTATATGGCAATGAAGGCGGCATCTCTTCGCAATTTTGAGGAATATAACTCAGGAGTTTTTTGAGATGCTCAATGCAATCCACTTCGTTTTCACATGCAAAATGGGTCACGCCGCTTTTAGTACTATGCGCAGTTGCCCCACCGAGTTCTTCTGCACTAACTTCTTCATGTGTTACTGTTTTTACAACGTTTGGCCCTGTAACAAACATGTATGAAGTTCCCTTCACCATTAGAATAAAATCAGTGAGTGCGGGGGAATAAACAGCTCCACCGGCGCAGGGGCCCATGATGGCTGAAAGTTGCGGTATTACACCGCTCGAGCGCACATTTCGGAAGAAAATATCAGCATAACCGCCTAATGAAACAACGCCTTCCTGAATTCGTGCACCACCACTATCGTTTAATCCGATTACCGGGGCGCCATTCTTCATGGCCATATCCATTATCTTCACTATTTTGGAAGCATGAGCTTCTGCCAAAGAACCGCCTAAAACAGTAAAATCCTGGCTAAAAACATATACTAGCCTTCCTCCTATGGTGCCATATCCTGTTACCACGCCATCACCCAGAAAACGCTGTTTGTCCAGACCAAAATTGGTGCTGCGATGACTCACTAACATTCCTATTTCTTCAAATGATCCCTCATCAAGTAATAGATGTACACGTTCACGGGCAGTCAATTTGCCTTTAGCATGCTGCGCTGCTACCCGGGTTTCACCTCCACCTGCAAGAGCTTCGGCAATTTTTTGATCAAGAGCTTTAATTTTTTCGTTCATTTCTGAATATTCTGTGGCAAAAATAGGGAAGGAGACCCTATCTCATGAGATACATTTTTCCAACTCCTTTAGCAAAGAAACGACTTGCGGCATTTTCGCGCAATTCAAGATCCTCCCCTCTTAGTTTAACACTCACGGTATAGAGATAAATTCCATTGGCCAGAGGGTCGCCGAATTCATCGGTCCCATCCCACCAGAATTCGGTTTGATTGCGACCAATTCTTAACGGACCAATTTCAGTAGCATTTATTTGTCGCACCACCCTACCGGTAATGGTCATTATAGTGATTTGCATTTGATCAGGCACTTCAGATCCGGTAAGCGAAAATACAAATTGAGTTCTGCTGGAGAATGGATTAGGGTAGTTAAGTATCTCGGTGATGGAAGGCTTATTGTCAATTTCGAAACTGATTCTATAGTCATTACTTCCGCTTTCATTGCCGCTTTTATCGGTGGCTTGAACCAATAACAAATAAGTGCCATCTTGTTCAAGAACCGGGGTGTATTCGATACTGCACTTGCGATTGGAAGCAGTTGCCGGATTGAATCTTATAAGGTCAGGCTTACTGAAGTTTTCGAAGTAAATCTGCCGTTGGTGACCCCCGGGATCAGTTAAAAACAATTTGAAAAACGAAGTGTCTGAAAGTTCTTCCATGATGAAAAATGGATTTTCATCTTTGAGCGTGATGAGAATGTATGGTTTGGCAGAAACCAATTCACCATCGAGAATATGTTTACCATCGATGCTTACGTCCAGCACCGGGTTTTGTTCGTCATTTACTACAAAAAAGGAACGCTGAGCAATATTATTGAAATGGCTTAATTCGAGTTGATCGTAGCCCCCCTCAGGTAATGCCGGATTTACTTCTACCCAAAAGTAATTCCTTCCGCTCAAACCTTGAGTATTGAAATAAATGCTATCAATCAAAGTTTCTCCAACTCGCAAACTATCCTGTCTTGAATAAGGAATGTAAGTTCTTTCACGACTTTCATTTTCGATCCAGTAATGGATTAATAAACTGTCCATATCTGTTTCACCGGCATTGCTAATAGCTACTGAATAAAGAATGTCTTCCCCTTCTTTCAAAGTGTCGCCCTCAAACACAAAATACAAGTTTGGATTAAGCGCTGCTTCAGGGGTCTGATCATGCAAAACATGCCATCGATGGGGCTGAGAAGGGGTAATATTGATGCTGTCTATTATGCTTGCTTCTAATTGCAAATAAGGGAATCCATTTGCTTGTGACAAATCACTTTCGTCTCCACTCAAACCATAAAAAGTGTTTAGTAAACTTCGCTGCCCTGAATTACTAATACCAAACAAGCGGAGCGCAATGCTATCACTCGATAATTCTTCCTGAGGGAAATTGAGCCAATGCAGGGAATGCCAGTTATCAGCCGGGCCAATAACAGGGCTATTCATTTGTCCATTTCCAAACGTACCTATGAGTGCTGTTTGCAATTCCAAATAATCATCAATTGTTGATCCGTATTGCAGAATGGTACTTTCAGGATTTCCTTTTTGTTGAAAGAAAATGAATGTTACACTGTCTTGTCCAGCACCAATTTGCGGCACGCCCATATCTGCAAATACTTGAGCCAATTCTGGAGCGTAAAGATCCCAATTGTCATAGGTTGCATATTTCCATGAATAAACCAATAAGAAATGACCATCTGGAACGCTATTGCTGAGCATATCTGCAAGTGCTATCAACTGGCTTTCATTGTTCTGTCTGAAGATGAAGTATTTTTCAGGTCTGGCTCTGGAGTTTGTGCAAGTGAGAAGATTTCCGAAATCATATTCGGGATGCATGCCCAAATAATTGGTTTCCCAAGGCAATAAGGTGATAGGATCTACCACGGCCACGTGGATTGCAGGAGGATTTCCGCAGCCCGAATAATCCTGAATTTCGAGTCCTATTTGGTACCGTGTATCGAGACTTTCAAAATTGCTGTTGGAGTTCCCATATAGATAACAGCTAAAAGGAACTTGGGTATTCACAAAATCAAAACTTTCGGAAATTTCAACTGCTTCGATATTGCTAAATCCATTGTCTTTGAATTGATCAAAATCCGCCTGGCCCCAGCCTGATTGATTATTTATATACTGAAAAGAATTTTGGTGCCAGATTTGGTTTTCATTTTCTTCCGGAATGGCAGAACATCTCCAGAAATAAACCGTGCTGTCTTGATTTAATAATGAGGGGCTCCATGAAATTAATCCACCGCTCTGACCTGTTTCATAAAATTGCAAAAATGCTGAATTGAATTCTGGCACCGTGTCCAATTCGATTCTATAGTTTCGCATTTCTTGAAAAGGATTTCCAGTGGATGCGTATAGCGTAATTTCTGTTTGGGGAATTACAGCATAATCTTGAGGAAAAACAGGAAGAAGATCTCCACTTGTGATCAGCAACTCTACACCTATTACAACATTATTGCTGTTGTCATTTAATTCTGAAATTAAATCCGCGGGATAATCTACGAGCACATCAAAACGATTCATTCCCACACCGCGAAGCCGATCGACCTCAATCTTAAAGCGCAAGGTATCGCGATAATACAAATGAGGAAGAACCGCAGTGTAAGAAGTGTCTGAGCCATCAGGAAAGTGCCTTATGAGCTCAGTGCTTAATGGCTGGTTAATGGCTTTGCCAATATTGTGCAAAGCCAGATAAACAACAAAGGAGTCCAGTTCGGTGCTGACTTCCGATGGGTTGAAACTGATATCCGGTGCCTCAACCAGAAAATCAGGCAATTCATGAGAATGAACGCGGATTGCAGGATCACCGTGCAATGCAAGAGTTAGTGTCGTATTGTTGATGTAAAAATTGCCACCGGCTCCTTGAATATCTTCTATGCATTTCTTCATGCAATGGCCTATACTATAACCGTAGCTTTTTTGAGCAAATCGCTTATACAAAGCATTGGTGAAGGCATCAAGAAACCCCGGAATTCCAACGTCGCCCTTTGCAATAAAACCAATAGTTCCGCCATAAGGGTAAAGGACAAAAATCTCGCTGGTGCTAGTGAAAGTAGGAAGATGTACATTCCCTGTATAGCAAGAATTGCCAATCAGGATTGGATATTTTCCATTATTGTTATAAGCGGAAGGATGATCTATATTTTGATCGAAACCGTTGGAAGTGGCATGTCCAAAAAAAGTCATAATGGAAACTCCGCTTTCAATTAATGTCTGAATGGAATCCGAAAGATTGAATTGGATAGGATCTGAATTTGATTTCAAAAAAGTATGAACGTTTCCACCGAAACAAGTGTCTTCTGCTATAACCTCGTAGTCGTGTAAGTAGTTTTCGAACAGCGTTTGTTCAAATTCATTTCCTCCACCTCCGAAATGCAATATTTGTTTCATCCAGTCTGCCGCGGGAGCACTTTCATGTTGAACTACTTTGTTGAGATAATCTAATACCTGATCTCCATTTATTGCAGCTAATCTCCCCGTTGGAATGGCGGGCTCGGTAATGGTACCTGCCAGACCTGATGTAAATACCACGTCACTTGAAGGATAGCCCCATGTTGGGACTAAAGTATTGGCATAAGCTTCAACCGATTTTCTTGATCCGGGAGTATTGGAAATACTTGGACTATGCACTGATTTTCCAACAAGAAAAAGGGATGATGGCGCTTGAGGCCATGTATTGAGCAGGTGATCACAAAAGCGACGTATTGCAAGTGGATTCTGATAAATACCAGCACCGTATTGGTGATAGAGCTCTTCTACATCTGCTAGAAGACTTTCTGTTTGTCCATTATTCCTATATGAAGCATAATTTTGTGCGTAATTGAGCAGCTTTTTATGTGTAACAATTATAAATGCTGAATCAAGTGGATTGGCCGCATAATTAACAAAGTAACCGCTTGTGTTTACGGGTTCGATTATGTTGGCTGAAACAGTATTTAAATCACATAGCAACATGTTTTTGATTGATCCGGCGCCCATAGCAATTAATGCACGGATGGTATTTCCATTTGGCTGAATCTGTATTTCTTCATCTATAAATCCATATTCATCTAAGGTGAAAAGTGCCGGAGATAAAGAGGAATAATTTAATAAATCAATTCTAACTATTCCATCTAAATCGTGATCCTGAACACTAAAAAAATGAGAAGCAGAGGGCCCAGAAAAATCATTATTTCGGGCGTAATCAATTTCAATGTAACTCACGGCATGAAAGTCAGTAGCGACATTCAAATCATTTATAGATTTGTGCGTTATACGAGTTGTGGCTCCTACCGATTGTGCTGGAACTTGAAAACTTATTTTATTAAGCTGATAACCATGATAAATACTATCCATTACCAATTGAAATGGATTACCATATCCTATTTGCAAATGGTGATTTGGATTGCCATTGGCAGATGAAACACTGGCGGAAACCGCAAGCACTTCAGCATTGGGAGCATCCAGCCCCGTATAAGCATTTGGTGTAAGTATGTCTTTCACACTGCTTCCCCCTTTTGGAAAACGATTGTCATACCATCCTTCAGCGGCTTCATAGAAAGGAAGAGTGATAGCGTTATTATCTTGTTTTCCTATAAAGTACTCATTTGACCAGCCTTCAATGACTTTTTTTCTAAGAAAGGGAAGGACTGGATAGTCATCAGGATTTCCGGCATATAACAGGGAAGTATGAAGAGCTGTTTGATTAGGATCATAGCTTATATAATAGGTGGCAGTGTCGTTGAAAAGCGAATAATACGGATGAACATGGTTTTGAGGATTGTCATAAACCAAGTCATCTAACCAACCATCATTAGCATTTAGCCAGATCAGAATTTTATCCCCTGGATTAAAAGTTCCATCATTTCCATCAATAACTTTGTATTTCAGTTTTCGTTCTTGTCCAAATAGTTGAATCAAATCTGAACTGGCATTATTCACAGGAAAACCGGCGCTTAAGAGATCATTATAGCTAATTTCAAAAAGACCGCTGTTGGCAGTGCGGATTTTCCAATGCTGAACATTGTAATTAATCCACTCATTGCCATATTGTGCATGCGACTGTAGTGCTGCAAAGCAGAACAGTAGAATAAAAACAATTGAAGCAATGTATCCTTTTGCCATCTTACTCAATGATGTTATCAAAGATAGCCAAAGTAAAATGGATCAGGAACCTTTGAAAATGTTGAACTTCAACGAAAAGATGTTGGAATATAGAGCGGCACTCTGATCGCCAATGTCAGTTAGGGCGTAATCTAAGTATACTTCTCTGATTTTCAGTCCAATACCGAAATTGGGTTGGAAAGTCAATTCTTCTTTATCAATCTCACTATTAATGCGCTGTATATTGCCAATGCCAGCTCTTAGGAATACAATATTCTGATATCCAAATTCGAAGCCCATGTGCGGATCAAAACTCAGGGGATTGCTTCTGATCAGTACATTTCTTTTACCATCTGTTGTGATATCCAGATCAATTTCAGCCAATAATTTGAATTTTTCTGAGAATGTAAATTCTCTGGCTACTGCTCCAATTAAACGCGGTAACGTAATTTCAAGCGAGTTTACCGGTATTTCATTTCCGGTTAATACGAATACCTCTCTTGTTCTTTCATCCAAGGTAAAATTCCAAGCATTGAAGGTAGATGTTACATCGCGTAAACTTGCCCCAAACTTCCAGTTTTTGCGTTGGTAGGTTAAACCGGCATCTAGTCCAAACCCCCATGAATTGGCAAAATCTCCAACTTTGCGGTAAATGATTTTGGCACTACCGCCCACATGGAGTCCGGGCACTTTTAACTTACGAGCATAGCTGAAAATAAAGGCATAATCGGCTGCCGAAAAAGAAGTGATCCTATCATAATTGATATTTCCATCGGCATCAATAAGTTCGGTGGTATTTGGAATATCATCTACACCAAATCTTATTAGAGTGAATGCAGCTGCACTGGAGCTGTCGAGACTTTTTCCGATTGCAGCATAATCGAATTTTGCAATTCCAGCAAAATATTCGGCATGCATTGCAGATACTTGAAGGTCGGATTTTATTCCAATCAAACCTGCGGGATTCCAATAACCGGCAGTAACATCATTGGCAGAAGCTACATAGGAGTTTGACATACCCAACGCTCTTGCACCAACTCCTATGGCTAAAAATTCATTGGAATATTTAGGAGCAATAGATCCTGATGAGCCTTCTGCCGTTTGGCCCTGAGTAAAGCCCGCAAAGGCTAGAGCTACTAGTGAAATGGAAAGTGAAATGCGTTTTAGAAGCATTCTGAATGATAAAGTTAGCGTTTGGTATAGTGAGTTTAACTCTGAACTGCCGAATTTATTGCTTTTAATAACTCGAAATCAGATGCGCCATGAGATTCGATAACATCTTTCATTTCGAAATTCAACAAAGCATGGGTTGTAGATGCACCGAATGATATAATTGCCGCCTCTTTTAGGATATTATTGCGCTCAAAAAAAGACATCACATTACTAGGGCTGCTGAAGATATAAAGATCACAATCTTCAATCTTTTTTGCTTCAGGCATTGTTTTATAGCAAATTATTTCTGTAATCTGATTTGCCGGAAACGCTTGTTGAATTTTACGCAACCCTTTTTCAGGTGAAGGAAAGAACACTTGTTCGTCTTGAACTAAAGTCTTGAATTTTATTGCCACATTCTCTATAGGGCCATCTTCTCCACAAAAAGCCACTTTGCCGAAATTACTTAATTCATTAGAGGTACCCTGCCCTATGGCCGCTAGTTTGCCTGTTTTGCCGCCTTGTGCAAAATATGCCCGAACAGCGTAAGGAGAACTAAAAAAAATCCAAGAGTCTTCTCCCAATAGATTGATATTGAAAGGAATATACTCCCGTCTAATCATACTCTGTAGCACAAGCTCATATCCCTGAGTGAGTAATGTTTCGGATAGGGAAACACATTCTGATTGCTCTCTAGACAGGAAAATTTTCAAAGTTTATGTTTGATAATTTGATCCGTAATTTTTTGAGCTAAAATAGCAGGATTATCGCCCGATTCCCTGAAAAATGCCATCGGTTCTTTCCATTTTTTCGCATAGGCTACGTGTAGAGTGTAAAGTCCATTAGTGTGGCTGCAATAGGCTCCCAAAGGGACTTGACAGCCACCTCCTATTTGTTTTAGAACGCTACGTTCGGCATTAATGATAAGCTGCGTTTCCTGATGATTGAGCTTTTGCAGAATTTCAAGAACTGTTAGGTCATTAGCTCTGGCTTGGATTCCCAATACGCCCTGAGCAGGAGCCGGAACAAACTGACTTGGATCAAGCGCTTGAAGATGAAATTCCGATAAGTCAATTTCAAGACGATCAATTCCGGCTTTAGCGAGAAGAATAGCATCGTATAAGCCATCTCTCAGTTTTTGAACGCGCGTAGGAACGTTTCCCCTCAAATCGCTCAGTTTGGCATTTGGAAAGTGATGTTGGATTAGTGCTTTTCTGCGGGCTGAAGATGTTCCTAGATTTGGGTTTTCAGGCCCTGATTTCAATTCGCTACTAGTAAATCGATCTTTGCGCATTATGAGCAAATCTCTTGCGTCAGCGCGCTGGCTCACGGCTGCAATAATGAGTCCTTCAGGATTTGTAGTCTCCAGATCTTTATGCGAATGAACAGCAATATCTATTTCAGAACGCAGTAAGGCTTCTTCTATTTCTTTGGTGAAGAAACCTTTACCTTCCATTTTATCAAATCCAATATTTTGAATTTGATCGCCTGATGTTTTGATGATCTTGATGTCAGATGTGACACCAATTTCAAGTAACTGCTGTTGCACGTGTCGAGCTTGCCAGAGTGCTAAATCGCTACCCCGACTACCGAGAATGATTTTTCTTGAAAATGACATTAATTATTAAGCTTCCGGTCAAGCATGACCTCTTTGGCCATCTTCATCGGTACGCTAATATATTTCTTCTCGAGATAATCCATGATTCGACCGAGCAATTCTTTTGAATCGCCATCCAGGGATTCGAGTTCTTTGGCGAAAACCACACCTAAAGCAGTTTCGCGTATTTCTTTAATTTTTTCAGGAATGCTCTGCATTGCAAGTTCTATCTGCCGCTGCTGGTAAATCGATTTGAATTCGTTACAGGATTCTAGAATAATGCCTTTTGCGGCATCAAGTGCTTTGCTCCTTTCAGCAATATTTGCCTCAGCCGTTTTTTTCAATTGGGCCATACTGAAATACTCCATCTTGTAATTTTGAACTAATGTTGGATCTACATCATTAGGCAAAGCCAAATCAATTACAAGTTTGCGGTGTATTTCGCTTTTATTCAATTTGTGGTATAAAGCGGCGTCAATAATAGTGGTTGCGGCACCGGTGCATGTTACAATAACGTCAAATCCATCATTATAATCATAAAGTTGATCTAAAGACATTGCAGTACCGCCCAATCTTTCCGCTAATACTGTGGCTTTATCGAGGGATCTATTGCAAATAGTGATATTGCTATAATGATCCTTTTCAAGAAACTTGCTAAAACTGCTAATTATTTGTCCGGCTCCCACAAGCAGCAAACGGGAATTGGAAGGAGGATTAAATTCTTTAAACTTATGCCAGGCGAGCGAAACAACAGAAACAGGTCTACGTGAAATTTCTGTTTCGGTGTAAACTCGTTTTGCACTTTCGATAATCTTTTTCATCACTAATCTCAACAAATCGCCACTCAGTTTGGCCTTGCGACTTTCTTCAAAAGCTTTGCGCATTTGAGTAATGATTTCTCTTTCGCCAATTACCATTGATTCGAGCGATGCGCTCACTCGAAGAAGATGTTCAAATGCCTGCTCCCCTTCAAAAATTTCAGCAGATTCAACTAATAATTCAATATTGGCTTCCGGTATTTCGGGATAAAGTATTTTCAGGAAAGCTGAAGTTTGACCTTTGCAGAGAAAGTTATCGTGATGAATTACGTATTCAACCCGGTTACAGGTGCTTAGAAACATGACCTCCTTAAAATCCATAGCATCAGCGGCAATGCGCAGTCTGTTAGTGCGAAGATGGTCTTCTATATGCAATTGTCCTATTGCATCAAGACCTGCACTTTTGTGCGTAATAGCTATAACTTTAAATTCTTTCAATGAAAATCCCGATTTGAGATGTGCAAAGATGGCATGATCTTCAATCGGGACTGTCATAAAATTGTCAAATACCTAATTTAGAGGCATTCTTAATTAGTTGCAATCAGTGGCATAAGCAGCAAGGAAAAAGAAAAGCTCTTCCAACCAGGTATTTCCATCTCCATTAATATCAATGGGACAACCGCCTGTGCAGCCGAATTCAGAGAGGAGGAAAAGCAAATCGGTAACATCTACCTGCCCTGAATTATTGAAGTCGTTGTAACATGGATTTGGTCCCGGATCGAGCGTGAAGCATACATTATTAAATATCTCACTTTCTACTGGAATTAAAATCGTGCCATCAGGATTTAATCTACGGATTTGGAAATTGAAGCAACCTTCAACAAGACCGGTGCTGGTGATTTGGGCAACGAGAACCCTACCATTTTCGTCAGGGGAGTTTTGCGGACTAAATCCTTCAGTGGTAATAAAAACACCTGATCCAAAGAGATTATTCAAGAGTAAGTCACCCCCGGCTTCCCAACTATCGAAGATAGAAGGATCAGTAACTACATACAGGATATTGTCAATGTTATTTTCATAGCCAATAGTGAGCCATGAGTCATAAGCCAATGTTGGATCCAAATCTATAGCTTCAGGAATTATACCATCGGCAGTAGCAGCACCTAAAGGATTTTGGTAAAATCCTGTTGTGGAGTTGAGAGAAAGTGGAGTCAAAAAGTCACCGTAGTTGATTTGAAGCTCCCAGTTTTCGGGGATACTTGCATATACACGCCAACAAGTTACGCCTGGCCCAGTTTGAGCCTCAAGATCAGAATAAACAAAGGGGTCAATGCTAACTTCTTCCCACTCCAGATTGAGGTATGGAGATTGAGCCATAGAACTTAAGGCCAGAGAGGAGAAAGCGATTAGGGTGAAAATCGATTTCATAAGTATAGGGGGGTTTATAAGTGAAAGTTAAGCAATTAACTTATAAATCAGCGTGATTTGTATCACAACAGCGGAACAAAAACATTGTTCGCTTGAATTCCAAATGAACAATATTTCCCCAAGTAAGGCTAAAAAATTGGCTGCCCTGATTAATCAGAACAGCCAAATCCTTTAAATAATTGAGAAATCGCGAAAAACAAGATTGACAAAGTACTTAACCACTACACATTTCGCAATCAGGACCATTTTCTATTGAGCAGGCAACAACCGCCGCCTCTTGATCCATAATGCTTTGATTGACAGCCGATTCAGTTATTTTAAGCTCCTGACTTGGAGCTTCAACCTGATATTTTTTGTCAACAGTAAATTTGATAGCATCTGCCGCCGCTTTGGTGCGCAGGTAGTACATGCCTGTTTTTAGTCCACGCTTCCATCCATAAAAATGCATAGAAGTCATTTTACCAAAATCCGGATTGGCCATAAACAAATTGAGCGATTGACTCTGATCGATAAATGCTCCACGATCCGCCGCCTGATCAATAATTACCTTTTGTGAAATCTCCCAGGCTGTTTTGTAAAGCGCCTTAAGATCATCCGGAATTTCATTAATATTTTGAACTGAACCGTTGGCAGCAATAAGCTTATTTTTCAAATCTTCATTCCAAAGACCTAAACGGTTAAGGTCATGCAACAGATGTTTGTTTACCACAACAAACTCTCCTGAAAGCACTCTACGGGTGTAAATATTAGATGTATAAGGCTCAAAACACTCATTATTACCTAAAATCTGAGCAGTACTAGCAGTTGGCATAGGAGCCAAAAGCAGAGAGTTGCGCATACCGTGTGTTTTGATTTCTTCACGAATGGTAGCCCAGTCCCATCTGCTAGTAGGAGTAACATTCCACATATCAAACTGCAATATACCTTCAGATGCTGGTGAACCCGGGAATGTTTCATAATGACCTTCAGTAATGGCAAGGTCTTTAGAAGCATTAAGTGCAGCGAAATAAAGTGTTTCAAAGATTTCAGCGTTAAGTTTAGCCGCTTCTTCAGAGTCAAATGCATAACGCATAAGGATATAGGCATCTGCAAGACCCTGAACTCCAATACCGATAGGGCGATGACGCATATTTGACTTGCGGGCCTCCGGAATGGGGTAATAGTTATTATCTATGATTTTATTCAGATTTTTTGTCACCTGATAAGTAACATCATACAAGCGTTTATGGTCAAACTTTCCGGCATCAATAAATTTTGGCAAAGCAACAGAAGCTAGATTGCAAACCGCAACTTCATCTGGAGCAGTGTATTCCAGAATTTCTGTGCAAAGATTTGAGCTCTGAATAGTTCCGAGGTTTTTCTGATTCGATTTTGAATTGCAGCTATCCTTATATAACATGTAAGGAGTGCCGGTTTCAATTTGAGATTCAATTATTTTGTTCCACAAATCTTGGGCACGCATGGTTTTTCTGCCTTTGCCTTCCATTTCATACCTTTCATACAAGCGCTCAAATTCTTCGCTATGACAATCGGAAAGTCCGGGACATTCATTTGGGCACATCAAAGTCCAATCACCGTTAGCCTCAACACGTCTCATAAACAAATCCGGAATCCAAAGCGCATAAAATAAATCGCGTGCTTTTTGTTCTTCTTTACCGTGATTTTTCTTGAGTTCCAGAAAATCTTCAACATCTGCATGCCAAGGCTCTACATAGATGGCGAATGAACCTTTTCTTTTACCACCGCCCTGGTCAACATAGCGCGCAGTATCGTTAAATACCCGAAGCATCGGCACAATGCCGTTTGATGTTCCGTTAGTACCTTTAATATAAGAGCCTTTAGCCCTTACTTTATGTATTGCGAGCCCTATTCCGCCTGCACTTTGGCTAATTTGAGCACATTGTTTGAGGGTGTCATAAATTCCACTGATGCTATCTTCAGACATCTGAAGAAGGAAGCAAGAGCTCATTTGTGGTTTAGGCGTACCAGCATTAAATAGCGTAGGAGTAGCATGGGTAAACCAACCTTCACTCATCATGTGATAAGTGTTGATAGCCGAAGTAATATCTTCTTTGTGGATGCCAATAGCAACACGCATTAACATGTGCTGAGGACGTTCAGCCACATGACCGTCAATTCTTAAGAGGTAGGATCGATCAAGCGTTTTAAAACCGAAGTAATCGTAGTTGAAATCGCGGTCATATATAAGCGTTGAGTTCAACAGATCAGCATTAGCCTCAATTATGGCATGAACATCTTCAGCTATAAGCGATGCATTTTTCTCGGTTTTGGGATCTATATAAGAATAGAGATCGTTTATAGTTTGGGAAAACGATTTTGTAGTGTTCTTATGAAGATTAGACACGGCAATGCGCGAAGCAAGTAGCGCATAGTCGGGATGAGTAATCGTCATGGTAGCTGCAATTTCAGCTGCCAGATTATCGAGTTCGGTGGTAGTAACGTTGTCGTAAACGCCTTCAATAACCTTCATTGCGACTTTAACGGGATCTACGACGACATTAAGTCCGTAGCATAATTTTTTAACCCGGGCAGTGATTTTATCGAACTGCACTGTTTCTTTTCTGCCGTCTCGCTTGATTACAAACATAGTCTGAGGAATTTAGAGGTGTATATATAGGTGTGTTGCTTTCTTAGTAAGGATACTTTTCCCTTCCGGCAGTTTAGAAACCCGTCGGTCGGCATTAAATCCGTACGATTAATGTTTAGGATAAATCAGAAGGGTGAATCTGTTTTAAACTCCTTTTCTGCTGCGGACTGTCCAACTCCGGCTTTTTTGTACTCACCCACCCGACGTTCGAAGAAATTAGTCTTGCCTTGGAGCGAGATCATGTCCATGAAGTCAAACGGATTAGTGGCATTGTATACTTTGGCGTTGCCCAATTCTACGAGCAAACGATCGGCTACGAATTCGATGTACTGCGACATCATATCAGCATTCATCCCAATCAACCTCACAGGCAGCGCATCGTTTACAAATTCCTTCTCTATTTCAACGGCATTAGTGATGATTTCACGGATGCGTTCTTTAGGAAGTTTATTAACTACGTGATTGTTATAAAGCAGACAAGCGAAATCGCAATGCAATCCTTCGTCACGTGATATCAATTCATTAGAAAAAGATAAGCCAGGCATCAATCCTCTTTTCTTCAACCAGAAAATGGAACAAAAACTTCCGGAGAAGAAAATGCCTTCAACTGCAGCAAAAGCAACAAGGCGCTCAACAAAACTTCCATTGTCAATCCAACGCAGCGCCCACTCTGCTTTTTTCTTCACACAATCTAGGGTGTCGATAGCGTTAAAGAGCATGTTTTTTTCAGCGGTGTCCTTAATGTATGAATCAATAAGTAGAGAGTAAGTTTCGCTGTGGATGTTTTCCATCATTAACTGAAAACCGTAGAAAAATTTAGCCTCGGTGTATTGAACTTCGGCAACAAAGTTCTCTGCGAGGTTTTCATTTACGATACCATCACTAGCAGCAAAAAAGGCCAATACATGTTTAACGAAAAAACGTTCATCGTCACTGAGTTTTTCATTCCAATCAATAAGATCGGCTCCTAGGTCGATTTCTTCTGCAGTCCAGAAACTGGCTTCTGCCTTTTTGTACATTTTCCAGATATCATCATGTTGAATTGGGAAAAGGACAAATCGATTAGGATTTTCAGTGAGGATGGGTTCATTCATTTTATTCAATTTTATATCACCCTTCCCTTCACTTTGGGCTTTGTTGAGGTTAGGGGTCGAGGCGTCCATGTTAATACTTAATAAACGTTCAAATAATGCTTTTTTATTGTTTCGGGAAGTCCCTGTCTTTGAGCACGTTCTACCGAAAAGTCCCAACAGTTGCGGGATTGCTTCATTGACATTCCAAAAATTGTCAAAAAAAAACCACAGGTCAACCCTAAACAATTCACATTCGGTTAGAGTTTTAAACATGCCCTTTTCGGTTCCTTCGTTGAGCCTTACTAGCATTGAAATGTGTGAAAACATTTCAGCTAAAACAACACTTTCCGAGGGGTAAATACCGAAATTTGTGGCACAGTTTTCCCTGTAGGCCATCGTTAATTTTGGCTTAACATAATGATAATCAACACAAGGGCCAAAATGTTGGTTAAACCATGGATGAATTGTTAAAAAGTTAAGGGTTCTTTTGGCTTGAATTCTCAGTTAAAGTTTCGGGAAACGAAAAAGCACGTGGCCAATTTCAAAATATTTCAAAAGAAAATAGTTCATCGGGAGACTTCTACCTCTCTTTCTTATAGTCTCTTTTGTTCTTCTGCCATTCTGTCGTTAAAAATTCAATAGGCACGGTTTTAGACTTTAGCACAAAACCTTCACGTAAGGCATAAATTGGACTAAATTAGCGCCCTCAAGGCAAGTCCTAACATGCTTTTTAAAGAAAATACCATGCTTAGTTTTACCAAAATTATCAAGAGATTCATCGGTGATAAAGCCGAAAGAGACAACAGTGAAATAGCTCCTATAGTGGAGCAGATCAATGCCTTGGCCCCTCGCTATCAAGCCATGACCCATGATCAGCTCAGGGAAAGTTCTGCCGATCTTAAGGTAAGAATCAAGCAATTTGTTGCTTCCAAGGAACAAGAAATGGAACAACTCAAGGTTCAGGTGGAGTTGCAACCTAATATGGACGTGCATGCGCGTGAATCCATTTATGAGCAAATCGACAAACTGAATAAGGAGGTTGATGTTCAACTGGAAGAAGTGTTGAACGAAGTGCTGCCCGAAGCATTCGCCATCGTAAGAGAAACTGCAAAAAGATTTAAGGAAAATAAAATAGTGCGCGTAAAAGCATTGGATTATGATCGAGATCTTGCCGCCGTTCATCCTCATATCTCAATAGAAGGAGATACAGCCATCTGGAGTAACACCTGGAAAGCAGCAGGAGTTGATGTTACCTGGGACATGGTACACTATGACGTGCAGCTCATTGGCGGCGTTGCACTGCATCGCGGAAAAGTAGCAGAAATGCAAACAGGTGAAGGTAAAACCCTGGTAGCCACTTTGCCAGTTTTCCTAAATGCTCTTACCGGAAAAGGCGTTCACCTTGTAACTGTAAATGATTATTTGAGCCGACGAGATAGTGAGTGGATGGGGCCATTGTACCAGTTTCACGGATTAAGCGTGGATTGTATCGACAAACACCAACCCAATTCAGACAATCGAAGAAAGGCATATCGCTCTGACGTCACTTTTGGAACCAATAATGAGTATGGCTTTGATTACTTGCGTGACAATATGGCTGTTCGTCCTGAACACCTGGTGCAGCGCAAACTTCATTATGCTATTGTGGATGAGGTGGATTCTGTATTGATAGATGAGGCACGAACGCCATTGATCATTTCAGGCCCGACTCCTCAAGGTGATAAGCATGAGTTTAATGAGCTTAAACCTAGAGTGCAATTGCTTTTCAATGCACAAAAGCAGGTGATAACACAGTTTTTGGCTGAAGCAAAAAAGAAACTTGATGCAGGCGAGGGCAAAGTATCTAAGGAGGATCAGGCGGAAGGTGCATTGGCCTTGTTTAGAGCTTACCGCGGTTGGCCTAAGAACAAAGCACTAATCAAGTTTTTGAGTGAAGAAGGCATCAAACAGCAATTACTCAAAGTCGAAACATACTACATGCAAGACAGTCAGCGTGAAATGCCAAAAGCTGACAAAGAATTGTTTTTCGTGATTGATGAAAAACATAATTCCGTTGAGTTGACTGAAAAGGGCATTGAGCTGATTTCAAATAACGCTTCCGACAATGATTTTTTCGTTATTCCGGATGTAGGTTCAGAAATTGCCAATATAGAATCTACAGGGAAAGCGGAGGAAGAGCGTTTAAAAATGAAGGATGAGCTGATGCGCGATTTCAATGTGAAATCAGATCGTATTCACACCATCAATCAGCTCTTAAAAGCTTACACCGTTTTTGAGCGTGATGTGGATTATGTGGTGATGGAAAACAAAGTGAAAATTGTGGATGAACAAACCGGCCGTATTATGGAAGGCCGACGTTATTCCGACGGTTTGCATCAGGCCATCGAATCCAAAGAGAATGTGACCGTTGAAGCGGCTACTCAGACTTATGCAACTGTTACTTTGCAGAATTTTTTCCGCATGTATCACAAGCTGGCCGGTATGACCGGAACAGCAGAAACGGAGGCCGGTGAACTTTGGGAAATCTACAAATTGGATGTGATGGTGATTCCTACGAATCGTTCAATTCTAAGAAAAGATTTAGAAGACAAAGTTTACAAAACTAAGCGCGAAAAATACAACGCTATTATTGATGAAATTGGCGTTCTGCGTGAAAAGGCTCGCCCTGTGCTAGTAGGTACAACTACCGTTGAAGTATCTGAATTATTGAGCAAAATGCTCACCATGCGCAATATTCCGCATCAGGTTTTGAATGCGAAATTACACCAACGTGAAGCGGAAATTGTAGCTGCAGCAGGACAAGCCGGAACAGTTACGATTGCTACTAATATGGCGGGTCGTGGTACCGATATCAAATTAGGTGCAGGGGTAAAAGATTCTGGTGGATTGGCTATTGTGGGCACTGAGCGCCATGATTCGCGAAGAGTTGATAGGCAGTTAAGAGGTCGTTCGGGCCGTCAGGGTGATCCTGGCTCTACTCAGTTTTATGTTTCGCTCGAAGATGATTTGATGCGTCTTTTTGGCTCTGATCGAATCGCTAAAATGATGGACCGTTTGGGCCTCAAAGAAGGTGAAGTGATTCAGCATAGCATGATCACTAAATCGATTGAGCGTGCACAGAAAAAGGTGGAGGAAAACAACTTTGGAATTCGTAAGCGATTGTTGGAATATGACGATGTAATGAACTCACAGCGTGAAGTAATTTACAAACGTCGCCGACATGCTCTTTTTGGTGAGCGCATGAAGCTCGACATTGCCAATATGTATTATGACTTGGCGGAACGCATTATCAACGATACTCACCCAATCAAGGATTTTGAGCACTTCAAATTGGAGTTATATCGTCATTTTGGAATGGAATCGCCATTTACTCAAGAGCAATTTCTTTCAGGAAATCCTCAAAATTTGGGGTCCAAATTGTTTGATTCAGCAATGGCTCATTATCAGCGCAAAGCCGAAATGCTCGCTGATCAAGCTTACCCTGTTATTAAACAAGTTTTTGATGATCCTAGTAACAATTACGAAAGTATCGCGGTGCCTTTCTCTGATGGGCGTAAAACGCTCAATGTGGTTTGCAATCTTATTGAGGCAGTAAATACAAATGCCAAGGTTTTAATTGAATCAGTGGAGAAAAGTGTTACTCTTGCGATTATTGATAATGAGTGGAAAAACCATTTACGAGGAATGGATGATTTGCGAAGTAATGTTCAATTTGCCCAGCATGAGCAAAAAGATCCTCTCTTGATTTACAAATTTGAGAGTTACAAGTTGTTTAGCCAAATGGTGAATAAAGTGAATGGTGAAATTGCATCATTCCTAATGAGAAGCACATTACCGGTTACAAATCCAACACAGCAAGTTCGTCAGGCTCCTACCTCTTCTGCCCCGGCACCGAAAGTTCAAACTAACAAAGAAGGAATGCCTAATTTGGCGGAGCGAGCAAGTATGCAAAGGCCTGCCAATGCGCCCCAAGCACCCAAAGCGGTTCAGCCTGTGAGAGTGGAGAAAAAGGTAGGCAGAAATGATTTGTGTCCCTGTGGCTCTGGTAAAAAGTTCAAGAGTTGTCATGGACAGAATGAAGGTTGATAACGAACACAAGTTTTCTATTTAGAATTAAGGAAAGGGCCCCGAGGAAGGGCTCTTTTTTTATCGTTGATATAGATATTAAGATTTCTCTTTATGAATGCAAAAAGATTGGGTCAGTTTATTTGAATTGATTAAATTTAATTTTTAATAAGTAAGCGCAATGATTTATAGTAAACACCTGGAATTTGAGTCAGTTAATGCACAATTAATGGAAGTTATGTTCCCGGTTGAATCAAGACCTATTTTCGCTGAAAGCGCCTTTGTTCAAACCAATATGTTTGAAGAAGTTAGAAGCGGCAGAAGGCTCATCAGAGATTATCGGGCCATTGTTAATTCTGCGAAAAATGAAGTATTGTGTGTTGTGTCAAAGGATTATAATCTTATTACCAACGCGGAAGCTTTGAAATATGGAGAGCTTGCTTTTGCGGAACTATTTAAGGTGAAAGGCGATTTGACTGTTTTTAAAGTTACCAGCTCCAGAAGAAATACGATATGTCATATTGATTTGGTTCATAAGGACGTAAATTTTGAAGTAGCAGAACAAGATACTTGGTATCCGTTTATCCGAATTACAAATAGCTACAACAGGACTTACGCTTTAAGTTTTGAATTGGGCTTTGTAAGAAAGCTGTGTTCCAATGGTTGTATTTTTAGTAAAGAGGTAATAAAAATTAAATATATACATTCTAAACCATTTAAAACCCCGTCTGTGGTTGCTGTTCCTGATGAACTGGAGGCGGCAAAAAAACATTTTATACAATACATGCTAGAATTACATAAAATATTTATTCCAGAAGAGTTTGTGTTTCCTATAGTTTGTAAGGCATTGGATGTAAAAAAGCCCAAGCTGGGGGCAAAGGATAATTTTTCAATTCAGAGGGAGAAGAACTACGCGAAATTGCGAAATGATGTGCACGAATTGTGGCTGAAGTATCGTGAAAAGGAGAGTGGTTCAGCCTACACAGTGTTCAATATAATCACCGATTTGGTTTCCTTTCAGGAACAATATCATAATCTATCAGACTATCCTTTAAATCCGTCTTCTTTTTATCACAAGTCGAGCAGATGGGCAGAGAATTTCGCTAAAATAAGTTCTAATAATGAATTTGATATTGCGGATTATTTGGAGAACTAATTCTTCAAACTGCTTTATCTTTCAATACTAAGTTTCTGGTGATTTTGATTGTTAATTAGCAGTGTGTAAACCCCACGATTTAATTGATTTACGTGTAAAGACATTTGGTTAGAATTACCTAATTGTTGATGAACGAGCCGGCCTGTCATATCAAAAACTCTAACTTCAGAAATTGGCTTATCTGAATTAAGGAATACAACGGTGGATGCCGGATTTGGATACATACTTATTGCAGAATTTTGGTTCTCAATAATGGTGTCAGGGTCAGGCATCAATTTCCATGAAGAGCCAAAATGATTATCCAACGAGTTTGCGATAAGTTCTATGTACTGCCCTGATTCGGAAACTATTGGCCATTCTAATTCTGTTGAATAGGGAACATAATCAATGATAATTCCATGATCGTCCGATAGAAGAATGGTTTCTCCGGAGTTACCCAATTTCCCACTTTCCCAGTCAAATATTTGCCCTGACAAATCGGTTACCTGAGCCCAATCTTCTGTGATGTATATTTTTTCATCAGGCAGAATGAAGGTTCCCTCCGGAAATACAAAGTCGACTGCTTCTGAAATGGTATAATTACTGATTTCAATAACTGATTCTCCAAAGTTCCAAATGGTAATAAATTCTCTTTCCGGATTTAGCACATCCATGTACATTATTTCTGAAATGACAATTTTTGGATCAGCGTCAAATTCATGGTATAATGCGCCAATGTTTAGCCCATCATTGCCCGCAGCATTAGCAGGAGATGTAAAAGTCAATTGGAAATTATAATGCCCCGGGTCGATGTATTCAGGATTGTCTTCAATTACATTTCCTCCTGTCATTTCTCCAGTGTCATAAATACAATAATTGGCACTTATATCCGAATATTCATCTGCATAGATCGGTGCACTGCTAGAATTAGATAAGATAGTATTCGTAATATTAGCAAAACCACCTCCGAAACCCGGATTTTTCTCAAAACAAGAAATGCCATATACATTTGAGTATGTGCTTACATGATCAATATTAACAAAGGCCATATCTTTTATACCCACAGCGAGATTGCAATTTACTATTCTGGAATTTGAAATGGAAACCGTAGAACCTTGTCCGATAGATATTCCTTTGTCAGTTATATCATTAATAAAACAATTTTCAATTATAATATTTTCACAGGCCTCACCAATATCAATTCCATCGCTATTAAAGCCGTAAAAACCTTCGATTTTTGAATTTCGAATAATTCCATTCGTTACTTTGTCATAGTCTATTGCATCGGTATCAATTTGATTATTACCTTGAAATTCACAATCACTTATATATGCTTGTCCGTATTTAACATTTATCAAATCACCAGTAACAGCAGAATACAATTCACTGTTTGTTAGTGAAACATCTGAATATTCGGTAAAAATTGGGTTATGAAAATTATCTGTGAGATCGGCGTTGTCAATATTTAATTCACTAAACCAACCTGAAATAGCAGCGCGGTTGTGCACAAGATGTTCTCCCTTAGTGGCATCTTCAATTCTGAAATGATGGAGGTTGTTTATACCGGTGCAATTTTCAAAACTTATATTTCCCCAAGACTCTGCTCCATAGGCAGTATTTGCTTTAAATATAACTGGCAATACATCGCTGCCATTCACCTGTAAATCGCCTTGGACTATGAGTCTTGCTTCTGCCGGGAAGTGGATTTCTACTCCGGGTTCAATGCTGAGGGATACATTAGGTAAAACGTATGTATCACCACTTGCCAAATAGGGAGAACAATCAATTGTAAGTACAGTATTTTCTACAATTTCTGAAGGCAGAATGCATTCACCGCTTGGAATGTATCTTGCTATAAATCCTGCGTTTTGATTGAGGTTAATACTGAGTGTGTCACTCATTGAAATAACTTCTTCGGAGGGGCTTAAAATTGAGAATGAAGCATCAAAACTAATATCGGAACTACTTCCGTTACTTTGATGAATTTCAACTGCGATTACATTATTTCCATTAATCAGAGCTACTTCAAGCAAGTATTGGTTGAGGTTCACTTCATCAGCTCCAGCAATGGCTTCCAAGGCAAGTGTTTGTGTGTCAATGTAACCTTGAGGTAAATTATTACGCACTATTTCATTGCCATTCAGGTAAACTACCATGCCATCATCTCTCCGAACATTTAGCACACAACTTTGAGGAAGATCTGCATCACCTGTAAATTCAAATGTTTTTCTGAAATAAGTTGTGATGTATTTATTTCCGGGGTCTGGCCCATAAGATACTGTTGTATTTTCATCCCCATCTCCATAACCGAATTCTGCATTTCCCGAATCCCAAATTGCATCATCAAAATCAGTGGTTTTCCAGTTGTCTCCGGGGTAACTGCCATCATCAAGATAATTCCAGGTTTCTTCAAGATTAAAAAGAGGTTGAGAACCATAATTAGACCAACCTTCGAATACATATCCAGGATTGGGTTTAGCAATTAAATTCAAAGGCATTTCACTGAAGTAAGGGCCATTCCAAGGACTACCTGGAATTTTAAATTCATTTATTTTAATGGTCCCGCCATTATTCGGTAAACTAGCAGTGCCAATTGATACGATTGCGTTAAGGTCGAATGTTGATTGTAAATCAGCCATCATAAATGATTGACGGGAAAGCGCAAATGTTTTAAGAGCCTCTACTTGTTGTTCCCAAAATTCGACATTGGGCATGGCATCACCGTAGGGAGAGGTAGTTCCGAGGTAACGTTCAACATGGTAGTCAATTTCAGGAATTAGTGGGTTCTGAAATTGATCAACAAATTTGTTTACACGCAATGGATGATATGTTGTGTAAATATGATCAGCAAATCTTTGAGCAAAATAATTGGCGTAGTTTTCATTTTGAAAAATATGCTGCAGCCAAAGCCTTGCATAATCATAATTATTGCCTTGAGGAATAGAAAAACCATTGATTGGGTCATTGGTACTTCCGGTAAATCCTCTATCGAGATCACCGAAAATAAACTGCCACTTCCCATCATCATGCGGTTTCCATAACAATACATTGTGTCCCCAACTACTGTTACTGCACCACATTTCTGAAATCCAGTAATCTGTAAAGTTTTCTAAATCCACGACTTCAGCGAGTAGATCAAAATTTTGCAGTATGCTAAGGTCAGTGTTGAACAAAGCATTCATATATTGGTATTGTAAATCGGATCCTTCCTCTACTTCACCATCGTTGGCAATTATGTCAAAGCTGCCTTTTGGTAATCCGTAGGCTGATACAATGGTTTCCGCATTGCTCCTGGAGCGCATGTTGTGAATGCCCATGTATTCGCCATTGATAAAAACAATGCATTGTCTGAATCCCTGTTTAAATACCGGACCATTTTCCTGTGTCAGTGATTGGCATAAACCATCTCGAAAAAGGGTAAATGACCAATCGCTGCCACTTGCCCTCAATATAAATTCATCGTAGGAGTAGCGCTCTCTATCGTGAAAAATAGGGTAATCCAAATTGCCTGTGCCATACTGATTTCGGAAATAGATGCCAAGCATTTTTTGAGGTAATTGCCAGCTATACAATCCATTTATTTTAACCCCGGCTTGAAGATTAAAAACAGCTTGATTATTACCATCATTTTCAAAAAATTCAATATTGAGAGGGTGTTCCCATTCTGGCTTGAAATCCTGCACGTACAATCCAATTTCTGGATCCCAAAAATTTGCCGGATCTGAAACTAGGGATACTACCGGAAGTGCTCTTTCGGTAAGTGTTTCATCGAAAAAATAGGAGTTGGTGATTACGGGCCCAGGAATCTTCCCAACTTCAAAAACTCTTGCTCTTATAAATTTTGTGGTATCTACTAAGATTGGCGAAGCATAAATCAGATCGTTTTCTGTTGGGATTCTTCCATCTTCTGTGTAGTGAATTGTTCCGGCAAATGAACTCAATTGCAAGCTTAGAGGGCTGCTATAGAATCCGCCTTGTTGCGTAAAGTTAGGCTGGTAATATGTGATACCATCATAAGGTGTGGAGTTATTGTTACTCTCACCCGGACTTGGTTGCAAAAACCATTTCCAGTTCGGATCGGCATCAGTTTGTCTCCCATAACTTACATCTGTTTGCTGCAATGAGTAAGTGATGCCGTCAACCAATTCTAATTCCGGATTATACAATCCAATTTCTTCTCCATCACTCAATAATTTGAAAATGGTATGAAGTCCTGTGTCAGCGCCATCTGCCCAAAAGACAATAAAATCATTGCCTTGAATAAGGGTGTTGTTTGGTATGGTCCATTTAACGGTGTCGCTAAGATTGTCGGTTAGAAAGTAAGCCCCAAGATTAACGGCAAATGGAGATGCATTGTAAAATTCAATCCAATCAGCGCTTTCATTAAAATCTGGATCTGTTATCACAGAAGAGTTTGCCGCCATAAACTCATTTATATACAACTGAGCATTGGCAACAATTGAGCTCCAGCCAATAAGCCCGGCAATAAGAAATCTATACATGGTTCAAGGCAATGAACTTGAAAGGTAAAATTATTTTATCGAAATCAGCAATATCATATTTGCTGATAAATATCATGCTTTTGGGGGCCAGTCATTGCAAGCAAAATCAACAAGACTTTTAATCACATACATCACCAAACACAGCAAGAAATCCAAGTAGGTCATTGCTGTTTATAATACCGTCATCATTTCCGTCAAACAGACAATTATTATCACAATTAAAAGCACATGAAGCATCATCAATAGTGGCTTGTGGATTGTAGTTGATTGCAGCTTCGTAAATACAACCCGGAACTACGCAAGAACCATCATCTATGGTTGCCAAAGGGTTGTAATTGTTGGCTTCCGGGTTAGTGCAGCCTGCAAGTTCCCCGTCTGATTCATAATTGCAAAAAACATCATTTAATGCTGATACAAGTGGAGTAGAAGCTACGATTCCAGACCCTGGTAATGTTTCAATATAATCCCCGGTAATTTCCCAAATTATGCAACCTCGTAAATTGTAATCTACGGTGTATTCTGCTTTTTTCCTGATGCTTTCTTCATTATCAAAACTCACAAATGAATTTGAATTATTACCTATTAAATACGGAACTTTTGCTACATCATCCCAGTATTCTTCGAAGTTGCCCATTTGAAGAAGAATATTGTAAAACAGAGGTGTTCCATCATCATTGCCGAAATGCGCATAGTCCGGATTACCATTACCATTTCCGAATAAAGTTGGAGGCCCATTACTCATTTGTGACCTGCCATAAAAAGGCATTCCGATATTGATTTTATCGGGAGATACATTGTATTCATTGAGCAAACTTTGGATGGATGCGTTGCAATTGAAATCAGGATCACTAGGGCCGGAATAAAATAAAGGTGAATTATGATTGAGTTGAGTGTCCCAGCTACCGAAATAGTCATAGGTCATTATATTAAACATATCAAGCAAAGCACTTAAATTCTCCCATTCGTAATTGGCCTGATGCTCGGGTGCAGCGCCGATAGCGGCAGATATTAATAATTCTCTTCCTATTTCCGGCTCAATTGCATCAAGTTCATTTCGTATTTCCTGAATAAGCAGAGTGAAATTAGCTTTATCAGCCGGTGTGCCATTATGAACTGCATATCCGGGATATTCCCAATCAATGTCAACGCCATCTAAATCATAGAGTTCACAAATCAAAGCGCATTGGGATGCGAAGTTTTGTCGTTTGACCGGATCCGCTGCAATGGAAGGGAACAAACTGCTCAATGTCCATCCTCCCAGAGACACCAACAATTTAACGCCGTTTGCATGAGCGTAATCGGCTAGACTCGTGTTGGGTAAATGGTAATCCGAATTACCGAGATCGTACGAACTTTCATATCCGGCCGGTGCTACTGCCCAATTAATATTACCCAGCAAAATATTTTTATCTCCCCAAGGATCATTTACATTCAAATTACCATTGGCTTCCATATCCAGAAAGGCGTATTGGATAATGCTGTATTGGCTGTAGTCGATGCTCGTTGGACTCACAAGTTGTGATCGATCATACCACTGCCATCCGGGGTAGTATCCAACAACTTCCTTACATGTTTGAGCAGAACATATTTTACTAAACAAAAGTGCAAGCAGGATAAGACTTATAAAGGATTTATTGATTTGCATAGCTGGCAAATATATGAAATTGAAGATTCTATTTATTGATACGAAAAGCAACCTAATAGGAGATTAGTTGGTCTTTGAATTGGAAGCAAATTTAAATCATGAAAATAAAACTATTTATCTCGCTTATACTTAGCGTTTGGTCACTGAGTTTTTATGCACAATGCGAAAGCGTGAACACATTTACGATTGTTGCAACTTGTCCCGGTGAGGAAATATCCCTTTCTGCTTTATTAAATTTAAATTGCGATAACGCAGTAACGGTCAATTACACATGGACATTTCTGGATTTACAAGGAAACTTGCTTATACCTGATGAAATTGGCACTATCAATGCTGGGGATTTAATTCCGGTGCTTATAATTCCCGGTGGCTCCATCTATGAATCATTCGAAGCATGCCTATATATGCAAGTTTATGATGTTGGGGATCAGTTATTGGAGGAAGTTGAGCATTGTATTATACATAATTTTACAGCCCCTGATTTAACCGAAGCTTGGTTTAGTATTTCATGCGATGGCCATTGTTTTCAAATTCTGGCTTATGAATTAATGTGGCAGTATACTTACACCATAGATGGTATGCCCTTTTTCTTACAAGATTTTTATTACAGTCCTTATTGTATGGAAGAAGGGACACATGTTCTTGAAGCGAGTGATTTTAATGGCTGTGTGGATTCCTTTGTATTTGAAGCAGTGGGAGTGATGTCAGACAATAATGATGATTGTGAAACTGCTATCCCTTTGGCTAATGGTGTTTTAACCTATGATGAGATTTGCAGCCCAATGGATGTTAGCTTAGAATGCAATAATTTTAATGATTATGCTGATGATTGGTTTGTAATTAATTCAGGAGACTTCGTTCACATGAACGTAGGGGTCGAACTCATTGGTGATTCAATAGCTGTTTACGGCGTCCAAATTTGGGAAGAACAAATCCCTGGAGATTGTCAATCACTCCAACTATTCTATTGCGGCAATCTCAACGAAATTCAATCGTGTTATCAGGCTACTGATGATAGCTTTCTTAGTCCCAATACAAATTACTACATACAAATTTTGGCATCAACAGGTCTGGATTTTGGAATTGCTGTTTTATTGTCTGATGAAGAAGAATCATTATGCGGATGCACAAATCCATCCAATTGCAATTACAATCCTGATGCTATAATTAGCGATTGGTCTTGCGGGTATGAGGGATGCACAAATCCTAGTGCCTGCAACTATATGCAATACGCAATATGTGACGATGGGTCATGTTATTGGGGAAATAGTCTTGTTGCTCAATTGTTTCATGACGTGAATGGCGATGGATTTTGCAAGATGGATTTTTTGGAGAACCTTCATTAGGTAATACTGGCAGTATTTATGTGCAAGAATTGGGGGTGACACTTTATCCTGATAATAACGGATATTTTATTTTTCCCAACCTGGCACTTGGCACTTATACTATCGAATACACCGATAATAGCGATGTTTGGACACTTTCAACAGGTGATACTTTTACACTCACTCTTCCAACCTGCAATGGTGCTGAAATTGGGCTAATTCCAATCAGTAATACCCTCGTTCAGGTGAGTGGACCTTGTTGTATATGGATGATGGACATACATTGTCAGAACGGCTTCAATCCAGGATTATGGGTGCAAAATACAGGAACAGTTCCTTTAAATGGAACCTTCACTATGACTTTTAATCCGATTTTAGTTCCTGATTATCTTAATGGAACGGAACCTTATGATTCATACAGCAATGGTGTTATGGTTTGGAATATCGAAAATCAATTACCGGGTGAATCTATTCTTTATCAATGTCATATTAATGGCCCTGGGGTAGATTATGTGGGACAGGTTTTTCCATTCGATATGGTATTGGAATTAGTGGATGATGATGGGAATGTAATCTTTACACAAGATTGGCTTCTAGGTCCAACTGTTACTTGCGCTTATGATCCGAATGACAAATATGCAGTGCCTGCAGGATTTACAGAAGAACATTTCGTATTAGCCGAAGATGAAATTGAGTACCGTATTCGTTTTCAAAACACAGGTAATGCGCCTGCAGAAACCGTTATGATAGAAGATCAGCTTGATTTAAATAAATTGGATTTAATCACTTTCTACCCTGTTTTTGCCTCACACAATTACAATACTATTGTACAGGATGATGGATTAGTAAAATTTGTTTTCAATAATATTATGCTTCCTGATAGCACTAGTGATGAACCTGGCAGTCAGGGTTATGTAGTATATAGAATCAAATCATACTCCAGCTTAGAGCATGGTGATATTTTGAATAATACTGCATCAATATTTTTTGACTTAAACCCCCCTATTATCACCAATACCACTTGGCATACTATTTATAATTGTTCGGTTTTGGATGAATTACCTGAGTCCAATAACGTATGCCAAGGTGAATATTTAGGTCCTTTAATGGGGCCGGATTATGTTGAAGAATATATATGGACTTTGGATGGTGAAGAAATTTCAGGAAGTATTTCGCAAATAGAAATCCTAAATTTGGAAGCAGGTGATTACGTGCTTGGTTTAACTACTAGCAATCCACTTTGTACAGTTTATTCTGAAATGGATTTAATTGTGAATGAAGCCCCGGGTGAGGAGTTATCGCTTATCGGAAATCTTTTAACTGCTTCCGAAGGAACAAACTATGTTTGGTATCTTGATGCAGAAATAATAGAGGATGCAAATGAGCAAGAACTGGTAGCAAATTCTTCGGGCTCATATCATGTGGTTGTTACCAATGAATGGGGTTGCAGTAGTACATCAATAAGTCAGGATATTACAGTAGGTATTCCAGAGTCGCAAAAGTCTTTGTTCCAATTTTATCCGAATCCTGCTTCTGAATCACTTACCATCGAGCTGATGGATGGTTTATATACTATTAAAATATACAATTCAATATCTGAATTGATAAAGGTAAATGTTCAGCAAAGTGGAAAATTGATTTTTGATGTTTCATTTTGCATTCCTGGCGTGTATTTTGTGGAAGTTCAGAAGGATGATTATCTGGATAGAAAAATATTTATTATTGAATAATGTCAATATAATTTAAGTATAATGGCTGTCTCCATTGAGACAGCCTTTTTTTTGATTTTTAAGAAGCAATTAGCTCGCTTCATTGCTTTATCTTTACCTCGCAATGAGCATAGAAGATGAAATATTAGATCTACCTGAAGATAAATTACCCGTATCGAAAAGGGATTTTAAAGCCTTAAGATTAGTTGCCCTCTTTTTCTTTATTCTAGCTCTTTTATTTCGTTACAATCAATGGGCAGGACAAATTATTTTTTTAATGGTAGGGGCTTTTTTATTTTGTAGTTGGGCTCTAGCGGAGTTTCTGTTTACTGATGGCAGAAAATTATTTGATTGGCTTTATTTGTTTGGAAGAGTCGGTTTGGGTGTTGGTCTTACGCTCCGATTTGTTTATAATACCAGTCTCAGTCCATATCTGGTTTATGCATCAATAGCAGTTTCAGCTTTGGCATTTTGGCTGCATTCCCGTTCAGCTGGGGGTAATTAGTAGCTTCCCTAAATTTAATCTTTCATCGTTTTATTACGATGAAAGGAATTTTTAATTAATTTAGCGGTATGCATTTTCTTATCAAGTCAATATCGCTGCTGTTTTTGCTATTGGCAGGCTCCAATTATGCTGAGGCTCAAAACTTCAATGGCAAAGTTGTTGATGTTGATGGCAACTCAATTCCTTATGCAGCAGTTTATTGGGATGGTTCTCAACCCGGTAGCACTGCCAATGACTCCGGGCGTTTTGAAATGCCCTTTCCGCCAGATACTACATTGAATGAATACAGATTGAATGTGTCTTTCGGAGGGCTTACTCAATATTTCGACTTTGATGATTTACATTCATTCTGGACTTTCACCATGAATGTAAGAGTTGAATTGGAAGTGGCTTCCGTTTACGATGTAGAGCGAGGGGCGTACATTTCAAGACTTCTTCCGATTAAAACCGAAATTGTTACCCGCGATGAAATGCGCAAAGCAGCCTGTTGTGATCTTGCCGGATGTTTCGAAACGCAAAGTACGGTTCAACCCCAAACAACCAACATTTTAACTAATGCTAAGGAGCTGCGAATCTTGGGGCTGAGCGGTGTTGATAATCAGGTTTTGATTGATGGAATGCCACTGATTCAGGGACTTACATACACTTACGGCATTAGTACTATGCCAGGTAGCTTTGTGGAGAATATTTGGGTCGTAAAGGGCGCCAATAGTGTAATCCAGGGATTTGAAGGAATGGTGGGGCAAATTACTGTCTATCCGAGAGAAGGTCAAACGGCGGATTTATTCACTGCTGATTTGTTAATGAACTCATTCAATGAAAAACACATAAATGCCGGTATTGCGCTAAAAGATTCTATATGGAACAATTATTTGGCATTTCACGCTTCACTACCCGGTGGCCGATTTGATCGTGATCAAGATACCTTTATGGATTTGCCTCTTCTTACCCGCTATTCTCTGTACAACAAGTTAAGATTCAGAAATGAAGATCAGATCGGTTTTAGTACTTTTATCGGACTTCGATTAACCGATGAAGAGAGGATAGGTGGACAAACTAATTTTAATGCTAATCTTGATAAAGGAAGTACCGATGTATATGGGCAGTCGGTTACATTTATTCAGCCTGAAATTTGCAGCAAATCCGGCTATCGTTTTAGTGAATATAGTAAATTGAGTTTATATGCCAGTTCAGTTCAGCATAATCAGGAGTCGTGGTTTGGCGTGCTTTCTTATAAAGGCCAACAATGGAGTGCTTACGGCAATTTGCAACACGAATTATTTTATGGAAAAGGAGGGGCCAATGACCTCAAAACCGGCATTAGTTTTAGACACCTGGAGATAAATGAACAAATAGCCTTTAGCTCTGATACCATTCCAAGAACATTTGCCGGAAATTACAATAAGCTTGAAAATATTCCGGGCGCATTTATGGAGAACATTTGGAATTTAAAGAAAGACACCCTTTCTCTGATAACGGGTTTAAGAGCTGATCATCACAACCGATTTGGTTGGATGTTTACACCTAGGGCTATGTTGAGATTTTTACCATTTGCCAAAACTGATATCCGACTTTCTGTTGGAACCGGTTGGAGGACAGTTAATATATTTGCTGAAAATATTAATTTATTGACTAGTTGAAGAGATGTTATATTTATAGAGCAATTGAGGCCCGAAGAATGGATTAATTCAGGATTAAATATCACTTAAATATTTACTATGTTTGAAACATCTTTCACAGTAACGGCTGATCTTTATCACACTCGATTCAATAATCAGTTTTTTCCCGATTATGATAGTCTTGCTGGCGCCGCGTTAATAGCTAATTACACCGGGCTCTCTGTTTCAAATGGAGTTCAGATAGAATTGATAGCCGAAATTAGTAGGCGGGTTCAATTCAGACTGGCTTATAATTATCTTGATGTTTAGCGTAAGCCAGGAAATGAAAAAGTGACTCTCCCATATAATTCCAAGGATAAATTTCTGGCCGTTTTGAGTCTTCATTCTAGAGAGCCGCAATGGCAAGTGGATTTCAATTTACATTGGTACGGAGTTCAACGACTGCCTGATAATAGCAATCCTGTAGTTGATATTAACTTGCCGGGTTATTCAGATCCGTTCAGCATTTTGGGGATGCAGTACACCCATAGTTTTCAGCGAATAGAACTATTTACTGGAGTTGAAAATGTATTTGATTTCAGACAACTTCAACCCATTATTAGCTGGCAAAACCCATTCAGTGAGCAATTCGATACTTCCTATGCTTGGGGGCCAACTCGGGGTAGAGAAATGTATGCAGGTTTAAGATTTAATTTTAATGATTAATTTAATTCATTAATCAATTTCTTAAATCATTACCCTCGAGAACAATCACTCCTTCTTTTCTGACTTTTACACATTTAATTAAAGCCTTAGCCACCATTGAAGCATGGATCGGTTTGTACTTTGCCCATGTTCCGAGCATTAATGGGCTAAAAATTTGCATAACCGCGATCCCTATTCTTTCAGCTAATCTGAACTCTTTGCGTTTGCCCAGCAAAATACTTGGGTGAAGAATTGCAAGCGAATCAAGACCACTTTGCTCTAAATCTCTTTCCATTTCGCCTTTTACACGATTATAGAAAACACTTGATGACGGATCAGCTCCAACGGCACTAACTATTGCCATGGTTTTTGCTTGTGGAAATGAATTTCTAAATGTGATCACAAAATCGTGATCTACTTTGTAAAATGCATCTTGTGAGCCCGCAATCTTAATAGTTGTCCCTAAACAACAGATTAAAGCATCTGCGTTTAAATGGACTGGTTTTTCAAAGTTGGATTCTACAAAATCAATTTTCGTATTTTCTTGAACGGGCTTTTTTCTTCCAATACAAACAATTGAATGGATTTCAGGCTCATTTAGCATCATTTCGAGACAGAGGTCTCCAATTAGTCCGGTATATCCAGCAATAGCCACTTTCATAATTTGCGATTTAAACGTAAACAAACGTTTAATATACGAATAAACAATACAGCCATTCTTACTTTCGATCATGGAATCTTTGGAACTTGTTAAAAATGCCATGCTTGAGCTTTGGTATCCCCGCTTGTGTAATCTGTGTCAGAACCGACTCAACTCTGTTGAGCAGCTCATTTGCAGGTCTTGTCTTATTACCCTGCCCCGGGCAAGATTTGCCGCTTGTTATGAGAACATGATGGACAAACAGCTTTGGGGCAGAACTGATGTAAGCGGATGTTTGGCTTTTTTGCTGTTCAGGCCCGGATCTTTGAGCAGGAAGCTACTTCATGCCGTTAAGTATAAAGACATGCCTGAAATTGGCTATTACTTTGGACATCACTTTGCAACGGAGCAAAAGAAACTTTTCACTGAACTGGGAATTAATCTTATCACACCGGTTCCTCTTCACCCTAAGAAACAAATCAGCCGAGGATATAATCAAAGTGAAAGGATAGCATCTGGAATTTCCGACGTATTAGGTGTGCCAATTCAAAATGATATGTTAGTGCGCAATGAAGAGCGAGAAACACAAACAAAGTATGGCCGATTCAAGCGCTGGGAGAATGTTTCCGGTATTTATGAAGTGAAGGAACAAGAACAATACTATGGCAAAAAAGTATTACTTGTCGACGATGTTTTTACAACTGGAGCCACAGTAATTGCATGTGCTGATGCCCTAAAGAAGGTGAAAGGCCTAGAGGTTTCTGTGGCAACTTTGGCAATGGCATCGAAGTAATTGAGTTATCTTTGTGCTATGGCCGAGGACCTTATAATTGACCACAATGCTACACGTGAAAATCGCTATGAACAACTGATTCCGCAGTTGAGCTCTCTTGTATCTGGGGAATCATCATGGATTGCTAATTTGGGCAACATAATGGCCGGCATTAAAGAGAGCATGGGATTTTTATGGGTTGGCGTTTACTTAGTTGAGAATAGTGAACTTGTTTTGGGACCATTTCAAGGTCCCGTGGCATGCACCCGAATCGCAAAAGGAAAAGGAGTTTGCGGAACATCATGGCTTGAAGATAGAATTTTAATTATCCCTGATGTGGAAGTGTTTCCGGGACATATTGCCTGCAGTTCAGCCAGTAAAAGTGAAATTGTGCTTCCTATTAAAGATGAGAATGGTGAAATCATAGGTATACTCGATGTGGATAGCATTTATCCGAATGATTTTAGTGCAATTGATCAAAAATATCTATCACAGATTTCGGAACTAATAGAATCTTGTCTGGTCAATGCAAATAAGTAAGCTATTTCCTCTTCACATAGGTATATTGCTGAGTGCATGTGCGCAAATTATTCCTCCCACAGGTGGGGAGAAGGATGTTGAAGCGCCAACTTTGCTCTTTGCTAACCCTCCAAATGAAACCGTAAACTTCAATTCGTCAACTATAGAACTACAGTTTGATGAATATATCCAACTCAAGGATGTGAATCAGGAATTACTGATATCTCCACCATTGAAGTCCAAACCGAAGGTAGTCCAAAAAAAGCGCGGGCTTTTTGTTTCTTTTGATGAGGAACTTTTGCCCAATACCACCTATTCACTGCATTTTGGTCAGTCTATTTCTGATCTCAATGAGGGAAATGTGCTACCATTACGATATGTATTTTCTACCGGTCCGGTTTTAGACTCCATGTTCATTGCAGGCAAAGTGATTGATGCCCAAACAGGGGAGGGAATATCAGGAGCAAAAGTGATGTTGTATGAAAGAAATATTGATTCATTGCCATTACTTGAACGCCCACTCTATTTTGCAAAAAGCACTAAGGACGGCTCATTTAGAGCTACAAATCTGAAAGCTGGAGTTTACAAAATCTTTGCTTTGGAAGAAAGCAACGGCAATTATCTGTATGATTCCGAAGATGAAAGAATTGCCTTTTCTGATGCCGCGGTTGCTGCAGTTTCGAATGATTCTTTGTCCTTGCCACTGCGATTGATGCTGGCGGCAGAATATCATCAACCTAAATTCATAGATTTTCAAAGGAGAGATTCAGATGGGCTATTAGTAGCATTTCCGGATAAGCCTTGGGCTGAAGTTTCAGTGGAATATAGTGGTCCGGGATCAGTAATTTATCAGAAGGATAAAAATACCGACAGTCTCAGAATTTGGCTAGATTACGAACTTTTGCCCGGAAAGCACGAAGTTATTATCTCAAATAATGAGGAAGCATTAGACACGTTGGAAATTGAGGTGTTAGGGGATTTAGATAAGAAATTGCTCGCCAACTGTATTACTGGCCCAAGGTTCAAGCCGGAAGATGGGATAGCTTTTAGTACTGATCCTCGTGTAAAATCAGTGAATGTAGATCTCGTTCAACTGATGGGAGATTCGGTTCCGATACCCTTTGAGCTGAATCCCGGTAATTGGCCCGGCACTTGGACTGTTTCGGCTGATTTCAAGGATGTTAGTAATTATGAATTGACAATGAAGCCTTTAGCACTTACTTATGGCTATAAGTCTAATGATACCTTAGTTTGCAGCACTTCTGCTCATCCTTTGGCGTTTTATGGAAATCTGAACTTGAGCTTGCAAATCAAGAGTTGCCCTAATTGTATACTTCAATTACTGAATAGCAAGGACGAAGTTGTTAGCTCTTCGACACCCACAGAGGAGAATCAAAAGTTCGATTTTAAGGAATTGTTCCCTGGTAACTATAAAATTCGGATTCTGAAAGATCAGGATTTAAACGGCAAATTATCGCCTCCAAAATATCTGCAAAACATTCAACCTGAGGTGTTTATTTATTATCCTAAGCCTATTAATGTGAGGTCAAATTGGGATATGGAAATTACTTGGGAATTAATTAGTTTAGACTGATGCAACTATTTATGATAGACAATTGTCTTAATCAAGCGATTCGGTGTATATTGAATCGTTTTACACTTGCCAAGATTATGAGACTAACGAAACTTGCTTTTTTGCTTTTCACACTTTTAGTGACTGGCTTTACACAATTGAATGCCCAAGACGTGGTTCCTACCAAGGGAAAAGAGTTTTGGCTAGGGTTCATGGAAAACTATGAAGTGGAGGCTTTTCAGGAAGCACTCAGTATCTTTATTACTTCCGATATGAACACTAGTGGAACAGTGAGTATTCCTCAGCAAGGCTGGTCGCAGAACTTCACAGTAACTGCTAATCAAACAACAACAGTGACGGTGCCTAACGCCTTGGCCGAACACTACAGCAATCAGGTAATCGAGAATAAGGGGGTTTTTGTGTCAACTCAAGATACTGTTGCCGTGTTTGCGATAAATTTTAACGGCTACACAGCAGATGGAACAAAAATACTTCCAATAAGATCTCTTGGAACGGAGTATAGAGTTGCCACGTACAGCGGTATATTAAGTGCTTATCCATCAGAGTTCTTAATTGTGGCTACCGAGGATGATACAGAAGTAGAAATTACTCCAAGTGTGGCAACGGCAGGTGGAAATGCTGCTGGTGTTCCTTTTACTGTTCAATTGAACTCTGGCCAGTCATACCAGGTCCAGAGTGCCATAGCCGAAGAGGATTTCACTGGGACCGTTATTAAAGGCACCGAAGCATCCGGAGATTGCCGGCCTTTCGCTATTTTTTCAGGGGTTTCCTGTACCAATATATACCCCGGCTGCTATGCCTGTGATCATATTTTTGAAGAAAATTTCCCTGTAGAAACTTGGGGCACAGATTTTTACATTGTCCCATTCAGTTTTGCAAGCAGTTACACTTATCGGGTGCTTGCTGATCAAAATGGTACTATAGTGGATATAAACGGAAGCACCGTAAACCTCAATGCTGGTCAATTCATTGAGTACAATGATGTATCTGGTGTAGTTTGTGTAAGTGCAAATAAGCGAGTTTGTACCATACAGTATATGCAGGGACTTGATTGCGGTGGCGCCGGAGACCCGGCCATGATGATTCTAAATGATGCGAGTCAAAAGATAGACAACATTACGTTCAGTACTGTTGAGTCTGCCGTTATTACCCAACATGGTATGAATTTGATCGTAGAATCGGCTTTTATAGGCTCGGTTTCTCTCGATGGGGCAATGATTGCCCCGGGCAATTTCACGCCTTTCCCAAACTGTCCATCCCATTCCTATGCTCAGCAAGTAGTGAGCTCTGGAAGTCATACCCTTGACTGTCCTAATGGTGTTACTGCTTACCTCTATGGCACAGGCGGATACGAAAGTTACGCATATTCAGTAGGTTCTTTTAGTCCGCTTCCTCCTTTAGATATTGATAGTGTGTTGTGTACATCAGATACCGTAAATCTCGCTATGATAGGCGACTTCAATAATATTATTTGGTATGCTGAGTCAAATCCAGAAGTGATAATTGGAACTGGTCCCCAACTTACATTGTATCCTCCAATTGTTAGTGATATCTATGTTGCGTCAGGTGATCAATTCATTTCAGGATGTACAGATGAGCAGTATTTTGCTGTCGAAGTTCCGGATCCACCAGTCTTAGAATTGTCCCAAAGTGCTGATGAAATTTGCCAATATCAGTCGGTACAACTCAACGTAACAGTTGATCCACCTTCCAATATTTATATTTACGATTGGGAGCCAAACGCGGGACTTGATAACCCTGCTATTCCAAATCCAATTGCAACACCGTTACAATCTACTTGGTATGTGGTAACAGTTTCAACACCAACGGGTTGTGGAAGTAATGTAGATAGTTTGTACATTGAGGTTACTGATGGAAATATCACCAATTTCGATGCTGAATCTAACGTAGATTCTTACTGCTTAGGTAGCGGCGAAGCCCAGTTTACTACTGATATTCAGAATGTTATAATGTCGGACGACTTTGATCCGGGAATTTCTTGGGGGCTGTGGTCTAACATTAGCAATGGAACGGAAAGCAACAATTGCGGATCAGTTACTGGAAATGCATTGTATTTCAATGGTGCGGGTGCAAGAAGTGCTACTACTATTGACCTAAATGTGTCCCAGGGTGGAAATATTCAATTCGCCCTAAAAATAGGAAATGGTGTGTTCCCATGTGATAATGCTGATCCTGGAGAGGATGTGGTTCTTGAGTATTCTACAAATGGCGGTGGCGCTTGGAACCTTATTCAAACTTTATTCGAATATGCTTATCCAAACTTTGTGGAGATGAGCGTTGATATTCCTGTGCCTGCTCAAACAGTTTCAACTAGATTTAGATGGAGACAATTAGCCAATAGTGGCGCTAACCAAGACAATTGGTCCTTGGATAACGTTTATGTTGGTGCTAGCGATTTGAGTAGTTTCAGTTTCACCTGGACTCCGAACTATAATATTACTGATACAGATGTTCCAGATCCAATTGCTTACCCAGAGGTAAGCACCATGTATTATGTAGAAGTGTATGATGCCGTTTACGGATGTACCTATAATGATTCTATATTTATTGAAGTGGGTCAGCCATTTACTTTGGAGATCACTCCAGACACTGCTCTATGTGATGTTCAGGGAATTGAATTACAAGCCATTCCTAGTATTGATGGTGTCATTTACGAATACGATTGGACTCCCAATGACGGAACAATTAGCAATGCCAGTTCGCCTAATCCAACGGTATCGCCTGTTTTAACAACTACTTATGAAGTTTTTGTGAGTTCTAATGGTGGATGTTTTGCCAATGGTCAGGTAACAATTAATGTGAATCAATTACTTGATCTTGATGTTACTACTAATTATAATAACTTCTGTGAAGGTGAGTCTGCGGAGTTGAACGCGAATGTAGTCGGCAATCCTCCAGGTTTAGAGTATGTTTGGTCGCCGACAGACTATCTCGACGATCCTACTATTTTCAATCCAATTTCAACCCCGGAAGTGCCTGTAACATACACAGTTACAGTTACAGATCCATTTTCTGGTTGTGTATTGTCAGAAGATATTCTGATAACTGTTTATCCAGCATTTGAATTGGAGTTGACACCAGACACATCAATCTGTACGGTTCAAGGTTTCCAATTAACGGCGCTTGCTTCAGAAGCCGGTCCATTTAATTGGGAATGGTCGCCAGCTGCGAATCTCAATAACGCATCTCTTCAGAATCCTACCATTATAGTGAACGAAAGCGCTCTGTTTACAGTAACTGCTACAAATAATGGTGGATGTCCTGTTTCAGGAACTATTGATGTTATCCTGCTTTTTGACTCTTTCGAATTGGGCCCTGATATTAATATATGTGAAGGCGAATTGGTGACACTCGAAACGGGTTATGACGCGTCTTACGCACATGATTGGTCAACGGGAGAAAGCACACCGACTATAGAGGTTGTAACGTCAAACAACTACTCTGTTATTGTAACAAGTCCTGAAGGGTGTTCAGAAACCGACGCAATGAATCTCATAGTTCACGCACTCCCAACTGTAAATCTTGGGCAGGATCAGTCGCTTTGTGAAGGAGATCAGTATGTAATTGATGCGTTAAATAATGGAAGTGATTTTGTTTGGTCAACGGACGAGCTAACCCAAGCAATTCTAGTTGATGAAACAGGTGATTATTCAGTGGAAGTAACAGACTTCTGGGGATGTATTAATTCTGATGAAATCACTGTTGTTTTCCATGAAAATCCTATTGTAGATCTTCCAGCAATAACTACCATTTGTGAAGATGAAACCGTAGTGCTTGATGCCGGTAATCCTGGCTCTACTTATGAGTGGAATTCGGGCCAATCTTCTCAAACCATTGAAGTTAACAATGAGTACACTTTTGAAGTAACCGTTACTAATCAGTTTGGTTGTGTCGGCTCAGGCACATCAGCAGTTCAAGTAGAAACGTACCCGGTTGTAAACCTAGGTCCTGACAGACTTTTCTGTGAAGGGGAGGAGTTTACGCTTGATGCAGGAAACCCATTCCTCAATCACAGTTGGAACACAGGTGATGACACTCAGCAAATCACGGTTAGCGAAACTGATACCTATACAGTTATTGTAGATAATGGGTATTGCTTTGCAGAGGATGAAGTGATCATGATTTTCAATCCTAATCCTGAGCGGACTCTAGTGCCCGATACTTCCCTTTGTTTTAATGATCCTCCATATTCCTTATTTCTCAATGCAGGTAATCAGGGTTCATTGTTTAATTGGAGCACCGGAGAGACAAGTCAGGGAGTCAATATCGACAATGGCGGATTGTACACAGTTACTATAACTAATGGATTCGGTTGTACACTAACTGACAGCATTTTTGTATTCAATACTTGTGTCGGCGATTTCATCTATGTTCCAAATGCATTCACGCCGGATGAAGATGGATTAAATGACGTATTCATGGCCAAAGGGGAGAATATTACCCATTTTGAAATGATGATTTTCAACCGATGGGGTGAAAAGATTTTCGAATCGGATGATATCAATAAAGCCTGGATTGGAAACAAGAATGGCGGAGATTACTATGTAGATAGCGAAGTATTTGTATATATGATTAAATACAAATACATCATGGATATCTACGGATCAATCTCTGATTGGAATCAAATAAGAGGACACGTAACGCTTATTCGTTAATTTCCAGGAAGCGCTTTACGTTTTGTTGAGTACCGAAAACGACAAGAGTGTCGTTTTCATAGATCACGTTTTCTGGTTTCGGAATACCGATGATGTGCTCTTCAAGTTTGAGCGCTGAACCTACTGTCACTTCAAATGCACGCTTAAAAGTGATGAGTTTTAGATCGTACCTTTTAGTGAGATCAATATCCTCTAACGTGCGATTGGTTATTCCTTTTGGCGCTTTGATTTCAGCAATTTCATAGCCATCAGGCAATTGCAAAAAGGCAGTGATGCTTGGATTCACTAAACGTTCAGCTACGCGATTGGCTACTTCTTCCTCAGGTGAAAGAATTTCAGTTACTCCGATCTTTTCTAGAATTCTACGTTGATTAGCCCCTGAAGCCCGTGCAATAACACGTGGGATTTCAAGGTCGATGAGATTAATGGTAGTCAGCACTACAGCTTCGAAATCTTCACCAATGGCCACCACCACGGCATCCATTGATTCAATTCTCTGAGCAATGAGGGCCTTTTTGTCAGTGCAATCCAATGTAATTGCCGTAGCAACATCATCAGTAATGTCTTCAATTTTATCCGGGTCGGAGTCGAAGGCGTAAACCTCTGCTCCTTTTGCGGCCAATTCTCGTGCTATGGCTGCGCCATACTTCCCTACACCCATTACGGCAAATTTCGCTGATTGCATTTTCTATTTATTAAGGGTTGATTCTTCTAGTGCTAATCCAAATCTATAAATATCTTCAAAACTGTTGTAAAGAGGTACAGGCGCTAGTCTGATTACATTAGGTTCTCTCCAGTCTGTAATTACACCTTTGGAAGTTAATCGATCAAACAGTGGTTTTCCTTGGCCATGAACTAACATAGAGATCTGACATCCCCTTTTCTCAGGATTGGCAGGCGTAATTATCTCGAATTTAGTATTGTGACCCAGTTTGGATACCCGATTGATAACATATTCCAAGTAGGCGGTAAGTTGAAGCGATTTTGCTCTCAGATTTTCCATGCCTGCCTCGCTGAATAGGTCTAATGATACTTTATGAATAGCCATGCTAAACACAGGAGCATTGCTTAATTGCCAGCCTTCTGCTCCGCGAATAGGTTTAAAGCCCGCCTCCATTTTGAACCTGACGGATTTATCATGTCCCCACCATCCTGCAAATCTTGGTAAATCCTCATTGGCAGCATGTCGCTCATGAACAAAAACGCCACTTATACTTCCGGGGCCAGAGTTCAGGTATTTGTAAGAACACCAACAAGCAAAGTCAGGACCCCATTCATGCAGCTTTAATGGCACATTGCCCGCTGCATGCGCCAGATCAAATCCTACTTTAGCGCCAACAGAGTGCCCTACTTTCGTAATGCTTTCCATGTCGAACAATTGACCGGTGTAATAATTCACTCCACCAATTAGAATGAGCGCAATTTCGTTGCCATGCTTTAGAATAGCATCTAAAATGTCTTGATCCTTAATAAGATGTTCTCCATCAACCGCAGCTATTTCAATCAAATGATCTATGGGGTCTAAACCATGAAATCGGAGTTGAGATTCTATGGCATATTGATCCGAGGGAAACGCTTTTTTCTCACATAGGATTTTTGTTCTCTTTCCTTCTGGTCGAAAGAAAGACACCATCATAAAATGCAGGTTGGCGCTCAATCCATTCATCAATACTACTTCAATTGGCAATGCACCAACGAGTTCTGCTGTTTGCGATGTAAATCTTTCATGGTAGGAATACCATGGATTGCGTGCATGAAAATGGCCTTCAACACCATATTTTGCCCAATCATCAAGTTCTGTAAGAATTGCCTCTCTTGCCCCTTTGGGCTGCAAACCCAACGAGTTTCCTGTAAAATACAGTGCAGGCGCACCGTTCAATTGAGGAAAATGGAATTCTTTTCTGAAACGAGCTAGCTCATCGTCCTTATCTAATGCTCTCGCGAACTCTTCTGAGAATTCGTAGTTCATACCTTTGGTATTGTTTAATTTTGCAGTGCCGAAACATATAGTTTCAGGCTGCAATTTACGATTTAGCTTATAGCGGGGATCATGGAAAGAAAGGTATCAGAAGAATTATTTGAAGAAGCGAAAAAACTTTTTCCTGGTGGAGTTAATTCTCCGGTTAGAGCATTCAAATCAGTTGGTGGGAGTCCCTTGTTCATCAAGAAAGGGGATGGTTGTAGAATAACAGACGAGGATAACAATGTGTTTATTGACTTTTGTTGCTCCTGGGGACCCCTGATTTTAGGCCACAATTATTCTGCGGTTCGCCAAAAGGTAATTGAAACCATTGGAAATGGCACATCTTTCGGAGCTCCAACCAGATTGGAAAACGAACTTGCAAGTCTGATTATCAGTAATCATCGATACATCGAAATGATTCGCTTTGTGAGTTCAGGCACTGAAGCAGCCATGTCAGCAATTCGTTTGGCTAGGGGCTATAGCGGTAAAAACAAGATTATCAAGTTTGATGGTTGTTACCATGGGCATGTTGACGCTTTATTGGTACAAGCCGGCTCTGGATTGGCAACCTTAGGAACTTCTTCATCTGCGGGTATTCCTGAGGCTTATGCCAAAGAAACTATTGTTGTTCCACTCAACAATCCTGAAGCAATTGAAGAAGCAATCCGACTTTACAAAGATGATATTGCATGCATTGCAATTGAGCCTATTCCAGCCAATAACGGATTGTTAATCCAAGGCCCGGAGTTTTTGAAATATTTGAGGGAAGTTTGCAACCGTGAAGGTATACTTCTGTTTTTTGATGAGGTAATTTCCGGCTTCAGAGTGGGATTTGAAGGGGCGTCAGGATATTATGGTATCCAGCCCGACTTAATAGCTTTTGGGAAAATTATTGGTGGTGGATTTCCAGTAGGTGCTTATGGTGCAAGCAAGAAAGTAATGTTATGCGTAGCCCCGGAGGGACCAGTTTATCAGGCAGGTACACTATCGGGGAATCCCGTCGCAATGTCTGCCGGAATTGCCCAATTGACGGAATGCCTCAAGCCCGGATTTTACGAAGCGTTGGAGAAGAAGACCCTTTATTTCGTTTCCGAAGTTCTGAAGTATTCCGCTTCAAAATCCTACACATTTAATATTCATACTAAAGGTTCTATTTTTTGGTTAGCATTTTCAGATAAAATTCACATCAGAAAATCATCGGAAATTGATCCTGATAGCATGAAGTATTTTGGTAAATTGCATGCAGCCCTGCTTGAACGAGGTGTTTATCTTGGGCCTTCCGGTTATGAGGTAGGGTTTATATCTGCCGCTCATAGCTATGCCGACCTTGACATTGCAATAGAAGCATTTAAGAAGTCTTTAGACATTGCTTTCGCTGAATAATATTAATGTATTAAATATTTATTAAAAGTATTGATAGTGATACCTGGAGGAACATGGAGCCATCTATGGCGCCTGTATAATAGTAATTGTTATTATAAAACTTACTTAAATATACAATCAAAATTGTAATGATGGTAGCGGAGAATGTGGCAACAAGTGCTTCAGCCGGAGTATGAAGAAGCTGAGCGCCCATATAGAGAGGAATAAAGGATAAGAGTAGAATAAAACAGGCAAGATTAATGCTTTTGAAGTCGCCATATTGCTGAGCAATCGTGCGCATTTGTAAAGGATCGGCTTTTCGATCCCTTATATCAAAAGGAATTGTTATTCCAATAATGAAAAGGAATCTTTCAAGGAAACATAGGAGTAAAACTTGACTATCATTAATAGCATTTCCTGCAAAAAGTGCTGGCATCAAATAAGTTACTAATGTCCACACCAAAGCTATCAGAACTAGCTTATACCAACCAAAGCTTCTTCCTGAAATCGTAAGAATTTTTAGCTTCTTATTGTCGATTTTAATACTCGGAATTAGTGGTAAAATGTACAGCAATATTAACGTTCCTGGGATAATTAAAAATTGCATTATTTCAATTCCTGCAACAACACTTGAAATGGTTAAAATCAGGAGACCGAAAATGAGCATGATTATTTCCCATCTCCTATTCCTATATTGAGATCGAGGATAAAATGGATATAGATTAAGAAGGTGATAGCTAGTTAGGGTCCCGCCGAATGCAATAAACAAAAGAGTAGAATCAACTTCAAGATTCGCAAAAAGCATTGTTTGATAACTGAGCGCAACGGCAGCTAATGCAATCCACAAATGAAGATCTATAGCTCGTTTTGCCAGACTTATCAGCATACCTTGCTATTTAAGGCGTTGTTACCAGATATAAAAGGTAGCCTGAAACTGATCCGATCAATACACCTTTGAAGGCTGAAAAAATCTTTTTTGATCTCGCAACTCCCTCATAACCTGAGGCATATATATTATTGTAGCGATGATTGGGATTCGAAATGGTGTGCTCTTTAATTTTTATCACCGGAATCAATTGTGCTAATGGATACACGATGGGAATTGCAATTGTACCTAAAAAAGCGCCCTCAGAAACGTAAGCGGCTGTTCCGGCCAAGGCCACACCAACCAACATTGTAGGCACAGCTTTGTAGTTTTTACGAGCGTCTTGTTCTCCGGCGATGTAAATTCTCAACTCTTGAACACTGAGCTCATCTCCCAGAATGGCATCAGGAGCGTACAACACACTTTCTGAGCCATTTCGCGTAATTGAAAAAACATCACTGCGATGCATAGAATGGGCTTTGTACTTCCCTTTGTTTTTAGCCACTTCAAAGCGAATCTCCAATGTGCTGTCGGATACTACCCTACAAGGAATTTCATTTCCTGACATCGTGAGAATAATGTCTTGTGCTTTCAATTGTTGAAAAGCGAGAAATAAAGTAAAAAACAAAAGTATGCGCATAAACTTTGGGCCAAATAGTTTGTTCAAAGATATAATTCCTGTAATAAAGAATTTGCGTTAATCTTTCCTGCTCAAATTCATATAGAATGGAACGCTCTAAGTGTATATTTGCCATCAGATTTTAAATTTCTATGAACCAAGGAGAATTTGCAACACGCCACATTGGCCCACGCCAACACGATCTTAAACCAATGCTAGAAGCCATTGGCGCTAGTTCAGTTGATGATCTGATAAGCCGTACAATTCCCGGCAATATCAGACTAGCTCAGAACCTCAGAATTTCGGAGGGAATGACAGAATTTGAATACCTGAAACACCTTCGAGGAATAGCCTCCGAGAATAAAGTAAGCAGAAATTATATTGGAATGGGTTACCACCCGGTAATTCTTCCGGCAGTAATTCAGCGTAATATTCTTGAAAATCCAGGCTGGTACACTGCTTACACCCCTTACCAGGCTGAAATTGCCCAAGGAAGATTGGAGGCATTATTGAATTTCCAAACCATGGTGAGTGATCTCTCAGGTATGGATATTGCAAATGCTTCTTTGCTTGATGAAGGCACGGCTGCTTCGGAAGCCATGATCATGTTTTTACATAATCGCAGCAAGGCACAAGAGCAGGCCAATGCAAACAAGTGTTTTATTGATGAAGCATGTTTGCCGCAAACCATAAGCGTAGTGAGAATGAGGACGAAATACCTCGGAGTTGATTTGGTTGTTGGGCGCATAGAAGATACCCTGATTGATGGAAGTTATTTCGCTGTGATTTTGCAATATCCTGATATGAGAGGAGATATTCGCGACTTTAGCGAAATTACGAAAAATGCTCACGAAGCTGGGGCAAAAGTTGCTGTTGCTTCAGATCTTATGGCATTAGCAATGCTAGTTCCTCCGGGTGAATGGGGTGCAGATGTAGTATTTGGAAACAGCCAACGCTTCGGCGTTCCAATGGGATTTGGAGGTCCGCACGCCGCATTTTTCGCAGTTAAAGATGAGTTCAAACGTTTGCTTCCCGGCCGTATAATTGGCGTTTCAAAAGACCGTCATGGCAAAATGGGATATCGCATGGCATTGCAAACCCGAGAACAACACATCCGCAGAGATAAGGCTACTTCAAACATTTGCACCGCACAAGCATTGTTAGCTGTAATGGCAAGTATGTATGCTGTTTATCACGGTCCTAAAGGAATTCAGGCCATTTCAAACCGAATTCACAAGCAAACCGGAATGCTCGCAGAAGCCATTTCAGGATCTGCCTTGAAAGTGTTGAATTCGAATTTTTATGATACACTTTGCATTGATTCGGGTTCGCAGACTTCCACTATTAGAGAAAAAGCAGAACATGCCGGTATCAATTTCTTCTACTACGAGAATGGAAATCATATTGGCATTTCACTCAATGAAACAGTGACTTATGGAGATTTGAATGATATCCTCAGAGCATTGGGAATTGATAAGCAAGTTAATGCTTCATCTCCGGCAAAGTCTGGAATCAAATCTTCCAATTTACGTGCAGATGATTATCTCCGCCATTCCGTGTTTAATGCCCATCATTCCGAGTCTGGAATGATGCGCTATATGAAGCGCTTGGAGAATCGTGATTTATCTCTCACACATGCTATGATTGCATTGGGTTCTTGCACTATGAAACTGAATGCCGCAGCAGAGTTGTTGCCTTTAACTTGGCCTGAATTTGCAAATATGCATCCTTTTGCACCAGCTAATCAAGTAGCGGGTTATTTGCGCGTTGTAGACGAATTAGCCAAAGATTTAAGCGAAGTTACCGGATTTGCAGGAGTTTCATTGCAGCCCAACTCAGGCGCTCAAGGCGAATACGCCGGATTATTAGTAATCCGCGCATATCACGAATCACGAGGAGACTCTCATCGTAATGTGTGTCTTATACCATCTTCAGCACACGGAACTAATCCGGCAAGTGCTGTAATGGCAGGAATGAGTGTTGTAGTAGTTGCTTGTGATGAGAAAGGTAATATTGATGTGGCTGATCTTAAAGCTAAGGCAGAACAACACAGAGATCACCTTGGAGCGCTGATGCTGACCTATCCCTCAACTCACGGGATTTTTGAAGAGGGTGTGATGGAAGTAACCAAGATTATCCATGATAATGGCGGACAGGTATATATGGATGGCGCTAATATGAATGCTCAGGTTGGTTTAACCAGTCCGGGCAGAATTGGGGCAGATGTTTGCCATCTTAACCTGCACAAAACCTTTGCAATTCCCCACGGTGGCGGTGGTCCTGGTATGGGCCCTATTGGTGTAGCGTCACATTTAGTGGAGTTTTTACCTGGCAATCCACTTGTTCAAACTGGAGGCAAAAACGCTATCGATGCAGTTTCTGCCGCACCATTTGGAAGCGCATTGATACTTTTGATTTCTTATGGCTACATTAAAATGCTTGGTGCACAAGGCGTAACCGATGCAACCCGATATGCCATTCTGAATGCCAATTATATCAAATCAAGACTGGAAGATAAATATGACATTCTTTATCAGGGTTCTAATGGAACAGTAGCTCACGAGTTAATTATTGATTGTCGTTCATTCAAATCATTTGGCATTGAAGTAGAAGATATTGCCAAGCGATTGATGGATTATGGTTTTCACGCACCTACCGTTTCTTTCCCAGTTGCTGGAACCCTAATGATTGAGCCAACTGAAAGTGAGCCTAAAGAAGAATTGGATCGTTTTTGTGAGGCCATGCTCAGCATCAGAGAGGAGGTGCGCGAAGTAGAACAGGGCGCTGATAAACTTGACAACGTTTTGAAAATGGCGCCTCATACATGCGCAGAAGTATGCGCCAATGAATGGAACCACGGTTATAGTCGCGAGAAAGCCGCTTACCCATTGGACTATATTCGTGAAGCTAAATTCTGGACGGCTGTAGCAAGAGTTGACAATGCTTATGGTGACCGAAATCTGGTCTGTAGTTGCCCACCTATGGAGATTTTTGCAGAGGCTTGATAATCAGCAGTATGGAATTATATGGACGGTGTTGTTAGGGAAACGCCTTGCATTATTGTATTGTATAACAGGCAGAGTGTAAATAGCCTATATCAGTTCTCTGTTTTAAAGGACTGATTTATTATATTTGCGCGGCCAAAATGGAAAAAACAGGCAATTTTAATTATCAAACAAATAAAAACATGAAGAAAATCTACGCATTTGTATGTGCTGGTCTTCTCACTTTCGGTGCTACTGCTCAGCAGAAGTTACCAATGGCAAAAGAGAAAGTCCGTGACAACCGTTTTGAAAATAACCACGTAACTGTTCAATCAGGTGATCGTGAAGTGTTTTGGACCAATGATTTCAGCACCCCTGCTAATTGGTCGATCAATGATGCATACAGCACTGGCTTAACCCAATTTGTTGATGGATTGAATTGGGAAATTGGAACAGGTCTTGAGCCAACTGGCGGTGCACCTATCGACCCACTAGCATCCACAACTAGCGCTAACGGATTTGCAATGGTTGATTCGGATCTATTTGGCGGAGAAGAAGGTGGAACAGGCATCGAGAATTGCTGGTTCCAAACTGTTCAGCCAATCAATTGTTCAGCCCACCCTTATGTATCTATGTCTTTCCAGACGTTTTATTACATGTGGGACAATGGAAATAGCGATGGCAATGAATACTGTTTAGTTGAATTCTCAACTGATGGTGTTAACTGGCCGGATGTTACCACTTTTGAAGTTTCAGAAGCGCCAGGTTTGCGTTATGAGCTTTGGCCCGCAATGAGCACTCAGGACGATGTTGCTAATCCAACTGTCAAAACTTTTGACATTACCGCAGCAGCTGGTGGAGAGTCAACAGTGTATATGCGTTTCCGTTGGAAAGGAACGTGGGGTTATGCTTGGATGATCGATGATATCCAAATCTTTGATACTCCGGAGAATGATATTCAAGTTTTATCAGCTACTTATTCTGATTTCAACAATACAGGTCTTTATGAATACGGCGCTTATCCAACAACTCAAATTCCTGATTTCCAGTTCCGCAGTGATGTAGTTAATATCGGTGTTGAGGGACAAACTAACGTAGAAATGAATGTTGAAGTAAATGGTACACTTGTAGCAACTTCTGATGCCATTTCTTTACCATACGCCTTTTCTGATTCTTTAATCGCGATTGGTTATACTCCTCCTGCTACAGTTGGAACTTATAATATTAATTATATCGTTTCTGCTGATGCAACGGATGAGAACCCGGGTGATAATGAATTAAGTGCGAGTTTTGAAGTTACTGAGTTTTCTATGGGTCGTGACGACGGCGACTTTAGCGGTGTTTTCCCGGCTGATGGAACAGAAGAATGGGCAGCTGGTCCGCTATTCCAAATCTTCAATGATGCTACTGTTTATGCTATTGATGTAGCTTTCATGACTGGTTCTGAACTTGGTACAGAAGTAATTGCTTCACTTCGTGATATCACTACTGAAACCTTTGATCCATTAGTACAATCGGATGAATTGCCGATCGTTGCTTCTCTTCTTAATGATGGTGATGCTGCACCAATGTGGCATACCTTCTTATTAACAGAGCCTGTTGATGTATTTGCTGGTGATTTCGTTATGCCTAGCATTGAACACTACGGTGGTGCAAACGTTCAAATTGGTGAATCTCGTTTTGCTCCAAACCAAACATGTTTTGTGTATGGCGCTTTCCCAACTTTCGATTGGTACTATACTAATGAAGTTCCGATGGTTCGTTTGAATTTTGACGAAGATGCTGAAAACACAACTGCAATTTCTGAAATCGCAGCTGCTGATTTTAGTCTTGGACAAAACTTCCCAAATCCTGCTGATGACAATACTCGCATTTCTCTAACTCTTAACAATGCTGCGCGTGTGAGCATTGAAGTGTATGATATTGCAGGTAAACTTGTATTAGCTCAAGAAGAAGGAAATCGTGCTGCTGGTCAGTTCGTAATTGACCTTAACGTAGCTAATTTACCTGCTGGTACTTACCAGTACACGGTGCAGGTTGCTGATGCTCGTTTAAGTCGCAAAATGATGATCAAGTAATTGATTTCACAATAAGCTCAAAAAAGGCATCTTTTGGATGCCTTTTTTTTGAATTTCGCTTTTCCATATTAGTTATTTTCTTACCTTCATTCGCTCAAATAAATCTCAATGAAAAAGATATTTACTTTCGTTTTTGCACTAGGACTAATTTCAACTGCCAATGCGCAGTGGAAGACTGAGCCAGGTGTTCAGCAAATTGCACCACAAATTCGTGCAATTAACAATGTTCATGAAGTTCCTGCCGACCAAGCAAATTTGCGTGGAGGTGGTGTTCTTTGGTCAGATGATTTCTCTAATCCGGCTACATGGAACACGCAAGTGCTCTATGGAGATTTCGCTTGGGAAATTACCAATTCAGAAACAGGTTGGTTCTATAATGCAACCATCAATTCTGATTCTGATGGTAACTATGCATTTGTTTGGAATGATAACCCTATCGATAACCCAACCCCAACGCCTGGTGAGTATAATCTTACCACCTCAAATCCTATTGATGTGTCTGCTATTGATGCAGCGCTTTTGGAGTATAATGTGTATGGCGCTCGTTTCACAGACATTTTTAATGTACAAGTGAGTACTAATGGCATTGACTTTTACACTGTAGGAGATCACTCAGACATTCCAATGTTAACTGCAAATGGTGGTGCTACTACGGCTAATTCAGAAATACGCACATACAATATCTCTGTTGATGTTGATGGTGCTAACCTTATGTGGTTGCGATTCAATTGGTCAGGAGAAATTGCTTATGGTTGGATGATAGATGATGTTCGTCTTACTGAGCCTGCTACTCATGATGTTCAACTTGTTGATCAGTGGTCTGGTGATATCATTTTCGATTACGAATACACTATGATTCCTGCAGCTCAATCAACACAGCCAAAAGTTGTTGGTACCGCTTTTCGTAATATGGGTGCTAGCGTTGAAGATGTTACAATTGACGTAGTTATAACTCGCGCAGGTGATGTAAATCCTGTTTTTGAAGGCACAAGTGATCCATTAACAGTGGTACCTGGTCAACTTGATACCATTTGGTTTGACACCGGTTTCGTGCCATTAGATGTAGATACTTACACTGTTGATTATTACGTAGCAGGCCAGGGTGGTGAAGATCTTCCAGCTGATAACGTTGGTACCGAAGAGTTTAAGGTTACTGAAGACCTCTGGGGCAATGATAATTACAACGCTCTAACAGCTACCTTTAATGGTACACTTGGTGCAGGAACTTCTACTGCCTCTGAGTATATTATGGGTACAGCTTTTGCAGTTTATGAGCCGGATACTTATTTCGAGTTAATTCAATTCCGTCTTGCGAGTGGAACAATAATCGGACAAGAAATAGAAGCGGCACTTTATGTTTTTGGTGAAACTGAAATTGAACCAATCACTGCTTCTTTTACTTATTACACTTTGGCTAATGGTGATCTCACCGGTGATGTGAATCTTGCTATTGAAGATCCTATCGAATTGGAAGTTGGACAAACTTACTTGGCTACAATTCATCACTTCTCTCAAGATCCTGCATTGAACATGCGTGGAAGTGCAGGTGATAATGACAACTCAACTTTCCTATATGGTCCTTATGGAGCTGGAAATGCTGTGGCTTGGTACACTTTTAACGACTTTTCTCCTGCGATTCGCCTTGGACTTGATGCCGCTATTGGTGTGCCTGAGTTAAGTGAGGATCAAATGCTTCAACTTATGCAAAACACGCCTAATCCTTTCACTGAAAACACTGTTGTTCCTTATACTTTGGAAGCAGCAGGTCGCGTTTCTTTGGATGTTTATGACATGACTGGCAAGCTTGTAATGAGTGTTGAAGAAGGCACTAAACCTGCTGGATCACACCGCTTAGAACTCAATGCTTCTGATTTCAGCAAAGGAATGTATTTCTACACTCTAAATGCTAATGGAGCGAGCAAAACTCGTAAAATGATCATTCACTGAGATTGATATTTGATATGAAAAAGCCGGCTTTTTGCCGGCTTTTTCGTTTTATTCTCACACTAATTCTATGAATAATATGCTATGATCATTCAATTTTCTATCTTTCGATAAATGCGTCTAAAATGAAAAACCTCATAGCAGGAATTTTCTTGATATTTTTAGCAGATCATCTTTCTGCGCAACATATTGATGATGGGACATATCTATATGACTCCCATTCTTTTAATAACACAAAGGCCAATCGGGAAACCATTATTTGGTCGGAGGATTTTAGTAATGGAATTCCAGCCAATTGGACAAATTCAGGCTCTCCGGCTTTGGCATTATGGGAATATCGAGGGCCATTAACACTGACTGACAACACCGCCGGGACAAGAGGGTCTTGTTTACCAGAAGGACAAGAGTCCGGAGCACCAATTGATTCAGAAAGCTTGGATAATGGTTTTGTTATTTTTGATTCCAATTATTGGGATGATGAAGAAGGACCTTGTGGAAATTTTGGATCGGGATTGGCAGTTGCGCCTCACGCATCATCACTCACAACAAATGCAATTAATCTGAGTGCATACCCTTATGTGGGCTTGGAGTTTAACCAGTACACCAAAAATTATACTTCCATTCATCGTGTGCAATTGAGTATAAATAACCAGCCTTTTTTTGATGTTTTTTCTCAAAATTTAGGCTTAAATTCAGAAACGAGCAGGGATGAAGTTGTAAGCGTAAATATTAGTCAATTTGCAGGATTTCAGGCAAATGTTAAGGTCAGGTTTTTGTTTGAGGGCACTTATTACTTCTGGATGATTGACGATGTAAAACTAATAGCATTAGACCCCAATGATTTGTCATTGAATGAGCCGACTTATGGCGACTTTGACATCAATAATCCTGATCATTCTACAGGCTTCGAATATTTGGAATATTCAATTTATCCTCAAGCTATGCTCAGTGAGCTCAAATTTTCTGCAGCTATTGCTAATGATGGCGGACTTGTTCAAACAAACGTTAATTTGAACGTGAGTCTGGACCGTGTTTCTGCGCCAAATGAAAATCTCTATTCAGATCAAAGCGAAAGCATTTTGCTAAATCCGGGATATACTGAAGTGCTGAGAGCCGGAACTTATTCGCTTGATCCTATTGTTGGTGATTACGAGCTAACTTTTTCTGCGAATCAATCTGAAGTGGATGATCAACCGGAGAATAATGTAAAACAGAAATTATTATCTATTGCGCCCACTCTTTACGCCCGTGATCACAGATCATTGGAAGGTGTTTATATTCCGGCACCACAACAGCAATCCATTCCTTATGAGTTTGGGAATATTTATTTGATTACTGCGGCTAACCAGCAAATTCATTCAGTGGAATGTGGCATTTCTTTGGGTTCATTAACCGGTTCACAGATTTATGCAGCTTTGTATGAATTTGACCTCTCTAATGGGGTGAATGCTGAATTTGTGGCGCAAAGTGGGTCGTTTTCAATTGAGGGAGATGATCTTAATAATTTGGGGGAGGAGAAAATGATAAGCCTGATTTTTGACTCACCTGTAGCCTTAAATAATGGAATGGCTTATGCAGTTATGGTTGGCTCATTATCCGGAGCACCTTTCGTGTTATCAGGCATAAGTGGAGATGCCCCGGCACTCACTTCTTGGGTGTATTATCCTGAGAGTGAAGGCTGGTTTTTTCTTTCTAAAATGCCAATGGTCAGAATGAATCTTGATGATAATAACAGTGTAAATAATGTTGAAGGTATAACTGATATTATAGTGTGGCCGAACCCAACCCAAAACAATATTAATATTAATTCAAAAAACTTAGATATTATAGAGGTTTATAATCTGGCAGGAGAGCTTGTTAAATCAGAAAAAGTGAACGCAAATACTACTACTCATTCGTTCACAATTGCTGAGTTCGCATCTTCAATTTATGTTCTTAAAGTGCTGGATATAAATGGATTTTCATACTTTAAAAAAATATTAAAATATTAATATGGGTATTAAATCCATTATTAGTAAGCCTATAGCTAAATGGTTGGTTAAAGGGCGTTATAAATATTATAGAGACCCTATAAAGTGCCAAGAAGATACATTTAAATATTTAATAAAAAATGGATCATTTACGCATTTTGGAAGTGATCAGGGAATGAACCAAAACTGGTCTGTTTCGGATTATAGAAGCGCTGTAAATCTCCGAGATTACGAACAGTTTAAGCCATATATCAATCAAATACTAGAGGGTAAGGAGAATATATTGTGGCCCGGAAAGCCGATATATTTGTGCAAAACATCCGGAACAACTTCAGGAATGAAGTATATTCCTCTAACCAAAGAATCGCTTCCAAATCATATTGGATCTGCCCGAATGGCATTAATGTCGTACATAGCAGAAACGGGTGAATCGCGCTTTGTAGATGGCAAAATGATTTTTTTACAGGGAAGTCCGGTGTTGGAAATGCATGCTCAATCTGGCATTCCTTTCGGACGCCTATCCGGAATTGTTGCAAATCATGTTCCGAAATATCTTCTTAAAAACAGAATGCCATCTTATAAAACGAACTGTATCGACGACTGGGAGAGCAAAGTAGATGCAATTGTGCTCGAGACGTTTAAGGAAGACATGCGTTTAATTAGTGGAATTCCAGCTTGGGTTCAGATGTATTTTGAAAAGCTCTTAGAGCGTTCTGGTAAATCTAGTATTCGTGATGTATTTCCAAATTTTTCCTTGTTTGTATATGGTGGGGTGAATTTCGAACCTTATCGCGCAAGATTCGAGAAGCTTATTGGAGGGGAGATTCCAAGTATTGAACTCTACCCTGCTTCGGAAGGATTTATTGCATACCAAAATTCGCAAGATGACAATGGTTTATTGTTGGTTCTGGATGAAGGAATTTTTTACGAGTTTATTCCTACCCTAGAGTATAGCCATGAAAATGCCCAAAGACTTACTATTGCTGATGTTCGGATCGGTGTAGATTATGTTCTCGTTCTGAGTACTGATGCTGGTTTGTGGTCCTATGTAATTGGCGACACTATAAAATTCACTAGTCTGGATCCACCTAAAATTAGGGTTAGCGGAAGAATAAGTCATTATACATCCGCTTTCGGCGAACACGTTATTGCAGAAGAAGTGGAGCGCGCAATGGTTTATGGACTTAAAATGAATCCCTCGGAAATTTTAGAATTCAGTGTTGCTCCCCAAGTGCAGCCATCAGAAGGTTTACCATATCACGAGTGGTTTGTAGAGTTTGCCGTTTTACCGGAGAATATTAATGCTTTAGCCGGTTTTATTAATGATGAAATGCAAAAGCAAAATGTTTACTACAAGGATTTGATAAAAGGAAGCGTCTTGCAATGTTTGAAAATAACTCCTGTTAAACCGGGGTCTTTCAATGATTATATGAGAAGCGTTGGAAGGTTGGGAGGACAAAACAAAGTTCCGCGTCTTTCTAATGACAGAAAAATTGCAGATCATCTTTCTCAATTCAAGATTGCATAATAATTGCAGTTTATTCGTTATGTATGGAATGAAATCTATTTTTATAATCATTTTGATATTTGCTTTGCCGGTAGCCGTGTTTTCTCAAATCTCGCTGGAGCCAGCTACCATTGATTTTGGACTCCTTGAAAGAAGTACAGACAGAGTGCGCGATATTGTGATAAGTAACAAGGGTAATAAAATGGCCCTCGTTCTGAAATCAAATTTTAGTGATGAGTTTGATATCTTATTCTCCTCGCGTGAAATTCCACCGGATTCTTCCATAATACTTCGGATTAAATTCAAACCAAAGCGTAAAGGAAAGTTTTCGGAAAATGTAGATTTGTGGTTTAGTACCGAAAATAAAGCCACTAAGATCAGTTTTAATGCAGATGTAACATACCTTAATCCCGCTGACAATACAGCTTGTCCAAATTTTGGTGACCAACCTTATAATTGCTGTGATGGACCGGAATTATTGGTAAAGTTTTTCGATGCTGAGACCCACGAGCCTATTCAGGCAAGACTGAGAATTGTAAATCAAGGAGTATTGGTTTTGGATGAGAAGGCAGACAAAAACATGGAGGTAAGGGCAGAGCTCCCAATTTCATGGTATTATCTTGAAGCAAAGGCCACAGGCTATCTTCCCGATGACACCGCTTCTTATGTCAATACTCGATCTAATTATTTTGAGCTATTTCTTCAGCCTGAAAAAGTTCAACAAGTTGAAGTGTCAGACTCTATTTTGGAAACCGATTCATTACACGAAATACAAATTCCAAATGGGCAAGACCAAACATCGAAGAGCCTTATTAATCCTGTAGAATTTGCGGAAATTGACAGTTATGAAGGATTACCATTGAGCACATTTCGCAGAAATAACATCGTTTTTTTAATAGATGTATCTCAATCAATGGCAGGCATGGGCAAGCTTGATTTACTAAAGTCATCTATAAATGAATTATTGAAATCAATGCGTGAGATTGATAAGGTTTCCGTAATCACTTATGCTTCTGATGCAAAAGTGTTGATAGCACGTCAGGAGGGGGATAAACACGAGGAAATCATGAGTGCTGTAAATGGGCTGATCGCTGGCGGGCTGACTGCTGGTAATAGAGGCTTCAAAATGGCTTATGAAATGGCTCAGCAGGGATTTATAGAAGGAGGGAATAATCAGGTGATTGTTGTAACTGATGGAGCTTTCAGAGCCTCTGAGAATCCTAAAATTGTTGAAATGACCGGCTCAAACCTAAAATCGGGAATTAAAACTTCTATTGTGGGAATAAAAAGCAAACCGCTAGCTCTAGAAGCACTCAGTGAAATTGCGATACTAGGCGGCGGAAACTTTGTTGAATTGAATGATTTAGATGATGCTGCAATTGCACTTTTGACTGAAATCAGAAAACAATCTTTGAAGCAATAATGTCTAAGAAAAGGCGCTCATAAAATACTTACACATAATTAGCTTTGGGCTCTTTATCTTTGCCCAATGAATTTCTCTTCAAAGAAACCTTATCTCGTAGGAATTGCGGGAGGAAGCGGATCAGGCAAAACGACCTTACTTAACATCTTAAAAGAATTACTCCCCATGGGGAGCATGTCATTGGTTTCACAAGACAATTACTATCACCCTCGTGATTTGCAGAAGCCCGATGAGAATGGCGAGCTCAATTTTGATCTACCAACATCCATAGACAGAGAACTTTTTATGACTGACATTCTTGCTTTAATGGCTGGAAATTCGATCTATAAGAAAGAATACACATTTAATAATCCGGAAATAGATCCTAAGTTAATAGAAGTCAAATCAGCACCGATAATTATTACAGAAGGACTTTTTGTTTTTCATTACAAGGAGATTAAAGACCTTTTGGATTACAAGATATACTTGCATGCAGAAGAAGAGGTAAGGCTAGATCGTAGAATAGACAGGGATTACAGAGAAAGGGGATATGATGAATCTGTAGTGCGGTATCAATGGGAAAATCATGTTTTACCAGCAGATCAAAGTTATCTATTTCCTTATATAGATGATTGTAATCTTGTGATTGATAACACGCATGATTTTGGTGACCAAATTCATAAATTAGCCGATTATTTGATAAATATTATTAATAAAAATGAAGTATGATTGATCCCACTGTATGGTATCTTCATACTTGCAGTACCTGTTCAAGGATTATTTCTGATTTGAATATAAAACATCTAAATTTTGATTTTAGAGAAATCAAAACAACTGGAATTACTGCTGCTGAACTTGATTATCTGGCCACTATCAGCGGGTCGTACGCATCATTATTCAGCAAAAAAGCGGTCAAATTTAGAGAAAGGAATTTGCACAATGAAAATCTTTTGGAGGATGATTATCGACGATTAATACTTGAAGAATATACATTTTTAAAGCGACCTGTTTTTTTGTATAACAATGAAGTATTTATTGGCAATTCTAAGGCAGTAATTGAATCTTTAAAACAAAAACTAGAGGCATGAGTGCTAACTTTCGTGCTCATCTGTTTTTGCTAACAGTCAACATAATTTACGGGGCTAATTACATCATCGCCAAAGGATTGATGCCGGAAAAAATTGCTCCTTCCGGATTTATAATGCTTCGCGTGACTGGGGCAGTCATCTTGTTCTGGACTGTATTCCTGATTTTTAAGCCTTCAAGCGAGGCCGGAACCGATAAAAGTATGATTGGTAGAGGAACATTTGCGGTGCGTAAGTCGGACTTATTGAGACTTTTTGCTTGCGGTTTATTTGGTGTAGCAACAAATCAACTGTTTTTTTTTAATGGCTTGAGTCTGACTTCGCCCATTAATGCCGCAATTATAATGACTTCCAATCCAATTTTGGTCTTGATTATTTCTGCCATAATCCTAAAAGAAGCAGTTAACATAAAAAGGGTTTCGGGGGTCATACTTGGTGCTATTGGCGCTGTAACTCTTATTATGCTTAGCAAAAATGATGTGAGCGGATTCAGCAGTCCACTTGGAGATTTGTTTATTCTTGTGAATAGCACTTCTTATGCCGTTTACCTCGTATTGGTAAAACCATTAATGCAACGCTATCATCCTTTGGCAGTTATTTCCTGGGTGTTTTTATTTGGATTTGCAATGGTAATCCCCTTTGGCTGGACTCAACTTTCCGAAGTTCAATGGTCGTCATTTTCTAATTGGGATCTATTTTCGGCCTTCTACGTAGTAGTGGCAACCACATTTTTGGCTTACTTGTTAAATATTACAGCCTTAAGAACCGTTGCTCCCACTGTAGCAAGTAGCTATATTTATCTTCAGCCGGTTGTAGCAGGAATCTCAGCTTGGATTTTCAGTTTTTATTTGTCAGAGGATTATACAAGCGACTTCAGCATACTTAAACTAATATGTGCTTTGTTGATCTTTACAGGCGTTTATTTGGTGAGTCGCCCGGTATTGAAGTCCATTAAACCCTAACTCTGCTGAGTACTGTTCCCTTTAAGTAAAAAAGCTATTTATCCCACATGTTTAGATATCTTTGAGTAAGAATACTATCAATACAAATAGGATTATGTCATTACGGAAACCTTTCAATTTACAGGAGTGGATAGTAGAAAACAGACATTTATTAAAGCCACCTGTAGCCAATAAAAATCTTTATCCAGAAGGAACAGATTATATTGTAATGATTGTGGCTGGCCCCAATGCCAGAAAGGATTATCACTACAATGAAACGGAAGAGCTTTTTTATCAACTCGAGGGCAATATTAATGTTAGAATACAAGAAGAGGGAAAAGCAGTAGATATTCCACTTAAGGCCGGGGATATGTTCTTGCTCCCCCCAAGAGTTCCCCATTCGCCCATGCGTTCTGAAAACTCAATTGGACTTGTAATTGAAAGAGTTAGGGCAGGAAGTGACATGAAAGATGGGCTTTTATGGTTTTGTGAAAAGTGCAATACTAAATTGCATGAAACATACTTCCCACTCAGTAATATCGAGAACGATTTCCTTCCAAGGTTCCGCGAGTATTATGGTTCAGAAGATCTAAGAACTTGTAAAAATTGCGGCCATGTAATGGAAACGGATCCCCGGTTTGTTTAAGGCCGCTGCAACCTTTTCTCTATTACTTAAGTCTTTTCGCTATACCTTACTTGTAATCTCAAGATCATGAGAATCTTTACCTTTTTGTTCGTCTTAACTAGCATGATATTCGCAACAAAATCAAAAAGTTGTGAGCTTAACGTGAACCTTATTGAGCAAGTGGGATGCAATACCTACATATTTCAGGCATCTGCCTTTGATGAAGGCGCACAAATTCATTGGACACTCAATGGCAATGATTACAACATTGGAACCATTACTACTTTTCAATTTCAAAATGGAATCAATCATATATGCGCGTTTTATGAAACACCTGATTGTCCAAATGGTGCTGAATGGTGCGAAACCTTTAATATTAATTGCAATGATGATTGCGAGCTAAACGCTGTAGCCATTAGCATTGATAGCTATATGGAATGGGGCGGACCATCATTTGCTGCTTGGTCTCTTGTTGATGAATTTGGAATGAGTACTGCTAATGGCATGGCTCAGTTTAGCAATAACGATCCTTATTATGACGAGTTATTATGTGTGCCCAATGGCTGTTATACGCTCGTTTTGCAGTATAATGGACTTGTGAACCCAGAGAATTTTAATGTATTTGTTAACTTAGAAGGTGTGCCGCTTTCATTTGAGCTAATCACCCAACCCGGCTATTCTGCCACAACTATACTAGATATTAATGGCGATTGCGGAATTATGGAAGAATGTCCGCAAGAATTATGGTCAAATCAAATTGACGACCAATGTAACTATTGGGCTTTTGAAATAGGTGGTTTTCAGCCGGGTGAGCAAGCCGTTTGGTATTTTGGTGATGGAACTATTGAGCCAGGCGGACATTATGCTACACACCTTTTTCCAGAACCTGGCGAATATGAAGTTTGCGTTTATTATACTTCCGAGTTATGCTTAGCAACAGAGGTTTGTATCACAGTGGTTGTTGAAGATTGTGCGCAGGAAAATTGCAATTTGGACGTTCAAATTTTGCAGTCAGAATGTGATGTGCTTGTTCTTCAAGCCTTGGGTGCTCCTAATAATGCTCAGATTCATTGGAACGTGGATGGACAGCAATATAATATTGGAAACATCACAACTTTTGTTTTAGACAATGGTCCTCACCAGATTTGCGCTGCTTACGAAACTCCAGAATGTCCTGATGGAGTTTATTGGTGCGAAACGTTTACGTTTGGATGTGAAGAAGAATGTGAGTTTATGTCATTCTATATTACAAGTATTATCCAATTGGGCGGACCAGCTTTTGTTGAGTGGAACATTTTAAATGAGAACAATCAAAGTGTAGAAGAAGGAATAGCTCAGTTCAGTGAAATGGAAACTACAACAGGAGCATTGGTATGTTTGCCTCCAGGTTGCTATAACCTAGTAATTTACTACGATGGAGAGGTAAATCCACAATATCTGTCGGCACAAATTTATATGGGGGGATTGGAAATCGAAGTTGAATCTTCCTACAACAATGGTTTTCTGGAAATCGGACCTATAGCTATTGGCAATGCAGAGTGCGGAGAACAAAACAATTGTTCAGATGATTTATATGCTGCCCATCAAGAGAATTGTTTGAATTGGGTTTTCGAAATTGGAGGTTTTCAGCCAGGCGAAATTGCTCAATGGAATTTTGGCGATGGAAGCTTTGTAACAGGAGGGCATTTTATAGAACATAATTTTTATGAGCCCGGCGTTTACGAAGTTTGTGTTACTTACCAATCTGAACTTTGCGATGGCATCACCGTATGCACCGCAATTACGGTGAGTGAGGATTGTAATGTTGAATGTCATGAAATAGACTTCCAGATATCCTATTTTGGAGAACAACCTTCTATGATGGAATGGGTCATTCATCCTCACGGAGGCGATGAAGTTTTGGAAACAGGCGGTTTGGAGTTCAACCCATTTTTCCCTACAGATGCAGGAGGTGCATGTTTGCCTGATGGATGCTATGATCTTATGCTTTTCAGTAATACCCCATTGAGCCCCAATTCATTGGATATAGAGTTTTTCTCTAATCAGAATGTTGAAATATTTAACGTTCAAATTGATTCATTTTCTGCCATTATTTCATTTAGCGTTAATGCGGATTGTGGCCAAAACGAAAATTGTAATCTTGAAGTAGTTATTGTAGCTTATGAATGCGATGTTTTAGTGATGCAAGCCGTGAATTTTCCAGAAGATGCAATAATTCATTGGACCATTGATGGAGAACCTGCCGGAATAGGTGCCCCTGTTACTTTCTTTTTTGAAGATGGAGTACATCATGTTTGTGCTTTTTATGAAACACCTGATTGCCCTGAAGGAGTTGAATGGTGTGAAACCTTTGAATTTGGTTGCGGAAACGAATGCACAAATACAGTTGTTTCGATAGATAGTTTTGTGGAACAAGGCGGACCACAATTTATCGTTTGGAATCTGGTTGACGAAAATGGAATGAGTGTTGGAAACGGAACAGCGCAGTATAGCGGAAACGACCCCTATTTCGATACCATGCTTTGTTTGGAAGATGGCTGTTATACTCTTCTGCTTCAATTTAACGCCGAAATAAATGAAGAAAATCTAAATGTTGGTTTCTACATTAATGGAGAACAAATTGAAGTGGATGTTCAGTACAATCCGGGATTTGTAATGTTTGGGCCATTAGGTATCAATTCCGATTGCGCAAATGAAGAATCATGTGACGCGTTCTTTGCCTATACCAATCCTGAAGCCAATTTCTTCCACTTTGAAAATCTTAGCGTCCCACAAGAAGGAGCTACTTACATCTGGAATTTTGGAGATGGTACTTCTTCGGATAGTCCAAATCCCTCACATACTTTTGAAGTTCCGGGTGAATATGAAGTTTGCCTGACTGTAATTTTTGGTGAATGTGAGGACATGTATTGTCAGGTTATTACGATTGGAGAAGAAGGATGCACAGATATAACCTTTACACTCACAGCCGAAACGATTGGCTTCGGACTTTTAACATGGGAGTTGATTTCTGATGAGTTTGATCTAGGCGGTCAAATTCCAATTGACTTAATCCCTGAAGAAGGCCTCAGCCTTACATTTTGTGTGCCTGATGGTTGTTACTCCCTTGAATTTGAATGGAATGGAATTGCTGCTATTCTTTGGGAAACTATGGCCAATCAAATTGCAGAGCAAGTAAATGCCGATGTTACTCTAACAGTTAATGATAACAACGCAGTTTTAGTCTTTGGAATTAGTACTGACTGTACAGAAGGAATAAGCGACATTTCAAGCGCCCATTTGAATGCATACCCAAACCCAAGTTCAGAAACCCTGAATTTAGAAGTTCAATTGATGTCTGCAATTGGAAACGCCTTACTTTATGATATGGCCGGTAAAATAGTTTGGACAGGTAATGTTGTGGATGGCAGAAATGAAATTAATGTTTCATCATTAGGCGCTGGCATTTACCAATTGCTGATAATCGACCAACAAAATACTTATTCAACAAGAATAGCCGTTAGCCGCTAATTGGCTCAAAGTACTGATAAGAGAGGCGCTCATAAGGCGCCTCTTTTGCTTTTTTTAGTATTCATTGGTAGAGGTTCACAATTGAAGCACTTATAGGCTTGAGATAATTGTTAACTTCGCAACCATTCATCCAATTGCCAAAATGAATTATAACAGAATTAATATCATAGCCGGCTGGCTAGTATTCGCTATAGCGACAATTGTCTATCTTCTAACAATTGAGCCTACGGCCAGTTTCTGGGATGCCGGAGAGTTTATTGCCTCTGCGTATAAATTGGAAGTAGGACATCCCCCGGGGGCCCCATTTTTTATGCTTATTGCGCGATTCTTTGCCATTTTCGGTGGTGCTGAAAATGCTGCATTAAGCGTAAATATTATGTCTGCTTTTTGTAGTTCATTTACCATTCTCTTTTTATTCTGGAGTATAAGTCATCTGGCTAAAAAATTAGCGGAACGTGATGGTGAATTCACAAATGGCAAACTCATAGCAGTTATTGGAAGTGCTGCCGTTGGTGGACTTGCCTACACTTTTAGTGATTCATTTTGGTTTTCAGCAGTGGAAGGTGAAGTATATGCCATGTCATCTCTTTTTACCGCCGTTGTTTTTTGGGCTATTCTGCGTTGGGAAACGCTGGCCGATCAAAAGGGAGAATGGCGATGGATCATACTTATAGCATATATGATGGGACTTTCTATTGGAGTCCATCTTCTTAACCTGCTTGCCATCCCCGCCATAGCTTTCGTTTACTACTTTAAGCGCTATGAAGTAAGTCGCAAAGGGTTAATTATTACAGGTATTGTGTCTATTCTCATTTTGGGATTTGTTCAGAGTGTTGTGATTCCGATGACCGTGAAATCTGCTGCATTTTTTGAGCTCACTTTTGTAAATAAAATGGGACTTCCTTTTAATACAGGGGTTATTGTGTATGCCGTTCTTGTGATCTCTTCTATCACCTTTTTACTATGGTATTCTCGCAAAAAAAATTATCAATTATTAAATACTTCTGTGCTCAGTATTACGATGATTCTTGTGGGCTATTCAACCTTCGCAATGATCGTTATTCGGTCTAACGCAAATCCTCCAATGGATGAGAACAATCCTGAGCACCTTTTCACTCTTTTATCCTACCTAAATCGCGAACAGTACGGTGATCGCCCACTTCTTTTTGGTCAGTATTTCAGCACGCCTACAGAAATGTCAGAACCTTATGTTGATGGCAGTCCTACCTACGTTAAGTCATACAGTGTAAAGAAGCTAGACAAGAAGAGGGAGGTATTGGTAAAATCCTTTAAAAATGAATTTGAAGCTGCTGAGTACACGTCTTCCCTAGGAAAGGAACATTTTGTTTCTGAAGAATACATTGAATCCGGAGAGAAAAAAGGGGCAGTTCCAAACTATATGGATGAGTACAGCGGAGTTTTGCCGAGGATGTATAGCGCACAAGCTAATCACATTGCAGAGTACAAAAGCTGGAGTGATTATAAAGAATGGAATACTCCAAGAGGTAGAAAAACGGTGGAGTCACTCGAAGCGAAACGAACTGATTATGAGGATAAACTGCAGCAATATGCATATTTCGCAGAAAATCATGAAGATCCTACTGTCCGTGGTCAAGCTAGGGATGAGTATTTAAAAACGGAGCGTTTGCTCATGAACGTTCATGATAAGCTTACTCCAAGCTTTTCAGAAAATATGAAATTCTTTATGCGATACCAAGTAGGTTGGATGTACTGGAGATATTTCATGTGGAATTTTACCGGTAAACAAAATGATATTCAAGGACACGGTGACATTATAGATGGAAACTGGCTTAGTGGAGTTAGTTTTGTTGATGAAGAGCGACTGGGAAATAGAGATCGCCTACCAAAAAGTCAAACCAACAACAAAGCATTCAATAAGTTTTACTTTTTACCCTTATTGCTCGGAATTTTTGGATTTATTTTTCAATTATTCAGAACTCCAAAAGACTTCGTTGTTGTTTCACTGCTTTTCTTACTCACCGGTTTGGCAATTGTAGTTTACCTAAACCAATATCCATTGCAGCCTAGGGAGCGTGATTATGCTTATTCCGGATCTTTTTATGCATTTTCTTTCTGGATTGGATTAGGCGTTTATGCCTTGTTTTATATTGCGAATCAACTGAAACAAAAAGATTTTATAAAAGTATTTGGTGTTGCCCTGGTAGGAGCTGCCATGTTGTATCTCATGGAAATGTTTGCCGGTGAAAATCATAATTTCTCCTACGCTATTATTTTCATGGTAGTGCTTGGTGCTGCTGTTTCGGGATTCCTTCAGGCCATAGGATTGTTTGTCAAAAAAGATACCGTTCAGGCCAGTATTTGCTTGCTGATTGCATTTGTAGTTCCTGGAATAATGTTGGCAGAAGGTTGGGATGATCACAATCGCGCAAAACGCAAAACCGCAGTTGATTTTGCCAAGAATTACTTAGATAGTCTTGAACCGAATGCTATACTTTTTACTAATGGTGACAATGATACATTCCCTTTGTGGTATGCGCAAGAAGTAGAAGGTTATCGCACTGATGTGAGAATTGTAAACCTGTCATTACTCAATACTGATTGGTATATTGATCAGATGAAGCGAAAAGCGTATGACTCTGATCCTGTTCCTTTCGGAATGGAAGAACAAATGTATAGACAAGGCACTCGAGATATCGTTTTACTTGATCACAGCCGCAATAAGAAGGACATTTTCATTGATTTGGGAATGGCTATGGATGTTTGTCTTGATGATACCAAGAAAACTACGGTAGGTGATGGTAAAGAGTACAGTTATTTTCCTACGAGAAAGTTCAGTCTTGCCGTTGATTCAGCACTTGTGATTTCTAATGGAACGGTAAGACTGCAAGACACAGCTAGAATGGTGGATGCCGTTACCTGGGAAATTAATCGTTCGTATTTATTGAAGAGCAATGTCATGATTCTTGACTTACTTCGAAATAACAATTGGGAACGTCCGGTTTATTTTGCCGTTACTACTGGTCCAGATGCTTATATGGGAATGGAAGATTACTTCCAATTAGAAGGATTAGCCTATCGTTTGGTGCCGATTAAGCAAGAGAAGAGCCGTAATCCGAATATCACCGGTGGTATCGCAGCTGACATTATGTATGATAATGTGATGAACGATTTCCAATGGGGAAATATGGAAGACACTACAGGTGCAGGGGTTTATATGGATGAAAATAATCGTCGTATGACCACCAATTTCAGACTTCAACTCAGCAATCTAGCTGAGCAATTGGAGCTTGAAGGTCAGAATGAAAAGGCTCTTGACATTTTGTATAAGTCGCTGGAAGTGATGCCTGAGAAAAATGTTCCTTATGATCGTGTAATGCTTCCTACTATCGAAATGCTTTATCAGTTAGGAGATAGCATTGCAGCAGGCAAATTGGCTGAACGTCTATTCGAAATTAATGAAGATGAAGTAGAATATTGGCTAACACTTGAGCCGCAATTTGCACTATCTGTTGACGGAGAGTACCAGATTAAAATGACTGTAAACAGCAGGTTGGAGCAAGTGGTAAACTTCTTTGATCCAACAAGCGATTTGGCCAAGGAACTTAGAGGCAGACTTGAAGATCTGAGCAAGAAGTTTGATGATAAGCAGGAATTGATGCGAAACCGAAAGCGCGGTTCTCCTGCTGATATGTAATGAAAAATAATTGAATATTTAATATTAAGGAGGCTGTTTCAAAAGATGAGATAGCCTTTTTTTTGTGAAATATGCTGTATTTATTTACATGTTGAGATAATAGTTGCAATATTAATTAATTGGTATTTATTATGTAATGCTGTATAGGTGTCTGTTATAGTCCAAATCCGTAATACTCCATTGTTCTATAAAAGCTACGCTAACCGTATTTACCAATCTTTCATATAAAATGGTTTGGACTTTATGATATGTAAATTTGGTATAACACAAAAAAAAAGAGACCCGAATTCGGATCTCTTTTTATGGCAATATTAAATTTATTTAGTCTTGAATTATCAATTTCCATAAGCATCCTTACATGGATCATTTATTCCACTATATAAATCCCTGAGTGTGACAAAAAAAAGGGGCTCAATTAATCGAGCCCCTCATTGTAAAAGCCGCTTTCACAGCATTCCCGGAAAGGAAATCTTATTCAAATAAGTATTGTTCCTTATATCCTCTCGGAAACTTTACTTTTTTTCTAGTTTCAGAAAAGTACTTTTCCCAAAGTGGACCGCGCATATCGTAAATGTTTGACACTTCGATAGGCTTTTCATTTTGATTGTTTTCCATAACCTTTATTTTTCTTGCAGTATATATAAGACTATGGCAAATGATAAATGGTTGCAAGCACGCTGAAATTCTATAGTAGGCTTAGTCCTCACATGGCCTCTTGATTTTTGTTTCAAACACATCTATTTGAATTCTAATTTTTGAGAAGGGAAACAAACGTTTTAAACGAATTGAGGTATATTTAATTTGTGATTTTCGGCATACATGGAGTTAATGATGCGATGGAATCCTTGATTTTCTTATTTTAAGGTTGGAGTTATGTTGTAAAATCTTAGATCTCACTTGCATTGTTTACCTTTGTTGAGCATGAAAAAATTGGCCATTTTCGCCTCGGGTTCCGGCAGCAATGCGCAGAAAATATTGGAGTTTTTCGAAAATTCCTCGGACGTTAGCGTTGCACTTATTTTGTCTAATAGGCCTGAGGCTGGGGTTCTAGATAGAGCGGCCAAATTTAAAGTGCCTACTTATGTTTTTGATCGACAATCTTTGATGAATGCCGAAGTTTTAAAAGTGCTACAACAGCATGATATTGAATGGATTATACTCGCAGGATTTCTTTGGTTGATGCCAAGTAATATTTTGGATGAATACCCAGATCGGGTTATTAATATTCATCCCGCATTGTTGCCACAGTATGGAGGGGCAGGAATGTACGGAAGTCGGGTTCATGAGGCTATTTGGCAGAACGGTGAGCAAGAAACCGGAATCACTATTCATTATGTGAACAATAATTATGATGAGGGGCAGATTATTATGCAAGCCCGAACGCGCTTAAGCTCATCTGACACTCCTCTAACTATTGAGAAGAAAGTACATGAGCTCGAACATGCTTATTTACCATTCGTGATTTTGCAAACCATTCGACTTAAATCTCAAAATTCATGAACCTGAATTTTACCGAAATACTATCTGCTTTTTTAGTATTGTTTGCAGTGATCGATATTGTTGGGTCAGTGCCGGTAATTCTTACTATTAGGAGAAATTCAGGGCAAATTCAAGCCGGAAAGGCAACTTTGGTTTCGATGATCATTATGGTCATATTTCTTTTTTTGGGAGAACGCATCATTCACCTTTTCGGAATCGACGTTTATTCGTTTGCTGTAGCCGGTTCTTTTGTGCTTTTTGCGATTGCTCTCGAGATGATACTTGGAGTTCAGATTTTTAAGCAGGATCCCCGAAGTTTGCGATCGGCCTCTATTGTCCCGATAGCTTTTCCAATAATTGCGGGAGCGGGTACTCTTACTTCACTTATTGCCCTCAGGGCAGAGTATCAGGTGGGCAATATTCTTGTTGCTATCGTATTGAATGCCCCGCTAATTTATATTGTTTTGAGATCAAGCAGTAAAATTGAAAAAATACTTGGTGATGGCGGTATTGCTGTGTTGCAGAAAGTTTTTGGAATCATTCTACTCGCCATCGCTGTGAAACTTTTCAGTAGCAATATCCAGCATTTATTCAATCAAAACTAATGGGAATTGTTGCTTATACAGATGGCTCTAGTCGCGGTAACCCCGGTCCTGGTGGTTATGGAGTAATTCTGAGCATTGGAAAACATTACCGTGAAATATCTCAGGGATTTCAGCATACAACTAATAATCGAATGGAGTTAATGGGTGTAATCGTTGCGCTGGAAGCGATTAAAGCTCCGGGTGCAGAGATTACCATTTATTCTGATTCGAAATATGTGGTGGATGCCGTTGAAAAAAGATGGGTACTTGGTTGGGCAAAAAAGGGTTTTGTTGGCAAAAAGAATCCCGATCTGTGGAAACGCTTTTTAAACGTCTATCCTAAGCACAAAGTGAGATTTGTTTGGGTAAAAGGTCATGCCGGAAATCTTATGAATGAAAAGGTGGATGAGCTCGCTGTAGCGGCTGCCAAAGGCAAAAATCTGATCCCTGATGATGGCTATCTTACTGAAAACAATCAATTATTTAAAGATTGATCAAACTATAGCAGTCCATACTTGTTAATGCTATAACTACATTTGCACCGGATTTAACATTTGAATTTATGCGTACCGACTTATATCAAGGTCATGACTATTATTTGATGGATGAGCTTTTAAGCGATGAACATAAGCTCGTTCGCGATACAGCCCGTGCCTGGGTGAAGAAAGAAGTGTCGCCTATTATTGAACAGGCATTCGAAGAAGGAAAATTTCCTAAGCATCTTTTAAAGGGTTTGGCGGAAATTGGCGGGTTTGGACCATACATTCCTGAACAATACGGTGGAGCCGGATTAGATCAGATTTCTTATGGGCTAATTATGCAGGAATTGGAGCGATGTGATAGCGGATTGAGATCCACATCTTCCGTTCAAAGCTCTCTCGTGATGTATCCTATTTACAAATATGGTAACGAGGAACAACGCCAAAAATACCTACCCAAATTAGCCTCCGGTGAAATGATTGGCTGTTTTGGACTCACTGAACCTGATTTCGGTTCTAATCCTGCTGGAATGGTGAGTAATTTCAAAGATATGGGTGACCATTATCTATTGAACGGCGCTAAAATGTGGATTTCTAATGCCCCTTTTGCTGATATAGCAGTAGTTTGGGCCAAGGATGAAAGCGATCGCATACACGGACTTATTGTGGAACGCGGAATGCAAGGCTTTACCACTCCAACAATGCATGGTAAGTGGAGTCTCAGAGCCTCTGACACCGGCGAATTGGTTTTTGACAATGTAAAGGTTCCTAAGGCTAATTTGCTCCCTAATAAAAGCGGATTAGGTGCCCCACTTGGATGTTTGGATAGCGCCAGATACGGAATCGCTTGGGGTGCAATTGGCGCTGCATTAGATTGTTATGATACTGCGCTTCGTTATTCTAAAGAGCGTATTCAATTTGATAAACCAATTGGTGCTTTTCAGCTACAGCAAAAGAAACTCGCTGAAATGATCACCGAAATTACCAAGGCTCAATTGCTCACCTACAGATTGGGACAGCTTCGCAATGAGGGAAGAGCAAGTACAGCGCAGATTTCCATGGCAAAGCGCAATAATGTTCACATGGCAATTACAATTGCTCGTGAAGCTCGACAAATGTTAGGAGGAATGGGTATTATTAACGAGTATCCAATTATGCGACACATGATGAATCTCGAATCTGTTATTACCTACGAAGGAACCCATGACATTCATTTGCTGATAACCGGAATGGATGTTACCGGGCTTAATGGATTTAAATAGAGATTTAAATTAAATAGTTTGAAGGCCGTTTCTTAGAGAGGGTCTTTTTTTTGTTTATAGTGGAAGCCTTGCTTCAAATCTTTCTACAAACTAAGCTCAAAATCATCCGCATCATTCAAGGCCGGAAATTTCGCCCTGAAATCCTGTAATTCAGAATACGATAAAGTATAAGTAATTAGCCCCTCCTCATTTTTGTTTAGCTCGGCCAACACTTCACCTTTTGCAGAAATAACCATCGAATCTCCTGAATAATCATTGGCGTTAGGATCAGACCCTACACGATTTACAGCAAGGTTATAACTCAGATTTTCTATAGCTCTACTTTTATTCAAAATGATCCATGGGCCAGATCTTACAACCGGCCAGTTTGCTATGTAAATAAGTAAATCATAAGTAGCAGCGGTTTTTTGCAAATTATTTCTGCTCCACACCGGAAAGCGAAGATCATAGCAAATGAGCGGACAGATTTTCCATCCTTTCCACTCAACGATCAATCGCTCAGAGCCTGCTGTATAATGCAAATGTTCATTTCCAAATCGAAATAAATGTCGCTTGTTATAAGTGAAATAATTCCCATCAGGCTGAACCCAGTACAAACGATTATAATAGTTGCCTGAATCCTCCACTGCAATACTCCCACAAACACAAGACTGATAGTCTTTTGCAATTGTTTGCATCCATTTCAAACTATGCATTTCCGGGCCATGTTTTTCATTGCACTTTTCAACTTGCATACTAAAACCGGTACTGAACATTTCGGGTAATACAATGAGGTCTGTTGGGGCTTTTAATCCACGAAGTAATGATTCAAAATAAGCAGAATTTGCTTCAGGATTTTCCCAAATTATATTTCCTTGAATAAGGCAAACTCGAAGATCGTGGTTCATGGTTCAAATATAGGTTCTGTTATGGCATACTGCAAAGGATTTCCGGGTAGTATAATGCGATGCATGTCAGTAATTTCGAATTTGCCTCCTGCTTTATTCCAAACATAGGTTCGGAGAACATAATCTTGAAACCAAGGATCAATATCTGCCAAGCGCAAACCAATACTCAAGCTTTTATTGCCCGAATTAACTGCTTTTACAGAGTTGTAATAAACTAATTTATCATTGTGCATTATGCTTAAAACAATTTCAGTTTGCGGAGGAAAAAGGTCTTTAGCAATAACACTTATAATCAATTCCCTGTTGGGATGAACGTAATATAACTTATCCATCGTCTCAGTAAATGCCAATCCGAATTCTTGTTCAGGTTCAAAATTCAAATAGCCCAAAGCATTAACTCTGTCACCATTAAATTCAAAATCATCCGCGTTTCGCAGCCATGATTTAGAATCGACTATCAAATTGATATCGCTTTGCTTGGTATAGTAGCGTAAGTCTGAATTGAAATAGTTTTTTTGTTCCTTTAGTTTATAGCCCTTGCTGATTAGCACATGGTCAAATTCAGGCCCCGGAGTGTAGAATTGCATGGTTCTGCCCAATAGGACAACTTCAGGGTTTAGGTTTTGAATGTTTGTTCTGAAACAGGCAGTATCACAGGATTCTAGCAGCACTTCAAAATGATTCTGATTTATATCATTTTTGTCAGCAGAATAAGCGAGGTACTCCTCTACTCCGCTAATCATAACCAGTCCAGAAGCGGATGATTTCTTCAGAATTTCTTCTGCATCTTTTAGTACATAATCATATCCTGATTTGTACAAAATATCATAGTGCTTCCTTTCGAAAATTAATGAATAGGCTCCAATAATGCATAATGCAAATCCGACTATATGGAAAAGCACTTTGTGTCTGCGGGCATCAGCAATACCGAATAGAGCTAGAAATAAGAATGGAAGACTAAAATACAGTGATCGCTCCATTAGCACCGGGGCTCGTAAATGGGAGTATACTGACCCAATCACTATGGGAAGAGAAAATAGTAATAGCGCAAACAGCAAATACTTTTGAACCCATTTGAATTGCTTAATCGAAAGCGTCCATATCAGAATTACGGTTGTAACTAAACTGGTAATTAAAATAATGGAGTGATGAAATGTGAGTGAAAAATAGTTTAGTAAAAAATACTTGTCAGGTGCAGATAGCACAGTTCCTATTCCGCCTTTTCCCAGTTGATGCAATGTTATTGGTAAGTGAGGTAAAAACAAAACAGCACTTGTTATTCCGGCAATTATAAAGGGTTTTAGCAATTTTTTTGAAGTGTAGAACAAGGCAATCCCACTAAAAATGACAGCTGATAGAAGCGAAAAATAATGGGTGGTAGCACAAATCAAAATACTAATAACATATATTATTAAATATTTCTTTTTTTCTTGATTATTGAATTCAGTCCATGCCCATACAACAAGCAGATAGAATAATAATCCAAAAGCATAGGGTCTTGCGGTTTGACTATTATACACTGCCGATTGTAGAACACAAAAAACAGAGGCGCTGAGTAGCCCTGAAGTAGAGCTAAACCATTTTTTCCCGATCACAATAATCAAAACCAATGAGGCACAACCGGCAATAATGAAGGGCAATTTTACTACCCATTCTTTCATGCCGAAAAGTTTAACCCATACCCAAAGAAAACTTTGCACAAAAGCGGGATGAGTATCATGTTTGATCCCTTTATTTATAAATTCATAAAATGTTTTGAAATTGAGTCGATACAGAGCACTAAACTCATCATGACTGAATGGTATGGCGTTTAGGTCCCAAACCCTAAGCACTGTTCCGAGTATAAGCACAAACCAGAACCATGGTTCTCGAACGAGTCTAGTTGATGCTTCTGGCTTCATTCAATACTACATAATATGAGTCCGGCTTTCATAAGTATTTCATCGTCCTTTGCAAAACAAAACCGGAGCATCTGTTGATCTTGTTTGTTATGAAAAAATACAGATATTGGAATGGAAGCGATTCCTTTTTCCAAGGTCCATTTCTTGGCGATACTTACATCATCTAATGGACTTAATTTAGAATAGTCAAGCAATTGAAAATAACTTCCAGCACTTGGTTTAAATTTAAATTTACTATTTTTTATTTGTTCGAGAAAGAAGTCTCTTTTTTTGCAATAGAAATCCGAAAGACCAAGATATACCTCTGGATCTTCCAGATAGTCCGCAATGGCATATTGCAAAGGAGTGTTGCAGCAAAACACATTGTATTGATGCACTTTTCTTATTTCTGCTGTTATTTGGGCCGGAGCTGCAAAATATCCGATTTTCCAGCCGGTTGCATGCAGAGTTTTACCAAATGAGCCTACAATAATACTTCGTTCAGCTAATGGAGGATTAGTGGAAACACTGTAATGTTTCTTATGATCAAAAACGATATGTTCGTATACTTCATCGCTCAAAACTATAATATCGGAGTCCCTGGTAATTTTATCAAGTTGTAACAAGTCCTCTTGGGTCCAAACAGTACCACATGGATTATGAGGATTGTTAATCACAATCATGCGGGTTTTATGATTGATCAGTTTTTGAACTTGATTCCAGGGGATGTTGTAATCTGGGGCTTGCAGAGAGCAATACACTGTTTTTCCTCCAGCAAGTTCAACCGCAGGAGCGTAACAGTCATAGGCGGGTTCAAATAAAATGACTTCGTCATCTTCTCGCACCAAGGCCATAATACTTGTGAAAATGGCCTGTGTACCACCTGAAGTAATCGTTATTTCTTCTGCGGGGTCGTAATACCTTCCGTAGAGCTCTTCTTTCATTTTACTTACGCGCTTTCGGAGCTCTGGAATGCCTTGCATTGGAGCATATTGATTTAAGCCCCTTCCAAGGTAATACTGAGCTTTGGACAACAGCTTTTGATCAATGTCAAAACCCGGAAATCCCTGGCTCAGATTTATAGCATTGTGCTCCTGAGCGAGTTTAGACATCACACTGAAAATGGTGATGCCAACTTCAGGAAGTTTGGAGCTTATTTTGGAAATGCGATTTTGCATATTATGAAATAGGTTTTTGCTTTACTTCAAGACATTGAATATAGTTTTAATTCGCATTGGTAATTCAGGGTTCCAATAATTTGAAAACAACTTGAGGGTCCATGAAACTTTTTCTTTGTAATTTAGTATGTTTATAGGCATTAAAAATATAACCTTTATGTTAGGCTCAAAATTCCTTTCGCTTACTTTGCTATTATTGATCGTGTTAACTTCAGAAGCTCAAGAAACCCCTTATATTGATGGGCAATTGATTGTTCAACTTGCTCCGGGATACAAGCCTGACGAGGTTTTGAAGGATTTTCAACAACTGAATGGACAATTTGTAGGTCTTCGTTCCGCTCAAATTCTATCCGACAGCCAAGGAATTTATTTGTTCTCTTTCGCTGATGAAGAAGTTGATGCATCCTTACTAAAAGCGAGAATTAACGCCCATTATGCTGTTCTTTTTGCTCAGTTTAATCATCTAATTTCAGAGCGAATTCTTCCAAATGATCCTTCAATTGCTACTCAATGGCACCATGTTGATGGTAGCGATAACGACATAGATTCTGATTTGGCTTGGGATATTACTACCGGTGGATTTACCGCTAATGGAGATGAAATTGTGGTTTGTGTAATTGAAGGGGGTGGTTCTAACTATAACCATAATGATCTAATTGCAAATCACTGGGTTAATTCATCTGAAATTGCCGGCAATGGTATTGATGATGATAGTAATGGTTATGTCGATGATTTTAATGGTTGGAATGTTGCAAATGGAAATGGCAATATCAGTGCCGGGGGACATGGTACAGCAGTGAGTGGAATGATTGGTGCTCGTGGCAACAATTCTATAGGGGGAGCAGGAGTCAATTGGAATGTTAGAATTATGCAGGTTCAAATGGGTGGAATCAGCGAGGCAAATGTGATTGCAGCGTATGAATATGCTTACGACATGCGAAATCTCTACAATACCAGCAATGGTGCTCAAGGAGCTTTTGTAGTGGCCACCAATGCTTCATGGGGAATTGACAATGCAAATCCTGCCAATTATCCTGCCTGGTGTGCAATGTATGAGGCTCTGGGACAAATTGGTGTGTTAAACTGTGGCGCAACTGCAAATAATAATGTGAATATTGATGTAGTAGGAGATATGCCTACAGCTTGTTCTAGTGATTATATGATATCAGTTACTGCCACAAATAGCAGCGATGTGAGAACATTTTCGGGTTATGGTGTGAATACCATTGACTTAGGTGCTCCCGGTGAAAGTGTTTACCTGCCAAGCGGATCGTCTAATTACTCCTTTACTTCAGGAACCAGTTTTGCCTCTCCCTGTGTGGCAGGGGCCATTGCTTTGATGTATTCAGCTCCTTGTTCTGATTTGGCGGATCTTGCTCTAGCTAACCCTGAGCTGGCTGCCACATTGGTGCGACAATACTTATTCGATGGCGTAGATCCTGTGGCCAATCTCGCTGCAGAAGTGGCTACCGGTGGACGATTAAACGTAAGAAATAGTATTGATCTCCTTTTGAATAATTGTGGACCAATAGAACCTTGTCAGCATGTTTCACTTAATTACAATGTTTCTTGTGTTTATGATGAAATAAGTGATTCTGTTGTACCTCTGATTTCATTGGATTTTGAGATGAGTCAGAACTATTGTCAGGTTGAAGACATTTGCTACAGAGCCGCAGGTGATGCTAATTTTACATGCATCAATTTGCCATCTCAGGGCATTATCGTCAATAATAATAACAGTGTTTTCGATTTATTAGGTCTTGAAGCTAATACAGAATATGAGTTCTATTATTCTACTTCGGATTATACTGATTTAACAATAACTTTTACTACTGACAATTGCTCCGCGTTGCTTGCAGGCTGTTTAGACCCTGCTGCTCTCAATTATGATTTGAATGCTGATATTGATAATAACTTATGCATCTATCCATGCGTGGATGTTGAACTCAATATTCTTACCGATTGCTGGGGAGAAGAAGTGTCATGGCAAATTCTCGATAACAATAATAATGTAGTAGCATCGGTATTGCCTAATTCTTATGGCGATCAGATCACTTATACCTGGAATGGATGTTTGAGTGACGCGTGCTATACTTTCAGAATTTCAGATTCTTTTGGTGATGGATTAGCTGGTGCAATGTATGGAGGCTGTGGGCTGAATGGAAATTATAATATGACAGACATGTACGGAAATGTGCTGGTTCAAATGGGAAATCCAAATTATGGCTCAGAAGCTAGTCATGTTTTTTGCGTAGAGCTTATTATTATTGAAGGTTGCACCAATCCTTCAGCTTGTAATTATAATCCAGATGCCAATATGAATGATGGCTCATGCACATATCCGGGATGTACTGATCTAATTGCATGTAATTACAATGCCGCCGCAGGTTGTGAAGACGGAAGTTGCACCTACAACTGCAATGATTGTCCGGGTGATTTTGATGCCGATAATTTTGTCAACACCAATGACTTACTTTTCTTGCTTTCGGAGTATGGTTGCACAGTAGCTTGTTTCGCAGACATGAACGGAGATAGCGAAGTGAATACGAATGATCTGCTTTCATTCTTAACTTATTTCGGCGCAGATTGTAACTAAGATTAGCAAGTACATGAGGGTATTATTGCACAAATGCGATTTTACCCACATTTCCTACTTCCCCATCAAGCGTTGTAGCAAATACCAAATAGATGCCTGTTGCTACGCGCTGACCATTATAATCTTGACCATTCCATGTTGCTCTTCCACCGTTGGAGCGAGTTTCGAAAACAAAGTTTCCGCTTACGTCCGTGATTTTTATGTCGCTGTTATAGGCTAGTCCATCAATAGTTATTACACCTGAATACTCTGGTCTTACCGGATTGGGAAAAACTTTAATATTTTCTATTTCAGGATCAAAATTTGTCGCCGTCCCTCTGAATGATATAAGTCCTTTATCAGAGCTGAAGTAAACTTCACCATTATCTTGATTGATTGCAATATCATTAATAGAATTAGATAAAAGGGGACTGTTATCAACTGTAAATCTGGATAATTGCTCCAATCCATCGGGACTCATCAAAAACACTCCTCCGCTGGATGTGCCAATCCACTTGCGATTTCCGCCGTCAATTTCTATGGATGTAATCAATTCTGTTTCTAGTAATAGTTGAATATTGCCATCCTGCTCAATTAAAATTTGTTGAGCATCAAAATTGTCGTCAGAAAACAAAGAGGACGGGGTGTAAAAAACCGCCGGCCCTTGTGATGTTCCAACCCATATTTCTCCATCCAGATCTTCTTCAATGGCATAAACGTCCGCTGATGGCAATGCACCTGCACCTTCTTCAGTGCTGAGTATTATAAATTCGTCATCATTGGTGTTACTTATAGTGCCTTTGTGATCTAATACCGCAATCCCTTTACCATTGGGCAGAATAAGCCAAACTTGATTGTAATCGCGCATCGCAACTACGTCACTTACCAATTGAGTGTTGCTCAGATTTGGCTCAAAACTAAACGAAGTAAAACCGCCACTAGCCTTTTTAACATGCAAATGCTCAGAGGTATACGCATTGCTAAACCACAAATTACCCTCAGCATCAAAATCAAGCCCTGAGATCATATATCGATCGTCATTATGAATATTGGAAGACTTAATTGTGCTATTGCTCTCGTTAAAAATAGTTATCACATTTCCATTTAAAACCTCAATTAACCCTTCCTCAAATGATCCAAAAAAGACGTGATCATTATTTAATGGATCTATTGCCACATCCATAATATCATTAACAGAACCAATGCTGTTAATGCCGGAGGGAGAAGGGATGTATTTCCAATTTTCGTTTACAAGTCCGTAGAATCCTTTTTTATCAAAATTATTTAACCAACTTTGAGAAACGCCACCTGATGCTACCCAAATATTGTGATTGTAGGCATCTATTCTGCGCACATTCACGTGTGCAGGACCGGCGGGCATAATGTTGAAATCCCCTTTCTGTGCTGTAGAAGCTATCAGCCCATTTTCTGCATTCGCAATCCAGAGGTCACCAATCTCATCCAAGATTATGCTCTCAGGTCTCAAGTCTTTAGACGCTAAATTGTATGAAATGTAGATGTCTTCCAAATTCGCATTGTACTTTCTTAAGTGGTCATAGCTCCCAACCAGCAACAAGTCTTCGGTAAGATGTATATCTCTAATCCATGAACCATCGTACTCGGGTTTTACAGCCCAATTGCCGCCATCTATGGCCTTGAAATAAAGCTTATCCGTTACATCATTGTCGAGCACAGCAATCATCCATTGTGAATTTACCCTGAAGTGCGAATAGGCTGCTGCAGGTTCCGGTAGATCTGTTATTTTGCTCCAGTTAATGAAATTGGCGAGAAAAGGATTGGAGGATTCTGCCTTGTATATTCCTTCTTCCGTGGCGGCATAAAAGTATTGTCCATCATCATCAAAATCAAAAACTCTCAAAAGGGCTCCGTTCACTCCTATAAAGTAGGTGTCTTTAATTTCTCTGTTGGCGTAATCAAGCTGAACAATGCCAAATCCACAAGCCAAATATGCATAGCCACCATAAAAGTGAATGGCGTTTATCGATTTATTTCCAAGGATACTACTCCGTTCTATATCCGCCAAGTTGAAGGGAGATCCATTCACAACCAAGTCTATATTGCCATTTTCATAACCTATAACCAAAGTGTTTTTGCTTGCATCATAATTAATGGCCGAAATACCGGTGTCGCTGAGTCCATTTGCCTTACTTAGTCGTTCTACACTCTGGTCTGAAGTGTTGTATGTAAAAAGGGAAAAAGGACTTGCACAGTAAATAATTCCATCCCCTGAACATACGTCAATGGTTGCGCTAAAAGGCAAATGATCTCTCCATTCGCCTACCGGAATTTGGGCGCGAACTTGAATCGTGAAAGCAATGGAAGAAAGAATGAGAATTATAGACTTCATGAAAAAATGCTGTTCTGGTTGAAAATATAAAGGCAATGTTATAACGCAAGTTGAAAGCTTTCAGTATAACAAATGCCAAAGCCAAAGTTCCCAAAATATTGGGCTTCTTGAACTTTTAAGTCTCAACTTTCAATTCAAGTACTTTCTAACTACTCTTGAAAATGGAAAAGCCTGTCTATAACAGACAGGCTTTCAGTATAATACGAGATTTAATTCTGAGTCCTAAATCAGAAATCACAATGTTCCCCTAGATTCCTGTTCGCGCTCAATAGCTTCAAAAAGGGCCTTGAAATTTCCTTTCCCGAAGCTTCTGGCCCCTTTGCGTTGAATAATTTCAAAGAAAAGGGTAGGGCGATCTACTACAGGTTTTGTAAACAATTGAAGAAGATAACCTTCTTCGTCCCTATCGATTAGTATGCCCAGAGCTTTGAGTGGAGCTAAATCTTCATCGATATGACCAACACGATCCAAAATATCGTCGTAATAGGTTTCTGGAACATATAAAAACTCTACACCACGCTCTTTCATTGCAACAACTGTTTCTACTATGTTATCAGTAGCTAAGGCAATATGCTGCACACCGCTTCCCTTATAAAAGTCGATATATTCTTCAATCTGGCTTTTTTTACGACCTTCTGCTGGCTCGTTGATAGGGAATTTAATGCGTCCGTTGCCATTGCTCATTACTTTAGACATAAGGGCAGTAAATTCAGTGCTGATATCGCTATCATCAAATGAAATGATTTGTGCAAATCCCATTACACGGGTATAAAAATCAACCCATTTATTCATTTCACCCCAACCCACATTGCCTACCATGTGATCAATGTACATGAGGCCTGTATCTTTTGGCTTGTAATAAAGATCCCATTTTTTATAGCCTGGCAGAAAAAGGCCATTGTAGTTTTTTCGTTCTACAAAAATGTGAACCGTATCTCCATAAGTGTTGATGCCAGAGCGAACTACAGTGCCATGCTCGTCCTTTTCTTCTATTGGCTCCATAAAGGATTCTGCACCGCGTTTGGTGGTTTCTTCCCAACTTTTACGGGCGTCATCTACCCAAAGAGCTATCACTTTCACGCCGTCGCCATGCTTGGCTAGATGCTCATTGATTGGGCTTTCGGGGACCAGCGAAGAGGTTAGAACTAAACGTATTTTATCCTGCTGAAGAACATAAGAAACACGGTCTTTTACTCCCGTTTCAAGCCCTGAAAATGCCAAAGGTTGAAAACCAAATGCGGTTTGATAATAGAGGGCGCTTTGTTTAGCATTTCCCACATACATTTCTACGTAATCGGTTCCAAGCAAAGGGAGAAAATCTTCCGCTTGTGGAACTATTTTTTCGAGTTTTAATGAAGTGCTATCTGTAATCATGGTACTAATTATTGAAGATTAAGCCGGATCTATCCAGGATTTGTAATACTGTGGATCTGAAATATCAAGTGCTGTTTGAGTGAGTTTTAATGGCTTAAAAGTATCAACCATAACGGCTAATTCAAGGGTTTCTTTTTTGCCGATGCTTTTTTCCATGGCCCCCGGATGAGGACCATGAGGAATACCGCCGGGATGAAGGCTCAAATAGCCTTTATCCACGTGATTGCGACTCATAAAATCGCCATCCACGTAGTAAAGCACCTCATCAGAGTCGATATTGCTGTGATTGTATGGCGCCGGTATGGCCTGAGGATGATAATCGTATAAGCGCGGACAGAAAGAACAAATAACAAAATTATGTCCTTCAAAAGTCTGATGAATTGGAGGAGGCATGTGCACTCTGCCATTAATCGGCTCGAAATCATGAATAGAGAAGGCATAAGGGTAATTATATCCATCCCATCCAACAACATCAAATGGATGGCTGGCATAAACTAATTCATGCAGCATGTTTTCCTTGCGGATTTTCATTCTGAATTCGCCCTTTTCATCAAAAGTCTCCAATTCATTTGGACGACGGATGTCGCGCTCACAAAATGGACTATGTTCCAACATTTGCCCAAAATGATTTCGGTATCGCTTGGGAGTTACAATCGGGCTAAAAGATTCTACAATGAGTAAGCGATTATCCTCTGTATCAAAATCAATCTGGTAAATCATTCCACGTGGAATAATGAGGTAATCACCATAACTGAAGGAGAGATTGCCGAGCATGGTCCTGAGTTTCCCGCTTCCACGATGAACAAATAGCATTTCATCGGCATCGGCATTTTTGTAGAAATAAGAACGCAAACTCCTACGAGGTGCAGCAACAGATAGATTTAAGTCATTGTTGAACATCAATACTTTTCTGCTTTCCAGAAAATCATCGATGGCAGGAACTTCAAAGCCGCTAAGCATTTGACTCCTGATGTTTTTATTTAGGGCTGCTTTGGGACTTACGTCAATGGCTTCCTTTACTTCCAAAACCTGAGTAGGCCTATGAACATGATAAAGAAGCGAAGACATGCCGCTAAATCCCTCTGTTCCAAATAGTTGCTCGTAGTAAATGTTTCCGTCTTCTTTGCGGAAAATAGTATGCCGCTTGTGGGGAAATTTACCGAGGCTATGATATATAGGCATAGTAAATAAGTGATTTAATGAATGAATAAGCGATTTAACCCAGAAATTAAAGGGTATTAATCACTCCGGATTGCGCTTGAGGCGCTGCTTTATGAACGGAAAATAGGTTGAATAATGCTCAATCACCAAACAAAAATAAGCATTCTGCAACCGAAAAACATGACTTTGCTTAGGAGCTTAGAATCAGATTTGTAAATCTTTAGCCAATTCCAAGCTCATCTAAGGCCGCCGTCACAGAACTGCGTTTTCTGGAGGCAACAGGAATTTGAGTTTTATCTTTCATTACCAAAAGACCTCCATCCGTCTTGATAAACTCTCGAATATGGGCCATGTTCACTAAATGACTTTGATGAGCTCTCATAAATCCAAAAGGGCTTAATAAATCATCAAAATCTTTAAGGGTTCTTGTCACCAAAACTTGTTCTCCATCCATCAGGAAAAACATGGTGTAAGAGCCGTTTGATTCACATTGAACGATTTCTGCAATTTCAACAACTCGCACTTTATCTTGCGAATTCAGAACTAATCTTTTGCTTCCGCCTTGTAGGTGACTTTTAAGAGTATCTATCCTCTCGCGCTCGGTTTTGGATGCTTTGTGCACAGCCTCCTGAAGCTGTATCGGATCTATAGGTTTTAGCAAATAATCTACTGCCGAAAATCGAAATGCACGTATGGCATGTTCGTTGGATGCGGTTGTGAAAATGAGCTTAAAATTTTTTTCCGGCAGAATTTCGAGTAAATCAAACCCGCTTCCATCATTCATTTGAATGTCAAGAAATACAATGTCTGGTTCGGTTTCGCGAAATAATTTCGCCCCACTAACTACTCCTTCCGCCTCTCCAACTACCTCAACCTGAATACAGTAGTCCTTTAAATCTGCACGCAAAGCAGCTCTTGAATGGGGAAGGTCATCTATAATTATTGCTCTAAACATTTTTCAAATTCTTATTCAGGTTAAAATTACATCATTGCCGACATCAGTCATAAGCGCTGCTAAAGTCTTTCCCTTGATCGCAAGAACTTTGCCTTTATTCGCTTAAATCCGCAGTAAATTAAGAGGGATTTTGATGCGAACTCTTGTTCCGATGGCTTCTTTTTTGTCATTGTACAGATCTTCAAAATGGATTTGCGTTTCTGATTTACCCGCCAAGAGTTCCAATCTTTCTTCGGTAACTGCTAGCCCGGCAGATTTATGATGAACGGCACTTTTGTTTTTCTCTCTGGCAGCTTTGCGCCCAATGCCATTATCTTCAATAGTAATATCCAGATTCCCATTATTTTCTTTAAAAGCGATCACTAATTTACCTCCTTTGCCTAGAGGAGCGAGCCCATGTATAATGGCATTTTCTGCAAATGGCTGAACTAATAATGGAGGAATTTCCAGCGTTTCAGGATCCACTTCAGAAATAATTTCAAATTCAAAAATATCAGCTCTAGTAGATTTTTCAAGTTCGAGATAATTGCGAAGGGCTTCAATTTCTTCCGAGATCATCACTTTTTCTTCCCTGCTATTCTCCAAAATTTGCCTCATCAATTTAGAAAATCTCGATAGCTGTTGTCGCGCTCCTTTGTAATCCTCGGTTGCAATTAAACCTTGAATGGAATTGAGCGTATTGAACACGAAATGAGGATTCATTTGCAATCGCAATGACTTCTGCTCTAGTTCAATCAGCTTTTTTTCCATTAATAATTTGGCGTTTTTTTCACGCGATCGCCTTTGAGTAGATTTCAGAATGATCATAAATATGGACACCACCAGTAGCGCTACTGCCAAAACAGAGGCCCAAATAAACCATGTTTTTTGCCAATAGGGTTGTAGAATAACAAACGGAACAGAGCTGGTTTGACTGCATATTTCTTCAGAAATGCAGGCTCGCATGAGCAAAGAATACGATCCTGGTTTAAGGTTGCTGAAAGTGGCGTTATTTAAGGGCATCGGAGGGGTCCAAGAGGTGTCAAGTCCTGATAATTTCCATTGAAATAATACGCCTTCTGGATCACCAAGATGAATGCCGGCAAAATCAAAACTCAAATGATTTTGTTCATAGGTGAGAATTAAGGTGTCTTTCAATCCACCCCATGAATTAAGAAAGCTCTTGAGGGGTGTTTCATTTAAAGGCTGATAAAAAAGTGAAATTCCCGAAACAAATGCACTTGGAGCGGATTTATTTGGGCTAATATTTTCTTCGGTGGAAATGCAATTAATTCCGTCAATAGTACCAAACCATAAACGTCCCCGGCTGTCGAGTACAGAAGAATTCATACAAGTTTCTATGCCTTCAAAACCATCTCTTTGTCCGTAGTGTTTAATGTCAAGAATTGCTCCTTGAGCATCTGTATTCAAACGATAAACCCCGGTTTGATCACCGGCCCAAACAGCACCATTTTGATCCTGTTGCATTAAATAAATGTAACCGCCCTTGGGTTGAAATTGCGAAGGAGGATATTCAATTTTAAATTCGCTTTGGTTGAGGTCTATTCTGCAAAATCCTTCGCCTGTTCCAATCCATAGCCAATTGTTTCTGTCAATAATCAGCGATTTAATTTCAATGTTTTTTAATCCCTGCTCTTTTCCGAAGTTTATTATTTGGTCTTCTGTAGTTACTAAGCCGAATCCACCAGATTCTGTACCGTACCAAACTCGCTGTAAACGATCTACGCATAAAACGTTCACTCTGTCATGAGCCAAATTAGAATTAGCCTGATTGAAATAATAGATTTCCGCTTTTTGGAATGGATTCAGCTCGAAGGCATTCTCAATTCGTGCTATGCCGCCTCCACTAAGAGCTAACCAAACTCTGCCACGATTGTCGCTTTTGATGTTCTTGACCCAAGGAGCTATAAGCCCTTGTTTTTCATCAATATTCCATGTGGTATCTGCGTCATAAATTTGGAGTCCATTGCCTTCTGTCCCGGCCCATATTCTGCCTTGCTGATCTTTAAATAAGGACTTAACCTTCACATTGTAAAGAGCAGAATCTTGGGTAATTCGGGCATTTGTTGGGTCATATCTGATTAAACCTTTATCGGCAACGCCCATCCAGATGAGACTGTCTGGACCTTCTATTATAGAGTAAACCTGTCGGCCCGGTAATCCTGAATCTTTATTCAAATGTCGAACTTCTGCGCCGTAGTATCTTGCGAGACCACCACCGTAAGTCCCAACCCAGATATTTTCCCAGCGGTCTTTTAAAATGCATTTTACTTGATTATTAGGAAGCCCATTTCTGTCATCCAAAACAATGTGGTGCATGGTTTCGGTATTGAGGATGTGCAAACCTTCATCAAGCGTTCCAATCCACAATGATCCCGGTTCGGTTTCGTAAAAGCAATGCGCAGTTTTGTCTTCTTGTCCAGCGATCACTGCAACACTAGCCCCAACTTTTTTGGCTATCCCTTTGCTGTAAAAGCCTATCCACAAAACCCCTTCTTTATCTTCATAAAGGGCATTTACCACGCCATTTTGGGTTGATAGTTCTTCGATAATCTTGCCATCATCTGAATAATGGTAAATTTTGCCATTTACTGCAACCCAGATACCATTTTTAGAATCAGCCAAGGCAAAAATGGGCTTAGAAGCCAGGATATTAGTTACTTGTGGATTTTCGGGAGATGTACAATTTAAAAGGTACAAACCTTTATTACTGCCAAGCCAGATCTGACCGGGTGCTCCCGATTGCAAAAAATCCACTTGAATTTCATCTGGAAATACATTTAGAAATTCTGAGCCGTTAAATGCCCGAAGTCCTTTTTCAGTGCCAACCCAAAGTAAGTCATTGCAGAATTCCAGGCTCAGAATTTTATTACTTGGCAATCCTTCTTCAATGCCGAAATTTTTAAATCTTCGGCCATCAAATCTGCTCAATCCACCGCCAATAGTGCCGATCCACAAATAGCCTTTATTTTCTTGGAGCAAGCAATGCACCTGAGACTGTGGCAATCCCTCTCTGATATTATAACTGCGAAAGGAGTATTGCTGAGCCAGACTGTTACTTGCAAAAGCAACAGAAATAACAATTAAACAGGAGATAAGCTTGAGCAGCCTCATTTCCCGAAGATAAAGCGAAATGATGATTTATCGCAAACGAAGCTTGTCACCAGGTTTCACTTGGGCATCATTGCTGAGTTCATTGCGCTTGCGAAGCTTAGTTTCCTTAACACCCAGTTTTTGCGAAATGGACCATAAAGACTCCCCTTCCTCCACAATATAGGTATCTGTTGCTCTTGATTTGTTCCGCTTTGGCTGTAAATAGATGATCTGTCCGCTTGCCGGAACGGCGTTTTCTTTCAGCTCATTGTACTTGTTGAATTGCCAAATCATCATGTCGAGCTCTTTAGCTAATAACGAGTATGTATCGCCTTCTTTAGCAATAATATACTTGATGTCGTTATCTGAAAAGAGAATCGCCCTTCCATTTCCAATGGTTATTTCGGAAGGGATATCACCATCTGAATTATTCTTTTTCCCTTTGCGATGGTTATCTGGAATATTAGCCACGGGCCCTTTAGAGCCATCAGGTAATTTGCCATCTTTAATATATTTCATTCCTTCTCTGTCGAATTCATGAAGGTTATTTTCTTCGATTATTCTAATGAGAAGAGCTGCATATTGGGGATTGGTGGCATAACCAGATTTTTTAAGGCCACGAGCCCATTCTTGATAATCATCGGACTTCAGTGCAAATAGACTTTCATATCTCTTGCGCATGAGAAAAATGCTATGATCTTCGTAGGATTCTCTTGGGTGTTCATATTTTCTAAAACACTCTCCCTTTTGGTCATCGTCATGATAAACGCGTTGGCCTTTCCAGTCGTCATGGCATTTAATTCCAAAATGGTTATTGGAGCGTTTTGCCAATTCGCTATTGCCGTCTGCACTTTCTAGGATTCCTTGCGCCAACGTAATACTGGCAGGAATGCGATGAGTAGCCATTTGAAGAATGGCTTCATCTTTCCAAATGTTGATATATTCCGAGCGGGTAATTTTTTTTCCATCACCGGAAAAATCAAAATTGTTGTTTGCCATGACAGAAAATGCCTGGGACAAAATTATTGTTATTACCAAAAATGCTTTCATAGTGTTGCGCAAATTGCCTTGTGGTAAAAGTAAAACGGCTTACCAAGGCTTTTTCAACACTAAACGCAGGTTATTAACAATTTAGCGTGTACTGTATAGGTAGATAGATGATTGTCAGACACTTAAAGTTCTTCTGATTTGGTCATAACGCCAACTTCGTCGTAATAATTCCAAACACCGCTTCTTTTTCCGGTGGTGTATTGTCCTTCGATCCTGGTTTGACCATTTTCGAACCAAGCTTTGTAAGGGCCTTCGAGCACTCCAGTGTTATAAGTGTTTAATGACCAAGGTTTGCCATCAGTGTAATAAGTTTCCCAAGCTCCGTTTCTTTTGCCTTCCTGAAAAGAACCTTTCATGTGGATTTGCCCAGTTTCATAAAAAAGGGTTTGTTCTACAATCTGTTCAGTACCCGGAAGCATTTTTACCAAGTTTTTTGCTTGACCACCAGGGAAAGACTCTATCACTTTTTCAGATAGATTGGATTGTTCAGGCTGTGTTAAGTCAACAGTTTCAGAACTGCAAGACGACAAACAAATGCCTGTCAGTAAGGCGAGCGCGAGAATAGAGTACCTCATGGCTTATTTTTTTCTTTCAATGGTGTAATGTACAAGTCCTTCGAGAGATTTTCTTGCATCTGATTCAGGAAATTGTACAAGAATTTTCAACGCCTCGTCTCTATACTGATACATAAGACCTCTTGTGTATTCAATTCCCCCACTTTTAATTACAAAATCAACCACTTCCCTCACTTTATCGGCATTTTCGTAGTGGTTCTTGATAATGGAATTAATTCTTCTCTTGTCGGCAGAACTTGCATGTTGAAGAGCATAAATCAAGGGCAAGGTCATTTTACGTTCTTTGATATCTATTCCCGTTGGTTTGCCGATATCACCATCGCCATAGTCAAAAATATCGTCCTTAATCTGGAATGCAACACCCACCGCCTCTCCAAAAGCTCTCATTCTGATCGAATCTTCTTCTGAAGCTTTGGCCGAAACAGCCCCGCTTTCACAACATGCTGAAATTAATGACGCTGTTTTTTTTCTTATAATTTCAAAATATACCGATTCAGTAATGTTGAGCAATCTGGCTTTTTCCATTTGCAAAAGCTCGCCCTCACTCATTTCTTTTACCGCGCGACTCACAATTCCAAGCACTCTGAATTCTCTTTGTTCAACAGATAAAATAAGCCCTTTGGCCAGTAAGTAATCACCTACTAACACGGCAATTTTGTTTTTCCAAAGCGCATTTAATGAAAAAAATCCCCGACGCATGTTCGCATCGTCCACTACATCATCATGAACTAATGTTGCCGTATGAAGCAGCTCAATCAATGAAGCGGCATGAAAAGAACTTTCACTAACTCCGCCATTAATTTTGGCAGCGAGAAATACAAACATGGGACGCATTTGTTTGCCTTTTCGCTTAATAATATAATGGGTGATTTTGTCGAGCAAAGGGGCGCTGCTTCTCATAGCTTCTTTGAAATGCTTCTCAAATGCACCCATTTCTTCGAGAATGGGAGATTGTATTTCTTTAACTGTGATCATTTAATGTTTCAAAGGTAGTTCTTGTTAGTTAACACAACCATCGTGAAAACCTAATTTTTAAGTAATAAATGCCCCCTTGATGTTTGTACATTTGTTTTTCCAAATCAAATGTTAAATTATGAACTTTAAATTACCTCTTTGGCTGATGTCACTTTTTGCCGCTTTTGGCCTGAGTGCTCAGCATAGTTGCCTAGATCACCAAGGGCATATTTGCTCTCTTGAAGGTGTTTTCGAAAATCGCTTCACATACATTGCACCACCCGCTGGCTTTGTACAAGGTGCAGACAGAGATGTAACAATCACTATAAATTATACTGGTTTTACAGTTCAGGCGCAGAATGCATTTCAGTATGCAGTAGATATTTGGGCATCTCTTTTAGATTCCAATGTTCCCATTGTAATTAATGCAACTTGGGAAAATATTCCAGGCAATACACTCGGATATGCAGGAGCTCAGTATTATTATCCAAATGTTCCGGGTGCTGGCAACAATTATTATCATCCTGCAGCTCTGGCCAATAAAATCGCTGGTTCTGATCTTTTACCGGGGCAAGTAGATATCGCGGCAACTTTTGATAGCGGAACATCCTGGTATTTTGGCACGGATGGCAATTGTCCTGCTAATCAATTCGACTTTGTTTCGGTAGTTCTTCATGAGCTTGGGCATGGCATCGGAATGGTGGGTTCAACGGCTGTTAATGCTGGATTAGGTTCATTTGCCTTTCATCCGAATTTCGATATTTACGATAGTTTTGTTGAAAACAATCCAGGGACTGACATTATTACTTATTCCAATAATTCGGCTTCTCTTGCAACGCAACTTCAGGGAAATAATCTTTTCTGGAATGGTGCTTTTGCTCTTGAAAATAACAACGGTACTCGTCCAAAACTTCATGTGCCAAATCCTTGGTCACAAGGATCCTCTTATGCTCATCTCGATGAGTCGCTGTATCCTGCCGGAAACGTTAATTCACTTATGACTCCACAAATTGGTTTTGCAGAAGCAATTCATGATCCGGGACCAATCGTGTTGGGCATGATGGAAGACATAGGATGGAACATCAACCAAGGTGGAGGCGGCGGTGATTGCGTAAACTATAACTTCTATCTCGAAACGGATTGCTGGGGAGAAGAAACTTCATTTTATATCATAAATGATTTTGGAGCAATTGTATACAACATTAATCCAAACACCCTCGCAGATCTTACTGCCTATTCAGTTGATGTTTGTCTTGAACCTGGTTGTTATACACTAGTTATTGAAGATTCTTTTGGCGATGGAATGGCGGGATCACAATATCCTGAATGTCTTATCGATGGATTTTATCAATTAACCGATGAGAATGGTGGTAATGTTGCTATAATGGTCGTAGCAAACTTTGGCGATATCATTTCCTATGATTTTTGTGTAGATGGGCCAAATCCTTCCACCATCTGCGATTGCGCAGGTACCGTTCATACCGATGGAGTATTGGTATGGCTGGGCGATGGATTTGTTGATGATGGTGGCTTCACATGGGAAGGTCAGTTTGTAGATTTCAATTGCTCTACTTGGGGTTACGACTGTGGCGATATTCCCGGTGCTCCTGTAAATGATCCTTATGGGGTTTGTTTTGGTAATCTCCCTCCTCAAGGCGGATGTATTGATCAAAACTGTGGTCCATTTGCTCTAGAGATTATTCAGGCCCCATGTGCTGATAATGGCAATGGACTTTTACCTGTTTTTGAATTAGTTTTTACTACCGGTGGCTGTATTGTTGAAGAAGTTTGCCTTTTAGTAAATGGAGAAGAAACTTGTTATTACTTCCCTGATTTTGGAATTTTCCCAGGTGATGGAGAGTCTGTGTTCTTTATTGATACTGAACCAGGCGCTACGTATGTAATCGAATTCACCACTGATAATGGTGATTTAGCCGGACCATATCTCTGGTTAAACGGAACCTGTAACAATGAAGAAACCATTTGTGATTGTAATGGAACTGAACTTTCTATTGGCGTGCTTTCTTGGTTGGGCGATGGTTTTGAGGATTTTAATGATTTTGAGTGGGAAGGACAATTGGT
>Ga0105052_10000049_pt1 | contig 121972 bp, 116 predicted proteins | sample FRY03_FD_78094 | JGI IMG/M metagenome (GOLD analysis project Ga0105052, IMG submission 78094) | Freshwater microbial communities from Lake Fryxell liftoff mats and glacier meltwater in Antarctica - FRY-03 | ecosystem: Environmental > Aquatic > Freshwater > Ice > Glacier meltwater ... | reverse complement strand
GGTCTGCTGGTGCAGACCGGCCCGAACGTCCGCGAGCCGCAGAACCGCCGCGTCGAGATCGTCATTCAGTAAGCTGGACGACCCGAGACAAGGAAAAGGCGGCCCTCACGGGCCGCCTTTTTCATTGCCGTCCCTGAGGCGATGGCGCCAGCGCAGAAGCCAAGGCTCAGCTTCAAGCTTGGCGGCTGCGGCATTGCGTACAATATAGAGACTGGCGGGGCTCAGCCTGCCCCTGTATGGGCATGGCCCGGATACGTGCTGTATTTTTGCTGTCCGGATGCGATAAATAAGTTAAGAAACTTTGGCAGACAAAGAGCAGACCCGCTCGCCCATGGCCTCGACGCTCGTTTCTCCCATTCGGATCGCTCCCCGCCTCGATTACACGATGCTGCGGAGGGTCGCGTTCGGTTTCGGGCTGTTTTTCGTCTTCATCTCGCCAGCCTCCCCGGAGCCGCTGGCCCTCGGCGTCGGCGCCTTCACGCCCTGGGTCATCCTGCGGCTGGTGGGTACGCCGACCATGCCTGCCGCCATTGCTTACTATCTTCTCTCCCAGTGGCTCCAGGTGTTCGCCCGCGCGTTCCTCGCCCTCGTCGACGGCGAGCCCATGGCGCAGAGCATCTTTGGACCATGGGTTGCAAATGCCTACTGGTACATGCTGGCGTCCACGGTGATGCTGGCGCTTGCCTGCAAGGTGGTTCTGGGAGGGATCGCGCCCCCCACCGCAGAGAACTGGTCGGCGCATCTGTACTGGCGTCCGAGCGATGTGTTTCTTGTTTACCTTGGGGCGAACGTGGTCGCACAGATGGCTGGCCTCACGTTCGGCGGCGCGCTGTACCAATTCTTCGACGCCATCGCGCGCTTCAAGATCATGGCGGCGTTCCTGTTGTTCAGTTCGGTGATGTCGGTGGGTCGCGGCTGGCCCTTCCTGTTCGCGGTGGTCGGGGTCGAAATTCTCTCGGGCCTGACCGGCCTGCTGGGAGATTTCCGCGGCGTCTTCGTGTTTCTCGGCACGGCAGCGCTTGCGGCTCAGATCAGATGGACGCTGCGAACTACCGGCTATGCCATTGTTACGACTTTTGCCCTGGTGGCCTTGGCGCTCTTCTGGACGTCGGTGAAGATCGAATATCGTGAAATCGCGACAGGCGGCGCAGACTCGCAGGCCTTGCAGACCTCTTTGTCCGACCGGGCCGGATACATGCTCGGACGTGTCGCTGGTGCTGCGGACATCGATTGGGGGGCGGCCTCGAAGGCCCTCCTGGAACGACTGGCCTACGTCGACATCACAGGTCTGGTGATCAACGTCGACCTGGCGAATTCCGAACAGCGGTCGATGCGGCAATGGGGCGATGCGTTCAGCCACGTCTTCCAGCCGCGATTCCTGTTCCCGGACAAAGCAGCCCTGTCGGATACTGAAGTCTTCATTCGGCTGACCAAGGCCGACCTCCTGGAGAATATGCGGGGAGGTACGTCGATCAGCGTCGGCTACATGGCTGAAAACTACGTCGATCTGGGGTTTCCTGGGATGCTGGGCGGCGTTTTTGCGGTCGGCCTGATGGTTTGCCTCGTGATCCGCTTCTTCTTCTCGTTCGACGTTCCATGGATGGTGCGCCAGGGGACGGCGCTCGCCTATGTTTACGCGATCTGCGGCAGCGGTCTCGAAGTGTCGATGCCCAAGCTCCTCGGCAGCTCCTTCACCTTCGCCGTGGCTTACGGTCTTGCCATGAAGTTCGCTTTTCCCGTCGGCCAAAGGTGGCTCGAGCAGCGGGCACGTCAGGCCGCGGACCGCGAAGCGACGCTTCGCCGAATCAAAGGACTCTTCCGCGGCGGCGGTGGCCCGATCTAGGTCGGCCGGTCGGCAACGGCGGAAGGCCGGATCGTTACAGTCCACCCCGGGTGAAACAGATCGAACGACGGCGACAGGCGATCACGTGCACTTCGCCAATCAGCCACAGCATCAAGGGCCCGTCAGGCGATCTCGGCGATGATGCGTTTAGTCTTCTCGCGCAACGCTCCGCCGCATTCGCAGGCGCCCCGCTCCAGTCCGGCGCGATCGAGAATCGTGATCTTGCCCCTTTGGTAACGGATTACGCCGGCCTGCTGAAGCCCATAGGCGATCAGGCTTACTGTCGGCCTTCTCACCGCCAGCATCTGGGCCAAAAAATCGTGCGTGAGGCGAATCACATCCTCATCGATGCGATCACGAACCTGCACGATCCATCGGCACAGGCGTCGATCCGCCGTATGAAGCGCGTTGCAGGCAGCGGTCTGCTGCATCTGCGCCAGCATCAATTCACTGCTCGCCAGCGCCATCTTGCGCAGGGCGGGGCTTTGGTCGAGGGCGGTACGGAAGTCCACCGCCGTCATGCGCCATGCCGTCGCGTCGATCTGAACGATGGCCCGTGCGCTGGCCCGATGGTTACCCAGTGCAGAGAGAGACCCGAGGATCGCCTCGCGCCCCAGCGTCGCGGTCTCGATTGCCGTGCCGTCCTGCATCAGGGCAACAAGCGAGATCATGCCGCTTTCGATGAAGTGCACATGCTCGATGTGCTGCTCGAGTTGCTGCAGGACCATCCCCTGGGGCAGGCGGTGGAAGGCGAGATGGGGCCTCAACCGCGTTCGTTCTGCAGCGGGCAAAGCGGACAGGAAAAGATTCTTCGGCTCGAAGACAGCAGTCACCGCAGCAGACTCCTCGTTCGCCGGAAAGCCGCGGGGGGCCTCATGAGCAGCCTGTTGAACGGCCTCGGACAGAACGCGACTGTACTCGTGCGCTGGTTTGTCGGTCTGTTCTCTGGTGAACGGAGACGGTGGGGGACGTACTGGCATGGCTGGAACCCCTGCTCAGAATGGCAGAGCCCGGCCATGAGGCATGCGGCGTCCCAGCCGGTCACGCTTCACGACAGGCTCGTTATCGGTGATCCGGCCCTTTTCCTCGTCTTCGGTTACGGCCGCTTCGGCATGGCGCCTGCCCAACGGGGTGAGTCGGGGGCCGTGGGGCCCGTCGAGCAGAAGGCCCAGAAGTTCGAGCCGCAGCCGATGTGCTGAAGGAAGATTCACGGTTTGGCCGACGGACAGTGCCCTGAGAAGACGTTGCTCCTCCGCGCTGATCCGCACTTGTGCGGTCGGCATGTCTCACGGCTCCTTGAATCCGGGGTGAAGAGGTCAGCCGGCCCCTCAGGCACCGACCGGACATGCAACGGCTTCCCCGAGACGGGGTTCCGGCTTCGACCCTATTTGCTGACGCTTCCTGCCTCAGCGCAGCCCGACCTCGGCCGCCTTTATCTGCAGGGCGAGGTATTTCGAGTACATGCGGCACTGGGCAAATGAACCGCCCTGGAACCACAATCCCTGCTGCGGGGTGGGAATCCACATATTGCGCAATTCCTGTGTGCGGTCGTTGAAACCCCAGACGGGGCCGACCTTGCGCGCGATCTCCGGGCCAAAGAGCTGCTCGACGAGATGATCCTGGCCCTTGTACCCGGTCGCCAGCACAATGAGCCCGGCGGGGCGCTCGACGCCGTCCTTCATCATCAGGCCGGTCGCCGTGAACGAGGCGATGTCGTCATACTGGATCAGTCCGATCTCGCCCTTTGCCACCAGGTCGGAAGCCCCCACGTTGAAATAGTAGCCGCCGCCGCGTCCCCGGTACTTGAGCGGCCAGCCGGTGCCGTCCTCGCCGAATTCCAGCCGGAAGCCTACTCGCTTCAGCGCGTCCAGCAGCGGGGCGTCATGTGCTCGCGCCTGGTCGGTCAGGATGCGGTGGGCCTTTTTCATCACCCGGAGCGGCACCGACACATTGATCAGGTCGCGGTCCTCGAGCGTCGGGCCCTTGCCGTAGTAGATGCCATCATAGAGCTGCGCTCCCGGCTCTACGTTCACGATCAGCGTCGGACTCCGCTGGACGATGGTGACGAGAGCGCCGCTGCCGTGCAGGTCCTGAGCGATGTCGTGCGCGCTGGTGCCGGTACCGAAGACATAGACGGGCCGGCCCTTCCATTCCGCGCCGCTGGAGAACCTGCTCGAATGGACGATCGTGCCCCCGAAGCGATCCAGGGTCGGTATCTCGGGGATGTTCGGTGTCCCGCTCACGCTGGTCGCCATGACGATATGCCGGGGATGCAGCGTGCGATGAACGCCGCCGGCCACATCCATGTCCAGTTCGGCCGTCCAGCGCTTCTCCGTGGCGTCCCACGTCGCGCCCTTGAAGCTCGTACCGGTCCAGAAGTCGATTTCCATGGTCTCGACGTAGGATTCGAGCCAGTTCGCGATTTTGTCCTTGGGGATGTACTTCGGCCAGGTCTTGGGGAAGGGCAGGTAGGGAAAGTGATTGGAGTGCTTCTGGTTGTGAAGCTTCAGTCCGTGATAGCGCTTGCGCCAATTGTCGCCGATCCGTGCCATGCGGTCGACGACCAGCGCCTCGACGCCCAGCGCCTTCAGTCTCGCCGCCGCAGTGATGCCGGCATGGCCGCCCCCCACGATGAGCACCGCCGGATCGCGACCGGCATAGCGTGAGGCCTCCTGCCGGCGGTCGAGCCAGTTCGGCCCGTGAAAGTCGCGCTCGAAGGCGGGCTCCTCGGCTCTGTCCAGAACGGTCTCTTCCTCGTGGCCGCGCAGCGACTCAAGCGACGTCAGCAGTGACCATGCCGTTGCCTCGCCGGCGCGGCAGTCGCCGCGTTTCAGCCGTACGATGCCGGCCCCTGCGCCGATCGCGGTCGTGAAGGCCAGGAACGCCTCGACGCAGGCCTCGCCGGCGCGCTCGACGTCGCGAGGCGGATAGCGCTCGAGATCGATCGCAAAGTCCTGGGCGCCGCTTGTCGTTGCTGCTTCGAGCAGGCGCCGAGCGACCTCGTCGCGGTCGCTCACGGTTTCGATTGTGCCGGTCAGCGCGACGATGTCCCGCCAGTCCGTGTCCGGCCGGAATAGCGCACCCAGCCGCTCCGGGTCGCGCGTCTCGAGCGCGGCGTTGAGGTCGGCCAGCCAGTCGCTGACGATGTGTTTCGCATCACGGTTCAATTCGACATCCATTCTGCAAACTTGTCGAACGCCGTGCGCCAATACAACAGGGAAGGACGTGAATTTGCTCGAACGGCATCGAGGGCAGCTTCTTTCTTCCGCCCGAGAATGGCTTTTGCCTGCGCGCATGCCTCTCCCCGAAGAAGACCAGGGCCCCGTTTCCGCAAGGAAGCCGGGCTTTTTTGCGCGAACCGAACGATCGTGTGAAACTGGCCGGGAGCTCTGGGGAGAGCGGGGGAAGCAATCGCACTATCGACGGTCGCGCGCGTGCTTTGCATCGCAGTGGCAGGTTTGGCGCTGCTCGCGAACATCGCCCCGCCGGTCTCGGCGCAGCAATGGACCGAGGTCAAGGGGGACGGTTTCAAGGTCGAGATGCCCGGCCCGCCCGAGCGCTCCGTTCAGGAAGTGACGGTCAGCGGTACCGGAGAGGTCGTCGACCAGATCGAGTGCACCGTCACCTTGGGGGCAACCGAGTACTTCTTCTCCCGTACACCTCACCGAAAGATGCCGGCGGACCTCACGCCGGCGCAGATGCTGTTGAACGGACGCGATGGCCGACCGGGCCACCTGCTCGCCGACCGGCCGCTCAGCGTCTCCGGCGCGCCGACGCGTGATTATGTCCATGAGGAGGAGGGCTGGATCCTGGCAACCCGCGCGATCTATGCCGGCGACACGCTCTATCAGCTCATCGTCGTCGGAAAAGCGGGCGTCCAGACGGCGCCGGCCACCCGCCGCTTCTTCGAATCCTTCGCCCAGGCGCAGCGCCCGGCCCCTTAGCGAGCGTTTGCCCATTCTCCAGCGACCATGCCCACCGATGTGAAGAGCGCTGTGCAGCTCGCAACGGCGGGTTCGAGGTCTAGGCGCTGCCCCGGTCGGCGCGGTGCAGCCGAACTGTCAGGAGCAGAGACCGCCCCAGCATGGCGCCGCCACAGAGCATGGCGACCAGGGCCGCTCCCAGACGAAATATCTCCAGGTCGGGACGGGCGAAGAAAGCGCCCGCACACTCGACGGCCACGGCGGCTCCCACGACGATTGCCACCCAGAGAAGCAGGAGCTTGGCGGCGTGCGTGAGGTTGACCTGCAGTCGATACATGTCGTGCTGGATGCCGATCGTCATGCCGCGCACGGCGCCGACGACGAACCCGCCGCCAAGTGCTGCGCCAAACAGCCAGGGTGGTTGGTGCTCGGCGAACTGGAGAAGGGAGAGGACGATGCCCACGAAGAGAGCGCAGAAGGCCGGAGCAAATAGGCGCCATATCGAAATGTAGCGCCGGCGCACCTCGCGAAGGGAGAGGTAGATGCAGCCACCGCCCGCTCCGACCAGCAGCAAATGAACCAAGGTCAGATTGTGAATCACGGGCTAAGCTTACACCGCAATGTTTTCAATTAAAGGCAGAGTCGACGTTTGCAGCCTACGTCCGCTCTGTGATTTTGGCTCCTGTCTGGGGCCGTAGCGGGGCAGGCCGTCCTTGCAATCGACGCCCGGCGTTCCTGCGGCTGCCCGTGGCGTCGGAATATTCCAGTAAGCGCGAGTGATATCGCTCCACGTCCGGTTCCTCGCTCAAGAGGCGCTTGGCCGGCCACGAGCCACCTCGTGCTGCTCGCCTCGATCATCGCCTTGCCTCCTGGAACGGCTCGGGTCGCTGCTCGCCCGGACTGTCGGCGCCGAACGACACCGGATCGATCAGCGATTAGTCCAGGTGACAGATGGTCTGATCGCCGATCTGGATCGCGAGATCGACCGGCAAACATCATCCCAGAGACCCCTCTCCATTCGCATCGTCCGCTCATGTCGGACCTCTTTGCGGGACTGGCCTCGGGCGACGTCGTCTTCAACATCTCCATACCGATACACACCATAGCGGGCGGAGTACGCGGCGAGTTCGTGGAGCAGGGGATCGAGGCCGGCGGCTCTGCGGTAGGTGATTCCGGCAGGGGCGCCAGAGTTCCGAAACCCCTCCATTCTGTGCGTGTTGCCTCTCTTCGGAAGTCGTGGTTTGTTCGCCGCCAGTTCGGGGAGAGAAACGAACCAATAGGGAGCTTCATCATGAATCGACGTCAATTCATCGCCGCCGGCTCGGCTGCCGGCGCTTTCGGGCTGGCCGGGTGGTCGCTGCCGGCCGCTGCCCAGGCTCAATTCTCGATCGCCACGGGCACCACGGGAGCCGTCTACTATCCGCTCGGCGGCGCGATGGCCAACATCCTGAGCAAGAAGGTGCCGAACTGGTCAGTCACCGCCGAGGCGACGGCGGGCTCGGTCGCCAACATGCACATGATTCGCGACGGCAAGGCGCAGATGGCGCTGACCCAGTGCGATACGGCCTATGACGCCATCAAGGGCCTCGACAAGTTCGTCGGCAAGCCGGTCGACTCGCGCACCCTGGCGGTGGTCTATCCGAACCTGGTGCACTTCGTGACCATGGAAGGCACCGGCATCAACAAGCTTTCCGACATCAAGGGCAAGCGCATCTCGACCAGCGCACCCGTGAGCGGCTCCGAAGTCATGGCGCTGCGCATCATCGACGAACTCGGCCTCAAGCTGAGCGACATCAAGCGCGAGCGCCTGTCGCCGGCCGAGAGCACGAATGCCATGAAGGACGGCAAGCTCGACGGCTACTTCTTCAACGGCGGTCCGCCGGTCGCGGCGATTACCGATCTCGCGGCCACACAGGGCGTAAAGATCAAGCTGATATCGACGGCCGAGCTGGTGCCGGCCCTCAACAATAAGTATGGCCCCGTCTTCGCCGCCAGCCAGATCCCCGCCAAGGCCTATCCGAACCAGGATGCCGCGGTGCCGGTGATCGCGATCTGGAACATCCTGATCGTGCCCGCGTCGATGAGCGACGACCAGGCCTACACGATCACCAAGACCCTGTGGGAGAATCACGCCGACCTGATCGCCACTCACAAGGCGTCGACCGACATGACGGCCGAGAACCAGAAGGCGGCGAACTCGTCGGTGCCGTTCCATCCCGGCGCGATGAAGTTCTTCGCCGAGAAGGGCATCAAACTCTCGTAACGACAAGAAGCCAAACGGGGCCCTCTCAGCAAGAGGGCCCCGTTTCCATTGGGAAGTGGGAAGCGCGATGACGGTCCAGGCCGAGCTGCTGAGCGACGAGGAAAAGCGCAAGATCGAGGAACTCGTCGAGCAGGAAGAAGGCGGCATCCACAAGTTTGTGGGCTGGTGGGGCAAGATCCTCATGTTCTTCGCCTTCTCCATGACGATCTTCCACCTCTATGCTGCGGCGTCGACGGTCAACACTCAGTCCCTGCGCGAGATCCACGTCGCCTTCGCGCTGTCGCTGGTCTTCCTGCTGTTCCCGGCCGCGAAGAACTGGCGCAACCGGGTCGCGCCCTGGGATATCGTGGCGGCCGGCCTCGTGATCGTCGTCATCTGGTACATGACGACGGGCGGCAGCTGGATTTCGCTCGCCGAGTCAGACGACTTCCTCGACCGCTATGTTTCGCCGACGCCGATGGACCTCGTCATCGGCGGCATTCTGATCGTGCTGGTACTGGAATCGACGCGGCGTGCGACCGGCTGGATCATGCCTATCCTGTCGCTGATGTTCTTTGCCTACGCGCTGTGGGGCAACTACCTGCCGTCGCCGTGGAAGCACAAGGGCTATCCGCTGTCCGACATGATCGCCGAAGAATACATGACGCTGAACGGAATCTTCGGCTCGGCCATCGACGTCTCGGCCACGCTGATCGTGCTATTCACCATCTTCGGCGCCATTCTGCAGGCCTCCGGCGCCGGCCGCTTCTTCATCGACTTTTCGCTGCGCGCCATGAAGGGCCAGCCCAATGCCGCCGGCCGCGCGGTCGTGCTGTCGTCGTTCCTGCTGGGCGGCCCGTCGGGCTCCGGCGTGGCGACCACGGTCACGATCGGAACCGTCGCCTGGCCGATCATGAAGGAAGCGGGGTACGGCAAGTCAGCGGCGGGCGGCCTGCTTGCGGCCGGCGGCCTCGGTGCCATCCTGTCGCCGCCCGTGCTGGGCGCCGCGGCGTTCCTGATCGCCGAGTACCTGAAGATGTCGTACCTCGACATCGTGCGCATGGCGCTCATTCCCACCTGCCTCTACTATTTCGGCCTGCTGGTGATGACCGAGATCGATTCGCGCAAGTACGGACTGCGCGCCGTCGATCCCACGGTCGATCTGACGATGACGCAGCTCCTGACGCGCTATGGTTTCCACTTCACGTCGCTGATCTCGGTCGTCGTGCTGATGGTGTGGGGCTTCTCCGCGACCTATGCCGTGTTCTGGTCGATCCTGCTCGCGATCGTTGTGAGCTATCTGCGCGCCGATACCGCCCTGTGGCCCGGCAGGCTCTTCCGGGCCCTGGCGGACGGCTCGATCCAGGCGCTGGGCGTCGCCGCGACCTGCGCCTGCGCCGGCCTCATCGTCGGCGTCATCACCAAGACCGGACTGGCTCTGAAATTCTCGTCCATCGTCATCGATCTGGCCGGCGGTTCGGTCTTCTGGACGGCGATGTACACGGCGCTGATCGTCTGGGTGGTCGGCCTCGCCGTGCCCGTGACGGCGTCCTACATCATGTGCGCCGTCATTGCGGCCCCGGCGCTGATCAAGCTCGGCATCCCGGACTATGCCGCGCACATGTTCATTTTCTACTACGCCGTGCTTTCGGAAGTGTCGCCGCCGACAGCGCTCGCGCCGTTCGCCGCTGCCACCATCACGCGTGCCGATCCCTACGTTACCACGCTGCAGAGCTGGAAGTATGCGCTGCCGGCCTTCCTCGTGCCGTTCATCTTCGTCCTCGACCCGATCGGAATCGGGCTGCTCCTCGAGACGCCAAAGAACATGAGCTGGCTCTGGATCCCCTGGGTGACGCTGGGCGCCGCGGGCGGCATCGTGGCGCTGGCGGTGGCGGCGCAGGGCCATCTGTGGCGGCCCCTCGGCATCGGCACGCGCGTCATCTGCGGCCTGGCGGGTATCGCGCTCACCTTCCCCGATATCGTCGACGATTGGGTGGGTGGCATGGTTGCTGCGCGCCTGATCGGGCTGGCCATCCTGGCGGCGGTCATCGTCTATGAATACAGGAGCCCGCGGCGTCAGGTCGCCTGACGCCGTCCCGCCTACTGGAAGATCACCCGGGCTTCGCGACCCAGCATCTGAGGGATGTTCTGGGGATCGTCGGGCCGGATCTCGACCTCGACCAGTCGCGCGCTGGATACACCCAGATCGGCCTCCGACCGTTTGGTACGCTTCACCGTCAACGGTGTGCGCGCGATCGTGCCGACATGGACGGTCCGGCTGCCCTGGAACGTGAACTCGACCTTGCCGCCCGGCTTCAGTTTGCGCAGATGGATTTCGTCGACATCGGCGAAGATGCGGATCTGGCTGAGATCGACGATCTTGGCGATGCCGCGGTTCGAGATGCGTTCGCCCTGCCGGGTGTAGATATCGACCACGACGCCGTCGAGCGGAGAGCGCACCTTGGCCAGCTCGCGCTCGATCTTGGCTCCGTCAAGTCTGGCTTCGTTGATGGCGATGTTGGCTTCGGTCTGCGCGAGATCGGCCTTCAGCACTTCCTTCTGGAAGTTGAGCTTGGCCTCCTCCCGCTCCAGCCTCTGCTGAGAGAGGGTGGACTGGAGCTGCTTCTGGTCGGGAGGCACGCTCGATCGCGACAGTTCGAGGTCTTTCAGCCGACTTTCTTCCGACGCCGACTTCACCGACACTTCCTGCAGGGCGATTTCGGCCGTCCTGTACCCGGAGATCATCGTCTCGCGCTGCCGCCGCGCCTTGGCGATTTCCGATTCGATCCGGCGCACTTCGAGGTCGGCAGTGGCATAGTTGTTCAGGACCGCGATGACCTCGTCGCGTATGACCGCCTGGCCGTTTTTGATGCGCAGTTCCGTCAGGACGGAGCCCCCAACCGGATCGCCGGCGATGACGGCCGTGCCCGTCGGGGCGTCGGTATAGCCGCGCGATATCAGCGGACCGTTCACCTCGGATTTGTTCTGTGCGCTGCCGACCTGCAGGTCGGGCAGGCCGAAGATTCCGGCCGAGGCGATCACGACGATCGCCACCGCGCCGAACCCTACCCCGACCCATGCGAATTTACCGCTCTCCGACATCGCGGACCGCTTTCATCACCCACTGAGAAGGGCCCGTATCTCCTTGGAGGTCAAGGAGGAAGCGCTGGTGCTGCCGCACAGGATTGAACTGTGGACCTCCCCCTTACCAAGGGGGTGCTCTACCACTGAGCTACGGCAGCGCGCGGCGCGGGTATGCCATACGGTTGGGGGCGGTTCAACCGCTGCCGCCGACCGAAACGGGCTCCATTCCGCGACTTGCCCGGCCTTCCGACCTCGGCCTACCTTGCGGCAACGCAAATGGAGGAACGGATGGACTGGCGCCCGATTTCTGCCGATTCGCACATTACCGAGCCGCCTGGCTGTTATCGCGACAATATCGACCCCGCGTTCCGCGAACGCGCACCGCACGTCCTTCGCCACGACACCATGGGCGACATCTATGTCGTCGACGGCATGAAGACACCCGTACCGATGGGCTTGATCGCGGCGGCGGGCGTCGCGCCCCAGAACATCCGGATAGGTGGCGCCAAATTCGAGGATCTGCACCGCGGCGGCTGGGATCCTTCCTCCCGCCTGCAGGATCAGGACAAGGACGGCATCGCCGCGGAGATCATCTATCCGACCGTGGGAATGCTGATCTGCAATCATCCCGATTTCGCTTTCAAGAAGGCCTGCTTCGACGCCTACAATCGCTGGCTCCAGTCCTACTGTGCCTATGCGCCCGACCGCCTCGTCGGCATGGGCCAGACAGCCATGCAAACGGTCGAGGAAGGCATTGCCGACCTCGAACGCATCAAGGCGATGGGATTTCGGGGCGTGATGATGCCGGGCAATCCCGGGGAGAAGGACTACGACGATCCGATCTACGACCCCTTCTGGGAGGCTGCCGTCGCGCTCGAGTTGCCACTATCGTGGCACATCCTCACGACGTCGGGCGACAACTCGCTGTCCAAGCCGCGCGGCCCCAAGATCAATGGCTTCCTGTCGATCATCCGCGGCTGTCAGGACATCATGGGGATGCTGGTTTTCGGCGGCGTGTTCGAGCGCCACCCCAGGCTTCGCGTGGTCTGCGTGGAGGCGGATGCCGGGTGGGCACCGCATTTCATGTACCGCATGGACCATGCTTACAAGCGTCATCGCTATTGGATGAAGGGCAAGGAACTGGCGCGGCTGCCCTCGGAGTATTTTCGCGATCACATCACGCTGACGTTCCAGGACGACTGGACCGCCTTCCAGTTTGCCGACCAGCTGGGGCCGAGGCAGCTGATGTGGGCAAACGACTTTCCCCACAGCGACTCGACTTGGCCCTGGAGCCAGGGCGTCATTGCCGAGCAGACCGCGCATCTGACGCCAGATCTCAAAAAGCGCATCCTGCACGACAACGTGGCCGAACTTTACAAGCTGGCTGCCTAGCCACCGCCAGCGGTTCTGCCTGAGGACAGTCTGTCGGCACCGGCATTTAGCCGCCTCGCGGCGCTGCGCACGGAAACAAGGGCTGCTACCCGCCCCCGCAGCCGCAAAGCATCCGTCTGGTTTGAAAGGACCGCCTTACCGGGTGGTGTAGACCGTCGTCGTCTGCGAAGGCGCTGGGGCGGTGTCGTATACGACCGTGCGATCGGCAGTTCGCGCGGGCACGGGCTTCTCCACGACCCTCTCACTGTAGGACGCACAGCCCGCGACCAGCGAGCAGGCGGCGATGGAGATCAGGGCTACTTGCTTCATGGACTGCTCCTTGTGCTGCATTGCGGCTGATAACGGCATATCGGTCATGGGGTTGCGCGGGTCGTGCGCGATCACCAGGGAGGTGATCTGTCCGGCAGCGGATCAAGTGTCAGCAACTGTGCAATATTTCGCATTGCCTGCACGGCGTCTGATCGAGCAATATGGCAATGGCTAGTTCGCCAAAGGGGAGAGGGCTCATGCTCAAGAAGTTGTTTGTTCTATTTGCAGCTACGTTCATGATCGGTGCATGTGACGCGCCTGCGCCGGCCACCGCGCCGCCGCCGCCGCCGCCGCCGGCACCTCAGAGTTTCATGGTCTTCTTCGATTGGGACAGCGCCAAGCTGAACCCGCAGGCCACGAACGTCGTCGGCCAGGCCGCCGCGGCCTACAAGACGAAGGGTAGCGCTCGCATCAATGCGACCGGCCACACCGACACGTCGGGCACGGAAGCCTACAACATGGCGCTGTCGCTGCGCCGCGCCAACGCGGTAAAGGACGCGCTGGTCAAGGAAGGCGTTCCTGCGACGGCAATCTCGGTGGTCGGCCGTGGCCAGCAGGGTCTGCTCGTGCAGACCGGCCCGAACGTCCGCGAGCCGCAGAACCGTCGCGTCGAGATCTCGATCGGGCAGATGGCAGCGGCGGCTCCCATGAACGACGCAGCCTACTGCAAGGCGCTGGCCGCGAAGTGGCGTAGTTACGACCGTGTCGACGCATCGGGCCCGGCCCCGCAGGCGATCGCCAAGTGCGATGCCGGCGACTATGCGTCGGGTATCCCCGTCCTCGTGAAGATGCTCACGGACGCGAAGATTCCGCTGCCGCCGCGTACCTAAAGTCCTGAACATTCGAAGGAAAAGGCGGCCCTTGTGGCCGCCTTTTTCTTTGTCCTATTTTCCTTTGCCGGGCCGTGCCGGCAGGCGCGCCCATTGCCGGGGCTGGAGTTCGTGATACTCGATCCAAGGACCGGTTTCGGCGAAGCCGGTGTCCAGGGCACCGACGTCGCTGACCCAATAGCCGAGGGAGCGGCGATTTGGATCGAATTTCCAGGTGCCGACCACGACCTCGTCGGCGACGTGACCTGCGAGCCCCGGGCAGAAGAGCAGAAGGGGACCTTCGTCCTTCGGCGCCGTCGCGATCGGCTGCCATGGCGTCTGCCTCAGCGACTCGATTTCCGCGGCCGCGCGCCACCGCACATCGCCCTCGAGGGTACCCGTGCTTGCGCCAGTCTGGCCGTGCTGGACCTGACACTGGGTTCGCAATTCATCGACGATGTCTTTCATTTCATCTCCCAGCCGCCGTAATCCTTCGACGTTTCTAGCGCAGCTCTCGTTTACTTGATGTGTCATCCAGTATAATGGATAAATAATCCACCATGAGAGACGCGTTGGCAAAGTTCGGCATCAACGATCGAATCGCCGCCAATGTCCGCGAGCTGCGGGGCCTGCTCGGGCTCTCCCTCGAAGCGCTGGCCGACGCATGCGGCGTCAGCCGCTCCATGATTTCCCTGGTCGAGCGCGGCGAGAGCAGTCCGACCGCGGCGGTCCTCGAGAAGCTGGCGACGGGGCTTGGCGTCTCGCTGGCCACGCTTTTCGAGTCGCCGGCCGCGCCGCCACACCCGGTGTCGCGACGTGCCGATCAAGTCGAATGGCGCGACCCCGCGTCGGGGTATCTGCGTCGCAACGTGTCGCCGGGCGGCTTTCCGTCCCCCATCCAGATTGTGGAGGTGGTTGTCCCCGCAGGCGCGCGCGTGTCCTACGAGACGGCGGCGCGGCCCGGTGTCACCCATCAGCAGGTCTGGATCCTGCAGGGCATGATCGAAATCGTACTGGGTGACGAGCGCTTCGAGTTGAGCGCCGGCGATTGTCTGGCGATGGTGCTCGACCGCCCGATCACCTATCACAATCCCACGCCAAGGCCGGCGCGCTACTGCGTCGTTGTCGTCGCGCCGCGGCCGGCCTGACCGATGGATATCACGGATGTCGCTGCGGCCCTGCTGAGCGCGGTCCTGCATGCGGGCTGGAACGCTGCCGTGAAGACGAGCCGCAATCCGACGCAGGCGATGACGGCGCAGATGCTGCTGAGTGCCGTCCTCGTCCTGCCGGGGCTGTTCCGGTCGGGCCTTCCGAGCCTGCCGGCCTGCGGCTGGATCGCGGCCTCCACGCTGATGAACGTGCTCACCGTGTCGGACCTGCTGCGCGCCTACGAACTTGGAGAATTTGGCCTCGTCTATCCCGTCGTCCGTTCGATGGCGGTGCTGCTGGTCGTGCCTCTGGCCACGATCCTGACGGGCGAACGGCTGGGGACTTCAGGGGTGCTGGGTGTGCTGGTCATTGCCCTGTCGCTTGTCGTCCTCGCCTGGGACGCCGCGCAGGGACAGGGCGTGACGCCGGCTGCGTTGGCGTGGATCGCGGCGGCCGGTTTCGGCACCGCAGCCTACATCACGTGCGAGGCGCAGGGCGTGCGCCTCTCGGGATCGCCCTGGGCCTACGGTTTCGTCGTATCGATCACCAATGCGGTGGCGATGGGCTGGCGCCAGCGCCGCGCCGGACCGCCCTGGACCCATGTGGTGGAGCAATGGAAGACCGCCCTGCCGATTGCCGTGGCCTCGGTGGGCTCGTATCTGCTCATCCTGTGGGCCTGGAGCCACGCGCCGATCGCGCCGGCGGCGGCGCTGCGAGACACCAGCGCCATCTTCGCGGTCCTCATCGCTGTGTTGTGGCTCAAGGAGCCCTTTACGTGCACGCGCATCGCCGCTGTCCTGCTCGCCGCCGCCGCCGTGCCCCTGCTGCGGTTCGGCTGATCGGCCCTGCGGGCGGGCTTGTGCCCCGGGGAGCCCGATGACAGCATCGGCCTCGATCACAGCGTCCTGTTGCCGGCCGAGGAGACTCCCATGGAAGTCGATGGTCTTGTCACGGCGTTGGAGCGGATCGAACATGCCGCCCGCGATTTCATGCACCCGTCCCACAGGGCGGAGTCGCCGGCGGCGCTGCTCGACGTGCTGATGGAATGCGGGCGTGCCCTGGGACATCCCTACGCCATCGATCCCGGACTGGACGACGCGCGCAACGAAGCCTCCCGCCACTGCGCCGCCGTGCACGAGAACCTGTCAGCCGTCCTGGAGGAGGTTCGCCAGCTCCACCGGACGGTGAGCGGTCTGCTGCCGTCCCTCGTGCGGATCGCCGATCGCGAATGACATGAAAAAGCCGGGGACACGCCCCGGCTTTGGTCTCCGATCTCGGGCTTTCTCAGCCTTCGTCGAGGAAGCTGCGCAGCATGCGCGAGCGGCTCGGGTGCTTCAGCTTGCGCAGCGCCTTGGCTTCGATCTGCCGGATGCGCTCGCGGGTGACCGAGAACTGCTGGCCGACTTCCTCGAGCGTGTGATCGGTGTTCATGCCGATGCCGAAACGCATGCGCAGCACGCGCTCCTCGCGCGGGGTGAGCGTCGCCAGGACCCGCGTCGTGCTCTCGCGCAGATTGCCCTGGATCGCGGCCTCGAGCGGGATCACGGCGTTCTTGTCCTCGATGAAGTCGCCGAGATGCGAATCCTCCTCGTCGCCGATCGGCGTTTCGAGGCTGATCGGCTCCTTGGCGATCTTGAGGACCTTGCGGACCTTCTCGAGCGGCATCCCGAGTTTCTCGGCCAGCTCCTCGGGCTGCGGCTCGCGGCCGATCTCGTGCAGCATCTGGCGGCTGGTGCGGACCAGCTTGTTGATGGTCTCGATCATGTGCACGGGGATGCGGATGGTGCGCGCCTGGTCGGCGATCGACCGCGTGATGGCCTGACGGATCCACCACGTGGCGTAGGTCGAGAACTTGTAGCCGCGGCGGTATTCGAATTTGTCGACCGCCTTCATCAGGCCGATATTGCCCTCCTGGATGAGATCCAGGAACTGCAGGCCACGGTTGGTGTACTTCTTGGCGATCGAGATCACGAGGCGCAGGTTGGCCTCGATCATTTCCTTCTTCGCCCGCATCATCTCGCGCTCGCCGTCCTGGACGGTCTTGCACATGCGGCGGAACTCGAAGATCGGCGCGCCGGCATGATCGGAGATGTCCTTGATCTCCGACCGGATCTTCTCGATCTCGGGGCCGCGCTTCTTGGCGAAATCCTTCCAGCCCCGGCCCGAAAGCTTGCCGACCTTCTCGAGCCAGTTGGGATCGATCTCGTGCGTGAAGTAGTTGTCGAGGAAGTCCTGCCGGGAGATGCGGAAGCTTTCCGCCGTGCGCAGCAGCTTGCCCTCAAGCATCATCAGCTTGCGGTTGAGATCGTAGAGCGCGAGCTTGAGCTGCTCGATGCGGGCGGCGTTGATGTGCACCGTCCGCACCAGCTCGACGATCTTCTTGCGGTGCTTCTCGTAGCTCTTCTCGAAATCGGCGCTGGGCTTCTGGCCGCGCGCGAGCGTCGACAGGCGCCGGTTCTGCACCTTCGACATCTCGATATAGACTTTGTAGATCTTGGTGAGGGTGCGCAGGACCTCGGGCTTGAGCTTCTCCTCGAGCGCCGAAAGCGACAGCGCGTTCTCGTCGTCCTCCTCACCGGCCTCGACCGCGGGAGCCTCGCCCGCTTCGCCGTTCACCGCGGGTGCAGCCGGTCGCACGAGCTTCGGCATCATCGCAGGACGCGGCATCGTCGGAGCGGCGGGAGGGGGAACCGCGTTCACACCCTTGCCTTCGCCGGGGGCGCCGCCGCCCTGGGTCGCCTCGAGGTCGATCACGTCGCGCAGCAGGATGCGGCCCTCGTTGATCGCGTCGCGCCAGTGCAGCAGCGCCGTGATCGTCATCGGGCTTTCGCAGATGCCGCCGATCATCTTGTCCTGGCCGGCCTCGATGCGCTTGGCGATCTCGATCTCGCCCTCGCGGCTCAGCAGTTCGACGCTGCCCATCTCCCGCAGATACATGCGAACGGGATCGTCCGTGCGCCCGAGTTCCTCGTCCTCGCCGGTGGCCTCGGCTGCAACCACTGCCGTCTTGGCCGGCTCGGCCTGCGTGGTCGTGGTGGTGTCTTCGGGGTCCTCGGCCTCGACCACGTTGACGCCGGCTTCGGACAGCATCGCCATCGTGTCCTCGATCTGCTCGGAGGACACTTCGTCGGGCGGCAGGGCTGCGTTCAGCTCGTCATAGGTGACGTAGCCGCGCTCCTTGCCCTTCTGGACGAGCTTCTTGAGCTCGGCGCCAAGCGAGTCGAGAAGGGGGGCATCGGGACCCTCCTCGCGAGCGTCGGTGGCTTCGGGCTGGGCTACGGTCGCGGTTTTGGTCGCCATTTACTCAAATCCTTGGGTGCGACAAACAGATAGAACGGCCAACGGGCCGTTATTTGGCTGCAAGAAGGGGAGGCGGGAAGGGCGGCCCCGCGAAAACTACCCTTCTACTATATGGGGCTTCAGTGCAAGCAGCGATAGGGGTGAGCCCCTGATTCAGGACAGCCCGGCTATACCGCATTGGATTCGATGCTTTCGCGCCGCATCCGGTCGAGAATGGCCTGAAGTCGCCGCAAATTCTCCTCGGACATATCTTCTGCAAGGGCTTCCTCCGCCCGCTTGAGCTCTTCGGGATCGGCCTGGAGGTGGCTCATATGGCGGGCGGCGCGGCGCCACTGGCCGACCCAGCCGTCGGCGTCCGCCGGATCGTCGCGGAAGGCTTCCCGCGCCTTGGTCCGGGCCGACGCCGCCAGACGGCCCAGGCCGATCCTCTCGAGATGCTGCAAGATCAGCTGGGCCTCCAGGGAGGGCTCTCCTGCCGCCTCATCCGCGGCCGGATCCACCCCCGATGGCACCAGCGACAGGGCGTCCAGCAATCCACTACGCAGCCGGATCAGGTCGGGGCTGGCGATCGGCAGGGCGGCCAGGTCCTCGGCCAGGATGTGGAGCAGGGCGGGCCGCTCGATCAGCGCGCCCAGCAGCACCCGCTCCTGGCGGGAGCCGTCGAGATCGTCCCCGGCGCGCCGGGCCGCAGATCCGGCGGCAAACGGGGCAGGCTCCGGGTCGCCCGGCCGGCGGAACGGCCGCCGGAGGCCGCCTGGTTGCCAGGCGGGCACTGCGGGCCGGCGCATCCGATTCAATCGGTTGCGCATCTCGGTGCGGTAATAGTCGCGTACGACCGGATCGGCGATCTCGGCCACCCGCTGTTCGACGCCTCGCTGGAGGCTCGCCCGCCGCTCCGGGGTGTCGGCCGACTTGCCTTCGATTTCCATGTCCCAGACCACGTCCGACAGGGGACGGGCGAGGTCGAGGACGCGGCGCACCGCCTCCGGACCGCGCGTCCGGATCAGACTGTCGGGATCCTCGCCGGCCGGCAGGGTCAGGAACCGCAGGCTCTTGCCGGGACGCAGAAGGGGCAAGGCCCGTTCGGCGGCCCGAGACATGGCACGTTGGCCCGCATTATCGCCGTCGAAGCAGAGATAGGGCTCGTCGGCCAGCTTCCAGAGTTCACCCAGCTGGCCTTCGGTGAGGGCGGTGCCGAGAGGTGCCACGGCGCCGGTGAAGCCCGCACCATGCAGGGCGATCACGTCCATGTAGCCTTCGGCCACGATCACGGGCTGGTCCTTGGTGACCGCCTGGCGGGCCCGGTCGAGACAGTAGAGGTTGGCGCCCTTGTGGAAGAGCGGCGTCTCGGGCGAGTTCAGGTACTTGGGTTCGCCGGCACCCATGACGCGGCCGCCGAAAGCGATGGCCCGGCCACGGCGATCGTTGATGACGAACATCACGCGGCCGCGGAAGCGGTCGTAGGGCTCGCGCCGGTCTTCCGGCTGGATGGCGAGCCCAGCCTCGACGATCTTCTCGATCGGCACGTTCTCGCGCTTCAGCGCGGCGATGACGCCATCGCGGGAGTCCGGAGCGAACCCCAAGCGGAAATCGTCGATGACGGCGTCGGAGAGACCCCGTCCCCGCAGGTAGTCGAGGCCCTGGCGGCCGGCGGGCAGGCGGATCTGCTTCTGGAACCAGACGACCGCCAGTTCGACGACCTGCTGCAGGGTGGCGGCGCGATCGGCGCGCTCGCGCTCCTCAGGGGTCGCCCGCGGTACCGGCAGATTGACCTCACGCGCCAGCTTCTCGACCGATTCGGGAAAGGACAATCCCTCGGTCTTCATCACGAAGCCCACGGCGTCGCCGTGCTCGCCGCAGCCGAAGCAGTGAAAGAAGCCCTTCTTGTCGTTGACCGTGAAGGACGGCGTCTTCTCGTTGTGGAAGGGGCAGAGGCCTGCGTATTCGCTGCCCGACCGGCGCTTCAGCGACACCTTCCGGCCGACGAGGTCGGACAGGCTGAGGCGCGCGCGCAGTTCATCGAGGAAGCCGGGAGGAAACGCCATGGCCCAAACATGTAAAGTGCGCTGGACATAATATGTAGAGATATGTCGAGCGGACTGGACATTCTTTCCCACTGGCAGTGGATCAAGTTCCACACTCCACGCCAGAGCGCTCAAGGGCGTCTGAGAGGAGCGCGCCACTGCAGTGGCGCCTCATGAGTTCTTGTCTTTTCTGAACCGTGTGGGCTCTCGCGCCTCAGAAGGCGCTGCCGCCCGCCGCCGCCGTTTGGCGTCGTGGGCTAGCCTGCGAGAGCCTTCTTAACGGCGGCTGACGCCTTGGCGAAGTCCATCTGGCCGGCATACTTGCCCTTCAGGGCCGCCATGACGGCGCCCATGTCCTTGACCGTCGTGGCGCCAGCGGTGGCAATCGCCTCGCGCACGGCGCCCTCGACGGCGGCATCGTCCATCTGCTGCGGCAGGAAGCGCTCGATGACGGTGATCTCGGCCTTTTCCTTGTCGGCCAGGTCGGCGCGGTTGCCCTTCTCGTAGAGGGCGATGGACTCGTTACGTTGCTTGATCATGCCCTGCATCAGCGACAGGATCCTGTCCTCGGCCACGCCCTCGCGGCTGTCCTCGGTGCGGGCCGCGATATCGGCGTCCTTGAGCTTCGCCAGGATGAGCCGAATCGTGCCCAGCGCGGCCTGATCCTTGGCGCGCATGGCGTCTTTCATCGCTTCGGTCAGTTTTTCGCGCAGCATCGCTTCAGCCCCACTGGTTGGCCGTATGCCCAAGCGGCGGAAACTAATCGTCTCGCCGGCTGTTGGCAAAGCAAATAAGTTATTGAAATAGCTTAGAAATTGGCAGACTTCAGCGCCTTGACCCTCTGCGGCAGCTTGGCTACAAACCGCCCGGCTTGCCGATCGCCTCGCCCATACCGGGTCAGGGGCGAGTCCGTGCGGGCACGGAACGGACTAATACATCATGACTTCACCTAAGAGCGCCGGCGCCAATGACGCCGCGCCGCGTTGGGCCACGGCCGCGCTGGTGCTGGCTGACGGCACGGTCTTCTGGGGCAAGGGAGTGGGCGCCGCCGGCCATGCCGTGGGCGAGGTCTGCTTCAACACCTCGATGACCGGATACCAGGAGATCATCACCGACCCCTCCTATGCCGGACAGATCATCACCTTCACTTTCCCGCACATCGGCAACGTGGGCACGAACCTCGAGGATATCGAGACGATTACCCCGGCCGCCCGAGGCGTGGTTCTGCGCGGCGATATCACCGAGCCCGCGAACTGGCGCTCCGTAAAGCCGCTCAACGACTGGCTGAAGAGCCACAATCTGCCGGGTATCTGCGACGTCGACACGCGCGCCATCACGCGGCGCATCCGCGATGGCGGTCCGCCCAACGGCGTCGTGGTCCATGCGCCGGACGGCAAGTTCGACATACCGGGGATGCGCCAGATCGCCCAGGACTGGCCGGGGCTCGACGGAATGGATCTGGCCCTCGAGGTCACGACCAAGCAGACCTACGGTTGGGACGAGACCACGTGGGAGCTGGGCAAAGGCTACGGCAAGCTCACCAAGCCAAAGTACCATGTCGTCGCGGTCGACTACGGCGCCAAGCGAAACATCCTGCGCTGCCTCGCCAATGCCGGTTGCAAGGTCACGGTCGTGCCGGCGACCGCCACGGCCGAGGACATCCTGCGCCACGAGCCCGACGGTGTGTTCCTCTCCAACGGGCCCGGCGATCCGGCGGCGACGGCGGTCTATGCCGCGCCCGCCATCCAGGCCGTGCTCGACAAGAGGGTGCCGCTGTTCGGCATCTGCCTCGGACATCAGATGCTGGCGCTCACGCTGGGCGGCAAGACCCGCAAGATGGAGCGCGGCCACCGCGGCGCCAACCAGCCGGTCAAGGACCTGACGACCGGCAAGGTCGAGATCACCTCGCAGAACCACGGCTTCTGCGTCATTCCCGAATCGCTGCCAGAGAACACCGAGGTGACGCACGTGTCCCTGTTCGACGGCATCAACGAAGGCCTGCGCTGCACCGACAAGCCGGCCTTCTCCGTCCAATATCACCCCGAAGCCTCGCCCGGTCCGACCGACAGCCACTATCTCTTCGACCGGTTCGTCGAGATGATCGACAAGAGCAAGGGCAAGTAGAGAAACCATGCCCAAGCGCACCGACATCAAGACCATCCTCGTCATCGGCGCCGGCCCGATCGTCATCGGCCAGGCCTGCGAGTTCGATTATTCCGGCGTCCAGGCCTGCAAGGCGCTGAAGGACGAGGGCTATCGCGTCATCCTGATCAACTCCAACCCGGCCACGATCATGACCGATCCGGGTCTGGTCGACGCTACCTACATCGAGCCGATCACGCCCGACTTCGTGGCGCGTATCATCGAGAAGGAAAAGCCTGACGCGATCCTGCCGACGATGGGCGGCCAGACCGCGCTCAACACGGCCATGTCGCTCCATCGCGACGGGCGACTGACGAAATATGGCGTCGAGCTGATCGGCGCCAATGCCGAGGCCATCGACAAGGCCGAGGACCGGCTGCTGTTCCGCGACGCCATGACCAAGATCGGGCTGACGTGCCCCAAGAGCGAGGTCGTGCACAATCGCGAGGAGGCGATCAACGCGCTCGATCGCGTCGGCCTGCCGGCGATCATCCGTCCGTCCTTCACGCTGGGCGGCACCGGCGGTGGCATCGCCTACAACCGCGACGAATATTTCGACATCGTGCAGGGCGGCATCGACGCCTCGCCGGTCGGCGAGGTGCTGGTCGAGGAATCCGTGCTCGGCTGGAAAGAGTACGAGATGGAGGTCGTGCGCGACCGCAACGACAACTGCATCATCATCTGCTCGATCGAGAACATCGATCCGATGGGCGTCCATACCGGCGATTCGGTCACCGTCGCGCCAGCGCTGACGCTCACCGACAAGGAATACCAGATCATGCGCGATGCCTCGATCGCGTGCCTGCGCGAAATCGGCGTCGACACCGGCGGTTCGAACGTGCAGTTCGCGGTCGATCCGGCGACCGGCCGTATGGTCGTGATCGAGATGAACCCGCGCGTGTCACGTTCCTCGGCGCTGGCTTCGAAGGCGACTGGCTTCCCGATCGCCAAGGTCGCGGCGCGGCTGGCCGTCGGCTACACCCTCGACGAGCTGTTGAACGACATCACCGGCGCGACCCCGGCCTCGTTCGAGCCGACGATTGATTACGTCGTCACCAAGATGCCGCGCTTCGCCTTCGAGAAGTTCCCGGGCGCACAGGCTCTGCTCAATACGTCGATGAAGAGCGTCGGCGAGGCGATGTCGATCGGCCGGACCTTCCAGGAATCGCTGCAGAAGGCCTTGCGCTCGATGGAAACCGGCCTCACCGGGCTGAACGAGATCGAGATCAAGGGCGCGCCCGACAAATCGGCCATTGCCGGTGCGCTGGCCCTGCCGACGCCCGACCGTATCCTGGTGATTGCCCAGGCGTTCCGGTACGGCCTCACGGTCGAGGAGATCGCCCAGGCGTCGAAGTACGAGCCGTGGTTCCTGCGCCAGATCGAGCAGCTCGTCGCCATCGAGGCGAGCGTGCGCAAGGACGGCCTGCCGACGGACGCCAAGGCGTTCTTCGATCTCAAGAAGAAGGGCTTCTCGGACGAGCGGTTGGGCGAGCTCACGAAGCAGGGCGCCGGCGACGTGGCGCAGAAGCGCCGGGCTCTCGGCGTGCGGCCGGTCTTCAAGCGCATCGACACCTGCGCCGCCGAGTTCGAGTCGCGCACGCCCTATCTCTATTCCTGCTACGAGGGCGACGGCGTGCGGCCGGCCGAATGCGAAGCGCAGCCGACCGACCGGCGCAAGGTCATCATCCTGGGCGGCGGTCCCAACCGCATCGGCCAGGGCATCGAGTTCGACTATTGCTGTGTCCATGCGGTCTATGCGCTGCGCGAAGCGGGCTACGAGACCATCATGGTCAACTGCAACCCCGAGACGGTTTCGACCGACTACGACACGGCCGACCGGCTCTACTTCGAGCCGCTGACGGCCGAGGACGTGATCGAACTGGTCGAGGTCGAGCGCCGCAGCGGCGAGCTGCTGGGCCTGATCGTGCAGTTCGGCGGCCAGACGCCGCTCAAGCTCGCCAAGCCGCTCGAGGCCGCGGGAATCCCGATCCTGGGCACGTCGCCCGACGCCATCGACCTGGCCGAGGACCGCGAGCGGTTCCAGAAGCTGATCCACGAACTCAAGCTGCGCCAGCCCGACAACGGCACCGCCACGTCGCTGGAGAAGGCGATCGAGATCGCCGAGAAGATCGGCTATCCGGTGGTGATCCGCCCGTCCTACGTCCTGGGCGGACGAGCCATGCAGATCGTCTACGATCGCGCGGCGATCGAGCGCTACATGCGCGACGCCGTGAAGGTCTCGGGCAGCAATCCGGTGCTGATCGACTCCTATCTGCGCGACGCCATCGAGGTCGATGTCGATGCCCTGGCCGACAAGGACCAGAACGTCTTCGTTGCCGGCATCATGGAACATATCGAGGAGGCGGGAATTCATTCCGGCGACTCGGCCTGTTCGCTGCCGCCCTACTCTCTGTCGGCCAAGCTCCTGGCCGAGATCGAGCGCCAGACCGAGGCCATGGCCAGGGCCCTGCATGTCGTCGGATTGATGAACGTGCAGTTCGCCGTCAAGGATGGCGAAGTCTACGTGCTCGAGGTCAACCCGCGCGCCAGCCGCACGGTGCCGTTCGTCGCCAAGGCGACCGGCCAGCCGATCGCCAAGTTCGCGGCCCGCCTGATGGTCGGCGAGGCGCTGAAATCGCTCGGCATCAAGAAGGCACGCGGCAAGCATATCGCGGTCAAGGAGGCGGTGTTCCCCTTCGCCCGCTTCCCCGGTGTCGACATCATCCTGGGCCCGGAGATGCGCTCGACGGGCGAGGTCATGGGCCTCGACATGAATTTCGGGCGCGCCTTCGCCAAGTCGCAGCTCGGCGCCGGCAGTAAGGTGCCGGTCGAGGGCGTGGTGTTTGTCTCGGTCAAGGATCAGGACAAGCAGGAGATGGTGAAGCCTGTGAAGCGACTGGTCGAACTCGGCTTCAAGGTCATGGCGACCCGCGGCACGTCGGTCTTCCTGCGCAAGCACGGGATCGAGACACAGGAGGTCAACAAGGTGCTGCAGGGGCGGCCGCACATCGTCGACCTCATGAAGGACGGCAAGGTGCACCTCGTCTTCAATACGGTCGACGGCGCCGGCGCCCTGACGGACAGTTTCACGCTTCGGCGCACGGCCCTGATGAACAAGATCGCCTATTACACGACGGTCGCCGGCGCCAAGGCGTCGGTCGAGGGCATTGCCGCGGTCAAGGAAGGCGCGCTCGACGTGGCACCCCTGCAATCCTACTTCAAGAGCGCTTTCTAGGCGGTCTTTCCTGCATCGTGCCGGATTGCAACCCGCTTTTGGTGTGCGTTCGGCGTTGACGCCGTACGACTGATCAAGGACGATTTGGCGATGGAACGTATTCCCATGACGGCAGAGGGGCTTCGGCGCCTCGAAGGCGAACTTAAAGTGCTGAAGAGCGTCGAGCGCCCGGCGATCATCAAGGCGATCGCGACGGCGCGTGAGCATGGCGATCTTTCCGAGAACGCCGAATACACCTCCGCGCGCGAGAAGCAGAGCTTCATCGAGGGACGCATCGCCGAGCTCGAGGACATAATCTCGCGGACCGAGGTGATCGACTTCTCCAAGCTGACCGGCAAGGTCGTCAAGTTCGGCGCCATTGTGCGCCTGGCCGACGAGGACACCGAAGAGAAGGTGAAGTACCAGATCGTGGGTCCCTACGAGGCCGACCTCGCCAAGGGCCGCATCTCCGTCACCTCGCCGATCGGGCGGGCGCTGATCGGCAAGACGGTGGGCGACCGGGTCGAGGTCCAGACGCCGCGCGGCGGCAAGTCCTACGAAGTGGTGGGCGTGCAGTTCAACTAGCCGCCATCATGGCGCGCGCCCGGCGCATGCCGGTCGACTTCATGATCGCGTACTGGATGCCGAACAGCCCGACCTTGCTGCCGATCGCCCAGACCGACTTCACGGCCGCCCAGCTCGTGACGTCGAGCGTCAGGGCGAGCACGATGTTGAGCACGGCAGAAAAGAACATCAGCCCTGCCCAGACATAACCGAAGGTGATGGCCAGGTCGGGGACGGTCGCCTGCGCGATCGGCGGCAGATAGCGCGTCATCCAGCCGCTTTTCAGCATAACCAGGCCGACGATGACGTAGACGATACTGGCCTTCAGCATGATGAAGAGCGGGTCGTCGGTCAGGAAGGTCGCCGTGCCCGACGCCAAGATGATGACGAGGCTGAGCCATTGCAGCGCTTCCACCGGCTGCTTGCGGGCAAGCTGCCAGGCGATCTGGCCGATGCCCAGCGCCATGCCGAGCCCCACCGCGAGGAAAAGATTGTCGGAGAGCATGTAGACGGCGAGGAAGAGAAGCGTCGATGCCAGGTCGAGCAGCAGAACCTTGGACGCCTGGAAGAGATTCTTCATGGCTCGCGACCTTCAGGCTTTGTAACAACGCCGTGTATTTAAATGACGCTATCAATACACGGTGTCCCCGCAAGGGGTGTGCGACCGTCAGACGACGACTTTGATGTAGGTGTCCTTCATGACGATGAGGCCGCGGCGGAAGGTGTAGAGATCGCAGCCCAGCCATTCCTGCCGCTCGCCGCTCGCCAGGGTGGCGGTCCGGTGCCATTCGGTCACCGCCCGGTCGCCGCAGATGAATTCCTTCGTGTGGTTCCACTTCACGTCGCCGGTGTTGGCGAACAGCGGCTCGAAGTAGCTGCGGATCGCAGCCTTGCCCTTGAAGCTCTGGCCCCAATAGTCGGGGCCCTTGGCATTGCGGAATTCGCCGTCCTCGGCGAAGGAATTGACGATCCCGTCGACGTCGCGCCGGGCAAAGGCGTCGGCGACGCGGTGCAGAATCTCGAAGGTGACGTCGGTCATTGATCCTTGCTCCATTACTCCGGGGCGGGCTCTCGCGGTTGATTGCAACCGCTGCCGCCCACCGATCCCGACGGACGCTACGCCTCCGTCGAGATGGGCACGCCCGGGACTTCCTTCGCGGTACGAAACACCATCATGGATTTCACATGGCTGACGTTGGGTGCCGAGGTGAGCCGGGTCGTCAGGAATTTCTGATAGTCGTCCCAGGTCTCGGCCACGATCTTGAGCAGGAAGTCGGCTTCGCCGGCCAGCATGTGGCACTCGCGGACCTCGTCCCACTTCGCAATCAACGCCTCGAAGGACTTGAGGTCGGCCTCGGCCTGGCTGTTCAGTCCCACCAGGGCGAACACGGAGACGCTGTAGCCCAGCGCCTCGGGGCTCAGTTCCGCGTGATAGCCCTTTATGATGCCGGCCCGTTCCAGGGCGCGCACGCGGCGCAGGCAGGGAGGCGCTGAAATGCCGGCACGTTCGGCCAGTTCCACGTTCGTCATGCGTCCGTTGGACTGCAGGTCGCTGAGAATTCGCCGGTCAATTCGATCGAGCTTGGCCCGAGGCATAAGTCTTCCTCCGTTGGGCGGCGTCTATGCCAGAACCGTGCCGACTGCGCAATAAAGTTGCGAGAATTCGGCAATTGTCTGTGAACAATTGCGTGTGAAATCGACTTCTATCCGTGCAACTCGTAGGAGGTTTGCATATATGTCGTAGATATGCGGCTGGCGGGATGCGGAGCGGACATGGCAGAAACTCATCGAAGCAAGGTAATGATCCTGGGTTCCGGACCCGCTGGTTACACGGCCGCCATCTATGCCGCCCGCGCCAGTCTGACGCCGATGCTGGTGCAGGGCATCCAGCCCGGCGGACAGCTCACGATCACGACCGACGTCGAGAACTATCCGGGCTTCGCCGACGTCATCCAGGGTCCCTGGCTGATGGAACAGATGCAGAAGCAGGCCGAGCATGTCGGCACGAGGCTGTTCTTCGACACCATCGTCGACGTCGACGTGACCAGGCGGCCGTTCGTTTGTCTGGGCGATTCCGGCGATCGCTATGAGGCGGATTCACTCATCGTCGCCACCGGCGCCACGGCCAAATGGCTGGGTCTGCCCAGCGAGGAGACGTTCCGCGGCGGCGGCGTATCGGCCTGCGCGACCTGCGACGGCTTCTTCTTCCGCAACAAGGAAGTGATCGTGGTCGGCGGCGGCAATACGGCCGTCGAAGAGGCCCTCTATCTGACGCACCACGCCTCCAAGGTGACGCTGGTCCATCGGCGCGACAGTTTCCGCGCGGAGAAGATTCTCCAGGATCGCCTGTTCAAGAATCCGAAGGTCTCGGTGTTGTGGAACCACACCGTGGAAGAGGTGCTGGGCGAGAAGACGCCGGCGCCGATCGTCACGGGCGCCCGCCTGCGCAACGTCAAGACGGGTGCCGTGCAGGACGTCAAGGCCGACGGCTTTTTCGTGGCGATCGGCCACTCGCCCAATACCGAGCTGTTCAAGGGCAAGCTCGAAATGGATGGCGAGGGTTATCTCATCACCAGGCCGGATTCGACCGCGACAAACATCGAGGGCGTCTACGCGGCCGGTGACGTGCAGGACAAGGTTTTCCGGCAGGCCGTGACGGCGGCAGGCACCGGCTGCATGGCCGCGCTTGAGGCAGAGAAGTGGTTGGCGGGGCAGGAGGCGCGCCACGCCGAGGCGGCCGAGTAAGCGACGGGCGTGGACAGGGGAGGCACTCAAATGGACTGGGACAAGCTGCGGATTTTCCAGGCCGTCGCGGACGCGGGCAGCTTCACCCATGCGGGCGATTCGCTGAAACTCAGCCAGTCCGCTATCTCACGCCAGATCGGCGCGCTCGAGGAACAGCTCGGCGCCATGCTGTTCCACCGCCACGCGCGCGGACTGATCCTCACGGAACAGGGCGAGCTACTCTATCGCACTGCGCGCGACATGGCCGCCAAGGTCAATACCGCCGAGGCGCTGTTGCGGGCCAATCAGGACAAGCCGGCCGGGCGGCTCAAGATCCACGCCACGGTCGGGTTCGGCTCGACCTGGCTGACCACCCAGATGCACGAGTTCATCGCGCTCTATCCCGAGATCGACGTCAGCCTCGTCCTGTCCGACAACGAACTCGACCTCGGCATGCGCGAGGCCGACGTGGCCATCCGCATGGTCATGCCGCGTCAGCCCGGGCTGGTGCAGCGTCATCTGCTCACGGTCCGCAGCCACGTCTATGCCTCGCACGGCTACGTGCAGAAGTACGGCAAGCCCAACACGATCGAGGAACTCGACCAGCACCGCCTCATCATCTTCGGTGAGGATGCGCGCGCGCCCGTTCAGGACGTGAACTGGCTATTGCGCGAGGGCAATGCCGATCAGAACCCGCGGCTCGTGGTGCTGCGGGTCAACAACACCTACGGCATTTTCCGTGCCGTCGAGTCCGGTCTCGGCATCGCCTCGCTGCCGGACTATCTGGCGCGGGAATCGACAAAGCTCGAGATGCTGCTGCCGGACCTCAATGTCCGGACGACGGATGTGTATTTCACGTACCCTGAAGAGCTCCGGCACTCCAAGCGCATCGCCGTGTTCCGGGATTTCTTGCTGCGGAAGGTTGCGGAGACACGTTTCTGATACTTTAGACTTGCAGGATTGCATAGTTGGTGAAGACATGCGTGCTTCGCATGCCAGTGTCCAAAACTTCACCACTACCAATCCCGTCCACGAGGCATAAGTTGAGTTCAAGTTTTCGAAACGAACGGTTTCGGCTGATCGGTTTGAAACTCGGGATCCTCTTGATCCCACGTCTCCCAGACGTGAAGCATCCCTGTTTGACTCGCCGGGCCCTTGGGCCCGGCTTTTTTTTGTTGAATGACAAGTGGCAACGAGTCGAACTTTTGACCGTTGTCTTGGGCGTCTTTGATTGGCAACACTAATAGGTGCGCGCCAATATGGACGTTACCACGTGCTTGCGCGTTTCCTGTCGCGAGGTCGTCCTGCTGGGGCTGGTCCCGATGGAGTTCCACTTACAGGCCTGAGTGAGAAAAGCCGCCTTGCGAATGTGGGGCGATGTGCCGCTGACCGGGGATGCTGGAAGATTAACCTATCGATTGATATGGAGTTGGCTAGTGCCCATATATAGTTCAGAGTAACCCGGCATGTTTTCAGAAATCAGACAAGGAATCCTCCCTCTCGCCCTGCGCCACATCAAGCGCGTCGGCGATCTGGAGCGTGCTGGTCTTCTGATCGAGTCCCTGGCCAAGCATTGGCGGGACAGCAAGCCTTTCGAACTCCTGATCGTTGCCCCTAATCGCGACGCGGACTTGTTGCGATCGAACCTTCCGCGCTTCCCCAACATCGAAGTGACCGTGCGCCGGGAGGGCGATTTCTTCCCCGCCTTCAGTTCTTTCTACTTGATGACCGGTTGGTATCGGCAACAGATTGTGAAATTGCACGTGCCAGCCGTGTTGGGCTTCGGCGGCTTTTTCACCCTGGATTCGGACGTCTGCTGTGTCGGCGACTTCGATTCGAGGACTTTCGTGCAGCATGACAGGGCGCTGTCGCGCTGGGAGCCCAAGCAGCATCACGACTGGTGGCAGAGCGCGGCGGAGGTGATCGGAATCCCCTACGATATGAGATCACACGGTCTGTCGGTCACGCCGAACATCCTGCACGGCGATCTGGCGCGCGAGACCCTGGAGGGACTGCGCGGCCCCCGCATGAGTGCAATGACGTCCCTGCTTCTGTGGAAGGCCCGCAAGCCGTTGCAGGTGCCGTGGACAGAATACTCGCTCTACACCAGCACGGCGGAGAGCAACGGCACGCTCTACGACTATCACGCCGAGTGGGACACTTGTTACACGTCCGATGTCCAGCTGTTCTCCGAACAGTCCTGCGTCTGGGGCGCCGACGATTTCGAGCGCCTGGTCAGGCTGCCCAACGGCACCGACCCCGGCGGCAAGTTCATCATCGTGCAGAGCCACGCGCGCATCCCGCTTGAGCAGGTTCGCGACTACTGCCTGAGCTTCGCCGGTTAGACCTTCCCCCTAAATCTTCCCATTGTGCTCGCCGATCTTCGGCGCTGTTTGCATGCCGCCAGCGCGCTTGCCGTCGATGCTGATCGGCAGGCCGTGGAAGAGGGCATGCGATCCGGCATAGGGCTGCATGAACATCGCGAGCGCCGCCACCTGCGCCAGCTCCATCACCTGCGGCACGGAGTTCAGAGGACCGTTGGGGACGCCCAGCGCGTCGAGCTTTGCCGCCCAATGGGCGCGCGGGTGCTCCTGCATGATGTCGGCGATCATGCCCAGCAGCAGGTCGCGCCGCTCCGCGCGCTGCACGTTGGTCCTGAAGCGCTCCTCGTCCGGCCATTCGGGATGGTCCAGCGCCTCGGCGAACTTGCGCCATAGCCGGTCGTTGCCTGGGCAGATCATCAGCGGGCCGTCGCTGCATTCGAAGGCCTGGTAGGGCGTCAGCGACGGATGGCCCGTTCCCTGGCGCGGCGGCATCTTGCCGGTCACCGACCAGCCCGCGACATGGTTCGAGGCCCACATCAATCCGCTCTCGAACAGCGACGTGTTCACCAGGCTGCCTTGTCCGGTGGCCGTGCGTTTGGCCAGGGCCGCCAGCACGCCGATCGCCGTCCACATGCCGGTCGACAGATCAATGATCGAGACGCCGATGCGTGCCTCGGGGCCCGTCGGATCGCCGTTGAGCGAGATCAGGCCGGCGACGGCCTGGATGATCGGCTCGTAGCCGGGACGATCCTTCCACGGCCCGGCATGGCCGAAGGCACCGAGGTCGGCATAGATCAGGCGCGGGAAGCGCCTGATCAGCGTGGCTCCGTCGAAGCCGAACTTGGCCGGCACGTCGGCCCGCAGATTGTGCACGAAGACATCGGCGGCGCCGATGCGCTCGATCAGCGCCTCGCGCTGCGCGGCGTCGGCGAGATCGCAGGTGATCGACTTCTTGCCGCGATTCAGGGCGATGAAACCCGTCGAGTCGCCCTCGACGAACGGAGGTCCCCATTTGCGCGCATCGTCGCCCTCCGGCCGCTCGACCTTGATCACCTCGGCGCCGAGGAAGCCCAGGATCTGCCCGCAATAGGGGCCGGCCAGGTTCTGGCCGAATTCGACGACCTTGAGGCCCGCCAGAGGTCCGGAGGGGGCGTTCATCGCAGATTGCTCCCCAGGATTTCACGCGCGATCACCATGCGCTGCACTTCGCTCGGACCTTCGCCGACCCGGCGGATGCGCATCTCGCGATACCAGCGCTCCAGCGGCAGGTCCTTGGTCATGCCCATGCCGCCATGGATCTGCATCGAGCGGTCGACGACGCGGCCGCCGCCCTCGGACGCCGTGAGCTTGGCGATCGAGGCCTCGATCTTGAAGGGCAGGCCGCGGCGCGCCTTCTCGGCGGCCTCCAGCGTGAAGTGGCGCGCCGTGCGGATGTCGATCTCGTTGTCGACCAGCATCCACTGCACGGCCTGGCGATGCGACAGCTTCTCGCCGAAGGTCGAACGCATCTTGGCCCATTCGATTGCCATCTCGTGCGCGGCGATGGCGACACCGATGCATCCGGCGGCGTAGGGGATGCGCTGGCGGGTCAGCCGGTCGTTGGCGACGGCGAAGCCCTTGTTGACCTCTCCCAGCACCTGGTGATCGGACACCCAGCAATCCTTGAACTCGAGTTCCGTCGCATAGTGGGAGGACCGCAGCGTGTGCACGACGCGCCGCACGTGGAAGCCCGGCGTGTCGCTGTCGATGATGAAACAGGTGATGCCGGCGCGGCCCTTCGACGAATCGGTGCGGGCGAAGACGATGCCGTATTGTGCGCGGTCGGCGTTGGAGATGAATATCTTGGCGCCGTTCAGCACCCAGCCATTGTCCCTGCGCTCGGCCTTTGTCTGGATGGCGCGCGCCGGGTCGCTGCCGCCCGACGGTTCGGTCAGGCCGAAGAACGCCTTCTTCTCGCCGCGCAGCGTCGGATAGAGGTAGCGCTCCTTCTGGTCGTCGTTGGCCTCGAAGATCTGCGCCAGCCCCGCGCCGCCGAAGGTGCCATAGCAGGGCACGTAGAGGCCGGCGCGGTGCTGGGCCATTTCGATGGCGAGCAGGACGCGCGTCACGATGTCGATGTCGGGACCGCCATATTCCTTCGGGATATCGATCCCGAACAGGCCCATCGCCTTGGTCTTCCCGACCAGCCGCGCGTGATCGGCGGGATCGAGTTCGGAGGCGTCGGGGTCGAGCCCGGCTTCGAGCGGGATGATCTCCTCGCGCACGAAACGACGGACCTGGTCGATCAGCATCTGCTGTTCTTCGTTGGGCTCGAAATCCATCTCTGCCTCTTCAGCTCGGGCTCAACCGTCCCAGCGGGGGCGGGTTCTTTGCATTGTCCGGCGGCAGGCCGCCATGGTCTGCCTGGTGCACCATCAGCAGTTCGAACCAGCGCGTGCGGTACTGCATGTTCACTTCGACGCGGAACTGATGGCCCGCGCCCCGTTCGGCGAGTTCGCGCTGCAATTCGCTGCGCAGACCGAAGGGCGCGCGCGCACCGGCCTGGCCGATGAAGAGGATGGCGCCCGCGCCATCGCCGACCTGGTAGACGCCGAGTTGACCGGGCAGGCGGGCGATCTCTTCGTCCGTCAGCGGCCGCCACGGCTTGGCGAGGCGTAGCCTGATCGACATCGCCTACTTGCCCCCGGTCATTTGCCGACGAACTTCGCGGTACGCTTCTCCAGTCGAGCCTTCATGCCTTCCTGCGCGTCCTGGCTCTTCATCGCCGCCTGGACGAGGGCGTCGACATCGTCGTGCTGGATGCCGTCGCGGAATTCGAGCTGTTTCACCGTCAGCGCCTTCATGGCCTTCAGCGACAGCGGCGCATTGGCCGCCAGCCGGTCGACGATCTTGGCCGCCTCGGCTTCGAGCTGGTCGGCCGGCACGCAGCGGGCGATCAGGCCCAGCGCGTGGAGCTTGGTCGAGGGCAGGGGATCGCCCAGCAGCAGCATCTCGCGAGTCGTCACCGGCCCCAGCACCTCCATGAGCTTCTTGGCCAGGAACCAGTTGGGCGCGAGGCCGACCTGGGCCAGCGACATGCCGAAGCGGGCCTTGTGGCTCGCCACGACGAGATCGCAATGCAGAGCCAGCTCGTTGCCGCCGGCGATGGCGTCGCCATGCACCACTGCGACGACGGGCAGGGGACAGAGTTCGACCGCGCGCAGCATCACTTCGATGCCGCTGGCACTGCCGCCGCCGATGGTCTCGCGCCGCTCCGCCATGTCGAGGCCGGCGCAGAACACGTCGCCCTTGCCACGGATCACCACGACACGATCCTCGGCCGCGACCGGCGCCTGTAGCGCCTCGATCATCTCGCGCATCAGCTCGCTGTCGAGCGCGTTGCGCTTTTCCGGCCGATCCATCCAGATGGTTTTGACCGGGCCGTTCTTCTCGATGATGACCTTGCTCATGGCGCTCACTCCGGCTCGATGCCGGCGGCCTTGATTTCCTTGGTCCACCAGGCGGTTTCACTCTTCACGTAGGCCGCGAACCCGTCGAGCGCGAGCGGGGCGATCTCCATGCGGCCCTGGGTCATCGCCTTGGCGGTGGCCGGGTCCTTCAGCGCCTCGGCGATGGCGTCGGCGAGGACCTTCTGGATGTCCTTGGGTGTCGCCGCCGGCGCGAACACGGCCAGCCAGTAGACCAGCGAGTAGCCCGGCACGGCTTCGGCGATTGCTGGCAGGTCGGGCGTGACCGTCGTGCGCTTGGGGCCGGTGGTCGCGAGCCCGCGCACGCGGCCGGCCTCGATCTGGGTCAGCGCCTGGGGCAGATCGGGGAACATGACCTGGACCTGGCCCGAGGCCACGTCGCCCAGCGCCTGCGGACTGGCCTTGTAGGGCACCCGTTCCATCTTCACGCCGGCCAGCTTGTTGAACATCTCCCCCGACAGGCGCTGCGAGGCGCTGGCCTCGGCATAATTGAGCTTGCCCGGGTTCTTCCTGGCGTAGTCCACCAGCTCGGCGGTCGTCTTCACCGCCAGGTCGTTGTTCACGACCAGCGCGTTGACGCCCATCACGCAGCGCATGATCGGCGCGAAATCCTTGTCGATGTCGTAACTCAGCTTCTTGAACAGGGCGCCGTTCGCGGCATTGGTCGTGTTGGTGCCCATCATGAGCGTGTAGCCATCGGCCGGCGCGGTTGCGACGGCGGAGGCACCGAGCTGCCCGCTGGCGCCCGGCTTGTTCTCGATGACCACGGGCTGCTTCAGGATGTCCTGCAGCTTGGCGCCCAGGCCGCGCGCCGTCAGGTCGGTGGCGCTGCCGGCAGCGAACGGCACGACGATCTTGATCGGCTTGTTGGGATAGGCCTGAGCCAGAGCGGCCTTGGACAGCGAACCTGCCGCCAGCGCGGCGGCGCCGGCCAGGGTCGTACGACGGTTGAGCTTCACGTTTCCTCCCGAGGCCTCGTCCGGCCGGATCCCGTTTTAGCGACCCGGCACGGCAAGGCAAAGGAGGGCGGGCTACATGAACAGCTTTTCCGCCTTGCGGTCAGCGTACAGCCCGGCCACGAACTCGGCGTAGCCGTTGTAGAGCAGGGTCGGAATGCGCTCCTCGCTGCCCAAGGGCTTCTCCGTCGCCTGGCTCCAGCGGGGATGGGCGACCTGTGGGTTCACGTTGGCCCAGAAGCCGTATTCGCTGGATTGCAGCCCTTCCCAGAACGTCTTGGGCTTCTTGTCGGTGAACTCGACGCTGACGATCGACTTCACGTTCTTGAACCCGTACTTCCACGGTGCCACCAGGCGCAGCGGCGCACCATTCTGCTTGTGGATCGGCTTGCCGTAGAGGCCGGTCGCGATGAAGGCGAGATCGTTCATCGCCTCGTCCATTGCCAGACCTTCGGTGTACGGCCACGGGTAGAGCTTATCGCGCTGCTCGCGCATCACCGAGGGCCTGGACAGGGTCTTCATGACCATGAACTTGGCGCTGCCAAGCGGTTTGCAGAGCTCGACCAGGGAGCGCACCGGAAAGCCGCTCCACGGCACGATCATCGACCAGGTCTCGACGCAGCGGTGGCGGTAGACGCGCTCCTCGAGCTGGACCTTGGCCAGCAGGTCGTCGATGCCGATCTCGAAGGGTTTCTCGACCATACCGCCGACCTTGATCGTCCACGGTCTGACCTCGAGCTTCTGGGCATCGCGCCAGATGCTCTTGTTGGTGCCGAACTCGTAGAAGTTGTTGTAGGTCGTCGCCAACCGCTCTGTCGTCATCGGCGTCGGCACACCGTATTTGTCGTTGCGCCTGGCGGGGTAGAGGCCGGCTGAAGGATCGGCTGCCTTGTCCTGCGCCATGACGCTGCCGGGCAGAGCAAGGGACGCGGCCCCCAATCCTGCCGCGAGCCCCATGGACCGCACCATCTCACGCCGGTTGAGATAGTGGCTTTCCGATGTCGCCCTGGACTCCGGCAGTTCCCAGCCTCTCGTGCGCTTGATCAGCATGATCCAACTCCTTTTACGCCCTGACTATAAATGGCTCCTGAGCGAGGGGCCGGCAAATCAACCCTGCTCACTGGGCCGTGACGTGTCCGGCAGGGTCGGTCACCGGCCCTAGGGCTGCGAATTGGTCACGTCCAGCAGTGTCGGCCACATGACGTCGCGCCACGCGTTGTTGCCGACGGCGGTGAAGGTAATCTGGCCGTTCTGGACGAGGAAGAAACGCGGCGTCTCGGCACCCTGTTCGACCCCGACCTGGCTCATCAGGAAGGCATCGAGCACCCAACGCAAATCGGAAGGCCAACTCGCGGGCTTCAACAGGAGCGCCGGCGTCTTGGGGAACACGACACGGTAGTCGACCTTCTGGAATACCGGAGCCTGCTTGAAAAGCGGTTCCCATTGCGTACGCCAGATCTTCGAGGCCTCCGATGTTTCGTCACCGGCAAAAACCAGGATGGGTATCTTGACCCCTTGCGCAGTGGCGGTCGTGGCAAGCATCGGCGCGGCGGCAAGCGACAGTCCACCCGCGATCACACTACGTCTCTTGAACATCGAAAAACGTCCCTCCCCTCGTGGATCAGGTCCCACGAGGGCAATATGGAGGAACGTGGGCCGGTCGGAAACTAGGCCTTGGTGGCCGTCACTTCCTGGATCATCGGCCACATCTTGTCTTTCCAGCCACCGTTGCCGGTGACGGTGAGGGCGATCTTGCCGTCTTGAAACAGGATGAAGCGCGGCGTGGCGTTGGGGCTCTTCTTGCCCTCTTCGCTTGCCAGGAAATCGGCCCGTATGGGCCGGGCTGGCGCGGGCCAGCTTGCTTCCACCATCACGAGGTCTGCATTGGCCGGATGGACGACCTGGTAGTCGAGTTTCTTGAAAGCGGCGGACTTGAGGAAATCAGGCTCGGACTGGGCACGCCAGATCTTGCAGCCGCCTCAAAGCTCGTGGCCGACGAACACCAGCGTCGGGCGCCCAGCCTGGGCATGCGCGACGCGGGTCAGTGACGAAGCTGCGGCCACCACCAGGCCACCCCCCATCAGAGACCGTCTCTTCATCATCATGAGTTCTCCCGTGGATCCATTCCACGGGAGAACTATGAGATGTCGCATAGCGGCAGAGAAGGGCTCGCGGCCCGGCTTCACTCTCTTGTGACCGGGATCAGGCCGCCTGGCGTCGCTTCGTCTCCTCGACGATTCGTTCGGCCGTCCGTCCGGCGAGTTCCTGCAAGTGGTCGAACTCGGTCCTGAAGCTGCCGATGCCTTGGGTGACCGACCGAATCTCAACGATCATGTCGGCGATCTCGGCCTCCGGCATCAGGGCCGAGACCTCGTCCCATCCCGGCCAGCCGGGGCGTGCGTCGTAGCCCAGGAGCTGGCCGCGGCGGCCCGAGATCAGCCGCTGCAGTCGCGGCGTCGACTCAGCCGGTCCGGCCACTGTCACGCGCAGGATCGGTTCTAGCAGGACCGGTTTGCACTTGGGCATGGCCTCGCTCATGGCGATGCGCGCGGCCATCTTGAACGACATCTCCGAACTGTCGACGGCATGGTACTGACCGTCGAACAAAGTCACTTCGAGGTCGACCACGGGCTGCCCGAGCGGCCCTTCCTTCAGGTATTCGATCACACCTTCTTCCACGGCGGGAATGAAGTTTCGAGGTACGACCCCGCCGGCGATCCGGTCGACGAACCGCAAACCCGAGCCGCGCGGCAGCGGCTTGATCTCGACCTTGATGTCGGCGAACTGGCCGTGGCCGCCGGTCTGCCGCTTGTAGCGTGCATGCTGCTGCGCGCCGGCCTGGATGGTTTCGCGATAGGCGACACGCGGCGTCGCCGTCTCGACGGCGACGTTGTAGCGGCCGGCCAGCTTGTCGACCGCGACCTTGAGGTGCATTTCGCCCTGGCCGTTGAGCAGCAACTCGTGGGTCTCGGCGCGTGCCTCGAAGGACAGCGACGGATCCTCCTCGACGATCTTGTGCAGGGCGCCGGAGAGCTTCACCTCGTCGTTCCGGTTGCGGGCCGACAGGGCCAGGCCGAAGACGGGCGCATCGGCTGCCGGAAAATCGGAAGATGCGGCAATGCCGGAAGGGCTGAGCGTCTGTCCCGACGACAGCGCCTCGACCTTGGCCAGCGCCACGATCTCGCCGGCCCGTGCCTCGGCCGTCTTGTCGAGCCTCTGCCCGAACGGCCGCAGGATCGTGCCGACCCGGTGCCCACCGATCGATTGGCCCTCGCCCAGCGTGCCGGACCAGATGCGGCAGAGCGAGAGCTTGCCGGCGTGGCTCTGGTGCAGGACCTTGAAGCACTCGGCCGTGGAAACGCCGTTGGAGGGCAAGGCGCGGCGCTGCGCCGTCACCTCGACGAAGGGCGTATCGTGACGCAGTGCCTTCAGGAGGCGCCGCACGCCGTTCTCGCGGTCGCCGGCGCCCAGCAGGACCGGCGCGATCTGGTCCGTGGCGAATTCTTCGTGCAGATCGCGATAGATCAGCGATTTCTCCGGCGCGATATCCTCGATCAGCTGTTCCAGCAGCGTGTCGTCGAATTCCGAGAGCGTCTCCAGCATGTCGCGCCGTGCCTCGGCCTCGCGCGGCAGCACTTCGGCCGGCATCTCGATCAGGTCGGACGCGCCACTGCTCTTGTAGCGATAGGCCCGTTCGCTCACGAGATCGACATAGCCCACCGTCTCCTCGCTGCCGTCGGCGGCAGGCCGGCGGATCGGCACCTGGCGCAGCAGCAGCTTGCGCCGCGACACCGACTGCAGCGCAGCCAGCATGTCGCGCACCCGGACCTCGGCGGAGTCGATCTTGTTGACGAAGATGATGTGGGGAATGTGCCGGTCCTCGATATGTTTGAGGAGCGGGGTCAACGCCGTCACTCGCTCGGGCGAGGGCTCGCAGACCACGACCGCCGCGTCGCACACCGCGAGGGCCGACAAGGCGTCGTTCTGGAATTCGATCGAGCCCGGCACGTCGAGGAACGTCCACTGGTCGCCGAGATAGTCGACCGAAGCCACGTTGATCTCGGTACCCATGCTGCGCCTGCGCGACTCAGGCGCGCCGTCGCCGATGGATGTACCCGCGCGTGTCGAACCACGCCGGCCGATGGCTCCGGTCGCGTAGAGAATGCTTTCGAGCAGGCTGGTCTTGCCCGACAGATACGGCCCGCACAGCGCCACCACGCGATGCGCGCCGCTGCCTGGTCTGCCGCCGGTGATTGTCTCCGTCCTGAATTCGGCCATGACAACGTCCTCCTTCTTCGCAAAAGCGTAGAAGCCCCGACCAAAGTCGCGGAACAGACGTAACGCTTCCGAACGTTCAGCCGGAGCGAAGCCCACTTGTCATGAAAATGGTTTCACCCCCGCCCCGGCGAGTCAAACGCCGGGCGGGGATGAAATAGGTCAGCAGTGCTTACGAAAGCGCGGCGCAGGCCCGCTGGATGCGGCGACCGGCTTCTTCGAGCAGGTCCGTCGCCGTGGCGTAGGAGATGCGGAAGGCCGGGCCCTGACCGAAGGCCGAGCCCTGCACCACCGAGAGACCCTCGGACTCGAGCAGGTAGTTCACGAAGTCGGTGTCGTCCTTGATGACCTTACCGTCGGGCGTCTTTTTGCCGACCAGGCCGGCGCAGGACGGGTAGACGTAAAAGGCACCCTCGGGACGCGGGCACTTGATGCCGTTGGTCTGGTTCAGCATCGACACGATGAGGTCGCGGCGCTGCTTGAAGACCGCGACGTTCCTGGGGATGAAGTCGGTCGGGCCGTTCAGCGCGGCCACCGCGGCGGCCTGGCTGATCGAGCTGGCGTTCGACGTGCTCTGCGACTGCACCGTGATCATGGCATTGATCAGTTCCTGCGGGCCGGCCGCGTAGCCGATACGCCAGCCGGTCATGTTGTAGGCCTTCGACACGCCGTTCATCGTCAGCGTGCGGTCGTAGAGCCGGGGCTCGACCTCGGCCGGCGTGGCGAACACGAAGTCGTCGTAGACGAGCTTCTCGTACATGTCGTCGGTCAGGACGTAGACGTGCGGGTGCTTCAGCAGCACGTCGCACAGCGCCCTGAGATCGGCCTTCGTGTAGGCCGCACCCGTCGGGTTGCTGGGTGAGTTGAGGATGATCCACTTGGTCCTGGGCGTGATGGCGCGGTCGAGATCTTCCGGCGTCAACTTGAAGCCGTTCTCTTCCCTGCACTGCACGATGACCGGGGTACCTTCCCCGAACATCACCATTTCGGGATACGAGACCCAGTACGGCGCCGGCACGATGACCTCGTCGCCCGGATTCAGGGTCGCCAGCATCGCGTTGAAGATGATCTGCTTGCCACCCGAGGTGACGACGGTCTGCGACGGCTTGTAGTCCAGCCCGTGGTCGCGCTTCATCTTGGCGACGATCGCCTGGCGCAGCGCCGGCGTGCCGGGAACGGCGGTGTACTTGGTGTCGTTCTCGCGGATCGCCTTGTAGGCCGCTTCCTTGATGTGCTCGGGTGTCGGGAAATCGGGCTCGCCGGCGGCCAGGCCGATCACGTCCTTGCCCGCCGCTTTCATCTCCAGGAACTTGCCTTGCGCGGCATTGGTTGGAGACGGCTTGATGCGGCTGAGACGATCGGCGATGAAAGCCATGACGAGATGCCTCCTTCAGGCATTTTGGGAGCGCGCGAAGCTAGTCGCGACGCGGGGTTTTCGCAAGGCAACTGCCCGCTATTTCTCGTCTGGCGGGCCGTACCGCCGCTAAGGCTAGGCGGGCAATGAAGTCCCTATTCGTCCCGGCGCCGATCTCGCCACTCTGCATCGCCCGGGTTAACCTGCTCATCCTCTTTCCGGGGGGCTGACGCTCAGCGACTTGCTCGACAGCGTGAACCGGCACGCCGACACCCGCGAGCCCGTCAGTTCGCCTCGGCGATCGTCCTCATCGTGATCGGTTGGGGGCCGCTTTCGAGCAGCGCGGGGTCGTCCGCAGGCGGCTCGGCTTGAGCGGTCGACGCATCAGTCGACGAGGCGGACGGATGCCTCGACGGTCATCGTCGCATCGCCGAAGCCAACGCGGCGTCCGCTGACCGGGGCCGCATCGCGATAGTCGAGACCGACGGCGACCCGCAGGCTGTCGCCGCGCGGGCTGATGCCGTTGGCGGGATCGAAACCCACCCATTCGAGGCCGGGCACCCAGGCTTCCGCCCAGGAGTGGCTGGTCCGGCCCACGTGCAGCTCGGGATCGTCGTTGCGCAGATAGCCACTGACATAGCGCGCCGGCACGCCGAGACGGCGGCAGCAGGCGATGAAGATGTGGGCCTCGTCCTGCGCCACGCCGGCGCCGCGGGTCAGAGCCTCGGCCGCGGTGGTGTCCACCGTGGAGACGCCGGTCTTGTAGGCGACGCGCGCCGAGATCCGTTCCATCAATTCGTGGAGGACGACGACACGGCGTTCCGGATTTGCGGCGCGCTCGGCGAGACCTGCTATCAACGTGTCGAAGCTCCCATCGTGCCGCGCCAGACCGGTATTGCGCAGCCAGAACGGCGCCGGCAGGGTCGGTTCTTCGACATAACGCAGCCATTGATCGGCGCCGCTGTATTCGTAGATGCCGTTCACCACGATCTCGACGCTGTCGTGCTGCTGGGCGACCGAGAAGGTCGTCACCTGGTTGCCGTGACCGTCGATCCACTCGGAGCGTTTGCCGGGACCGTCGATCCGCCACGACACCAGGCGCTGCGCCGCCGCGGGCTTGGGCGTGAGCCGGACGTCGTGGATCGAATGGCCGGAGGGCTGGTCGAACTGGAAGCGCGTGGCATGGTGGACGGAGAAGCGCATGATCCTGCTCAATCCAGAAGGAACTGGCGGCCGATTTCGTCCGACAGCGTGCTGATGTCGCCGCGCAGCTGGCCCAGGAACGTCGCCAGGCCGATCTCAAACACCCGATCGATGCGCGCATAGCGCAGCCGCGCATGCAGCTCGCCGGCCAGCCGGTCGGCCTCGCCACGCGTGCCGTAGGCGTCGGCCAGTTCGCGCATGTTGAGGTCGACCATCCACAGACAGTGATGGACCGAGCGCGGCACGTCGCGCCGCAACATCATCAGCTCGGCGACCTTCATGGGGTTGAGCGAGCTGCGGTAGATGCGGCGAAAGGTGCGCACGGCGCCGATGCAGGCCAGCAGCTCCGACCAGGCGAAGTAGTCGAGGCCCTCGGCACTGGGATTGCCGTCCGGCCGCAGCAGATGGAACTTCACTTCGAGGATGCGGCCGGTATTGTCGGCGCGCTCGAGGAAAGCCCCGAGCTGCAGGAAATTGTTGGCTTCGTCGCGCAGCAGCGTCACTTGCGCGGCGCCAAAGATCATCACTGCCTGCTTCTTCACCGACTCGATCAGCGCGCCGCGGTCCAGGTTCGCCCGCTTGGCGCGCAGGCGAGCGCTCAGCTCCAGCCAGAGTGCGTTCAGGCTCTCCCACACGTCGACCGTGATGTTGTTGCGTTCTTCGCGGGCGTTGCGCCGCGCCGCCGCAATCGAATTGACGATCGAGGAGGGGTTGTTCTCGTCGAGCACCAGGAAGTCGATCAGGCTCGCGAGTCGCTGGCCTTGTGCCTGGCTCTGGCGGAATTCGTCCTCCATGCCGAAGATCGCCGCGACGCCCGCAGCTTCCTCGCCGCGCGATTGCAAGGCCATGCGCTGGGTCGCCTCGATCAGCCGCGCCGTCGACTTGGCACGCTGCAGATAGCGACCCATCCAATAGAGATTCTTGGCAGTGCTGCTTAGCATCGGCTGGCCTACCTGCCGTCCGCTTCGGTGGGGGCCAGCACCCAGGTATCCTTCGTGCCGCCGCCCTGGCTCGAATTGACGACCAGGGACCCTTCCTTGAGGGCGACGCGAGTGAGGCCGCCCGGAACGATGGTGATCTTCTTGCCCGAGAGCACGAACGGGCGCAGATCGACATGGCGGGGCGCCACGCCCTGGTTCACGAAAGTCGGGCAGGTCGACAGCGCCAGCGTCGGCTGGGCGATATAATTGTCCGGCCGCGCCTTCAGGAGCGCCGTGAATTCCGCGATCTCGGCCTTGCTCGAAGTCGGGCCGACCAGCATGCCCTTGCCTCCCGATCCATGAATTTCCTTCACGACGATCTCGGGCAGGTGCTCAAGCACGTACTTGTAGTCGTCGGCCCGGTCGCAGCGCCAGGTCGGGACGTTCTGCAGGATCGGCTCCTCGCCGAGATAGAAGCGGACCATCTCCGGCACATACATGTAGGTCGACTTGTCGTCGGCCACGCCATTGCCCAGCGCATTTACGATATTCACGCGGCCGGCGCGCAGCGCGCCCAGCAGGCCCGCGACGCCGAGGAAGGAGTCGGGCCGCATCGCCAGCGGATCGAGGTAGGCATCGTCGACGCGACGGTAGATGACGTCGACGCGCTGCGGCCCGCGCGGCGTGCGCATGTAGACGCGGCTCTCGTCGACGAACAGGTCCGAGCCCTTCACCAGCTCGATGCCCATTTCATCCGCGAGGAAGGCATGTTCGAAATAGGCGCTGTTGTGATGGCCGGGCGTCAACAGAACCACGTTGGGCTCGTGGCCGTCGCTGAAGGACACGGACCTGAGCGTCGCCAGCAGTTCCTCAGAATAGTCGGCGACGGGCAGGACGCTCATCGCGGCGAAAAGCTCCGGCGCCAGCCGCATCATGACTTCGCGGTTTTCCAGAACGTAGGAAACGCCCGACGGCGTGCGCACGTTGTCCTCGAGGACGAAGAAATCCTTCTCGCCGACGCGGACGAGATCGATGCCGGCGATATGCGCGTGCACGCCGCCCGGCAGTTGCAGGCCCTGCGCCATGGCGACGAACTCGCCATTCATCAGGATTTGTTCTTCGGGGATCACGCCGGCGCGGCAGATCTCGCGCTGGCCGTAGGCGTCGCTCAGGAAGGCGTTCAGGGCTCGGGCGCGCTGCGACAGGCCCTTGTGCAGGAACTGCCATTCGTCCCACGCGATGACGCGCGGGATGATGTCGAAGGGGATGGTCGTCTCGGCACCCTCGGCCGCGCCATAGGCGCCGAAGGTGATGCCGTGCCGGCGGTAGAAGAGATCGACTTCGTTGCGCGTCGCCGTCAAACGTTCGGGCGAGGTGCGAGCCAGCCAGTCGGCGACACCGCGATAGGGCTCTCGGATCGAACCGTCCGAGCCGGAATTCATCTCATCGAAGACCTTGGCTGCCATCCGGCATTTCACCCCCTGTCGAATCATCTTATAAGCAATCGACGGGCCAACAAAGTGCCCTTGTGAACATCCCTTGAGACATCGGGCGGAGGCGCGGCATGAAGCAGGTGCTGATCGATCGGTACGGGACGCCGTGGGACGTGGCGCGCTGCGCCGACGTTCCCGACGTGGGCGAACCGGCGGCCGACGAAGTCGTCTTCGACGTGCTGGCCTTCCCCATCAATCCCGCGGATATGTGGTTCTGCAAGGGGAGCTACCGGCTGAAGCCGCCCTTGCCGGCAACCCCCGGCGCGGAATGCGTGGGCCGGGTTTCGGCGGTCGGCTCGGCCGTGAAGCACGTCACGACGGGCGACCTGGTCATCAACCTGCAGCGCGAGAACTGGACGCAGAAGCGCCGGGTGAAGGGCGACGACGCCATCCCGTTGCCGGCCGGGATCGACCTGCGGCAGGCCGCGATGGTGCGCATCAACCCGCCGACGGCGCGGCTCATGCTGTCGGACTTCGTCGACCTCTCTGCCGGGGAGTGGGTGATCCAGAACGTTGCCAACTCCGCGGTCGGGCGGCTGCTGATCGTGCAGGCCCATCAGCGCGGCCTGCGCACGGTCAATGTCGTGCGCCGCGCCGAGCTGGCGAACGAGCTCAAGGCGCTGGGCGCCGACGTGGTGCTGGTCGATGGCGATGATCTGGCCGATCGCGTCGCCGGGGCGACCGGCAAAGCCGCGATCCGGCTGGGCATCGAGGCGATCGGCGGCGCCGCGACCGGCCGCATCGTCGACTGTGTCGCGACCGAGGGCACCGTCGTTCATTACGGGTCGATGAGCGGCGAGGATCCCAAGGTAGGACGCAGCAATTTCATCTATCGGGGCGTCAAGCTCACCGGCTTCATGCTGGGCAGGGGGCTGGCCAAGCGCGATGCCGCGAAGATTCGCGAGATCTATGCCGGGCTCGCCGCGCAGGTGATGGCGGGCACGCTTTACGCGCCGGTCGACACGGTCTATCCGATCGAGAAGATCAAGGATGCCCTGGCGCACGCCGACAAAGGCGGGCGCAACGGCAAGATCCTGGTGGCGCCCAACGGCTCGATTTGAACGAGGGAGAAATCAGATGAGTTCCGACGTCACGGCGATCGAGAAGGTGCTTCAGGTCTATTTCGACGGGCTGTACGAGGGCGACACGAAGAAGCTCGGCGAGGCGTTCCATCCGGCGTCGCACCTATACAGTGCCGCGCCCGATGGAAAGGCCGCGGACATGCCGCGCGCCGACTGGTTCAAGATGGTCGAGAGCCGCAAGTCGGCCCGGGACAGCGGCAGCGAGCGCCGCGACCGCATCGTCTCGATCGACTTTTCCGGCCCGGCGACGGCCTTCGCCAAGGTCGAGTGCCAGATCCCGCCGCGCTACTTCACGGACTATCTGACCCTGCTCAAGGTGGATGGCCGCTGGCAGGTGATCTCCAAGTCCTTCCACACGGTGACGAAAGAAGAGTAGGGCGCGAGAAGATCAGCTCTTCGCGTCGGCCGCGACCTGGACCTTGATCATCTTGTCCGCGGGCGCGGTCACGGCGCCCGAACCCGGGGCGCCCTTCTTGATCTTGTCGACGAATTCCATGCCGGACGTGACCTTGCCCCACACGGTGTACTGACCGTCGAGGAAGTTCGAGTCCTTGAGGACGATGAAGAACTGGCTGCGGGCGCTGTTCGGATCGTTGGTGCGGGCCATCGAGACCATGCCGCGCGCGTGCGGCTCCTTGGAGAACTCGGCCTTGAGCAACTCGCCCATGCCGCCCGAGCCGGTACCCTGCGGGTCGCCAGTCTGCGCCATGAAGCCGTCGATCACGCGGTGGAACACCACGCCGTCATACTTGCCCTCGCGTGCCAGCTTCTTGATCTGGGCGACATGCTTGGGGGCGAGGTCGGGGCGCATCTCGATGACGACGCGACCGTCCTTCAGGTCGATGTAGAGGGTATTTTCCTTATCCATGGCGGAGGCTGCTCCTGCGAACATAAGAATGACGGCGAGGACGGGCGTCAGAATGGCAAGCCGCATGACGGTTTCCTTCGGCGAGGTCCGCGGTCCTGCCGCGGCCGGCGGGACCTTAAAGACCGATCATCGAAAGACAAGCGGCAACTTCTGGGCGTTCTCGTCGCTGCCCGGCGCCCTTGCTCAGGCGCAGAACGACAGGGTGCTCCGAATGCACCTGCGTCATATACTCCAGAAAGTGCGGCTGCGACTGGCCGCCACATACCGAGTGGGGGCGAAAACCCGTTACCACCCTTGGCTATATCTGGTACTAACCCGTTTGAAATGCGGGGGATTTTGCGGGTCGAAAAGCCCGGTCAAGATCTAACCGGCGAGGGGACGGATGCATGGTCGGTAAGCGCGTATTGAGCGTTCTTGGACTAGTCGCGGCAGTAGCCGGTTTCGGCGTCGCTGTGCCTGCCCAGGCGCAGAAGGTCATCGGGGTGCCGCATGATTGGCAGATGAACTTCCCGCCGGCCTACACGCCGATCATGGAGCGGGTGGAATCACTTCACGACCTGCTGCTGGTCATCATCACTGCGATCTGCGTCTTCGTGCTGCTGCTGCTGGTTTACGCAGTCTGGCGCTTCCATGCCGGTCGCAATCCGACGCCGGCGACCGTGACCCATCACACGGGGCTGGAGATCGCATGGACGATCATTCCAATTCTCGTCCTGGTCGTCATCGCCATTCCGTCTTTCCGCCTGCTCTACTACAGCGACAAGGCGACCGACGCGGCGATGACCGTCAAGATCACCGGTCACCAGTGGTACTGGTCCTATAATTACCCCGATCAGGGCGATTTCACGATCGAGAGCCGCATGCTGAGCGAGGCCGACCGCGCCAAGACAAAGCCGCAGGTGCCACGCCTGCTGGCCGTCGACGAGGAGATGGTGATCCCGGCCAATACCGTGGTGCGCATCATCGGCACCGCCGAGGGCGGCAGCATGCACGGCTGGACCGTCCCGGGCTTCGGCGTCAAGAAGACGGTGATTCCCGGCCGCCTCAACGAAGGCTGGATCAGCGTCAAGGAAGAGGGCCTCTATTGCGGCCAGTGCTCGCAGATTTGTGGCCAGAACCACAGCTTCATGCCGATCGGCATTCGCGTGGTCTCACAGGCCGACTTCGACAAGTGGGTAGCGGACAAGAAGAAGGCCGCCGGGCTTGCGCCGGCGACCAACGTCGCCTCTGCCACCACCACTCCCGCCACCCGCTAAGCGCTTCTCCGCAGGAGACTAAGAATGGCCACCGCGCACGGCGCCGCCCACGACCACAATGCCCACGGGCACGACGACCATCACACGCCGACCGGCATCAAGCGGTGGCTGTACAGCACCAACCACAAGGACATCGGGACGATGTACCTTGTGTTTTCAATCATGGCGGCGCTGATCGGGGGGGGCTTCTCGGTCTACATGCGCCTCGAGCTGATGCAGCCGGGCGTTCAGTACTTCAACGGCGCGGACGGCACGCCCGACGGCCACTTCTGGAACACCATCGTGACGGCGCACGGCCTGATCATGGTGTTCTTCGTGGTGATGCCCGGACTGATCGGCGGCTTTGGCAACTGGTTCGTGCCGCTGATGATCGGCGCGCCCGACATGGCGTTCCCGCGCATGAACAACATCAGCTTCTGGCTGCTGCCGCCGGCCTTCATCCTGCTGCTGATGTCGGCGCTGATCGGCGGCGGCGTGGGCACCGGCTGGACGATCTATCCGCCCCTCACGCTCAACCAGGGCGCGGGCATGGATCTCGCGATCTTCTCGCTTCACATCGCGGGCGCTTCGTCGATCCTGGGAGCGATCAACTTCATCACGACCATCCTGAACATGCGCGCGCCGGGCATGACGCTGCATCGCATGCCGCTGTTCGCCTGGTCGATCCTGGTCACGGCGTTCCTGCTCCTCCTGGCGCTGCCGGTCCTCGCCGGCGCCATCACCATGCTGCTGACCGACCGCAACTTCGGCACGTCGTTCTTCAAGGCCGAGGGCGGTGGTGATCCGACGCTGTTCCTGAACCTGTTCTGGTTCTTCGGTCATCCCGAAGTCTACATCATGATCCTGCCGGCCTTCGGCATCATCAGCCATATCATCTCGACCTTCTCGAAAAAGCCGATCTTCGGCTATCTCGGGATGGCGTACGCGATGGTGGCGATCGGCGTCGTCGGCTTCGTCGTGTGGGCGCACCACATGTACACGGTCGGCATGGACGTCGACACGCGTGCTTATTTCGTGGCCGCGACCATGGTGATCGCGGTGCCGACCGGCGTGAAGATCTTCTCGTGGATCGCCACGATGTGGGGCGGCTCGATCCGGGTCACGATTCCGCTGCTGTGGGCGATGGGCTTCATCTTCCTGTTCACCGTCGGCGGTGTGACGGGCGTGGTGCTCGCCAATGCCGGCGTCGATTATTCGCTGCACAACACCTACTACGTGATCGCGCACTTCCACTACGTGCTGTCGCTCGGGGCGGTGTTCGGCATGTTCGCGGGCTTCTACTACTGGATCGGCAAGATGTCGGGCCGGCAGTATCCGGAATGGGCGGCGCAGATCCACTTCTGGGTCACATTCGTCGCCGTGAACCTGACGTTCTTTCCGATGCACTTTTCGGGTCTGGCCGGCATGCCGCGCCACTACGTCGACTATCCCGACGCGATGTCGCACTGGAATTACCTGTCCTCGATCGGCGCGTTCCTGTCGTTCGGTGCGACCCTGTTCTGGCTGGTCTTCGTGGTCTTCGGGACGCTGATGTATGGCCGCCGGGTCGGCGCCAACTACTGGGGCGAGGGCGCCACGACGCTGGAATGGACCGTCGCGTCGCCGCCGCCGTTCCACACGTTCGAGGAACTGCCGCACATTTCGCCGACGGCGCATCATTAACGGAGCGGAGGCGCCCCCAAAGGCGCCTTCGCCTTGAAAGGCACATGAGCGACACCACGCAAACCTTCACGGACAGCATCGGCAGCGCCGTCGCGCCGGCGCGCGTCCGCGACTACATCGACCTGCTGAAGCCGCGCGTCATGTCGCTGGTGGTGTTCACCGGCTGGATCGGCCTGGTGATCGCTCCGACGCACGTTCATCCGTTCACCGCGGCGCTGGCAGTGCTGGCGATCGCGCTCGGTTCGGGCGCGGCTGGCGCCATCAACATGTGGTACGAGCGCGACCTCGATGCACTGATGGCCCGCACGCGCAACCGCCCGCTTCCGGCCGGACGCGTCGCCCCGGACGACGCCCTGGGCCTCGGCGTACTGCTGTCGATCTTCTCGGTGCTACTGATGGCCGTGGCGACGAACTTCGTCGCCGCCGCGCTGCTCGCCGCGGCCATCCTGTTCTACGTATTCGTCTATACGATCTGGCTGAAGCGCCGCACGCCTCAGAACATCGTGATCGGCGGCGCGGCCGGCGCCTTCCCGCCGATGATCGGCTGGGCTGCCGCGACCGGCGATGTCTCCGCTGTCGGCATCGCCCTCTTCCTGCTCGTCTTCCTGTGGACGCCGCCGCACTTCTGGGCGCTCGCGCTCTATCGCAGCGAGGACTATCGCCGGGCTGGCGTGCCGATGCTGCCGGTGGTGGCGGGCCCGCGCGAGACCAAGCGCCAGATGCTGATCTACACGCTGCTGCTCCTGCCAGTCGCCCTGGCGCCGACCCTGCTCGGCGCCGTCGGCTGGGTCTACGGCGCGGTGGCGCTGGTGCTGAGCCTCGGGTTCATCGGCCAGGCGGTGTCCGTCTGGCGCACTGCCGACGATGAAACGGCCTTCGGTGCCGCGCGGAAGATGTTCCGCTACTCGCTGATCTATCTCGCGGCCTTGTTCGCCGCCTTGCCGGTCGATCTGGTCGTTAGCCGGATCGTGGGATGAGCGCGGCCATGGCCAAGGATCGTCGCCCCGGTGATACCGACATGCACCGCCGCCAGCGCGGCAAGAACCTGTTCATCGCGGGGTTCCTCATCGTGCTTGCGGCCATGTTCTTCGCCTTGACGATCGTGCGGATGGGGGGACAGGGATGACGGACAAGACGCTCGACAGCGCCGCCAAGAACAAGCGGCTCGCGCGACGCCTGTTCCTCATGACGGCCGGGATGGGCGGCTTTGCCTATGCCTCGGCCCCGCTTTACGACTTGTTCTGCCGCACCACCGGCTTCGGCGGCACCCCCATCGTGGCGCAGCCGGGCGATCGGCCCATTCTCGACCGTACGGTCAAGGTGCGCTTCGACTCCAACGTCGATACGGCGCTGCCGTGGCGCTTCCAGCCCCTGCAGCGCGAAGTCACCGTCCGGCTGGGCGAGGAATGTCTCGCCCACTACCGCGTGACCAACCTGTCGCAGCGCCCGGCCGTCGGCACCTCGACCTACAACGTCACGCCCGAGCACGCCGGCGCGTGGTTCAACAAGCTCCAGTGCTTCTGCTTCACCGAGCAGTTGCTGCTGCCCGGGCAGTCCGTGGACATGCCCGTGGTGTTCTTCGTCGATCCCGAGTTGGACAAGGATCGGCGCTACGACAACATCCGGACCATCACGCTCTCTTACACATTCTTCGAGGCGAAAACGGAACGGGCCAGGACATTGCTGGGCGGCTTGCCCGGCGACGATATCGGAAAGGGTGGATGAACATGGCCGACGGCACTCCCAAGCATCCCTATCATCTCGTCGATCCCAGCCCGTGGCCGGCGTTGGGATCGCTTGCCGCCCTGATATTGGCGCTCGGCTTCGCGCTCGCGCTTCATCCGGGCATGTTGGGCCCGGGCATCGAGACCGTCATGAAGTCGGTGCACTGGTGGGCGCTCGCCCCCGGCCTGCTGCTGGTTATCGGCGTGATGTACTGGTGGTGGTCCGACGTGATCGCCGAGTCGCGGGTCTATCATACCGCCGTTGTCCAACTCGGCCTGCGCTACGGCATGATCCTGTTCATCGCCTCGGAGGTGCTGTTCTTCGCGGCCTTCTTCTGGGCGTTCTTCGATGCCGCGCTGTATCCCGGTGCGCCCAACATGCCGGTCCGCGCCGAAGCCACCGGCGGCATCTGGCCGCCCAAGGGCATCAGCATCATCGCGCCGTTCGACCTGCCGCTGATGAACACGCTGATCCTGCTGCTGTCGGGCACCACGGCGACCTGGGCGCATCATTCGATCATCGAGGGCAACCAGAAGGACGCCGTGCGCGGTTTGCTGTGCACCGTCGTTCTCGGCATGATCTTCACGAGCGTCCAGGCCTACGAATACATTCACGCGCCGTTCACGTTCAGCCAGGACATCTATACGTCGACCTTCTTCATGGCGACGGGCTTCCACGGCTTCCATGTGCTGGTCGGCACGATCTTCCTGATCGTCTGCCTGTTCCGTGCCGCGAAGGGCCAGTTCAAGCCCCGGCAGCATTTCGGGTTCGAGGCCGCCGCCTGGTACTGGCATTTCGTCGACGTGGTCTGGCTGTTCCTATTCTTCTGCATCTACTGGTGGGGCGCCGGAAAGGCACCGATCGCCCTGCACTGAGGCGGCAACAGGCACTATCTCTGGAACCGCCGGGTGCTCCCCGGCGGTTCGTCTTTGGGAGACATCCTTGTCCGACTGGGCTCGCCAATCGCCACTCGACGTTGCGCTGCGCGGCGCCTGCCCGCGTTGCGGCAAGGGCCGGCTGTTCGCCGGCCTGCTGACGGTGGTCGATCGTTGCGCCTCGTGCGGCCTCGACCTTCGCGGCAACGATGCGGGCGACGGGCCGGCGGTCTTCGTCATCCTCGGGCTGGGCGCCATCATCATGTTGCTCGTCTTCTGGGTGGAGTTCCGCTACGAGCCGCCGTGGTGGCTGCATGTGGCGATCTGGCTGCCGCTCACCTTCGCAATGGCCGTGTGGATGCTGCGCTTCCTCAAGGCGCTCCTGGTCGCTCAGCAATTCGTCCATCGCACGACCGAGCTAGACGAGTAGAGGAGACACTATGATCCGGCTGCGGCCCGCACTCTGGCCCACGCTCATCTCGCTGCCGATCCTGGTTATTTCGCTGGGACTGGGCCTTTGGCAGATGGAGCGCCGCGAATGGAAGGGCGACATCCTCGAACGCATCACCACCAACCAGGCGGCTGCGCCGATGACGCTCGACCAGCTGTTGAGTGGCAATCCGCTGCGCCATGAATACGGGCGCGTGAAGCTGGCCGGCACCTTCCAGCACGACCACGAATTCTTCCTGGCGGCGCGGAGCCTGAAAAACAAGGTCGGCCTGCAGGTGATCGTGCCGTTCAAGACCGATGACGGCCGTGTCGTCCTGTTCGATCGCGGCTGGGTGCCGGCGAGGGATCCGGCAGGTCGTTCCGCGGGCCAGCCGACGGGGCGGGTCGAAGTGACCGGCCTCGTGCGTCGCTCCCAGATCAGGGCGCGCTTCGCGCCCGAGAACGTCCCGGAGAAGAACGTCTGGTTTCAGGCCGACGTGCCGCTGATGCGCAAGATGGCGGGCGCGGCGCCGGACCCGCGCCTCGATAGCTTCTTTCTCGAGGCCGACGGCACGCCCAATCCGGGCGGTGTGCCGGTGGGCGGCCAGACGCGGCTCGAGATTCCCAACGACCATCTCCAATACGCCATCACCTGGTTCCTGCTCGCGCTGGCGCTGGTCGGCGTCTATCTCGCCTATCACTGGGAGAACGGGCGCCTGGAGATCAATGGCCGCAGGAAGGCCGGGTGATCGCCAGCGATCCCTATGCCGAACTGGAGCGGCGCTTCGCGCGGCTGAGCGCCGTGGGCCGCGCCTCGGCGATCCTGAACTGGGACCGTTCGACCATGATGCCGGACGGCGCCAGCGAGGACCGCGCCGACCAGCTCGCGACGCTGGGCGTCATCGCCCACGAGATCATCGCCGCGCCGGAAATGCCCGATCTCCTGTCGCGTGCCGAAGAGGGCAGGGCGTCGCTGGATCCCTGGCAGGCCGCCAACCTGCGCGAGATGCGCCGGTCGTGGGTCCATGAGAGCGCGCTTCCCTCCGACCTGGTCGAGGCGCGCACGCGGGCCTGCTCGGCCTGCGAGCTGGCCTGGCGCTCGGCCAGGAAGAACGCCGACTTCAAGTCGTTGCTGCCGACGCTCGGCGAAGTCCTGACGATCATGCGCCGCGTCGGCGAGGCCAAGGCCGCCGCCCTCGGCACGTCGCTCTACGACGCGCTGCTCGACGAGTTCGAGCCGGGTGGGCGTTCGGCGCGCATCGACGGGCTGTTTGCCGAGCTGCGTGGATTTCTGCCCGACCTGCTGGGACGCGTGCTCGAGCGCCAGGCGAGCCAGCCCGATCCGCTGCCGCTCGAGGGCCCGTTTCCCGTCGAGGCGCAGCGCCGGCTGGGCGAGGAGATGATCCGCCGGATCGGCTTCGACTTCCATCACGGCCGCCTCGACGTGTCGGCGCATCCCTTCACCGGCGGCACGTCGGACGACGTGCGCATCACCACGCGCTACGACGAGGCGGATTTCGCCCGCGCCCTCATGGGGGTGCTGCACGAAACCGGGCACGGGCTCTACGAAGCCGGCCTGCCCAAGGCCTGGCGCCGCCAGCCGGTCGGCAACGCGCGCGGCATGACCTTGCACGAGAGCCAGTCGTTGCTGATGGAGATGCAGGCCTGCCGCAGCGACGCCTTCGTGGCTTTTGCGGCCCCTCGCATGCGTGCGGCCTTCGGCAAGGACGGCCCGGCCTGGACCGAGGAGAACATTCACCGCATCTATACGAAGGTGGCGCCGGGCTTGATCCGCGTCGATGCCGACGAGGTCACCTATCCGCTGCACATCATGCTGCGCTACCGGCTCGAGCGGGCGATGCTGACGGGCGATCTCGCGCTGGCCGATCTGCCGGGCGGCTGGAACGACGGCATGCGGGAGTTGCTCGGCATCGTGCCGCCGGACGATTCGCTGGGCTGTCTTCAGGACATCCATTGGCCCGACGGCGGCTGGGGCTATTTCCCGACATACACGCTGGGGGCGCTGGCCGCGGCCCAGCTTTTCGCCGCCGCCCGCCGCGCCCATCCAGGCCTGATGGAGGCCGTCGGGCAGGGCGATTTCGCCCCTCTGCTGGGTTGGTTGCGCACCAATGTCCACGGCAAGGGCTCGAGCGCGACGACCGACGAGATCCTGACGGCGGCCACCGGGGCGCCGCTCGACGCCGCCGCCTTCAAAGCGCATCTGGAAAGCCGCTACCTCCAGGCGTAAGAGGAACCCATGCTCGATCTCCGTCCAAACTGCGAATGCTGCGACAAGGACCTGCCCAACGGCGCGTCCGACGCCTTGATCTGCACCTTCGAGTGCACGTTCTGCACCGACTGCGCGCAAACCCGCCTGGGCGGCCAATGCCCGAACTGCGGCGGCGATCTGGTCAAGCGGCCGACCCGCCCGGAGAGGGCGCTGGCCAAATTCCCGGCCTCCACGAAACGGGTTCGCAAGGACCACGAGGCCTGTCGGCAGGTCGCCTAGCCGGAGGGATTCCTTGCGTTACATAAGCACCCGCCACGGCTCGCAGGGCACGCCTGCGCCGCTTGGCTTCGAGGACATCATGCTTGCGGGCCTGGCCCGTGACGGCGGCCTCTATTTGCCCGCCGAGTGGCCGCAGTTCTCCACGGCCGAGATCGCGGCCCTGAAGGGGCTGGACTACACCGAGCTGGCGTTCCGCATCATGCGTCCCTTCGTCGGCGACGCTTTCGACGAGGCGACTTTCCGCCGCCTGATCGGCGAGGCCTACGCCTCGTTCGAGACCCCCGAGGTCGCCCCCTTGAAGCCGCTCGGCGATTCGGGCCTGCACCTGCTCGAGCTGTTCCATGGCCCGACGCTTGCCTTCAAGGACGTGGCCCTTCAGCTCCTCGGTCGCATGCTCGACCAGACTCTGACGGCGCGCGGCCTGCATGCCACCATCGTCGGCGCCACCTCGGGCGACACCGGCTCGGCCGCCATCGAGGCGGTGCGCGACCGCAAGACCATCGACATCTTCATGCTGTTCCCTCGCGGCCGCGTGAGCGAGGTCCAGCGCCGACAGATGACGACGGTGCTCGCGCCCAACGTCCACAACATCGCGGTGCAGGGCACGTTCGACGACTGTCAGGATCTCGCCAAGGCCTGCTTCAACGATCTCGCATTCCGCGACCGCCACGCGCTGACCGCGGTGAACTCGATCAACTTCGCCCGCGTGATGGCGCAGATCGTCTACTATTTCTGGGCGGCACTGAAGCTCGGCGCTCCGGAGCGCCCCGTGGCGTTCAGCGTGCCGAGCGGCAATTTCGGTAACGTCTATGCGGGTTACGCCGCCAGGCAGATGGGCCTGCCGATCTCGCACTTCGTGGTTGGCGCCAACAGCAACGACATCCTGGCGCGCTTCTTCGAGAGCGGCACGATGACGATGTCGGAGGTCGTGCCGACCCTCAGCCCCAGCATGGACATCCAGATCTCGAGCAACTTCGAGCGCCTGCTGTTCGACCTCTACGGCCGCGACGGCATCGCGCTGACCGAGGCCATGACGGCCTTCCGCAGCACCGGCACGCTCAAGGTCGGCGGCAACGTGCTGGCGGGCGTGCGGCAGCTCTTCGATGCGGGCCGACTCGACGATGCCGGTACGCTTGCCGCCATGGAAGATTGTCTGAAGCGCTTCGGCGAGACGATCGATCCGCACACCGCCGTGGGCTATGCGCTGGCCCAGCAGCATCGCCGCGACCCCGCCATTCCCATGGTCGTGCTGGCGACGGCGCATCCCGCCAAGTTCCCGGACGCCGTCGAGAAGGCGACCGGCCAGCGGCCGCGCCTGCCGGCCCGTCTCGCCGACCTGCTCGAGCGCGCCGAGCGCGCCGACGGGATGCCGAACGACGTCGAGGCCCTGAAATCCATGATCGATGAACGCCGGGAGATGGCCGAGTCGCCCGCAGCCAGAAGCAAGGTACGCACGTGAGCAATGTAAAAGTCACGATGCTGGGCAACGGCCTGCGCGTCGCCGTCGACCCGATGCCGGAAGTGGAATCGGCCTCTCTCGGCATCTGGGTCGCCTGCGGCACGCGCCACGAGACCGCCGAGTTGAACGGCATGGCCCACATGCTGGAGCACATGGCCTTCAAGGGCACCCGCACCCGCAGCGCCCGCGCCATCGCCGAGGAGATCGAGAATGTCGGCGGCAGCCTGAACGCCTATACCGGCCGCGAGATCACCGCCTATCATGCCTCCGTCCTGAAGGAAGACGTGGCGCTGGGTATCGAGATGGTCTCCGACATCCTGCGCAACTCGGTGTTCGACCCCGACGAGCTGCAGCGCGAGCGCGGCGTCATCCTGCAGGAGATCGGCCAGGCGCTCGACACGCCCGACGACATCATCTTCGACCAGTTCCAGGAAACCGCGCTGCCGGGCCAGCCGCTCGGCCGGCCGGTACTGGGCACCGCCACGTCGGTCGGGGCGATCGGCCGCGACGATCTCTTTGCCTATCTCGCGCGCCACTACACCGCCTCGAACATGGTCCTGTCGGCGGCCGGCCGGGTCGAGCACGACCAGATCGTCGATCTCGCCGAGAAGCATTTCGGCTCGGTGCCGCGCACGCCCGCCAACGCCGAGCGGCCTGTGCCGCTGGCCTATGTCGGCGGCGACGGCCGCGAGACGCGCGTGCTCGAGCAGGCGCATCTCGTGCTGGGCTGCGAGGGCATCGGTTACCGCGACCCCGACTATTTTGCGCTGGCCATCTACTCGACGCTGTTCGGCGGCGGCATGTCCTCGCGCCTGTTCCAGCGCATCCGCGAGGAGCGGGGCCTGGTCTACGGCATCCACTGTTTCAATACCGCCTATGCCGACGGCGGCCTGTTCGGCATCTATGCCGGCACCGGCGAGGACGATCTCGCCGAATTGGTGCCCGCGGTGTGCGAGGAATTCGTGACCGTGGCCGATACCCTGAACGAGCAGGAACTCGTACGCGCCCGCAACCAGATCAAGGCCGGCACGCTGATGGCGCTCGAATCGAGCGGCGCGCGCTGCGAACAGGCGGCGCGCCACCTGATCGTGCACGGCCGCACGATCCCCTATGCCGAGATCGTGTCGCGCATCGAGGCGGTCGATCAGGACGCCGTGCGTCGCGTCGCGCGGCGCCTGCTGCAGGGCGAACTCACGCTCGCCGCGCTGGGCCCCATCGACGGCCTCGAGTCGCTCGACAAGATCGCCGCGCGACTGGCTGCCTGATCGTATAGGCGCGCAGTCGTGAATCGCACCGCGCGCTCAATGGAGCGCGCAACTCCCGTTGCGCTCATGTCTTCCTTGATGCCCGACGCCTGATGTGACCCCACGGCCAATCGGTGGGATTGAAGACGAGCCCTGCCTTTACAGGATTGTTCTCGATGTACTCGACCGTGGACTCGAAATGTCGCTCGTCGCGGATGTAGGTATCCCAGTAATCGTCCTGCCAGAATGGCCCTGACCGTCCAACTACCGGATTGGCCGCTCGGGCAGAGAACCGCTTCCACGAGCTGATGACCGAACCGAGCGCCTGCTGACCGAGCAGTTCGACGAGGACATGGACGTGATTGGGCATGATGGTCCAAGCGATCAGCCGATAGCGTTCTCCATCGAAATGCAGAAGGGCCGTCTCGACGATTTCTGCGATCTCTGGCTGGCGGAGCCAGCATGTCCCATGCCCTGCATCAAGGAAGCCATCGCGTTCGGCAGCCGTGAGCGATCCCGATTCTGTCCGTAGTTTTTCGACCGCTTCCACCGGAAGGCTGGCGGTCAGCCGGAATGTCACGAACTGCAGCGTTTCGGGCGAGTCGAAATGCGGAAGGTAGCCCCGGGAATGCCAGCCCTTCGGACTCATTGGAGCGCGCCACTCCAGTGGCGCTCATGAATCATGAGAAGAGCGCCACTGGAGTGGCGCGCTCCGGTTTAGGCAGCCTTGGCTAAATCGGGCTGGGGCGTGCGCGGCGGGACGCCGATCGCGGCGCGTTCGATGGCGGTCTTTATCTCGGCGCTGCGGCGGACCAGATTGTAGCGCAGGCCAGTGTAGAGGTTCATCGGGAACGGCATGGGGGCGTTGAAGTCGATGATCAGCACGACCCGCGTCTCGTCGGTCTGGTTCTTCACCCAATGCTCGCGCGTGTCGTCGAACACCAGCGGTTCGCCTTCCTTCCAGAAGAAGTGGTGGCCGCCGATCTCGATCCAGCACTTCTCCGGCTCGGTCGGCACGATCAGCGGATAGTGGAAGCGGATGATGCCGGCGGCAGATCCCCGGTGCGGCTCGATCTCGGCGCGGCCGGCGAGGATGCTGAACAACGCCGTGTGGACGCCGGGGATGCGCTCGATCGCAGCCATCGTGTCTGGCACCGCCGCGGCATTCTCCGCTACTTCATGGCCCCACAGCTTCAGCAGAAAGGTGCGCCAGGCGCGGCCGGGCACGTAGAGGTCGCGCGGATGGACCTCGTGGAGCGCCGGGATCTCTTCGTGATGACTGAGCAGGTACTCGAGGTCCGCCTTGATCCTGGCGTGGCTCTTCTTGAGTTCGCCCAGGACCGGGAAGACCTTCATCGCGTCTTCGCCGCCCAGCGGCAGTTTCGGCATGTTGCGCAGGATCATGTCCGAAAGCTTGAGGTTGAAATCCTCTAGCGGCTGCTGGGGAAGCCAGATGTGCTTCGTCAGATAAAATCTGCCCTTTTCGCCGACGCTGGGTTTGCTTGCGGTTTCCATGACGGTGCGTGCCTCGAGGACTTTCGATGGGAGCCTGTAGTACGGGCGTCTGGCCGAATGGCGGCGGCAAATGCGAACAATGGGCGCCGAACGGTTTCAATTTCCTACGTCAAACCCCGGAAAACATGCAAGAATTCCGAAGAACCATTAGTATAGCCCAAGATGTTCCGTTTTGCTGACGTCCCGTTGTCGCTGTCGGGAATGACCCGGATCGCGGGAAAACGCGTGTTTCTGCGCGCCCCGAGTATGGACGACTGGCCGGAATGGGCCGAATTGCGGGCCCGCAGCCGGGCCTTCCTCACCCCGTGGGAGCCAACCTGGCCGGAGGATTCGCTGGCCCGGGATCATTTCCGGCGCCGGCTGCGCCAGCAGGTCAAGGAGTGGCGGGCGGGAGAGGCCTACGGCCTGTTCGTCTTTGCCAATGAGGGCCGTCGGCTGGTCGGCGGCATCAACCTCAGCAACGTACGCCGGGGCGTCGCCCAGGCGGCGTCCGTCGGTTACTGGATGGGCCAGCCCTATGCCGGCCAGGGCCTGATGACCGACGGGCTGCGCGCCACCTTGCCGTTCGTGTTCGACGACCTGCGGCTGCATCGGCTCGAGGCGGCCTGCCTGCCGCACAACGAGCCCTCCAAGGGCGTCCTGACGAAAGTCGGTTTCCATGAGGAGGGGCTAGCGCGGCAGTATCTGAGGATCAACGGCCACTGGGCCGATCACCTGCTGTTCGCCCTGCTGCGCGCCGACTACGACGCGCTGCTGCGCGCGCCACGATAGCGGGCCAGAGCGCCCGGGAGCGTTCGATGCGCAATCTCACCCCGACCTCGATCACCCAGGCCTTCGCCGACTATGCCCGCAACGCGCCGTCCGAGCGCACACGGACGCTGCTGGTCTCGCTGGCCGGCCACCTGCACAGTTTCGTGCGCGAGAACAGCCTGACCCAGGCGGAGTGGGGCGCTGCCATCGACGCGCTGACGCACGCCACGAAGTTCACCGACGACAAGCGCAACGAATACATCCTGTTCTCCGACCTGCTCGGCGTGTCGTCGCTCGTAGACATGGTGAACGCTGCGGGCAGCGGCACGCCTTCGTCGGTCCTCGGCCCGTTCCACATCGAAGGCGCGCCCGAATTGCCGAACGGCGGCGATTTGTGGCGTGGCCAGGTGGGTGACCCGCTGGTCGTGAGCGGCCGCGTGGTCGACGAAGAGGGCACGCCGGCCAGGGGCACCGTGCTGGCGCTCTGGCAGAATGCCGGCAACGGCCTCTATGCCCAGCAGGACGCGGCGCAATCGCCGACCAACTATCACGCGCGACTCGCCGTGGCCGAGGACGGCACGTTTGCCTTCACCACGGTGCGCCCGGTCTCCTACAAAGTGCCGGACGACGGACCGGCCGGCGACATGCTGCGTGTGCTGGGCCGCGACGCCTGGCGGCCCGCCCATCTGCACATGATCGTCCAGGCGCCGGGCCATGCACCGCTGATCACCGAGTTCTTTCCCGAGGATGACGAGCATCTCGACGGCGATGCGGTGTTCGGTGTGCGCGCCGGCCTCGTCCTGCCCTTCGGCAAGGTGACCGACCGCGCCGCGCTGCCCGCCAATCTCGCCGCGCGCGATACGCTGCCCTTGCCGGTCTGGGCCGCGCGCCTCGACCTGACATTGCCCGCGGGTTGATGCAGCTTCTTCGCGTCCGCGACGTCTCCAGGGTCTTCGCGAACGGCGTCCAGGCGCTGGGCGGCGCCTCGCTCGACATCGAGGCCGGCGAATTCGTGAGCGTGCTGGGCCCGTCGGGCTGCGGAAAATCGACCCTGTTGCGCCTGATCGCAGGCCTCGCCGAGCCGACCTCCGGCACGATCGACTGGCCGCAGGGCCGGCCCGATCTGGGCTTCGTCTTCCAGGAGCCGACCCTGATGCCGTGGACGACGGCGTTGGCCAACGTGGCGCTGCCGCTGAAACTGCGCGGACTGGCGCGTTCCGAACGCGAGGCGCGGGCGGCCGAGGCGCTCGCCGGTGTGGGGCTCCAGGGCTTCGAGAAGAGCTATCCCCGCGAACTGTCGGGCGGCATGAAGATGCGCGTCTCGATCGCGCGGGCGCTGGTCACGGCGCCCAAGCTGCTGCTGATGGACGAGCCCTTCGCTGCGCTCGACGAGATCACGCGCCGCAAGCTCAACACCGACCTCCTGGAACTGTGGCAGCGCACCCGCTTCACCGCCGTGTTCGTGACCCACTCGGTGTTCGAATCGGTGTTCCTGTCGCAGCGCATCGTGGTGATGAGCGCGCGCCCCGGCCGCGTGCACTCCGAACTCGCCATTCCGGCGCCCTATCCGCGCAGCGAGACCTTCGGCACCTCCGCCGACTACGCCGCCCTCTGCCGCCTCACGTCGGCGCAGCTCTCCGAAGCGATGGCGGCATGACAGAGTCAATGACCTCGGGCGTGCTCACCCCCCTCACCCAGCCTCTCCCCCTGGCGGGCGAGAGGAGAAAGAGTGAGGCATCTTTCGAGTTCCTCTCCCCCTTGGGGGAGAGGTTAGGTGAGGGGGCTTCCCTGTGACCGCCCGCATCGTCGCTCCGGCCCTGATGGGGCTGTTCATGCTGGCCCTGTGGGAGGGCCTCGTGCGGGCGATGGCGATCCCGCCCTACATCCTGCCGGGACCTATCCTGGTGGCGAAGACGCTGGTCTCGGACTGGGGCACGCTGTGGCCGGCGCTGGTCGTGACGCTCAGCATCACCCTGCAGGCGTTGTTGGCGGCGGTGCTGGTCGGCGTCTCGCTGGCGCTGCTGTTCTCGCTGTCGCGCTGGATCGAGCTGTCGCTGTTTCCCTACGCCATCATCCTGCAGGTGACGCCGATCGTGGCCATTGCGCCGCTGATCATCGCCTGGGTCGACGACGTCAACGTCTCGCTGCTGATCTGCGCCTGGCTGGTGGCCTTCTTCCCGATCCTGTCCAACACGGTGCTGGGTCTGCGCTCGGTCGATCGCAACCTGCTCGACCTGTTCGAGCTCTATGGCGCCAGCCGCTGGCGCACGCTGCTCGACCTGCGCCTGCCGGCGGCGCTGCCGTACTTCCTGGGCGGCCTGCGCATCTCCGGCGGTCTGGCGCTGATCGGCGCCGTGGTGGCCGAGTTCGTGGCGGGCTCGGGCGGGCGCGAGTCGGGCCTTGCCTATCGCATCCTCGAGTCGGGCTACCAGCTCAAGATCCCGCGCATGTTCGCGGCCCTCGTGCTGATCTCGCTGGCGGGTATTGCGATCTACCTGCTGCTGTCCTTGGTCTCGCACCTGCTGCTGCGCCGCTGGCACGAAAGCGCGCTCAGCGAGGAGTGACGGGCAAGTTCATCGCAGTGCTGCCCGCGCCAGGAAGAACGAGGCGGTGGCCACGCCGGCCGCCAGCAGGAGATAGCCCGCCTCATAGACGCCGGTGATGGCCAGGACGGCGCGGAACAGGAGCGGCGAGAGCAGGGCGCCGGCGAACACGAAGAGCTGCGTGGCGCCGGTGAACTCCGCGGCGCGCCCCGGCGGCGCCCGCGAGGCACTCTCGGCAATGAACACGCCATTCCAGCCGACCGCCGTGCCGCCCAGGATCGTGCAGACGATGTAAACCGCCGTCGTGGGCCAGGCCGGCGTCGAGAAGGACATCACCGTGGCGGCGATCGCGATGATGGCACCGATCCCGGCCAGCACCGCAGAGGGCCGACGCAGCAGGTCGGCCAACGCGCCCCAGAAGACGCGGCCAAAGGCACCGGCGACGGTTGCGGCCGACAGCAGGGCGCCGGCCAGCACGTAGGACATTTGCAGCCCGTCGACGGCATAGACGACGGTGAAGTTCACGACGATCGCCTGCGTGGCCGAGAACAACATGCCGATGAAGCACATCGGCCGCAGGATCGGATCGCGCCAGGCGAGCTGCAAGGGCTCGAAGATCTCGGGCAAGGTGGGTAGTCGCGTGCCTTTGCCGCCGCTGCGTTCGTCGTCGTAGAGTGCGCGCAGCGGCTGTACGGCGATCGCCGTCGCGATCGAGAGCAGGCCAACCGAGGCGGCGGCCCAGCGCCAGCCGAAATCGAGCGCGAGCGTCGGCAGCGCGGCGCCGCAGATCGCGAAGCCCAAAGGCACGCCGCTCTGCTTCAGCGAGAAGGTGACATTGGCCAGGCGCGGCGGCGAGACGCGCGCCAGGATGTGCGAGCTGGCGATGGTGAGCGGCCCCGAGCCCAGGCCCACGATGAACGCCGACAACGCTGCCATCGCCACGCCGCCTGTGGCGAAAACGAAGGAACCCAGCGCCGCGACGGTAAGCCCGGTCTGGATGAAGCGGATCGGTCCCAGCCGGCGGGTGATCGTGCCGCCGCCCACGGTCGAGATCATCGCCGCGAGATAGACGATCGACACGTAATAAGCGACGTCCGCCGCGGCGACACCAAGCTCCGGCGCGGCGGCGGGTGCCAGCACCGAGGCCTGGTTGAAGCCCATGGTCGCGATCACCTGCACGAGTGTGAGGGATACGAGCGCGGTGAGATAACGACGAAGATCGGTCTGGGCGGCGGGCATGGCGCCGGGACTATAGCGACCTACCTGAGGCCCGCGAGAAAACTCTCGACCAGAGATGACCAGGCGGAACTGCCGTTGGCTGCGATGGCGAGGTTGTGGCCGTCGCGGCCGTTGGGACCAACCGGTTGGAAGCTCGCCTTGCCGCCGGCCGCGTCGTAAGCCGCGGCCATTCGCTTGGCGAGCGCGGGCTCGAAGAAGCTGTCGTTCTCGGCATAGATCCAGAGCATCGGCACGCGGGCCGTCGCGCCGTACTTGCCGGATGCTTCTACGAGCGCCGTCGGCGTGCAGTTGCCGATGCCTCCGCCGGTCAGCTTCTGGTGTCCGCCGCGGCCGCCGGCGAAACTGATCATGCCCGCCACCCCGGCCGGATTGCGGCTCGACAGGGCGACCGTCGCCCAGCCGCCCGCGGACTGGCCGACGACGATCGCGCGGTCGGCGGCTACGTAAGACTGAACGCGCATGAAGTCGAGGGTGGCCTGGATGTCGGCTGCGCCCTGCAGGCCGGCGTTGAGATAGTCCGGCGCATCGCAGCGGCCGTAATTCTCGGCCCAGCTGCCACCGGTCTCGCCGTAGCCGCGGCGCAGCGGCAGAACGACGACATAGCCCCGCGCCAGGAACCACGACGACAGCGCCGTGTAGCGCGGCCGCTCCATCGTAGGCCGCCGGGAACTGTCGGCAGGCGAGCCGTGGTTGATGACGACGAGAGGTTGACGCGCTTCGCCGGGGGGACGCATCACCGTGGCGACCAGGGTCGACCCACCGGGACCCGGCATGTGCACGACCTCTTCGCGACCTTGTGCTGCCAGCGGCCCGACCCAGGCAAAAAGCAGGAGGAGGACGGCGACCGGGCCCGAACGCATCGACGGTCTCCCGTTAGCGACCGCTGCGTCGGGCGGGCTTGCCGCCGCCGCCGGAGCCGGTGCGCACGCCACGGAACACTCGGGAATGCTGCATCTTGCCGAGATGGACGCCGACATTGGCGCTGGCGGCCTGACCCGGTAGCTCCAGCTCATGCGCCTCGAGGCGGCGGATCTCGTCGCGCATGCGGCCGGCTTCCTCGAACTCGAGGTCGGCGGCGGCAGCGCGCATGCGCTTCTCGAGTTCGGCGATGTGGGTGCGCAGATTGTGCCCGACCAGATGAACGTCGCCCGACACGCCGGTGTCGACCGTGTAGTGGTCGCGCTCGGCGGTCGACATCAGGATCTCGGTGATGTTCTTCTTCACCGAAGCCGGCGTGATGCCGTGCTTCTCGTTGTAAGCCGTCTGCTTGGAGCGGCGTCGGTCGGTCTCGGCAATCGCGTACTTGATCGAGTTGGTCATCTTGTCGGCGTAGAGGATGACGCGGCCGTCGATGTTGCGCGCCGCACGGCCGATCGTCTGGACCAGCGACGTGGGCGAGCGCAGGAAGCCCTCCTTGTCGGCGTCGAGGATGGCGACCAGCGCGCATTCGGGAATGTCGAGGCCCTCGCGCAACAGGTTGATGCCGACCAGCACGTCGAAGGCGCCCAGCCTGAGGTCGCGGATGATTTCGATGCGCTCCAGCGTGTCGATGTCGGAATGCAGGTAGCGGCAGCGGATACCGGCCTCGTGCATGTATTCGACGAGGTCTTCGGCCATGCGCTTGGTGAGCACGGTGACCAGCACGCGCTGGCCTTTCTTGGCGCAGTCGCGACATTCCGCGATCAGGTCGTCGACCTGCTTCTCGACCGGCCGGATCAGGACCGTCGGATCGATCAGGCCGGTCGGGCGAATCACCTGCTCGATGAAGGCGCCCTGGGTGCGCTCCATCTCCCAGTCGCCCGGGGTGGCGCTGACATAGGTCGTCTGCGGTCGCAGCGCGTCCCATTCCTCGAACTTCAGTGGCCGGTTGTCGATCGCCGAGGGCAGGCGGAAGCCGAACTCGGCCAACACGCTCTTGCGGTTGAAGTCGCCGCGGAACATGCCGCCGATCTGCGGCACCGTGACGTGGCTCTCGTCGCAGATCAGCAGCGAGTTCCGGGGGAAGTATTCGAACAGGGTCGGCGGCGGCTCGCCCGGCTTGCGGCCGGTGAGGTAGCGCGAATAGTTCTCGATGCCGGCACAGGCGCCGGTGGTTTCCATCATCTCGATGTCGAACAGGGAGCGCTGCTCGAGCCGCTGCGCCTCGAGCAGGCGGCCGGCGCGGTTGAACTCTTCGAGCCGCTGCTTGAGGTCGATCTTTATCTGCTCGATCGCCTTCTGCAACGTCGGCTTGGGCGTCACGTAGTGGCTGTTGGCGTAGACGATGATGTCGTTCAGCGACAACGTCCTGTCGCCGGTCAGGGGATCGAACTCGGTGATCGATTCGATCTCGTCGCCGAACATCTCGAAGCGCCAGGCCCGGTCCTCGTAATGGGCGGGGAACAGGTCGATCGTGTCGCCGCGTACGCGGAAGGTGCCGCGCTGGAAGGCGTTGTCGTTGCGCTTGTACTGCTGCTCGACGAAGCGGCGCAGCAGGGTGGAGCGGTCGATCTTCTGCCCCTTGTGCAGGCGAAAGGTCATCTTCTGGTAATTTTCCAGTGGACCGATGCCGTAGATGCAGGAGACCGAGGCCACGATGATGACGTCGTCGCGCTCCATCAGCGCGCGCGTCGCGGAGTGGCGCATGCGGTCGATCTGCTCGTTGATCGACGAATCCTTCTCGATGAAGGTGTCGGTGCGCGGCACGTAGGCTTCGGGCTGGTAGTAGTCGTAATACGACACGAAGTACTCGACGGCGTTCTCCGGGAAGAAGCCCTTCATCTCGCTGTAGAGCTGCGCTGCGAGCGTCTTGTTCGGCGCCATCACCAGCGCCGGCCGGCCCTGGCTGGCGATGACGTTGGCCATGGTGAAGGTCTTGCCCGACCCGGTGACGCCCAGCAGCACCTGGTCGCGCTCGCCGCCTTCGACGCCGGCGATGAGCTGCCTGATCGCCGCGGGCTGGTCGCCGGCCGGCGTGTAGTCCGACACCAGCTTGAACGGCTTGGGCGTGATGCCTTCGAGCTCCGGCCGCCGCTGGATGTACGGCATCAGGAGCGGCATGGCCGGAACCGCAAGATTCTTTGAGGGCATGGCCTCCATTATATGATGCGCGCAGGGCGCCCCTGCAATGCTAGCGTCCCGCCCGCGATGCCCGATCTGTTGAGCGCTCCTTTTCTGATTTCTGCTGTGGTTGCCTGCATTGCAGGCATAGTGCGAGGCTTCGCCGGTTTCGGCGCCGCGATGCTGATGACGCCGGTATTCTCGGCGCTTTACGGGCCCGCTGTCGGCATCGCGCTCTGCCTCCTTCTGGAAATTGCCGTCGCCCTGCCGCTTATCCCGGCGGTCGTGCGGTTGGTCGACTGGCGGCGTATCGGCTTGCTGCTGCTGGCGGCCGCCGTCGCCGTCCCCTTCGGCACCCATACCCTGACCCAAGTCGAACCCGAACCGATGCGGTGGGCAATCTCGGCCATCATCCTGAGCGCCGTCATTCTGCTGGCGAGCGGCTGGCGTTTCTCCGGGCGGCCGAATGTTGCGACGACCCTCTTGGCCGGCGCGTCGAGCGGCTTTCTGAACGGGCTCTCGGGCATGGCCGGTCCGCCGATCGCGTTTTACTATCTGGCCGGCAACGATCCGGCGGCGCGCGTGCGCGCCAATCTCACGACCTATTTCGTGTTCGTCGATCTCATCGCGCTGGCCGCGTTCGCGTCGCGCGACCTGATCGGCTGGAGCACCGGCGTGCAGGGCCTGGTCCTGGCACCGGCCGTCATGCTGGGCGGTGTCCTGGGTGGCCGTCTGTTCCCCCTGGCCAGCGAGAGTTTCTATCGCCGCCTTGCGCTCGTCCTGCTGGCCTTCGTCGCAATCGGCTCGTTGATGCTATAAGGGCGATATGAAGATCTGGGACAGAATCGTGGAGGGCATGAACGGCCTCGGAATCGCCGAGCTGCTGGGCCTGTCCTCGCCGCCGGCCGACGATGGCGGTCATCCCGGCCTGCGTCAGATCGGTTTCACCATCGGCGTCATCGCGCTCGGCGCCAAGATGGCGCGGGCCGACGGCGACGTGTCGGAGTCCGAAGTCGCGGCGTTTCGCGACTTCTTCCAGGTGCCAGCGGGCCAGGAAGAAAACGTTCAGCGTTTCTTCGACCAGGCCAAGCGTGACGTCGGCGGTTTCGAGACCTACGCACGCCAGGTGGCGGCGCTCTTTCCCGATGCGCCCGAGATTCTCGAGAACGTGATCGAGGGCCTGTTCAGCATCGCGCAGGCCGACGGCCAGATCGATGCGGCGGAGGCCGGTTATCTGGCGAAGGTCGGGAGCATCTTCGGCCTGGCAAGTTCGCGTTTCGAACGTGCACGCGCCGCGGCGCTGGGCGTGATGGAGTGCGAGCCCTGCGTCGTGCTCGGCATCGACCCGCTGGCCACCGACGAGCAGATCCGGGAGGCATGGTTGCGACAGGTCCGTGCCAACCATCCCGACAAGCTGATGGCGCAGGGGCTGCCTGAAGAGGCGATCGCCATGGCCAATCGCAAGCTGGCCTTGATCAACGACGCCTACGACCGGCTGCGCCGACAGCGCGGCCTCGTGGCGGCCTGAGCGTGAAGTCCGTCGATCTCCCGTCGCCCAATCATGCGCCAAGGCCGGACGGCGCGATCGTCGACATACTGGTGCTGCACTACACGGAGCTTCCACTGCAGGAGTCGATCGACATCCTGCGCGACGGCACGCGCGCGCATCGCGTCAGCTCACACTATGTACTGGACCTCGACGGCACGGCCTATCGCCTCGTGCCGGAGGAGCACACTGCCTGGCATGCCGGACAATCGTGGTGGCGCGGCCGCGAGGCGCTGAATGCCACGTCGATCGGCATCGAGATCGTGAATCTGCACGGCGATCGTCACGACTATCCGGTGCAGCAGATCGAGGCGCTGGTCGAACTCTGCCGCGCGATCCTCGGCCGCCATCCCGCGATCGAGCCGCGCAACGTGGTGGGCCATTCCGACATTGCGCCACAGCGCAAAGTCGATCCGGGTCGGCGCTTTCCCTGGAAGGCTTTGGCGGAGCAGGGAATAGGCCTGTGGCCCAAGCCCGGGACGCGGCCGCTCGACGGCGACTTCCACAAGGCACTGCAACGCTTCGGCTATGCGCCACCGCTCGCCGTGCCGCCCAAGGAGATCGTGAAGGCCTTCCAGCGCCATTTCCGGCCGGCCCAGGTCGACGGCATGATCGACCCCGAGACGCGCTCCCTGTTGGCAGGGCTGCTTGACCCGCTGGGGCGGGCGGCCTAGTCAGGCGCCGGGTCAGACGGCTGGATGGCTGCACTCGGGCGGGCAACCGAACGGGTGAGGAAAGTCCGGGCTCCACGGAGACACGGTGCCGGATAACGTCCGGCGGGGGCGACCCCAGGGAAAGTGCCACAGAAAACAGACCGCCTGCCTGGTTCGCCAGGACGGCAAGGGTGAAACGGTGGGGTAAGAGCCCACCGCGCGACCGGCAACGGAAGCGGCATGGCAAACCCCACCGGGAGCAAGACCAAATAGGGGCGACACGCCGGGTAACCGGCAGCGGTGTTTCCGCGTCGTCGCCCGGGTCGGTCGCGCGAGGCGTTCGGTAACGGGCGTCCCAGAGGAATGGCCATCCATCGCTTTCGGGCGTGGACAGAACCCGGCTTACAGGCCGTCTGACCCACTATTGATTCCGCAGTACGAGTCGCGTCTACAACCCCTTGTGTCTGCATGGGGTGAGCGCACAATAGATGTTGTGCCTAAGTCATTCAGATTCCTTGTGGATTCTTGTCTTTGATAATTGCATCCCGTGATTTCCCATGGTATCCCAATGTATCCCGTGTAACAGGCGGCGCAGGGGCGTGGGGCACTTGCAACGGGTCTAGGGGGAGAGGGGCCGGTGGCCTTTCGGTCCGAAATCCTGATCAAGCTGGACAAGAAGGGCCGGGGCCTGTTGCCCGCGGCTTTTCGCGACGAGCTGCCTGCGGAGGATCGCGGTGCTTTCGTGCTCTACCATTCGCCCAATGTCCCCGGCGTCGTGAACGGCAATTCCCGGACGGGCTTCGACGCCATGCTCGAACGGCTGCGCGCCGAAGCGCTCGGTCCCAAGGGTTCGCTGAAGGTCGCGCTCGACGATGAAGCCTTCGACCCGGCGGGCTACCTGTCGGCGGGTGCGCGCACCATCGCCATGGAGCCGGATGGCCGCTTTTCGATGCCGGCCGATTTCGCCCAGGCGCTCGATGCTGCCGATGGCGTGATGCTGGTCGGCAAGGTCGACAAGTTTCAGCTCTGGAATCCCGCGCGCTGGCAGACGCGCCGCGATGCAGAGCGCGAGAAGATGGCGGCGTTCGTACGCAACCTCGGCGGAGGCGACGCATGATCGGCGTTCGCCACGTTCCGGTGATGGCGCGCGAAGTCGTCGGCGCCCTGCAGCCGCGCGACGGCGGTCGCTATCTCGACGGCACGTTCGGCGCCGGAGGCTACACCGCCGCCCTGCTCGATCACGCCGATTGCCAGGTCATCGCCATCGATCGCGATCCCGACGCCATTGCTGCCGGCCAGGCGCTGGCCGAGCGCTATGCGCCGCGCCTGCGCCTGATCGAAGGCCGCTTCGGCGACATGGCCGAACTCCTGTCGGCCGAGGGTGTCGAGGACGTCGACGGCGTGGCACTCGATCTCGGCGTCTCGTCGATGCAGTTCGACCAGGCCGACCGCGGTTTTTCCTTCCGTGCCTCGGGTCCGCTCGACATGCGCATGGAGAAGAGCGGGCAGTCGGCGGCGGATCTCGTGAACGAAGCCGACGAGGCCGAGCTTGCCGACATCATCTGGCGCTACGGCGAGGAGCGTCGCAGCCGCCGCGTTGCGCGCAGCATCGTCGAGACGCGTCGCGCCAGGCGGATCGAGACCACCGGCGAGCTGGCCGAGATCGTGCGTCGTGCCGTCGGCCCGCAGGGCCGGGACGAGAGCGATCCTGCGACGCGCACCTTCCAGGCCCTGCGCATCGCCGTGAACGACGAACTGGGCGAGCTCGAGCGTGGCCTTGCGGCGGCCGAGCAGGTGTTGGCGCCGGGCGGCCGGTTCGCGATCGTGTCGTTCCATTCGCTCGAAGACAGGGCGGTCAAGGAATTCGTGCGGGCCCGGGCCGGTCGCACGCCGGGGCCGTCGCGTCATGCGCCGCCCAGCACCGGCGAACGGACCGCGACCCTGCGCGACCTCACGCGCAAGCCCACGCTGCCGTCGGCCGAGGAGATCGCCGGCAATCCGCGCGCGCGGTCGGCGCGCCTGCGCGTCGCCGAGAAGCTCGCTGCCGAAGGCGCGATCGCCGGAGGTCGCGCATGATCCACCGCGGACTCCTGTTCTGGTCGGTCGCCGCCGTTGCCACGGCCGTGGGCCTGTTCACCGTGAAGTACAAGGTGCAGGACCTCGAGGAGGGCATCGACCGCACCAACCAGAAGATCATCCAGAGCCAGCAGGCCACGCACATCCTGCGGGTCGAATGGGCCCACCTGAACGAATCCGAGCGCATCGAAGTGCTCGCGCAGAAACATCTCAAGCTCGAGTCGGCGTCCATCAAGCAGGTCGTCCGACTCGATCAGCTCAAACCCGAATCTGTCCCCCCGCGGCGCGATCCACCACTTCCTTCCCCCCCACGAACGGGCAACGACGTCCCCTCGTCGACTTTGCCCGGTGGTGGTGGCCGCGTCGCAGCGGAGGCCGGCAGCCCCTCGCCGGCCTCCGCACCCCTTTCCCAGCGTTCCTCCGGACCCACGACGCCCCCTCGACCGGCCCAAATCCAAGAGCCGGCAACATCGGGTCCGGTTGGCGACGGCCAGAGTGCCGCAGTCTCCATCGACGAAATCCTCTCGCGAAAAGAAGGGGGTTCCCGGTGAAGCTGTGGCGCAGGTCTGCCTCGCCCGAACCGGCCGCCGCGGTAAACGCGGCGGCCGGCGCGCGTTACGGCTCGCCCCAGGATCGCCTGAAGGGTGATGCCCAGGAGACGGCACGCCAGCGTCTGGTCATCGCCTCGGTGATTTTCGGCCTGGCCTTCACCGCGGTCGGCTTGCGCATGGGCTACGTGTCACTTCTGCGGGACGGCGCCGAGCCGACGCAGCGCGTCGCCGCCCGCGGCGGCTCGATCCAGTCCGAACGCGCCGACATCGTGGATCGCAACGGCGCCGTGCTGGCGACGTCGGTTCCGGTCATGTCGGCCTTCGTCAACCCTCACCTTCTGATCGATCCGCAGGAAGCTGCGCGCAAGATCGTGACGGCGCTGCCTGACCTCAAATACGACGACGTCCGCGAGAAGCTGGAGGGCGACAGGACCTTCGTCTGGATCAAGCGCGGGCTCAGCCCGCGCGAGCACGACCGTGTCAATCGCCTGGGTATTCCGGGCCTCGAGTTCCAGGCCGAGGAACGGCGAATCTATCCGCAGGGCACGGCCGCCGCCCACATCCTGGGTTATGCCAGCATCGACAATACAGGCCTGGCCGGCACGGAACGCTTCTTCGACCAGCAGCTCCAGAGCGGCGAAACTCTGCAGCTTTCCATCGACCTTCGCCTGCAGCGTATCGTCGAGCGGGAGGTCGCGCGCGCGGTCCAGAAATTCTCCGCGATCGGCGCCACGGCCATCGTCATGGACGCGACCAACGGCGAGGTCCTCGCGATGGCATCGCTGCCGACCTACAACCCCAACAGCACCAGGACGCTCACCAACGAGGCGCTGTTCAATCGCGCCACCCTGGGCGTCTACGAACAGGGTTCGACCTTCAAGATCTTCAACACGGCGATGGCGCTCGATTCCGGCAAGGTTTCGATGACCAGCGTGTTCGACGCCACCTCGCCGATCAAGATCGACCGTTTCACGATCAACGACGACCACGCCCAGCGCCGGCCGCTATCGGTCCCGGACATCTTCAAGTACTCGTCGAACATCGCCTCGGCCAAGATGGCGGTCGAGGTCATGGGACCTGAAGGACAGCGCGCCTTCTTCGACAAGATCGGCTTCCTGAAGCCGGTCACGACGCAGCTGCCGGAAGTGGCAGCGCCGCTCTGGCCACGCCACTGGATGAAGATCAGCACCATGACCATCGCCTTCGGTCACGGCATCTCGGTGACGCCGTTGCATCTGGCCATGGGCTCGTCGGCGATGATCAACGGCGGCATCCTCTACCAGCCCTCGCTGGTGAAGCGCACCGCTGCCAGCGACAAGGGCCGGCGGGTCATCCAGAACAAGACCTCGGTCAACATGCGCCAGCTGCTGCGCCTGAACGCCGTCGAGGGCACGGGCAAGAATGCCAATGTCCCGGGCTACGAGGTCGGCGGCAAGACCGGCACGGCCGAGAAGCCGGGTCGCGGCGGCTACCGTCAGAAGGCGCTGATCAGCTCCTTCGTCGGCGCGTTCCCGATGAACGATCCGAAGTTCGTCGTCATCGTCTCGCTGGACGAGCCGAAGGGCCTGCCCGAGACCGGCGGCTACGCGACGGCCGGCTGGGTCGCGGCACCTTCGGTCAAGCTCATCATCGAGCAGATCGTGTCGCTCTACGGCATCCTGCCGGGCGATCTCAAGGATGGCTTGCCCCCGATCGAGATCGCCTCGACGCCGGTGCCCGCTCCCGTCGTGCCGTCGCAGATCGTGCCGGCAAGCGTGCGCCGCTCTCCCGGCGACCATCGCAAGGCCCTGCCGGTCCGTCCGGCCCCCGGTCAGACGGCGGCGGCCCCCGGTCCGGGAGTGCGCCGCGTTGCGTCTGAGTGAGCTCATGCGCCGGAGCGCCGACGCACCCGCGACCTCTTCCGCGCTGCCGCGCGACCCCATTCTCGCCGGACTGACGCTCGACTCACGCAAGGTTCGGCCGGGCTATCTTTTCGCAGCCCTCGCGGGCGTCCGCCACGACGGCGCGGCTTTCGTGGTCGATGCCGCGAAGCGGGGCGCCATCGCGATCCTGGCCTCCCCAGACGCGGTGTTGCCGCCGCTCGATCCCGGCATCGTCGTCGTCCGCGACGCCAATCCGCGGCGCCGCGTGGCGCTGATGGCCTCGGCCTTTGCTGGCCTTCAGCCCGCCACCATCGCCGCCGTCACGGGGACCAACGGCAAGTCCTCGACGGTGCATTTCGTCCGCCAGATCTGGGAGCGGATGGGGCTGACGGCGGCAAGCGTCGGCACGCTGGGCATCGTCTCGCCGACCCTCGTGCGCGACGGCCGCCTCACGACGCCGGATCCGGTGCAGCTTCACGAGGATCTCGCGACCTTGGCGCGCGAAGGCGTGTCCCACCTCGCCGTCGAGGCCTCGAGCCATGGCATCGACCAGCACCGCCTCGACGGGCTCAGCCTGTCGGCGGCGGCCTTCACCAACCTCACGCACGAGCATCTCGACTACCATCTTTCGATGGACGCCTACTTCGCGGCCAAGGCGCGCCTGTTCGAGGTCCTGCTGCCGCCGGGGGGCACGGCCGTCGTCAATGCCGACAGCGATCGAGCCGAAACCCTGCGGACGATCTGCACGCGACGCGGCATCCGATTCTGGACCTACGGCGCGAAGGGCGCGGAGTTCCGTTTGCTCGCCGACGATCCGACGGCGGCGGGCCAGCGGCTTGTTCTGGAAGTCCTCGGTACGCGTCACGAAGTGGAACTGCCGCTGGTCGGCGGCTTCCAGGCGTCGAATGCGCTGGCCGCGCTCGGTCTCGTGATCGCCACGGGCGGCGATCCGGCGCGCGCCGTGGAAGCTCTTTCGCATCTGACGGGCGCGCCCGGCAGATTGCAGCTCGTGGCCCGTCATCGCTCGGGCGCGGCTGTCTATGTCGATTACGCGCACAAGCCCGAGGCGTTGGAGACGGTCCTGCGCACGCTGCGGCCTTTTGCGCGCGGCAAGCTGGTCGTCGTCTTCGGCTGCGGGGGCGATCGCGATCGCGGCAAGCGTCCGGTAATGGGCGAGATCGCCACCCGCATCGCCGACCTCGCGATCGTGACCGACGACAATCCGCGCAGCGAGGAGCCGGCCGCGATCCGGGCCGAGATCGTGCACGGAATCGCCGACGACCGTCGCAATTGGATCGAGATCGCCAACGGGCGGCGCTCCGCCATCGCTGCCGGCGTGGAGGCGCTGTCCAGCGCCGACGACCTGCTGCTGATCGCCGGCAAGGGCCACGAGACCGGCCAGACGATCCAGGGCGTCACACATCATTTCGACGACGCCGAGGAGGCGCGCACGCTGGCCGGAGACGGTACGTGAGCGCGCTGTGGACCTCCGATGAAGTGCAGGCGGCCCTGACCGCAGCCTCGATCGGCGCACCGTTCGAAGCCGAGGGCGTGACGTTCGACAGCCGCGCCGTCGGCAAGGATGATCTCTTCTTCGCGCTGAGCGGCGAGACCACCGACGGTCACAGCTTCGTCGCCGATGCCCTGTCGCGCGGCGCCGCGGCGGCCGTCGTGTCGCGTGACGTCGACGGCGCGCAGGGCACCTTGGTCCGCGTTCCCGATACGATGAAGGCACTGGTCGACCTTGGCCGCGCCGCGCGGCGGCGCAGCGAGGCGCGCATCGCGAGCGTCACCGGTTCGGTCGGCAAGACCAGCACCAAGGATGCGCTCCTCGCGATGCTGTCGGCTCAGGCGCCGACCTCGGCCAGCGTGGCCAGCTACAACAACCATGTCGGCGTGCCGGTCAGCCTCGCACGACTGCCGCGCGACGCGCGCTATGGGGTATTCGAGATCGGTATGAACCACCCCGGCGAGATCGAGCCGCTTGCCCGTCAGGTCGCGGCGCATGTCGGCATCGTCACCAATGTCGGACCGGTCCATATCGGCCACATGGGCAGCGAAGAAGCCATTGCCGACGAGAAGGGCTGCCTGTTCGCCGGCATGGCGGAAGGTGCAGTGGCCGTGCTCAATCGCGACGATCGGCATTACGAGCGCCTCGCCGGAAAAGCCCGTGATTTCGGGGTTTCCCGCATCGTCGGCTTCGGCCGCGACGAGGCCGCGGAGGCCCGCCTTGTCTCGTGCAATCTGCAGGATTCGGGCAGCGACGTTGCGGCCTTGATCCATGGTCGTCGGATCGAGTATCGGCTGGGCGCTGCTGGCGAGCATTGGGCGCTCAACAGCGTCGCGGCGCTCGCCGTCGTCGAGGCGCTTGGCGCGGACGTGATGAAGGCTTCAGCGACGTTGGTCGAGGTGAAAGCGTCGCCGGGCCGTGGCGCACGCCGGGTGCTCAAGTTCGGTGCCGGCCCGATCGAACTGCTGGACGAGAGCTACAATGCGAACCCGGTCTCGGTGCGGGCCATGCTGGCGGTCCTCGCGCGAACCACACCGCAGGCGGGGGGACGCCGGGTGCTGGCGCTGGGCGACATGCGCGAGCTGGGCGAGGGCGCGGATGCCTACCACGCGGACCTCGCCGATGCCGTGGCCGCGAGCGGTGCGGCGCAGGTCTTTCTGTGCGGTCCGCACATGCAGGCTCTGTGGCAGCGCCTGCCGCCGGCGCAGCGCGGCGTGCACCGGCCGGATTCCGCAGCGCTTGCGGGTGACGTCGCCGCCGCACTCACGGCGGGGGATGTGGTCGCGGTGAAGGGTTCGCTGGGGTCGAAAATGAAGATCGTCGTGGACGCCATCGTGGCGGCCAGCGGCGGCGGGGCGGAGCGCTAGAATGTTTTATAATCTTCTCTATCCGCTGGCGGACCAGTTCACGCCCTTCAACCTGTTCCGGTACCTGACGTTTCGCTCGATCGCCGCCTTCCTGACGGCGCTGGTGCTGAGCTTCCTGATCGGCGGCGCGCTGATCCGCTGGCTGCGCAGCAAACAGAAGCAGGGACAGCCGATCCGCGACGACGGCCCGGCCAGCCACCTGATGACCAAGAAGGGCACGCCGACAATGGGTGGGCTGCTGATCCTGATCACCCTGTCGGTCGCCACGCTCCTGTGGGCCGACCTCACCAACCGCTACGTCTGGATCGTGCTGGGCGTCACGCTCGCCTTCGGCGCGGTGGGACTGCTGGACGATTTCCTCAAGGTCACCAGGCGCAACACCAAGGGCGTTCCGGGAAAGCTGAAGCTTGGCCTGGCGGTCGTGGCCTCCGGGATCGCCGTCTATCTGATTGCCCAGGCGTCGCCGGCGCCGCTGCGTTATGCGCTGGCCCTGCCGTTCCTCAAGGACGTGCTGGTCCCCCTGGGCGCCGTGGGCTTCATTCTGTTCGGCGTGCTGGTGATCGCCGGTACCTCGAACGCCGTCAACCTCACCGACGGGCTCGACGGACTCGCCATTGGGCCGGTCATCATGGCCTCGGCGGTGTTCGGCCTGATCGCCTATGTCGTGGGCAACACGATCCTCACCAACTACCTCTACCTCCATCATGTACCGCGCGCGGGCGAACTGGCGGTGCTGCTGGCGGCGCTGGTCGGCGCCGGCCTCGGTTTCCTGTGGTTCAATGCGCCCCCCGCCATGGTGTTCATGGGCGACACCGGCTCGCTGGCGATCGGCGGCGCGCTGGGCGCGGTCGCGGTCGTCACCAAGCACGAGATCGTGCTGGCGATCGTGGGTGGCCTGTTTGTGCTCGAAACCGTCTCGGTGATCGTCCAGGTCCTTTCCTTCAAATGGACCGGCCGGCGTGTCTTCCGCATGGCACCGCTGCATCATCATTTCGAGCAGAAGGGGTGGGCCGAGCCCACCATCGTCTTCCGCTTCTGGATCATCGCCGCGATTCTGGCGATGGCCGGCCTCGCGACCCTGAAGCTCCGGTGAACGGATGATCGATCTCGCCGTCCTCGAGGGTTCGTCGTTCGTCGTGCTGGGGCTCGCGCGCTCCGGCCTGGCGACCGTGCGCGCCCTGCGGGCGGCCGGGATCGACTGCATCGCCTGGGACGACAGCGCCGCGTCGCGCGACGCGGCGGCTGAGGCCGGAGCCCGGATCGCCGACCCGGTGACGATCGATTGGTCGGGAATCGCGGCGCTCGTGATCAGTCCGGGCATTCCCAGCGTGCTGCCGGCGCCGCATCCCGTGGCCGTGGCCGCCCGCGCCGCCGGCAAGCCGATCATCTGCGATGTCGAGCTGCTGGCCCGCGCGCAGCCCGAGGCGCATTTCGTCGCCATCACCGGCACCAACGGCAAGTCGACGACGACGGCGCTGATCGGCCACATCCTCCAGCAGGCCGGGGCGCGTTGCGAAGTCGGCGGCAATATCGGCCGCGGTGCGCTCGATCTCAGCCCCCTCGGCAAGGGCGGCCTCTACGTGCTGGAACTCTCCTCCTACCAGCTCGAGCTCTTGCAGACCTTCCACGCCAACATTGCGGTGTGGCTCAACATCACGCCCGACCATATCGACCGTCATGGCGACATCGCGGGCTACGTGGCCGCCAAGAAGAACATCTTTGCTCGGCAGCGCGCCGGCGATTGCGTCGTGATCGGCACCGAGGACGAGCCGTCGCGCGCCGTCGAGCGCGAGATGGCGGCGCGTGCCGGCATCGCCTGCGTGCCGGTGGCGCTCGATCGGCCGGTCGCCAACGGGATTTCATACCGCGCCGGCATGCTGGTCGATGCCGACGGCTACACGGTCGACTTCTCCGACGCGCTCACTTTGCCGGGCGACCACAATGCGCAGAACGCGGCCTGTGCCTGGGCGGTTTGCCGCTGGCTCGACGTGCCGCGCCAGACGATCGTCGCCGGGCTGAAGACCTATCCGGGTCTGCCGCATCGCCAGGAGCGCGTCGCCGCCGTCGGCAACGTCGTCTACATCAACGACAGCAAGGCCACCAATGCCGACGCCACGGCCCGGGCGCTGTCGAGCTACGACGACATCTACTGGATCCTCGGCGGCCAGGCGAAGGAGGGCGGCGTCGCGCCGCTGGCCTCGTACTTCGACCGCATCCGGCATGCCTTCCTGATCGGCGAGGCCACCGAGCTTTTTGCCGGCCAGCTCGACGGCAAGCTGCCCTACAGCCGCTGCGGCGATCTGCAATCGGCACTGGAGGCCGCGCACGCGCTGGCGCAACGCGACGCGGCGGGTCCTGCCGTCGTCCTGCTGTCGCCCGCCTGCGCCTCGTGGGACCAGTGGAACAGTTACGAGCATCGCGGCGATGCGTTCCGTGCCATGGCGCGGGCGCTGCCGGGGGCCGAGAGTTTGGGGAGGGCGGCTTGATCCAGGTTCCGCGCGACGATCGCAGTGTGATCGGTCAATGGTGGTGGACCGTCGATCGCTGGTCGCTGGGTGCGATCCTGGCGATCATGGCCTTCGGCGTCATGCTGACACTCGCCGCGTCGCCGCCGGCCGCCGAGCGCATCGGCGCCGACTCGTTCCTCTTTGCCAAGCGCCAGTTCATGTTCCTGCCGCTGGCGCTCCTCGTGATGCTGGCGATCTCACTTGCTTCGCCGCGGCATGTCCGACGCCTGGCACTGCTCGTCTTCGGCGGCAGCCTCGTGCTGCTGGCCGCGACCTTCGTGATCGGCATCGAGATCAAGGGCGCGCGGCGCTGGATCTCCGTGCCCGGCCTGTCGAGTCTGCAGCCGTCGGAATTCGTGAAGCCGAGCCTGGCCGTCATCTCGGCCTGGCTGCTGGCACAGAGCCGCACCGAGCGGCGCGCACCGGGCTATCTCCTGTCCGCCGTGCTGGTCGGCGGCGTGCTGGCGCTGCTGGTGCTCCAGCCCGATCTCGGCATGAGCGTCGTCGTGGCCGCTGTATGGGGCGTCCAGCTCTTCGTCGTCGGGCTGCCGATGTGGGTCGCCGGCTTCGGCGCAGTGGCAGGCGCCGGCGGCCTGGTCGGCACCTACTTCCTCTTCAGTCATGTGCGCAGCCGCTTCGACCGCTTCCTCGATCCGTCCTCGGGCGACAACTACCAGGTCAACACCTCGCTCGAGGCTTTCATGAACGGCTCGCTGTTCGGTCGCGGGCCGGGCGAGGGTACCGTCAAGGCGCAGCTTCCCGACGCCCATACCGACTTCGTCATGGCCGTCGCCGGCGAGGAGTTCGGCCTGATCGTCTGCCTGATGATCCTCTGCCTGTTCGCCTTCGTGACCCTGCGCTCGATGTCGCGCGCCTCGAAGGAGACCAGCCTGTTCATCACCCTGGCCGCCACCGGCCTCGCCGTTCAGTTCGGCCTGCAGGCGGCCATCAACATGGCCTCGACCATCCAGCTCATTCCCGCCAAGGGCATGACCCTGCCGTTCATCTCCTATGGCGGCTCCTCGGCGCTCGCGATGGCGATCTGCGTCGGCATGATGTTGGCGCTGACGCGCGAGCATGCCGGGCTGAGGGAGGCGATTTGATGGAGGCTGTGCGCCCCGTGGTCCTGGCGACCGGCGGTACCGGCGGGCACGTGTTCCCGGCCGAGGCGCTGGCCGGCGAGCTCGAGGCGCGGGGCGTGCCGTTCGCCCTGGTCACCGATTCGCGGGGCCGGCAGTGGCAGGGCGCGCTGTCGCGCCGGCCGATCCACTATATCCATTCGGCAAGCCCGACGGGCTCGATGGGACAGAAGGCGAAGGCCCTTTTCTCACTGGCTTTCGGCCTGTTCGACGCCTGGCGGGCGCTGGGCCGCATCGGTCCGTCGGCGGTGGTGGGCTTCGGGGGCTATGCTTCGGTGCCAACCATGATGGCTGCCCGCCTGCGCCGGCTGCCGGCCATGCTTCATGAACAGAACGCCGTGCTGGGCCGCGCCAACCGCCTCGTGCTTGGCGGTGCGGGACGGGTCGCCACATCGTTTGCACGCACCTGCTATCTCGACGGCGACGCGCGCGCGCAGCTCGTCGGCAATCCGGTACGCGAGGCGGTGCGGGCGCTGCGCGATTCGCCCTATCGCGCGCCCGACGACGCCCGGGTGATCGATCTCCTGGTGTTCGGCGGCAGCCAGGGTGCGGCCTCGTTCGGCGAGGTCGTGCCGGAAGCCGTTCTCTCCCTTCCGCCGGCGCTGCGGTCGCGTCTGCGCATCGTGCAGCAATGCCGGCCCGAGAGCATCGACCGCGTGCGCACGAGCTACGTCAGGGCAGGCGTCGTCGCCGAACTGGCGCCGTTCTTCACCGACCTGCCGCGCCGCATCGCCGCCGCCCACCTCGTGATCGGCCGCTCCGGCGCCTCGACCGTGGCCGAACTGGCAGCGATCGGCCGGCCGTCGATCCTGGTGCCGTATCCCTATGCCGCCGACGATCACCAGACTGCCAACGCGCGCGCCTTCGAGGCGACGGGCGGCTGCATCGTGCTGCCGCATGCGTCTTTCACCGCCGCCACCCTGGCCGGCCATCTCGTGTCGCTGACCGACGAACCGCACCGCCTCGCCGCGATGGCGGCGGCCGCCCACGCTGCCGGTCGTCCCGATGCCGCGGCGCGGCTGGCGGATGTCGTGGCTGAACTGGTCGCGCTTCCTCTCTCGCCTTCAGCCTCAGGAGTCGTCGCATGAGGGCGTTGCCGCTCGATCTCGGTCTCATTCACTTCGTCGGCATCGGCGGCATCGGCATGTCGGGCATCGCCGAGGTTCTGCACAATCTAGGCTACAAGGTGCAGGGCAGCGACGTCGCCGAGAGCGCCAATACCCGCCGCATCGCCGAGCTCGGCATGAAAGTGATGATCGGTCATCGCGCCGAGAATGTCGGCAACGCCCAGGTCATGGTCGTGTCGAGCGCGGTCAAGAAGGACAATCCCGAAGTCCTCGCCGCGCGTACGCGCCACGTGCCGGTCGTGCGGCGCGCCGAGATGCTGGGCGAGCTGATGCGCCTGAAATGGTCGATCGCCGTCGGCGGCACGCACGGCAAGACGACGACCACCTCGCTGGTCGCCGCCATGCTCGATGCCGGCGGTCTCGATCCGACGGTGATCAATGGCGGCATCATCAATGCCTATGGCACCAACGCCCGCCTGGGCGATGGCGACTGGATGGTCGTCGAATCCGACGAATCGGACGGCTCATTCCTGCGTCTGCCGGCCACCATCGCGGTGGTGACCAATGTCGATCCCGAGCATCTCGATCACTACGGCACCTTCGACGCGTTGCGCGATGCCTTCGTGCGCTTCGTCGAGAACATTCCCTTCTACGGCTTCGCGGTGCTCTGCTCCGACCATCCCGAGGTCCAGGCGCTCATCCCGCGCGTCGCCGACCGCCGCATCATCACCTACGGGATCGGCGCCAACGCCGATGTACGCGCCATCAACCTGAAGCTCGATCGCAGCGGTGCCGATTTCGACGTCACGGTCGAGCATCGTGCCACCAACGAATCGCGCACCATCACCGGCATGCGCCTGCCGATGTTCGGCCAGCACAATGTGCAGAATGCGCTGGCAGCCATCGCCGTGGCCCAGGAAATGGGCCTGCCGGACGACACGATCCGCCGGGCGCTGGGCTCCTTCGCCGGCGTCAAGCGGCGCTTCACCAAGACCGGGGAAGCTCACGGCATCACCGTGATCGACGATTACGGCCATCATCCGGTAGAGATCGCGGCCGTGCTGCGCGCCGCCCGCCAGGCCTATGGCGGCTCGGGCCGGGTCATCGCCGTCATGCAGCCGCACCGCTATTCCCGCCTCGGCGCGCTGCGGGCCGAGTTCGCCACCTGCTTCTCCGACGCCGATGCCGTGATCATCGCGGACGTCTACGCCGCGGGCGAGGCGCCGATCGAGGGCGTCAATCGCGACATGCTGGTGGGCCTCGTGCAGCGGGCCGGCCATCGCGACGTGGCGCCGCTCGGCGCGCCGGGCGAACTGCCGGCCCTGATCTGGCAGGTCGCGCGTCCGGGCGACGTCGTGGTCTGCCTGGGCGCCGGCAACATCACCGCCTGGGCCCATGCGCTGCCCGGCCAGATCCAGCAGCTTGCGGCAGAGAAAGCCGGTCCGCGCGCCATCGCCAACGATTCGGGCTCCCACGGCGGATCGGCGGCATGATGGCCCTCGCGACCACGACGCCCCACCTGATCGACCGGCTGCCCCGGCCGCGCGGACGGCTGACCGCCGACGCCCCGCTCGGTCCGCAGACCTGGTTGCGAGCGGGGGGGGCGGCCGAGGTTCTGTTCCGGCCGGCCGACGTCGACGATCTTGCGGTGTTCATGGCCGGCTTGCCGGCGGAGGTGCCGGTCACGGTGCTGGGCGTCAGCTCCAACATCCTCGTGCGCGACGGCGGCGTGAAGGGGGTCGTGATCCGCCTGCTGCGCGGCTTCACCGACATTGCGGTCGAAGGCCATGAGGTCGTGGCCGGCGCCGGCGCCCTCGACCTCAACGTGGCGCTGACGGCGCGCGACCATGCGCTGGCGGGGCTCGAGTTCCTGAGCGGCATTCCCGGCACGATCGGTGGCGCGCTGCGCATGAACGCGGGCGCCTATGAGGGCGACCTGGCGCAGGTCCTCGTCTCGGCCGGTGCCGTCGATCGCGCCGGCACGGTCCACCAAGTCTCGGCGGTCGAGATGGGCTTCAGCTATCGCCACAGCGAGGCGCCGGCGGACTGGATCTTCACGTCGGCGCGCCTCAGCGCGACGCCAGGCGACCAGCTCGCCATCGCCCGGCGCATTGCCGAGATCGACGCCGCCCGCACCGACTCCCAGCCGCGCAGCCGCACCGGCGGCTCGACCTTCGTCAATCCGCCCGGCCGCAAGGCCTGGCAGCTGATCGACCAGGCCGGCTGCCGCGGTCTGCGCATCGGCGAGGCCCAGGTCTCCGAGAAGCACTGCAACTTCCTGATCAACCTCGGCGAGGCGACGGCGACCGACATCGAGGCGCTGGGCGAGGACGTACGCCGCCGTGTGCTGGAGAAGACCGGCGTGCAGCTTGAATGGGAAATCCGGCGTATCGGCGAGCCGGCGGGGAGAGCAGGACAATGAAGCGCGTTGCGGTCCTGATGGGCGGCTGGTCGCCCGAGCGCGAAGTCTCGCTGGTGAGCGGCAAGGCCTGCGCCGAGGGCCTGCGCGAAGGCGGGCACAAGGTCGTCGAGTACGACGTGAAGCGCGACCTGCGCGCCCTCGTCGATTTCCTGCGCCCCGCGAGCGGCGGCGGTCCGGATGTGATCTTCAATGCCCTGCACGGCCGTTACGGCGAGGATGGCTGCATCCAGGGCGTCCTCGAGATCATGCGCGTGCCCTATACGCATTCCGGCGTGCTGGCCTCGGCGATTGCGATGGACAAGCCGCTGGCGCGGCACATCTTTGCGTCGCTCGGCTTGCGCGTTGCCGAGGGAAGGGTGATCGAGCGCCGCTCGCTCGCCGCCGGCGATCCCATGCCGCGCCCCTATGTCGTCAAGCCGATCGACCAGGGCTCCAGCATCGGCGTCCACATCGTGCGCGACGGAGATAACCTGGCCGCGGTCGAGGCTGCCGAGGCGGCGTTCGGCGAGCGCGTGTTGATCGAGAAGTTCGTGCCGGGTCGCGAGCTCACGGTGGCCGTGATGGGCGACAAGCCCCTCGCCGTCACCGAGCTCAGGCCACGCACCCGCTTCTACGACTACGAAGCCAAGTACACCGACGGCATCACCGAGCATCTCGTACCGGCGCCGATCCCCGAAGATGTCTACGATCTTGCCAAGCAATGGGCGCTTGCGGCGCACCAGGAGCTTGGCTGCAACGGGCTGAGCCGAGCGGACTTCCGCTGGGACGACTCGAAGCCCGGCACCTCAGGCCTCGTCATCCTCGAACTCAACACCCAGCCCGGCATGACGCCGCTGTCGCTGGCGCCGGAACAGGCCAGTTGGGCGGGCATCTCCTGGTCGCAGCTGATGACCTGGATGGTCGATCATGCGAGGCATCCGTCGTGAGCACCGCCAGGAAGCCTGCCGCCAAGGCCGGTGCCGCGCCGCGCCGCGACTACGACCGGCGCAAGAAGCGCGGGCCCGTCCGCAAGGCCGGCCGTCCGTTCTGGAAGCAGCCCGTGCTGCTCGGCGCCATCGTCCTGCTGCTGGGCTGCGGCGGCGGGGGCGGCTGGTGGGCCTGGCGCGAGGGCTGGCTGGTAGAGGCGCAGAACCGCTTCGACGCGATATCGCGCAGCGTCGTCGGCGCCATCACGCCCTTCAAGCTGGCGGACGTCACGGTGGAGGGGCGCGACTATGTCGAGCGCAGCGATCTCCTTGCGGCGCTGAATGTGAGCCGGGGCGACTCGCTTCTCGGCATCGACCTCCAGGCCTCGCGCAAGCGGCTCGAGGCGATCGACTGGGTCGAGTGGGCGACGGTCGAGCGCCGCCTGCCGGACACTCTCTATGTGACAATGAAGGAACGTCGCGCCGTCGCGATCTGGCAGAACGGCAACGAGTACACGCTGATCGATGCAAACGGCCGCACCGTGCGGGCGAGCCGTATGCCGCCCGGCGCCGAGAAACTCCTGCTGCTGGGCGGTCCCGGCGCGCCCGACCATGTCGGCGACCTGCTGCTTCTGCTCACCTATGAGCCGACCGTCGCTCAGCAGCTTCGTGCCGCCGTCTGGGTGGGGCAGCGCCGCTGGAACCTGATCCTCAACAATGGCGTCGAGATCTGGCTGCCGGAGGAGGACGCCGTTGCGGCCCTCCAGCACCTCGCCAAGCTCCACGGCCAGCACAAGCTGCTGTCGCGCGAATTCGGCGTCGTCGATCTGCGACTTTCAGACAAACTCTATCTCAGGAAGCGCAACCCGGGCGACGCACCGCCCGGGCCAGCGTAATATCCGATGAATTCTAAAGTGTACGCGTAGGACGGGGGACATCGTGGCGAAGGCGAGAAATGGCGTCATTGCGGCGCTCGACATCGGAACGAACAAGGTCGTGTGTTTCGTGGCGCGCGTCGATGGACAGGGCCTCCGTGTGGTCGGCATCGGCCACCAGCCAGCCCTCGGCATGCGCGCCGGCAACATCGTCGACATGGAGGCGGCCACGCGCGCCATCTCCTCGGCGGTATCGACCGCGGAGGAGATGTGCGGTGAGCAGGTCCGCGACGTCATTGTCGGCGTGAGTGGCGGGTCGGCCGCTTCGCACAATCAGAGCCTCGAAGTGGCGATCGGGCATCATGAGATCGGCGAGCGCGACGTTCGCCGCGTCCAGCAGCACATCCAGCTTCCCGCCGAGACCGCCGACCGCGACATCATCCATTCCGCCGCGATCGGCTACACGGTCGACGGCACGCCGGTCCGCGACGCGCGCGGCATGTTCGGCGAGCGGCTGGGCGTCGATGTTCATCTGGTGACCGCCGCGAGCGGCGCGATGCGCAACCTGCAAGTCTGCGTGCGCCGCGCCCACCTCGAGATCGCCGACCGGGTTGTCGCCGCGCACGCCGCGGGGCTGAGCTCCCTTGTCTCCGACGAGCGCGACCTCGGTGTCACCCTGATCGACATGGGCGCCGGTACGACCTCGATCGCGGTGTTCTACGAAGGTCATCTCGTCCACGTCGATTCGATCCCGGTGGGCGGCGAGCATGTCACGCGCGACATCGCCCGCGGCCTGTCGACGCCGGTCGCTCATGCAGAGCGGATGAAGACGCAGATCGGCCGCGCCGTCATCAAGCCGAACGACGAGTACGACATCATCGACGTGCCGCTGATCGGCGAAGAAGATCGCACGCGGCCCAATCACATCCCGCGCTCGATCCTGGTCGGCATCATTCGCCCGCGAGTCGAGGAGACGTTCGAGCTCGTGCGCAGCCGACTCGAAGCCAGCGGTGTGGATAAGTTGGCCGGTGGACGGGCTGTTTTGGTCGGTGGCGGTTGCCAGCTCGACGGTGTGCCAGAGGTCGCGGCCGCGATTCTCAACAAGAAGGTCCGCACGGGTGCGCCACTCAGGCTCGCGGGCCTCGCGGATTCTACTGGCGGGCCTGCGTTTTCCGCGGCGGCCGGTCTTCTGTCGTACGCGCTCCACAATCACGCCGCGACGCAAAGCCAATCGGCGCCCAACGAAGCGCCGGCGAGTCGCATTGGCCGGATTGGCAGTTGGATTAGAGATAACTTTTAGGCAATATGTTGTGCGGGATAAGGCAAATCCCACAGGCTATAGATAAAATGACAAGAAAAAGCCGGTGGCGGTGAAGGGTCTCTAGCGAAACAGCAGGCCCACGCTGTCGCTCCGGGCAGATTACCCCTCGTTTGCGTGGAGAAAGCCGAAATGACAATCAACCTCAGTCTCCCTCAGCAGGAGTCGGAGATTAAGCCGCGCATTACCGTCGTCGGTGTCGGTGGCGCGGGTGGAAACGCCGTCAACAACATGATCAGTGCCGCGCTGGAAGGCGTGGAGTTCATCGTTGCGAACACCGATTCGCAGGCGCTCAGCCAGTCGCTCGCCGACCGGCGGGTGCAGCTCGGCATCACCATCACCCAGGGACTGGGCGCCGGTGCGCGGCCCGAGGTCGGCCGCCAGGCCGCCGAGGAAGCATTGCCCGAGATCCTCCAGCTCCTCGACGGCGCCAACATGGTGTTCGTCACCGCGGGCATGGGCGGCGGTACCGGCACCGGTGCGGCGCCCGTGATCGCTGCCGCCGCGCGCGAGCAGGGCATCCTCACCATCGGCGTCGTGACCAAGCCGTTCCACTTCGAAGGCCGCCGCCGCATGCAGTCGGCCGAGCAGGGCATCACCGAGCTCGAGAAGGTGGTCGACACCCTGATCGTCATTCCGAACCAGAATCTGTTCAAGATCGCCAACGAGAAGACGACGTTCGCCGACGCCTTCAAGATGGCCGACGACGTGTTGCACATGGGCGTGCGCGGCGTCACCGATCTGATGGTCATGCCGGGCCTCATCAATCTCGACTTCGCCGACATCCGCACCGTCATGGGCGAGATGGGCAAGGCGATGATGGGCACGGGCGAGGCGGAGGGTCCGGATCGCAGCCGCGTCGCGGCCGAGTCGGCTATCTCCAACCCGCTGCTGGAGGATCATTCGATGAAGGGCGCCAAGGGCGTTCTCATCAACATCACCGGCGGCCTCGACATGACGCTGCACGAAGTCGACGAAGCGGCCAACCGCATCCGCGAGGAAGTGGACGGCGACGCCAACATCATCTTCGGCTCGACGTTCGATGCGACGATGGATGGTCGCATGCGGGTGTCGGTGGTCGCCACCGGCATCGCCGCGATGGCCGCCCAGCAGCCCGCACCCAACTATCTGTCGCTCGACATGAACCGGCCAATTCAGACCGGCCAGCCGGCTCTCAGCCGTCCGGTCGCCCCGCCGGTCGGGCGCGTCGTCATGCCTGCCGCAGCCACCGCTGCGCCGGCGATGCCGGCCGCCCCTGTCGCTCCGCCGTCGGCGGCCGTTGCACCGTCGTATCAGCCGGTCGCTGCGCCCGCGCCAATCGCTGCCGCCGCACCGGCAGCGCCGATCATGGCTTCGATGCCGACGGATGCTCCCGCCTACGAAGCGCCGATGGCTCCCGTCATGGAAGCGCCCGTCGTCGAGGCAGCGCCGGTCGCCCCGGCGCCCGCGCCGATACCGGCGCCCGTCGCGGCGGCACCTGTCGCGGCACCCGCGCCGGCAGCGCCCCAACGTCCGCTGGTCGACGAGAACGACTGGCGCATCAGCCGTCCCTCGACGGCCAAGGCATCCGTCCGGGCAGAACCCGTCGCGCGACCGATGGCCGCCCGCCCGGCGACCGACAATCGTGCGCCGAACCTGTTCCAGCGCATCACCGGCGCTTTCTCGGCGCCGAAGCCCATCTCGACGGGAGCGGTTCCGGCCGAGCCGGTCGTCGCGCGCCCGGCGACGCCTGAAAATGTCGTCGCGGTCGCGCCGAAGGCCCCTGTTTCGCGGCCCACGCCGGTCCAGACCTCGATCAGCCTCGACGTCACGGAGCGTGCAAAACCCGCTCGCGACGACGACGACCTGCAGATTCCGGCTTTCCTGCGGCGGCAAGCCAACTGACGCAGCAATTTCTGCTCTTCACGCATCTTCTGAGGGGCCGTTCGGCCCCTCTTTTTTTCGCTGGCGCGTGATATAACGCACGGCACGAAGTTTTTTGCGGATGGGACATGTCGAAGTTGGTTGTGGGTAGGGGCCGGCGCATCGTAGCGGGCCTGGCGCTGTCATTGGCGGCGTTCGGGCTTTCCGCATGCAGCGGTTCGGACGACGACAAGTACGTCGAGCAGCCTGTCGAGCAGCTCTACAATCGCGGCCTCGATGCGCTCGGCCAGCAGGAGTACAAGACGGCCGCCAAGAGTTTCGAAGAGGTCGATCGCCAGCATCCCTATTCCGTCTGGGCGACCAAGGCCCAGATCATGGCGGCCTTTGCCTACTACCAGTCCAACAAGTACGACGAGGCGATCATCGCGCTGGATCGTTTCATCCAGCTCCATCCCGGTCATCGCGACCTGCCCTACGCCTACTATCTGAAGGCGCTTTGCTTCTACGAGCAGATCTCCGACGTGGGCCGCGACCAGCGCACCACGCAGCAGGCGCTCGATGCTCTGGCCGAGGTCGTGAAGCGCTTCCCCGAATCGCCCTATGCTCGCGATTCGCGCCTCAAGGTGGAGCTTTGCATCGACCATCTCGCCGGCAAGGAGATGGCTGTCGGCCGCTACTATCAGCAGAACCAGCAATATGTCGGCGCGATCAACCGTTACCGCGTGGTGATCGAACGCTACCAGACCACGACGCACGTGCCGGAGGCGCTGCACCGCCTGGTCGAGACCTATCTCTCGCTCGGCGTGAAGAGCGAAGCCAAGGAAGCAGCAGCCGTCCTCGGCTACAATTTCCCCGGCGGCGAATGGTATCAGGACAGCTACTTCCTGATGACCGGCGAGGGTACCCGGCCGCCTGACGAGAAGCGCGGTTGGTTCTCCAGCATCTTCTGACCGCCCGGCATGCTTGCCACGCTTTCGATCCGCGATTTCGTGCTGATCGAGAAGCTCGACCTCGATTTCGCTCATACCGGCGGCCTCGGTGCTCTGACCGGTGAGACCGGCGCCGGCAAATCGATCCTGATTGACGCGCTGAGCCTGGCGCTCGGTGCCCGCGCCGAATCGGGCGCGGTGCGGCGCGGCGCAACACAGGCTTCCGTTTCGGCCTCGTTCGAGGTGCCGGACGAACATCCCGCCCATGGAATCCTCGCCGAACAAGGATTCGACGGCGAGGATGTGCTGACGCTGCGGCGCATGATCGGCGCCGACGGCCGGGGACGTGCCTTCGTCAACGACCAGCCGGCCTCGGTCGGGCTCCTGCGCCGGCTGGGCGATACGCTGGTCGAGATCCAGGGACAGATGGAGCAGCATGGACTGCTCGACACCGCGACGCATCGCGCCTCGCTCGACTCCTTCGCCGGTCTCGAGAAGCAGGGCGCTGCCGTTACCGCCGCATGGACGGCGTGGCGGGCGGCCGAGCAGGCTCACACCGATGCCCAGGCGACGGCCGAGGCGGCGCGGCGTGACGAGGAATTCCTGCGCCACGCCGTGAAGGAACTGGAGGCACTCGCACCGCGACCGGACGACGAGGAAACCCTGTCGGGCGAGCGGCAATTGATGCGGGCCGGCAGCGCGCTTGGAGAAGCGGTCGCCCAGGCGCTCAGCGAGTTGGAACAGGGACGAGGCGCCGTGGCCAGTCTCAGCACGGCCCATCGCGTCATCGAACGAAATGCCGACAAGGCCGCGGGACGTCTCGATGCGCCACTGGCGGCGCTCGATCGCGCGCTCAGCGAAGCCACGGAGGCGCAGGCCCAGCTCGAAATGGCGCGCGACGCGCTGGAGTTCGATCCGGCCCGCCTTGAGAAGATCGAGGAGCGGCTGTTTGCGTTGCGGGCCATGGCACGCAAGCACAATGTCGCCGTAGCAGGACTCCCCGAGCTCGCCGAGAGGGTCTCCGCCCAACTCGCGGCCCTCGACGATGGCGAGGCCGGATTGAAGAAGCTGGCGGCGGCAGCCAAGGCGGCGCGCGCGGCCTACGTGGCGGTCGCCGAAGCGCAGGCCGCCGCCCGGCGCAAGGGCGCGGCACGGCTCGACAAGGCGGTGGCCGCCGAACTGGCGCCCCTGAAGCTCGAACGGGCGAAGTTCGTCACCGCAGTCGCGGCGTTTTCCGAAGCCGACTGGTCGGCGGCCGGGACGGATCGCGTGCAGTTCACCGTGTCGACCAATCCCGGCACGCCGCCGGCGCCGATCGCCAGGATTGCCTCGGGCGGCGAACTCTCGCGCTTCCTGCTGGCGCTCAAGGTGTGCCTGGCCAAGGTCGGCGACGCGCCGACGATCGTATTCGACGAGGTCGATTCGGGGATCGGCGGGGCCACCGCGGCGGCCGTCGGCGAGCGTCTGAAGCGGCTCGCCCGGGACGTCCAGGTGCTGGTCGTCACCCATTCGCCGCAGGTCGCCGCGGTCGCCGACCGTCACTGGCTGATCCGCAAGACCACGACGCGTACGGCGGCCAGCACCGACGTGCTGGCGCTGGACGCCAAGGGCCGCCGCGAGGAGATCGCGCGCATGTTGTCGGGCGCCGAGGTGACGGTCGAGGCTCGCGCTGCCGCCGACCGTTTGCTGGCGACGGCGGTCTAGGGAGACGGCGATGTCTCGTGCGGCGAAGGTCGTGGCGGCGCTCGAGGTCGAGAAGATGACCGAGCGGCAGGCACGCAGTGAACACAAGCGGCTGGCCGACGAGATCGGCCATCACGACGAACTCTATCACGAGAAGGACGATCCGGAGATATCGGACGCCGAGTACGACCGGCTGCGCCAGCGGCTGAAGGCGATCGAGGCGCACTTCCCGCAGATCGTCGACATGTTCAGTCCGACGCAGCGCGTGGCGCCGACGCCCACCACGGCCTTCGCCAAGGTGAAGCATTCGCGGCCGATGCTGTCGCTCGACAATGCCTTTGCTGAAGAGGACCTGACGGGATTTCTCGAGAAGGTGCATCGGGCCCTCGAAAAGGACACCGACCTTGCGCCGGGCGCCGAGATCGCGCTGGCCTGCGAGCCCAAGATCGACGGGCTTTCGATCAGCCTGCGCTATGAGGACGGCGAGCTCGTCGTCGGCGCGACGCGCGGCGACGGCGCCACCGGCGAGGACGTCACCGCCAACCTGCGCACCGTGAAGGACATCCCCTACACGCTGAAGGCCAAGGCGCCCGGGCTCATCGAGGTCCGCGGCGAAGTCTACATGGAGCGCAAGGCGTTCCTGGAGATGAACGAGCGCCAGGAGGCGGCGGAAGAGAAGACCTTCGCCAACCCGCGCAACGCGGCCGCCGGATCGCTGCGCCAGCTCGACCCGGACATCACCGCCGCGCGGCCGCTGCGCTTCTTCGCCTATGCCTGGGGCGCCGCCGAGCCGCGCAGCTGGAAGACCCACAGCGACTATCTCGAGCTGCTGAAGGGCTGGGGCTTTCACGTCAATCCGCTGAGCCGGCTCTGTCGCACGCCGCAACAGGTGCTCGACTACTATCGCCGCATGGCTGCCGAACGTCCGTCGCTGCCCTACGACATCGACGGCGTCGTCTACAAGGTCGACCGCATCGACTGGCAGGAGCAGCTGGGCTTCGTGAGCCGCGCGCCACGCTGGGCGATCGCCCACAAGTTTCCCGCCGAGCAGGCGCGCACGCGGCTGAACGACATCTTGATCCAGGTCGGCCGCACCGGGGCGCTGACACCGGTCGCCGAGCTTGAGCCGGTGAACGTGGGGGGTGTGATGGTGGCGCGAGCCACCCTGCACAATGCCGACGAGATCGAGCGGCTGGATGTGCGGGTGGGCGACATGGTCTTGATCCAGCGCGCGGGCGACGTGATCCCGCAGGTGCTGGGCTTCGTGCCGGAAGAACGGCCGACACAGACGCACAAATATGAGTTTCCCACCCGTTGCCCCTGTCCGCTCAAGACCAGGGTGGCGAGCGAAGAGGGCGGCGTGGTGCGGCGCTGCTCGGGTGGGCTCGAATGCCCGTTTCAGCAGGTCGAGCGCCTGCGCCACTTCGTGTCGCGCAACTGCTTCGACATCGAAGGGCTGGGGGGAACGCACATCGAGAACTTCTTCAACGACGGCTTGCTCAAGGTGCCGGGCGACATCTTCCGGCTGCGGGACCGCGCCGCCGAGATCGCGAAGCGCGAGGGCTGGGGCGATCTTTCGGTGCGCAACCTCGCGGCCGCCATCGAGGCGCGGCGCACGATCGCGCTCGACCGGCTGATCAACGCCATCGGCATTCCCCTGATCGGCGAGGCCACGGCCAAGCTGCTGGCCCAGGAGTACGGTGACGTCGACACCTGGCTGGGGGAGATGCTGGGCGCCGCGAAGGAGCGCAAGGAGAAGCCCGAGGCCGTGAAGAAGGAGAAGGCCGCTGCCGAGGTGGGCGCGAGCTACGGCCGCCTGTGCAACATCGAGCAGATCGGCGTCACCACGGCGGATGCCATGTGCGCCTTCTTCAGTGAAGGCCACACGGTCGACATCATCCGTAATCTTCTCAAGGAACTTGCCGTCCAGCCCGTCGAGCGCCGCGTGGTGGCGGCGGACGCCAAGCTCAAGGACAAGATCGTGGTCTTCACGGGCGAGCTCGCCACGATGACCCGCGACGCCGCCAAAGCGCGTGCCGAAGAATTGGGCGCCAAGGTCACGGACTCGGTCTCGAAGAAGACCAGCCTCGTCGTGGTGGGAGAGAATGCCGGCTCGAAGGCGCGCAAAGCCGTCGAACTGGGCATCCAGACGATGACCGAAGGCGAGTGGATCGAACTCTCGGCCTGATCTTCTGTCGAGATGCTGATGCGCACCACCGCCCACAGCTTCTCCCTGTAGTGTGAGTCGCTTGTTCGAGGGAGTATTCGCTTTACGGCGGAGCTCCCAAGTCAGCGCACCCGTCACATACACCGAGGCGACCCGCGTTATGGGTGGCACAGGCGGGATGGGAGACGCCGATGGTCAAGGCGGCAGTGGGGACAACGGTGGTTACGGCTTCACGGTCAGCATCGCCAGCGCAACCGTGAACTCTCTCGGATCCGTCGCAGGAGGCGCTGGCGGCAATGGCGACGGCAGCCCCCATCTTGCCAGCCGGTCGGTGGGCAAGTGGCGGTGCCGGGATCGTCGGCTCGAGCCTCGAAGTCAGCGATGCCCGATGAGCCGCGTGAGTCCCTGGGCGCCGGGCAGGGCTGCCCGATCGGGGGTCAGATCGGACGGGTCGCCTGGGCGAGCCAGGCGCGGGTCGCCTCGTCGACGTCGGGGCCCACGCTCTCGCGCACGCGCTGGTGATAGGCATTGAGCCATTGCCGCTCGGCATCGGTCAGCAGGCCCGTCTCGACGCAGGCGAGGTCGATGGGCGCCAGGGTCAGGGTCTCGAACTCGAGGTAGCGGCGGTCGGCCCCCGCGATCTCGACCTCCTTCACGGCCACCAGATTCTCGATGCGGATGCCGTAGGCGCCGGTCTTGTAGTAGCCGGGTTCGTTGCTGACGATCATGCCCGGCTGCAGGGCGACCGAATTCGGCATCTTGGAGATGCGGTGCGGGCCCTCGTGCACCGACAGGTAGGCGCCGACGCCGTGTCCGGTGCCATGATCGTAGTCGAGGCCGACCTGCCACAGCGCATGGCGCGCCAGCACGTCGAGCTGCGAGCCGGTCGTGCCCACCGGGAAGCGGGCGCTGGCGAGTGCGATGTGTCCCTTGAGCACGCGCGTGAAGCGGTCGCGCATCTCGGGCGATGGCGTGCCGATGGCAATGGTCCGAGTGATGTCGGTGGTGCCGTCGCGATACTGGCCGCCCGAATCGACGAGATAGAGGCTGCCGGGCTCGAGCGTGCGCTCGGTCGCTTCCGACGCGCGGTAGTGCACGATGGCGCCGTTGGCGCCGGCGCCCGAGATCGTGTCGAAGCTGAGATCGCGCAGCTTGCCGGTTTCCTCGCGCAACGCCTGCAGGCGGTCCGACACCTCGATCTCCCGCAAGCTTCCGGCGCCCGATTTGTGATCGAGCCAGCCCAGGAAACGGCTGACCGCGGCGCCGTCGCGGCGATGCGCTGAGCGGATGCCTTCGAGTTCGACGGCGTTCTTGCACGCTTTGGGAAGCGCGATGGGATCGGCCTCGCGCACCAGCACCGCGCCCGCGCTCTGCAGGCGGGTCGCGGCCCAGTAGGGGGCCGTCGACGTTTCGACGAGGACCCGCTTGCCCAGCTTGCCCAGCATGTCCAGGGCGCTGCCCAGCTCCTCGGGCGGCGCCAGGGTCACGGCATTGCCCAGCCAAGACACGGTGCGGTCGGGGATCTTGCGGCGGTCCATGTAGAGATCGACATGGCCGTCGGCGTGGAGCAGCGCGAAGCCCAGCGCGAACGGGGTGCGCGGGACATCGCCGCCGCGCACGTTCAGCAGCCAGGCGATCGAATCGGGGGCGGTGATCAGCGCTGCGTCGGCATTCCGGGCGGCGAGCGTCGCGGCGATGCGGGCACGCTTGCTTTCGCTGGCCTCGCCCGCGAATTCCACGGGATGCGGCAGCACCGGCGCGAGCGGCGCCGGCGGCCGTCCGCGCCATACCGTATCGACGGGATTGGTTTCCACCGGCACGAAACTGCCGCCGGCGCGCTGACAGGCGCGGGCGAAGCGATCATGGCCGTCGAGGGTCTGCAGCCAGGGGTCGAAGCCCAGTTTGCCGCCCTTGGGCAGGCTTTCGGCGATCCACGTCTCGGCCGACTGCTCGGGAATCTGGTGCGGTACGAAGGCCTCGACATCGACCTGGTCGCGGACCGCCAGCGTGTAGCGCCCGTCGATGAAGATGGCGGCGCGGTCGGCCAGCACGATGGCAAGGCCGGCCGAGCCGCTGAAGCCGGTCAGCCAGCCCAGCCGCTGCGAGCGACGCGGCACATACTCGCCCTGATGTTCGTCGGCACGGGGCACAACGAACCCGTCGAGGCCGCGCCGCTTCAGTTCGGCGCGGAGATCGGCCAGGCGCGCCGGCGGGGCGGGGCTGGCCTCCAGCCCGTCGTCGACGCCGGCCAGTTCTGCCCGCCAGGCAGACAGCGCTTTGGTCAATTCGACATCAGCCGCCGGATCGACCAGCTCGACCCACTCCGGGCCGGACAGGCTTTCGGGGGCAGCGGCGACGCCCCGCATCAGCGCGTCGAGCGCCACGGGGTCGGCGGTGCGGCCGCGCGTGCGGAGGAGGGCGATAACGTCGTCTGAAGCGGCAGTCATGATGCGGTGGACCCTACGCGGGGGGATGGGCACAGGCAAACTGAGCAACTTTCGGTCGTTCGCAGCTGCGAAATGCTTGGATATCATGCGCTATGCGTTAGACGCATATCGAACCTTCAAAGACCGCACTTATTGTTGTAACTCAAGGCTCTATATTTAATGGGTGCGGTGCAGCATGGACTATCGCGCCGCACAATTGAAGGAGACACTCATGATGACCCAGCCGATTCGGACCTTTAAGGATCTGACCAGCGAAACTGCGCCGGCGGGGGGAAACGCAAATTCCAAGTTCGGTTTCACCGTGGACGATCGCCGTCTGCTCGAGCTGCGCGCCCGCTACGCGCGGGCAGAGTGGCTGGCGAATGCCCTGGGTGACGCGATCCTGTGGTTCGGCCGTCACTACGACCGCGCCGTTGCCGGGATCCGGGCCGACCTGAAGCTGCGGGCCGCCGAGGCCCAGCTGCATCGCATGACCGACCGCGAACTGACCGACCTCGGCCTGTGCCGGTCCGACATCAACTTCGCGATCCGTGAGGCCGCCGAAGGCGTCGCCCCGCGTTTCGACGATGTCGGCGGGCAGGTCACTGCGGCGAACCAGAACCTGCGCCGCGCGGCGTAGCCGCCAGAACCTGCGCCGCAGGGCGTAGCCGCCAGAACCTACGCCGCAGGGCGTAGCCGACTGTAGAGTAGCGTAGCGTAAGCGTAAGGGGGCCGGCGAAAGCCGGCCCTTTCGCTTTGAGGCTTCAACTCCGGCGCAGGACCAGGCTGCGCCACCACGCACCCCCCGTTTCGAGGTCGATGCGGCGCTCGAAGGCGAAGCCGCGGCGTGCGTAGCCGGCAAGGATGCCGGCCGCCTGTTCGACCAGCAGGCCGCTCAGCAGCACACGCCCACCGGGGCGGAGCGATGCGGCGAAGCCCTCCGCAAGATCCAGCAGCGGACCGGCCAGGATGTTGGCCACGATCAGATCGTAGGGTGCGCGGGCGGCCAGAGCTTCGGCCTGTAGTCCCGAGGACACGAAGAAGGTGCAGAGGTCGGGCACGCCGTTGAGCCCTGCATTCTCGCGCGCGACATCGACCGCTTCGGCATCGTTGTCGCCACCGACCACCGGCCGCTTCCACAGCCTGGCCATCGCGATGGTCAGGATGCCGCTGCCGCATCCCACGTCGACGGCATTGACCGTCTCCGCCGGATCGAGGGTCGCCAGCATCTCCAGGCATCCCCGCGTGGTGGCGTGCGTGCCGGTGCCGAAGGCGAGACCGGCGTCGATGCGCAACGGCAAGAGACCCGACGGCCTGCCATCGGTCACGTGCGAAGGATGCACCCAGAACGGCCCGACGGCGAACGGCCGGAAGGAGCGCTGGTTCTCGGCCACCCAGTCGATGTCGGGCAGCTCGTCCCATTGCCAGCCCGGTGGATCGAGGCCGAGCGCCTGGGCGGCGGCGGCGATGGCCGCTTCGACCAGCGCCGCGTCGCCGTCGCCGAAGATGTCGATGCGCCATGGCCCGTCGCGCGAGATCTCGCAACTCGCGACGATGAAGCCTTCTTCGCCCAGCCGTTCTTCCAGCAGGGTCTCCCAGCCGGCGCGCTGCGCGGCCGGCGCGACGAAGCCTGCCTTGCGTACTTTGTTCATGCTCATGCCGGAAGGAAGAGCATGCGCCGGGGCGGCAAGTCCACGCCGACCTGATCGCCCACGCTGCGCATCTCGCTGCCGGACTGGAACGGCGTCTCGATCAGGATCTCGCTGTCGCCGATGCGCACGGCGTAGCGAACGGTCGCGCCCAGGAATTCGCGATGCGTGACCGGACCGCGCAGGGCGGCGCCTTCGGGCGCCGACAGGGCGGCATGCTGGGGCCGGAACACCAGTCGCTTGCCCGCCGGCATCGGCATGCCGGAGCGCTCGTCGAGGATGTTCGCCGAGCCCAGGAAGTTGGCGACGAACAGGTTGGCCGGGCTCTCGTAGAGTTCCATCGGCGTGCCGACCTGGCGGACCACGCCGGCTTCCATTACGGCGATGCGGTCGCAGATCGTGTTGGCTTCTTCCTGGTCGTGGGTCACGAATATCGTGGTGAGGCCCAGCCGCTGCTGCAGCGAGCGCAGTTCGCGGCGCACGGTGACGCGCATCTTGGCGTCGAGGTTGGACAGCGGCTCGTCGAGCAACAGCACCTTGGGCTCGATGGCGATGGTGCGCGCCACCGCCACGCGCTGCTGCTGGCCGCCCGAAAGCTGGGCCGGGCGGCGTTCGGCATAGGGGGACAGGCCGACCAGCTCGAGTGCCTGGGCGACGCGGCGGTCGATCTCGGCGCGCGGCAGGCGGCGTTCCTCGAGGCCGAAGGCGACGTTCTTCGCCACCGTCATGTGCGGCCACAGCGCGTAGCTCTGGAACACCATGCCGACGTCGCGCTTCCACGGCGGCAGTGGCGCCACGTCCTGGCCGTCGAGCAGCACCCGGCCGGTCTGCGCCTGGGCGAAACCCGCGATCAGCCGCAGCAGGGTGGTCTTGCCGCAGCCCGACGGTCCCAGGAAGGCGAAGAATTCGCCGGGACGGATCGACAGGGCGACGTCCTTCAGCACGTGGGTCGTCCCGTAGGAGAGATTCACCCCGGTGATCTCTATGCCCACGGCGCGGGCCGGCTTCGACAGAGTCATGTCCTTCATATATCGAGGCCCCGTGCCCGTTGCGAGCGGTCGACGGCGAGCTGCGACAGCCACATGCAGATCGCCACGATGAGCACGGCGATCACGCCCAGCGCCGCGCCGGCGCCGCGTCCGGCCGGAGTCTGCATCAGGACGTAGAGCCCGTAGGCCAGCGGCGCATCGGAGTTCGACTGAACGAGGATCAGAACGGCCGACAGTTCGACGGCGGCCGTGGCGAAGCTGGTGACGAAGCCTGCCAGCAGTCCGCCGGTCATCAACGGGATCACGACCCGCCGCACCGTGCGCGCCTTGGTGGCGCCGAGATTCTCGGCCGCTTCCTCCAGCGAGACCGAGATCTGCTGCAGGGCGGCATAGGCGGCACGCAGCGCGTAGGGCAGGCGGCGGACGGCGATGGCCAGCACGATCACGATCCACAGCGTCGCGAGCGGCGTGCCGTCGGGCAGGTTCACGCCGTAGAAGGCGCGCAGATAGCCGATGCCCAGCACGACGCCGGGCACGGCGAGCGCGGTGCTGGCGGCCCAGTCGAGCCACTGCCGTCCGGCCAGGCGCGTGCGCAGGACGAGATAGGCGATGGCGCCGCCGATCACCACGTCGATGGTGGCGGCGAGGCCGGCATAGAGCAGCGTATTCTTGATGTAGACGGAGCTGTCGCCCAGCACGCGCGTGTAGTGCGCCAGCGTATAGCCGTCGGGCAGCGGGCTGTAGGACCAGACCGTGGCGAAGGACAACAGCAGCAACCCGACATGCGGCGCCAGCACCAGCGCCAGGATCAGGATCACGACGCCATAGGCCAGCACCTGCTCGCGCGGCCGCAGTTTGCGCCGCGCGAGGCCGCCACCGCCGCGCTGGGTCGTGGCGTAGTCCTTGCCCTTCATGACCAGAGCGGTGGCCCACATCGTCGCCACCGCGACCAGGATCAGCACGACGGAGATCACGTAGCCCATCGGATCGTCGATGCCGATCGAGGTGATGCGGAGGTAGGCCTGCGGCGCCAGCATCTCCTTGACGTTGAGCAGCAGCGGCGTCGCCACGTCGTCGAACACCTTCACGAACACCAGGCTGGCGCCGGCGATGTAGCCGGGCAGGGCCAGCGGCAGCGCGATGCGGCGGAACAGGCGCAGCCCGTGCGAGCCCAGGTTCTGGGCGGCCTCCTCCATGCTGCGGTCGATGTTGCGCAGGGCCGCCGACAGGTTGACCAGGATGAACGGAAAATAGTGGATGGCCTGCAGGAAGATGACGCCGTTCAGCCCTTCCATGAAGCCGATCTTGAAATCGAACCATTCGTCGAGCAGCAGGTTCACCGAGCCGTTGCGGCCGAACAGCAACTGCATCGCCACCGCGCCGACGAAGGGCGGCATGATCAGCGGCAGGAAGCCCAGCGTCTGCACCAGCATGGCGCCGCGGAACTCGAAGCGCGTCGTGAGATAGGCCAGCGGCAGCGCCAGCACCGAGGCCCACACGACCGTCATCGCCGACACGTAGACCGAGTTCCAGAACGAGCGCACGAAAAGGTCGGTGCGTCCGAAGTCGAGGAAGTTGACGAGGGTGAGCCCGCCGCCGCCTTTCTCTGTGAAGGCAACGTAGACCACCGTGGCCACCGGCACGATCAGGAAGACGCCGAGGAACAGCGCGATCGCGAGAGCCAGTGCGATCTGCCCCGGTGACCGGCTCGAACTCATCCGTTTCCCCCCTCAGCGCGGAGAGAAAGGTCCTTCGCTGCGCTCAGGATGACAATTTTTCTGTGCTTGGCGCAGTGCGTCGATGCAAAAGCCGGTGTCATCCTGAGCGCAGCGAAGGACCCTTGAGTCATATGCGATTGTCCCATCGATCAGGGACGGCAGCAGGCTTGCACGGTGACCGTGGCAACGATGACCCCTCCGCCCGCGTGAGACGCGGGCACCTTCCCATTTGAATGGGGAGGCAGACGACGGCAGCCCCGCACTACCGCGCCAGCTTCAGCGCCTCGTCGGCCTTGGCCTTGGCGGCGGTGTATTTTTCCTTGGCAAAGGACGCCCACTGCTGCTCCAACTCGGCCTGGCGCGAAGACTTTTCCTTAGCCCCGGTGAACGCGGCCTTGATCTCGGGCGATGCGGCCTGCGCCGCGGTGATCGGCATGGCGGCGATCAGGTCGCGCGCTTCCTTGGCTAGAGCGCGGGCCTGCGCGTTGTCCTTCTTCTTCAGGGCCGCGTCGACCTCATGCAGCACCTTGGTCACGGCCTTGAGCGGCTCGAGCTGGAAGGTGATGAGCTGGTCGAACAGCGTGTCGACGGCGGCGGTGCGCTTTTCCGACAGCTCGGCGTCGAAGGTCAGCAGCCCCTGGAGATTCTTGTCCTTGAAGGGGTTGGGATAGTCGGCCGGAGCCTTGGCGTAGGTCTCGGGCCGCACCGGCAGCCGCCGGATCGTCGGCTCGAGCAGCACCTCCTGGCCCGTGGGAGACAGCAGGAACTCGATGAAGGCCTCGGCGCCCGCCTTGTTCGGCGCATTGGCGATGACGCCGATATTGGCCGGCACCAGCGTGGTCACCGACGGATAGACGAACTTCACGGGGAAGCCCGCGCCCTGCGAGGAGAAGGCGAAGAAGTCGATCACGATGCCGTAGCCGACCTGGCCGGAGTTCACGGCTTCGGGCACGCCGAACGACCGGTCCGTCACCGTGCGCAGGTTTCCGGCGATCTCCTTGGTCGTGCGCCAGCCTTTGTCCCAGCCCTCGCCCTGCAGGATCGTCTCGATGGTGAGATGGGTCGTGCCCGAGCGCGACGGCGCGGAGATCGACACATGGTCGAAGTAGGGCGCCTGGGCCAGATCCTGCCATTCCTTCGGCGTCGGCAGCTTGTTGGCCTTCACGTAGCGCTCGTTCCACATGATGCCGTAGCCCGAGGCCGCGAAGCCGGAATAGAAGCCGTCCTTGTCGTTGACCGGATAGGAGCCGACCTTCTCGGCGATGCCGGTGGCCTTGGGCTTGTAGGCCGACAGCAGCTTCTTGCCCTTCAGCACCTCGAAGGCGTCGGGCGCCGAGGCCCAGAACAGGTCGACCTGGTTGTTGCCCTTTGTCTCCTCGATGAACTTCACGCCGGCATTGGTGTTGCGGTTCTGCACTTCGAGCGTGGCGCCCGGCACGGCCTTCTCGAAGGCCTTCTTGATCGGGTCGGTGACGTCCTTGGAGAACGAGGTGACGACCGTCACCTTCCCGGTCTGCGCAAAGCCGGCGCCGGAAGCAAGCACGACACCCAGGGCAGAGCCGAGGGCCAAGGCAGAACGGCGGAACATGGGTTTTCTCTCCTGTGAGTCCTGATCAGGCGGCTTCGATGAAACTGTCGAGCACCTTCTTGGAGCCAGCCTTCTCGAAATCGATGTCGAGTTTGTTATCGTCTACGGCCACAATGAGACCGTAGCCGAATTTCTGGTGGAAAACGCGCTGGCCGATGCTGAGGTCGACCTTGTCGCCCTCGGTGGCGCGGCGGTCGTCGGCGGTCTCGTCGCGATAGCGCGTGCGCCGGCCGGTCACGCCCAGACTCTCATATTCGAAGCCGCTCTGCTGGTCGCGCAGGCCGCCGTGATGGCCAGCGGAATAGGTGGCGTAGAGGCCGGCGTCACTGCTCTCGGCGAGTTGGGCCGGCGGCAGCTCGCGCAGGAAGCGCGACGGAATGGCGGCCTGCCACTGGTTGAACACGCGGCGGTTGGCGGCAAACGAGACATAGGCCCGCTTGCGTGCCCGCGTCAGGCCGACATAGGCCAGCCGCCGCTCCTCCTCGAGACCGGCCAGGCCCTTGTCGTCGAGTGCGCGCTGGTTGGGGAACAGGCCTTCCTCCCAGCCCGGCAGGAACACCGTGTCGAATTCGAGGCCCTTGGCGGCGTGCAGGGTCATCACGCTCACCATGTCGGTATCGTCGCGCGACGCCATGTCGGTGAGCAGCGCCACGTGCTCCATGAAGGCCGGCAGGGAGTCGAACTCCTGCAGCGCGTTGACGAGTTCCTTCAGGTTCTCCAGCCGGCCCTCGGCCTCGGGCGAGCGGTCGATGCGTAGCATGTCGGTGTAGCCCGACTCGTCGAGCATGGTTTCGACCACCTCGACATGGCTCATGCCGTCGAGCATGGCCCGCCAGCGCTCGAAGTTGCGGATCAGGTCGCCCAGCGACTTGCGCGGACGGGCTTTCAGCTCGTCGGTCTCGAGCGCCCGCCGCGTCGCCTCGAACAGCGAGATCTTCTGGGTGCGCTGGATCAGCCGCAGCGTGCGCAGCGCCGATTCGCCCAGGCCCCGGCGCGGCGTGTTGTAGATCCGCTCGAACGCCAGGTCGTCGTCATGCTGGATGGTGACGCGGCAATAGGCCAGCGCGTCGCGGATCTCCTGTCGCTCGTAGAAGCGGGGCCCGCCGATCACGCGATAGGGCAGGCCCATGGTGATGAAGCGTTCCTCGAACTCGCGGGTCTGGAAGCCGGCGCGCACCAGGATGGCGATCTGCGCCAGCTTGTGCTTGTCGCGCTGCAGCGCCTCGATCTCCTCGCCGATGGTGCGTGCTTCCTCGTCGCCGTCCCAGACACCGCGCAGCGAGATCCGCTCGCCCTCCTTGGTGTCGGTCCACAGCGTCTTCCCGAGGCGGCCCTCGTTGTGCGAGATCAGGTGCGAGGCGGCGGCCAGGATGTGCGGTGTCGAACGGTAGTTGCGTTCCAGCCGGACGGTGGTGGCGCCGGGGAAATCCTTCTCGAAGCGCAGGATGTTGCCGACCTCGGCGCCGCGCCAGCCATAGATCGACTGGTCGTCGTCACCGACGCAGCAGACGTCCTGGGTGCCCTGCGCCAGCAGCCGCAGCCACAGATACTGGGCGACGTTGGTGTCCTGGTATTCGTCGACCAGGATGTGGCGGAAGCGGCCGTGATAGATCGCCAGGATGTCGGGGTGCTTCTGCCACAGGGTGACGCAGTGCATCACTAGATCGCCGAAATCGACGGCGTTCACCTCGGCGAGGCGCTCCTGGTACTGGCGGTAGATATCGGCGGCCTTGCCGTTGGCGAACTCGCCGGCATCCTCGCCCGACACCTTCTCCGGCGTCAGCGCGCGATCCTTCCAGCGCTGGATGATCCCGGACAGGATCCGCGCCGGCCACTTCTTGTCGTCGATCCCCTCGGCCTGCAGGAGCTGCTTGATCAGCCGCGTCTGGTCGTCGGTGTCGAGAATGGTGAAATTGCTCTTGAGGCCGATCAGCTCGGCATGGCGGCGCAGCACGCGCACGCCGATCGCGTGGAAGGTCCCGAGCCACATCCCGTCGGCCGCGCCACCGATCAGCTTCGCCACGCGGTCGAGCATTTCGCGCGCCGCCTTGTTGGTGAAGGTGACGGCGAGAACCTGAGAGGTCCGGGTCTGGCCGGTGAGCAGCAGGTGGGCGATGCGGGAGGTGAGGACGCGGGTCTTGCCGGTGCCGGCACCGGCCAGGACCAGAAGCGGCCCCCCGGCATGGGTGACGGCCTGGCGCTGCTCGTCGTTCAGACCCTCGAGATGGGCGGTGGACGCAATGGCCCGCCGCGCCGGCACGGGATCGGCCGGAACGGGGTCATCGGTGATTTCGAACGGATCGGCGGGAGGCGCCATGAGCGTCATATAGCAATCGCGGCGGCGGACGCCTATCTTTGAGACTGTGGACGCGCGTGGTGCGCGGCGGAGGTGTGCGGATGGCCCGAGGGTTGAACGGTTCCGCAAACGGGTCAGGCCATTGGCCTTCGCCCGGCGACGAGGGCGTGGTCGCCCGTACGCCCGGCGGCGGCTCTAACCTGCCACCGCTGGTTTCGGCGGCGCTGCCCGCCGTGGTCGGCATCAAGACCACCATTCCGGAAAGCCGCCGCTCGGCCCAGACTTTGGGCACGGAGCGTGAAGGTCACGGCATTCTCGTCGACGACGAGGGGCTGATCCTCACCATCGGCTATATCATCATGGAAGCCGACACGGTGACGATCACCGACATCGAGGGCAACGAACTGTCCGCCCGCATCGTCGGCTACGACTATGAGAGCGGCTTCGGCCTGGTGCGGACCGAGACGCCGATCCGGCTGAAGCCGATGCGCTTCGGCGACTCCGATTCCCTCGCTTTGCGCAGCGAGGCCTATGTGGCGGGCCTCGGCGGCGAGAAGGCGGCGCTCAAGGTCAAGGTCGCCGGCCGGCGGGAGTTCGCCGGCTACTGGGAGTATCTGCTCGACAGCGCCATCTTCACCGTGCCGGCCTATCCGCTGTGGGGTGGCTCGGCCCTGATCGGCCAGGACGGTGCGCTGCTGGGTGTCGGCTCGCTGCTGGTGCAGGAGGCCCTGGGCCCGGGCTCCCCGGCATTCCCGGGCAACATGTACGTGCCGATCAACCGCCTGAAGCCGATCTTCGAGGAACTGGTCTCAACGGGCCGCCTGTCGGCCCCGCCGCGCCCGTGGCTCGGCCTCTACACGGTCGAGCATATGGGCCAGCTCGTGGTCGGCGGCATTTCCGACGGCGGACCGGCCGACCGGGCCGGCCTGCAGCGCGGCGACATCCTGCACGCGCTGAACGATGAGGTCCTCGACGATGTCGGCGACTTCTATCGCAAGCTCTGGGCAATCGGCCCGGCGGGCTCCGTGGTGAAGCTGAAGATGGAGCGCGACAGCGATACTTTCGACGTCACCGTCCGCACCGGCGATCGCGGGAGCTATCACAAGTACGGCGGCGACTGACCGGCCTGTGAATAGCTGCGCTTTGACTCAAGGCCCGCCCGCTGCATAGGTTCGCGGCAACCAGCAACGGGGGACTATCGATGGCCAAGGCGTTCGCCTCGCAGGCGGATATGGCAGACAAGAAGATCACCTTCAGTCGCCTGTCCGAACACGCCTACGCCTTCACCGCGGAGGGCGATCCCAACACCGGCATCGTGGTCGGCGACGACGCGGTGATGGTGATCGATGCGCAGGCGACGCCGAAGATGGCGGAGCAGGTGATCGAGCGGATCCGCACCGTCACCGACAAGCCGATCAAGTACGTGGTGCTGTCGCACTATCACGCCGTGCGCGTGTTGGGTGCCAGCGGCTACGCGCCCGAGCACATCATCTGCAGCGAGGCCACCCGCGACATGATCGTCGAGCGCGGCGCGCAGGACTACAAGTCCGAGCTGCAGCGCTTCCCGCGCCTGTTCCAGGCGGCGGAGACCATTCCGGGTCTGACCTGGCCCACCATCACCTTCAACGACCGCATGACCCTGTGGCTGGGCAAGCTGCAGGTCGACATCATCCATGCCGGCCGCGGTCACACCAAGGGCGATACCATCGTCTGGCTGCCCGAGGAGCGCACGCTGTTCAGCGGCGACCTCGTCGAGTACGGCGCCACGCCCTACTGCGGCGATGCCCACTACAAGGACTGGCCGGAGACCTTGCAGAAGCTTCGCGACCTCAAGGCCGAGGCGCTGGTGCCCGGTCGGGGCGACGCGCTGATCGGCGCAGGCCCGGTCGAGGAAGGCATCGCCGGGACACAGGCCTTCCTGAGCGACCTCTACAAGGTCGTCGAGAAGAGCGCCGAGGCCGGCGACTCGCTGAAGCTGGCCTACGACAAGGCGATGGCGGCGCTGCAGCCGCGCTACGGCAACTGGGTCATCTTCGAGCATTGCATGCCGTTCGACGTCAGCCGCGCCTACGACGAGGCAAAGGGCCTCGACCATCCGCGCATCTGGACTGCCGAGCGCGACATCGAGATGTGGGCGGCGCTCGAAAAGGCGGACTGACGATGCTTTCAGGGGAGCGCGCCACTCCAGTGGCGCATCTTCCGCTGGAGCATGAGCGCCACTCCGGGCGGAGTAAACTCCGCCCTCCTGGTGGCGCGCTCCCATGAGTTCCTACACTTATCGCCGCTACGAGTACCGGAAGCCCGCCGAACTCGATGGCGCGAGCGAGCGCCGGCCGGTCGTGATCGTGGGGGCCGGCATGGCCGGTCCGACGCTTGCCCTGGCGCTCGCCCAGCGCGGCGTGGCCTCGGTGATCCTCGACGAGGACGACACGGTGAGCCTGGGCAGCCGGTCGATCTGCCAGGCCAAGCACAGTCTCGAAATCTGGGATCGCTTCGGCGTTGCGAGCCGCATGGTCGAGAAGGGCATCACCTGGGAGCAGGGCGAACTCTATCTGCACGACAAACCGGTCTTCCGCTTCAACCTGCAGCCCGAGCCGGGGCACAAGTTCCCGGCCTTCGTGAACCTCCAGCAATATTATGTGGAGGAGTATCTCTACGAACGCTGTCTCGCCGAGCCGCTCGTCGAGATGCGTTTCCGCAACAAGGTCGTCGGCATCACACCGGGCGGCGAAGGCGTCGCGGTCGATGTCGAGACGCCGGACGGGCGCTATACGCTCGCCGCCGACTGGCTGGTCGCCTGCGATGGCGTCCGCAGCACCGTGCGTCACCTGATGGACCTGCCCTATCCCGGCGAGGTCTTCCACGACCGCTTCCTGATCGCCGATATCAGGCTCCTGAGCGAACTGCCGAAGGAGCGGCGCTTCTGGTTCTATCCGCCCTTCCATCCGACCAACTCGGTGCTGCTGCACCGCCAGGCCGACAACGTGCTGCGGGTCGACTTCCAGCTCGGCCGCGACGCCGATCCCGAGGAGGAGAAGAAGCCGGAGAACATCGACCGCCGCCTGCGCCAGATGTTCGGTCCCGAGGCGCGCTGGGAGCATGAATGGACCAGCGTCTACACCTTCACCTGCCGCATGATGGAGCGCTTCGTGCACGACAGGGTGATCTTCGCCGGCGACGCCGCCCACGTGGTCTCGCCGTTCGGCGCGCGCGGCGGGAATGCCGCCATCGCCGACGTCGACAATCTCGCCTGGAAACTGGCGATGGTGCTGCGCAAGACCGCGCCGGTGGCGCTGCTCGACAGCTATTGCAGCGAGCGTCGCGCGGCGGCCGAGGAAAACATCCTGAACTCGACGCGCAGCACCGACTTCATCACGCCCAGGTTCCCGGCCTCGCGGGCCTTTCGCGACGCGACCCTGTCGCTGGCGCGGGACTTTCCCTTTGCGCGGGCGATGATCAACAGCGGCCGCCTGTCCGTGCCGACCGGCCAGCGCGGATCCCCGCTCGATACGCCCGACGGCGACGCCGACTGGTCGCGCGGGCCGGCGCCGGGGTGTGCGATGCTCGATGCGCCGATCGGAAGAGAGGCCGGGAGCTGGCTGATCGACCGGCTGGGACCGGGCTTCACCGTGCTGGCCTTTGCCGAGACGGACATGTCCCTTGGCGACCTGCCGTCCGGGGTGGCGCGCGTCTGCATCACGGGCGACGGGCTGGCGCGCCAGCGCTATGATGGCCGGCCGGGGACGACCTATCTGATCCGGCCCGACCGCTATGTCGCGGCGCGCTGGCGTCGCTTCGATGGCGCGGCGATCGCGGCCGCGGTCAGGCGGGCCACGGGAAACGGCTGAAGGAGACCGCGATGGCCGACATCACGACCGGCGCGCTGCGTCGCACCTTGAACCTCGCGCGCCCCGACGACGTCTACAACGCCATCGTCGATGCCCATCGCGACCTCGACGACGAACAATGCCGCGCCTTCGATGCGCGCCTGATCCTGCTGCTGGCCAACCATATCGGCGACGAGGACGTGTTGTGCGAAGCATTGGCCGCGGCCCGTCAGACCCTGGAGGACGCATGAAAGACACGCTGACGGGCCGGCTCGCGCTGGTCACCGGGGCGGGCCGGGGTAACGGCGCCGCCATCGCCCGCGGTCTCGCCGCCGCCGGCGCCCGCGTCATCGTCACCGACGTCGATCTCGAGGCGGCGCGCGCGATCGCCGACAGCATCGTCAAGGCCGGCGGCGACGCGCGCGGCCATGCCCTCGACGTCACCGACGCAGAGGGCTGCACCAGGCTGGCGCAGGACATCTCCCTGCTGGTCGGTCCGATCAGCATCCTGGTCAACAATGCCGGCATCTTCCTGCGTGGCGGCCTGACCGAGCCGGATGGTCGCGCAAGATGGGAACGCACGATGGAGGTGAACGTCCAGGGCCCGTTCAACGTCACCATGGCGTTCGTCGACCAGCTCAAGCACACCCGGGGCAGCATCGTGAACATCGCCTCGATCAACTCGTTCGTGGCGCCGGCCGGCAGCGGCGTCTATCCGGTGTCGAAGGGCGCCATCGCCCAGTTCACGCGCGCGCTGGCCAGCGAACTGGCACCCGACGGCGTGCGGGTGAACGCGCTGGCGCCGGGCATCATCGCCACCGCGATGACGGAAGTGACGCGTGCCGATCCCAAGCGGCTGGAGGGCTTTCTCGCCCACGTGCCGATGAAGCGCGTGGGCCAGCCCGAGGAGCTGGCCGGGCCGGTGGTGTTCCTGTGTTCGGACGCGGCGAGCTACATCACGGGCGCCATCCTGCCGGTCGACGGAGGCTATCTTGCCGTCTGATGCCGGAACGCTCGTGGTGCGTCCGGCCACGATCGACGATGTCGGCACGTTGCATCGTTTTTCGATGGACCTCGCCGCCTACGAGGACGAGCCCGATGCCGTCGGCTCGACGCCGCTGACTCTGGCGCGCGACGGCTTCGGCGACCATCCGCAATTCGCCGCCCTGATTGCCGAGCGCGGCGGCGTGCCCGTCGGCTTCGCGCTGTACACGTTCAACTACTCAGTCTGGACGGCGGCGCGCGGCATCTTCATCGAGGATATCTGGGTGGTGCCCGAGGAACGTCGCGGCGGCGTCGCACGCGCGCTGATGCAGGGCCTCGCCCGCGAATGCGAGGCGAAGGGCTACAAGCGCATCGACCTCAACGTGCTCGACTGGAACCCGGCGCGCGGCTTCTACGAGCGCCTGGGCTATCGCTGGATTCGCAACTGGCTGCCCTATCGCCTGAGCGGCGAGGCGCTCTCGAAGCTTGCGGGCGATTAGAGTCTTTCCGCTTCAAGTTCACCCACACCACCTCATCCTGAGGAGGTCGCGCAGCGACCGTCTCGAAGGATGGGTAACAAACGTGGTGCGCGTGCCGATCCTTCGAGACGCGGCCTGCGGCCGCTCCTCAGGATGAGGGAGTGCGTGTCGACCTGAAGCGGAAAGACTCTGGAGCCGTGTCACTTTGGGTCGAGCGGAAGCAACTTGGCAGCGGCGCCTTGCGGCTTCGAGTCGAGGTCATCCAGCGCGTCCATGCGCGATCCTTGCGGTATCAAAGTACCGCATTCTCCCTCGGGGCAGGTTCGTTTCGTTTGTTTCGGTTATTGCGTTTATTTCGTTCGCGCGCCCGTTTCGGAAGATCAGACGAGGCGTGGTCAGGGTCGCCTCGCCAACCGTCATCGCCTGGCGAGACCCATGACCCGGCCGGCCTTGGCCGGCTTGGGCAGGACCTTGTGGGTCTCCCAGATCGCGTCGAGGCGCTCGGTCACCGGCACCGGCCAGGGGCCGGAACGCCGCGTCTCGTAGTCGATGTTCATCACGATCGTCTCGTTGGTCGACGCCAGATAGCCCTGCTCGGCATGGTACATCTCGTGGAAGAGATGGACCTTCTTGGCGTCGCGGGCCAGGAGCTGGGTGGTGAAGCGCAGCGGCGCGCCTTCCTTGAGTTCGCGGTCATAGGTGACGTGGGTCTCGAGCACGAAGGTCATGCCGAGCTTGCCGTCGACGTAGCGGCGACCCAGTCCCATGTTGCGCATGAAGGCGCCGGAGGCCTGGTCGAAGGCGGTGACGTAGAAGGCCACGTTCATGTGGCCGTTCCAGTCGACCCATTCGGGCACGACGGTGGAGCGGTGGGTGTCGAGCGGGGCGCGGGTGACCAGTTCGGGAAGCTCGTACGGCAGGGACTGAAGCATGGACGCTGTTACTTCTTCTTGATTCCGATGAGGCGACCGGCCTGGGCCGGACGGGGAAGGGCGGCGTGGGCCGCGGCGAGTTTCTCGATGCGCTCCATGGCGAAATCGGGCCACGGGGCGGACCGGCGGGTCTTGTAGTCGATGTTCATCAGCATGAGTTCGTTGGTGGCGGCGAGATAGCCTTCCGTCGCATGATACATCATGTGGATGTAGTGGATCCGCTTGGCGTCGTGGTCGAGGATCTGCGTGGTGATGCGCAAGCCGTCGCCTTCCTTGACCTCGCGGTCGTAGGTCACGTGCGCCTCGAGCACGAAGGTCATGCCGATCTCGTCGCGCGTATATTCCCAGCCGCAGCCGAATTGCTGGCACAGCGTGTCGGTCGCCTTGTCGAAGGCGACGACGTAGTAGCCCACGTTCATGTGGCCGTTCCAGTCGATCCAGTCGCGTAAAACGGTGGCGGGGTGGCGATCGAGCGGCGCGCCGAGGGCGAGATCGATCATGGGGTATGGAGCTAATTTCATGCGATCGACCGTAGCGAAGGGTCCCACCGCACCGCAAGTTCTGCGCAACAGAGTTGCGAGGAGCGAACATGGCAAAGAAGACGAAGGCGGTCGTGCTGGGTGTGGGCGCCGAGCGCGGTCTGGGCGCGGCGGCGAGCCGCCGCTTTGCGAAAGAGGGATACCATGTGCTGGTGGCCGGCCGGACCGCTCCCAAGATCGGCACGGTCGTGCAGGGCATTCGCGACGCCGGCGGTTCGGCCACGGCGGTCGTGGTCGACGGCACGAAGGAGGACGAGGTCATCGCCCTCTTTGACAAGGCGATGGGCGACGATGCCGACGGCACGCCCGCCGACCTGCTGATTTTCAACATGGGCAACAACGCCGCCGTCGATTTCCGCGAGATGACGGCGCAGCACTTCGAGGACTCGTGGCGGGTCGGCTGCTTCGCCGGCTTCCTGTTCGGTCGGGAAGCGATGCGCCGCCTGGCACCGCTGGGCCGCGGCACCGTCATCTTCACCGGCGCCTCGGGTTCGCTGCGCGGCCGGCCGCGCTTTGCCGCCTTCAATGCCACCAAGGGCGGGTTGCGGCTGATGGTGCAGTCGATGGCGCGCGAATTCGGGCCGCAGGGCATCCATGTCGCGCACGCCATCATCGACGGCGGCATCGAAGGCGAACGCCTGCTCTCGCGCATACCCGACCGCGTCGAGAAAGCGGGGCCGGACGGCCTGCTGAACATCGATGCGATCGCCGACAGCTACTGGCATCTCCACCGCCAGCACCGCAGCGCCTGGACGCACGAGATCGACCTGCGGCCGTACAAGGAGCCGTTTTAGCGGCCCCCGCTAGCGCGGGATGTCCAGCAACTCCGCGGCCACCAGATCGGGGGCCGAGAGGATGCAGTTGTGGCCGGCCTCGATCGAGCGATAGCGGACATGCGGCATCGTCTGGACCTTCTCGTGCATGCCGGCCGACACCGGATAGCGCGGCCTGGTGCAGGCAATGTAGGTCATCGGCCGGCCGTTGCCGGCGGCATGGTGGAGCGTGATCGGCTTGGTGTAGCAGGCGAGCGGATGCGGCGTGAGGTGACGATGCGTCCACGCCGCCAGCTCGGGGTCGTCGATGATCAGGCTGCCGACTGGCGCGAAGGGCAGGACCTCGGTGTCGTTCACGACCTTCACCAGCTTTTTCCGCTTGGCCACGATCTCCGGCGGGATGCGGCCGAAGATCGACTGGCCGTCGGTCGCAATGCCGCCGTCGATGATGACGAGATGGCCGATGCGGTCGGGAATACGATCGGTGACCATCGTGGCGATCAGGCTGCCGAAACTGTGGCCGACCAGCACGATGTCGCGCAGGTCTGCCTGCTCCAGGGTAGCGATCGTGTCGGCGAGGAATACATCGTTGTCGAGTTCGGGCGAGAGTTCCGCCGCGCGCTCGCCGACGCCGCGAAAGGGCAGCGCGCGGGCGTCATGGCCCGCCGCCGTCAGCCGTTCGAGAACGAATTTCCAGGTCCAGGCGCCCATCCAGGCGCCGGGAAGACAGACATAGGTACGGGGCTTGGTCATTCAGCGCGCGCCGGCGGCGTCCAGGATCGAGGCGATCTCGCGCAGGCCGCGCTGGCGTGCGTGACCGAGCGGCGTGACGCCCTGGTTGTCGGGAAGATTGACGTTGGCGCCGTGCGCGAGCAGCAGGCGCGCGATCTCGATATAGGTCGGACTGCCATCACCCAGGATCACGACCTCGAGCAGCGCGGTCCAGCCGAGCCGGTTCACATGGTTCACGTCGATCGCGGTCCTGAGCAGCTCTCGCACCGTCTCGACATGGCCGTGATGGCAGGCCGGGATCAGTGCGGTGCCGCCGTAGCGGTTGGTGCTCCCGAGGTCGGCGCCGGCCTGCAAAGTGAGCTTGAGGATTTCCAGCCGCCCCTCGGCGCCGGCCAGCAGGAAGGCGCTGTCGCGCTTCTCGTCCTGGGCGTTGACGCTGGTGCCGGCGGCGATCAGGCGGCGCGCGGTCTCGACGTCGTTGCGCTGCGTCGCCTCGATCAGGGCACGCTCGTCGGCGGTGAGGGTCTGGGCTGTCACGGCGCCACTCCATAGCAGAAGGAGCATGGCGAGGACGAGGCGGCGCGGCGTTTCGCAGGCTTTCATTGGCGTGATAGCGTGCCGCAAACCAACGGAGAATACCATGGCCACCAATCGTCGCGTGTTGCTGAAGTCGCGCCCGCAGGGCGAACCGACGCCCGCCAATTTCGACGTCGTCGACCAGGCGATTCCCGAGCCCAAGGACGGCGAATATCTCTCGCGCACGATCTGGCTGTCGCTCGACCCCTACATGCGCGGCCGCATGGCGGAGACCAAGGGCTACGCGTCCAACGTCAATCTCGGCGACGCGATGGTCGGCGGCACGGTGGGCCAGGTCGTGAAGTCGAAGAACCCGCGATTCAAGGAAGGCGACTATGTCGTCGAATATGCCGGTTGGCAGAGCTACGCCGTCTCGACCGGCGACATGTCGATGAAGCTCGATCCCGAGGCCGCGCCGCTCTCGACCGCGCTCTCGGTGCTGGGCATGCCGGGCATGACGGCGTGGTGGGGCCTGATGGAGATCGGCAAGCCCAAGGCGGGCGAGACCGTGGTCGTGTCGGCGGCGTCCGGTGCCGTCGGCTCGGTGGTCGGTCAGCTCGCCAGGCTCAAGGGCTGCCGCGCGGTCGGCATCGCCGGCGGCAAGGACAAGTGCGATTACGTCGTGAACGAGCTGGGCTTCGACGCCTGCGTCGACTATCGCGCGGCCGGCGGCAACCTGTTCAAGGAACTGCGGGCCGCGGCGCCCAAGGGCATCGACGTCTATTTCGAGAATGTCGGCGGGGCGGTGCAGGCGGCCGTCGTGCCGCAGCTCAACGACTTCGCCCGGGTGCCGCTGTGCGGCCTGATCTCGCAATACAACGAGATGCAGATGAATCCCGGTCCCGACTGGCGCCTGCTGCTGATCAAGCGCGCCACCGTGACCGGGTTCATCGTCTCCGATCACTTCGGCCAGATGGCCGATTTCTGGAAGGAAGTGCCGGCCGCGGTGAAGGCCGGCAAAATCAAGTATCGCGAGGACATCGTGAAAGGCATCGGGAACGCGCCCGAAGCGTTCATCGGCCTGCTGAAGGGCCGGAACTTCGGCAAGCTGCTGGTGCAGGTCGCCGAGGATCCGACCCGGTAGGCGCGCCTAGGCGGCGGGGCGGTTCTTCAGCGCCAGGCCCATCGTCACCCAGCCCGATCCGATGAAGATCAGGTCGATGCCGAGGAAGATGCCCAGCACGAAGAAGCTGGAGGCCGGCCACTGGGCGATGATCATGGCGCCCAGCAGCAGGGTGACGAGGCCGGAGACCACGACCCAGCCCCACGGCTTGCCGGCGGACTTCATGCTGAACGCCAGGAAGATGCGCAGCACGCCGCCGGCCAAGAGGGCCGCGCCCAGCATCAGCGTGAGGATGGTGGCCGCTGCGAAGGGATTGCCGATGGCGATGATGCCGGCGCCGACATAGAGCGCGCCGAGCAGCATCCAGACGATGAACTTGCCCCAGCCCTTGACGCTGAAGGCCGCGACGATTTCCGCCACGCCGCCCATGATCATCATGATGCCGACGATCATGACCGCCGAGGCGGTCGCGGCCACGGCACTGCCGAGCGCGATGAAGCCGGCGACCAGGAACACGACGCCCAGCGCCACGATCCATCCCCACTTGGCGCGCAGGACCTTGAGGCCTTCCGCCAGACTCGGGGCAAGCGGACTGTTGGCTGACATTGTCATGACGTTGCTCCTTCAGAGCGGAATGGACAATGTCAGGATACACCCGCCCAATAGCACTGTCGCTGGTTGTATGGGACACTTCAGTGTCACAGGAATGCAGGAAGAGATGACCGAACCCAAGAAAGAGGCGGCCGCGCCGCGTCCCGCCACTACCGTGCTGCTGCTGCGTCCGTCCAAGCCGGGCGACGCCGGATCGGCACTCGAGGTGTTCATGGTCGTGCGCCATCACCAGATCGATTCGTTCTCCGGCGCGCTGGTCTTTCCCGGCGGCAAGCTGGAGGAGGCCGATGGCGACAAGGCGCTGCGGGCACGTTGCGGCGGCGCCGACAAGATCGACGATGCCGAGCTCAAGTTCCGCGTCGCCGGCGTGCGCGAGGCCTTCGAGGAGTGCGGTGTCCTGCTCGCCCGCAAGCGCGGCGAGCGGGCGCTGATCGCCGCGGCCGACCTCAAGGCGATCGAAACCAAGTGGCGCGCCAGGCTCGCCAAGGACGAAGCGAGCATCGTCGACATGGTCGAGGCCGAGGATCTCGAAATCGCGACCGAGTTGATGACGCCGTACGCGCACTGGATCACGCCGACCTTCGTGCCCAAGCGCTTCGACACCTGGTTCTTCCTGGCCGAGGCGCCGGAGGACCAGATCGCCCTGCACGATGGATCGGAGTCGACGGACTCGGTCTGGATCGGGGCTCAGGAAGCGATCGAGGAGGCCAAGGCCGGCAAGCGCACGCTGGTCCATGCCACCTCGAAGAACCTCGAATTGCTGGTCGAGGGCAAGACGGTCGCGGGCGCGATCTCCGCGGCAAGCGCGCGCAAGATCGTCACCGTCCAGCCCTGGGTCGAAGAGCGAGAAGGCAAGCGCTTCCTCCACATTCCCGAGGGCGCAGGCTACCGCAATCTGATCCGTGAGATGCCGGCCGCCGGAGGGATTCCGCAGGCCGGAAGATAGTTTCGCTGAATGCGCTGCAATCGAGAAAAGCGGCTCGCCCGGCAGGGGCGACCGCGCTAAGAGCGAAGCCATAAACGCTCGTTCATGAACCGGCTTCGGTCGGACCAGGTGGAGGAAGAAGTAGGATGGTCGGAATCGTGGCTTATGGCGCCTATGTGCCGCGCCTTCGTCTCAACCGGCAGGCCGTCTACGACGCCAACAAGTGGTTCGCCGCCGGCCTGCGCGGCCTCGCCAAGGGCGAGCGCTCGATGGCCAACTGGGACGAGGATTCGCTCACCATGGCGGTCGAGGCATCGCGCGACTGCCTGACCAGCCACAAGGCCGAGGACGTCCGCAACATCTACTTCGCCTCGACGACGCATCCGTTCAAGGATCGCCAGAATGCCGGCGTGATCGGCACCGCGCTCAATGTCGAACAGAATCTGTCGGCGATGGACGTCGGCGGTTCGCTGAAGGCGGGGACCTCGGCGCTGATCGCCGGCCTCAATGCCTCGAGGGACGGCGCACCGACCCTCGTGGCGGCCGCCGACAAGCGGATGGCCCGCGTCGCCTCGGCCAACGAACTCAACTACGGCGATGGCGCGGCGGCGCTGCTCTGCGGCACCGAGAACGTGATCGCCAAGCTGGTCGGCCACCATTCCGTGTCGATGGACTTCGTCGATCACTTCCGCGGTGAGGACGCCGAGTTCGATTATGGCTGGGAAGAGCGCTGGATCCGCGACGAGGGCTACTCGAAGATCGTGCCGCCCGCGATCAAGGCGGCACTTGCTGCCTGCAAGCTCACGGGCAGCGACATTACCCACTTCATCATGCCGAGCCTGATGCCGGCGGTGCCCAAACTGATGGCCAAGCTGGCGGGCATCGGTGAGGGCACGGTGCGCGACCTGCTGGGCGGCTCGCTTGGCGATACCGGCGCGGCGCATGCGCTCGTCATGCTGGTCGATGCGCTGGAAAGCGCCAAGGCGGGCGACAAAATCATGGTCGTGGCCTTCGGCCAGGGTGTCGATACGCTGGTCTTCGAGGTCACGGCCGAGAAGGACAAGCTGCCCAAGCGCAATGGCCTGTCCGGCTGGATGGCACGTCGCAAGGAAGAGAAGAACTATATGAAGTTCCTCGCCTTCAACGACATGCTGCCGATCGAAAAGGGCATGCGGGCCGAGTTCGACAAGAAGACGGCCCTGTCGGTCCTGTGGCGCAAGCGCGACATGATCTACGGGCTGGTCGGCGGCAAGTGCAAGGTGTGCGGCACGGTGCAGTTCCCGCGCAGCCAGGTCTGCGTCAATCCCAACTGCCATGCCATCGACAGCCAGGATCCCTACGCGATGGCCGGGCTCGAGTGTTCGGTGATGTCCTTCACCGCCGACTCGCTCACCTATTCGCCGGACCCGCCGGCGTATTACGGCATGATCACCTTCCCCGAGGGCGGGCGCTTCATGGCCGACTTCACCGACAGCGACAAGGATCAGGTCAAGGTCGGTGCCAAGATGCGCATGACGTTCCGCATTCGCGACAACGACCAGATGCGCGGTGGTTTCAAGCGTTACTTCTGGAAGGCGACACCGGTCTAAGCCGCCTTCCATCGGTCAAGGGTCTAGAATTCAAACCCCACTATCAGGAGGCCGGCATGGCTCGGGGCATCAAGGACAAGGTCGCGATTCTCGGCATGGGCTGCTCGAAGTTCGGCGAACGCTGGGACAGCGGCGCCGAAGAGCTGATGCTCGAAGCCTATAAGGAATGCCTGAAGGACGCCGGCATCGACCAGAACCAGCTGCAGGCGGCGTGGTTCTCCACCGCCATCGACGAGGTTCACGTCGGCAAGTCGGGCATCCCGCTCAGCATGACGCTGCGCCTGCCCAACATCCCGGTGACGCATGTCGAGAACATGTGCGCCTCCGGCACCGAGGCCTTCCGCGGCGCCTGCTATGCCGTGGCCTCCGGCGCCGCCGACTTCGCCCTGGCGCTCGGCGTCGAGAAGCTGAAGGACACCGGCTACGGCGGACTCCCCGGCGGTCGCGGCGGCCCGCTGCAGGCCCTGTGGAACGCCAACGGCACCGCGCCCGGCAACTTCGCCCAGCTCGCCACCGCCTACATGACGGCGCACGGCGTAGGGGCTGAGGACCTCAAGAAGGCGATCGGCCACGTCTCGTGGAAGAGCCACCAGAACGGCGCCAAGAATCCGAAGGCCCATCTCCAGAAGGCCGTCGAGATGGACACCATCCTCAACGCGCCGATGATCGCCTCGCCGCTCGGCCTGTTCGACTGCTGCGGCGTGTCGGACGGTGCGGCCGCAGCCATCGTGACGACGCCCGAAATCGCCAAGGCGCTCGGCAAGCACGACATCGTGAGCGTCAAGGCGCTGCAGCTCTCGGTCTCGAACGGCTCGGAGTCGGGCCACAATTCGTGGGACGGCAGCTACTTCCACACCACGCGGATCGCGGCGAAGAAGGCCTACGAAGAGGCCGGCATCAAGAGCCCGCGCGACGAAGTCTCGATGTTCGAGGTCCATGACTGCTTCTCGGTCACCGAACTGGTGACCATGGAAGACCTGCACATTTCCGAAACCGGCAAGGGCTGGCGGGACGTGCTCGACGGCTTCTACGACGCCGACGGCAAGATCCCCTGCCAGATCGACGGCGGCCTCAAGTGCTTCGGCCATCCGATCGGCGCCTCGGGCCTGCGCATGCTCTACGAGATGTACCTGCAGATCCAGGGCAAGGCGGGCCCCCGCCAGCTCAAGGACCCGCGCATCGGCATGACCCACAATCTGGGCGGCGCGCCGCGCGAGAACATTGCCAGCGTGGCCATCGTCGGCCGCTACGAGTAACGCGCCCGTTGTCATCCCGAGGCGCCGCCGAGGGACCTTTCGCTCAAGGTAAAGGTCCCTCGCTCCGGTTGGGATGACAGCGAGTGCTTGGCGCCCTCTCCGTGCAAGGCGAGGGCGTTTTTGTTTCAGGGTTGGAGGAGGAAATCATCATGGAGCTCGACAAGAAGCTCATCGGTCACGAGTTCAAGCCGTTCACCGCCACCGTCGAGGCCGGCAAGATCAAGCTGTTCTGCAAGGCCATTGGCGAGGAAGATCCGATCTATGCCGACGAGGCTGCGGCCAAGGCGGCCGGCTACCCCGGCATCACCGCGCCGCTCACCTTCCTGCGCGCCCTGCAGGCCGACGATCCGAACAAGGGCGGGCTGCTGCGCCTGCTCAACGTCGACATCGGCCTGATCCTCCACGGCGAGCAGCACTTCGAGTACTTCGCGCCGGTCGTGGTGGGCGACGTGGTCACCTGCCAGGAGAAGGTCGTCGACATCTACGACAAGAAGGGCGGCGCCCTGTGGTTCGTCGTCCAGGAGATGGAGATGAAGGACCAGGCGGGCAAGCTGCTGGCCAAGGGCCGCGGCGTCACCGTGGTCCGCAATCCCGACGCGGCAAAGAAGTAAGGAGGCACTCATGGCAACCGCAACCGCTCCGAAATTTGCCGACGTGAAGGTCGGCGACGCGCTGAAGCCGCTGGTGCTGCCGCCGGTCAGCCGCCACCAGCTCGCCCTCTACTGCGGTGGCTCGGGCGACCACAATCCGATCCACGTCGATCTCGACTTCGCCAAGAAGTTCGGATTCAAGGACGTGTTCGCCCACGGCATGCTGTCGATGGCCTTTCTCGGACGCCTCGTCACGTCGTGGGTGCCGCAGAAGCAGGTCCGTAGCCTCGGCACCCGCTTCACCTCGATCACCTGGGTGGGCGACGTCATCACCGTTTCGGGCAAGGTGACGGGCAAGCGCGAGAAGGACGGCGAGACGCTGGTCGATCTCGAGATCAAGTGCACCAACCAGAGCGGCCAGGACACGCTGCAGGGCACCGCCACGGTCGCGGTGCACTGACGGCAAAGCCGTCATCCTGAGCGTAGCGAAGGATCTAGGGCATCAACGGAGTCGGCGGTCGATCGGTTAGGTCCTTCGCTGCGCTCAGGACGACAAGAGAGACAGGAGACAGACATGGGTCAGATGGATGGCAAGGTGGCGATCGTCACCGGTTCGGGACGCGGCATCGGCAAGGAGATCGCGCTGCGTCTGGTGCGTGACGGCGCCAGCGTGGTGATCAACGACATCGACGACGCGCCGGCCCGGGAGACCGTGGCCGAGATCGTGAAGGCTGGCGGCAAGGCGGTGGCCTGCAACGGCGACGTCGCCAAGCCGGACTTCGGCGATCGCATCGTCAAGGCGGCGGTCGACGCCTTCGGCGACTGCCACGTCGTGGTCAACAATGCCGGTTATACGTGGGACTCCGTGATCCAGAAGATGACCGACGAGCAGTGGTACGCCATTCTCGACGTCCATCTGACGGCGCCGTTCCGCGTCCTCCGCGCCTTCCAGCAGCACTTCCGCCAAGCGGTCGAGAAGGAGCGCGCCGAAGGCAAGCGGGTCGTGCGCAAGGTCGTGAACATCTCCTCGACCTCGGGCGTCAACGGCAATGCCGGCCAGTCGAACTATTCGGCAGGCAAGGCGGGCATCGTCGGCCTCACCAAGACGCTGGCCAAGGAGTTCGGCCGCTACGACGTCACGGTCAACGCCGTGGCCTTCGGCTACATCCAGACGCGCCTGACCCAGCCGCTCTCGCAGGGCGATGCCGGCGAGATCGAGGTCCAGGGCCGCAAGGTCAAGGTCGGCGTCCAGGGCGGCCGGATCGCGGCCATGAACCAGATGATTCCGCTGGGTCGCGGCGGCCTGCCCGAGGAGGCGGCGGGTTCGGTTTATCTTTTCTGCAGCCCCGACAGCGACTATGTCAGCGGGCAGTGCCTCGTGGTGAACGGCGGCCTCTGATCGCCGGCGGCTGGCAGACGGATCAAAGGGTGGCCTGCGGGCCACCCTTTTTCGTTGTATGTGATACCAGGTTTAGGATGGTGGGTGACGTTGGGGTCTCTTGAGATCGGTATCGTGGGCTGCGGCGTTGCCGGACAAGCCGCTGCAAGCTTTCTCGCCGATGCCGGACATCGCGTCACCGTGCTGGAGCGCTTCGAGCAGCCCCATCCCGTGGGCGCCGGCCTGTTGCTGCAGCCCACCGGCCTTTCGGTCCTGCGCGCGCTCGGCCTCGAGCGGGACGCCATCGCCGCCGGTGCGAGGATCGACGGGCTGTTGGGCGAGAACCAGTGGGGAATCCGGGTTCTTGAGCTCGCCTATGGCGACCTCCATCCGGCGGCCTTCGGCCTGGGCATCCGCCGTTCGGCCCTGTTCGACCTGATGAATCGCCGCCTGCTCGGAACGGGCGCCTGCCTGGTCACCGGCGTCGATATCGTCGAGGTCGAGCGCGATGGCGCCCGGGCGGTCGCCGTCGACCGGAAAGGGGGCCGGCACGGTCCCTTCGACCTTCTGGTGGTCGCCGACGGGACCCATTCGGCGCTGCGCGAACGCGTGATGCCGGGCGCACGGGCGCCTCTCTATCCGTGGGGCTGCATCTGGGCGACCGTGCCCGACATCCAGGCCTTTGGCGCGCCGGGGCTCCTGCGGCAACGCTTTGCCGACACGACGACGATGGTGGGGCTTCTCCCGGTCGCGCCCGACAGCCTCACGATGTTCTGGAGCCTGCCCACGCCCATTCTCGAGTCCGACGGCCCGCTCGACCTTGAGGCGGTGCGATACACGGGGCTGTCGCTCTGGCCGGATGCCGGACCCATCATCGAACGCGCGGTCGACGCCGGCGATTTCGCGCGCGCGACCTACCGGCACGTGACGTTGCCGCGCTGGAACGAGGGCCCGATTCTGTTCATCGGAGATGCCGCGCACGGCACCAGCCCGCAGCTCGGCCAGGGCGCCAATCTCGGTCTGCTGGACGCCCACGCGCTGGGCCGCAGCCTCGCCGAAGCCGGCGACCTGTCCCAGGCGATGGAGCTGTTCGCGCGCCGGCGCGGCCCACCCAGCCGTTTTTACGGAACCGCCAGTCACCTGCTGACGCCGTTCTTCCAGTCGGACCATGATTGGCTCGCCATCCCGCGCGATCTCGTCCTGCGTCGTGCCTGTCAGGCGCCCGTCATCCGGCCGATGATGACCGGCGTGCTCGCGGGCCTTCGCCGCGGTTGGCGGTCGGCCGACAGCCTCGACGCCGACGGTCGGTATCCACTCTAGCAGGCTGTTGAAAGCCGGAATCCTGGCGAATAAACGAAACAAACGAAATAAACGAAATAAACAAATCGAATGTCGCACCCCCCCCCTGAATCCGGTGCCGTGGTGACCGTTGACGGATCGATGCCGCTCGCCGGGTACTTCTGAAAAACCTGTTTCAACAGCCTGCGAGGTCCGCCGCGACAGGGCCGCCCAGCGGCCCGGCGTAACGCCGAAGCGGGCGGAGAAATGCCGCGTGATACCAACGGCCCTAAACACTGACCTTCCCAGTCTCGGCTTGTGATTGAGGTGACGGTGGCGGGATCTGTGGCGAAGAAGTTCCATGCATTGGAGCAGGCCTCGACGATCTCGTCGTAGGTTTCGAAGATGCTGTTGGCGAGCCTGTTCT